>Ga0318515_10000006_pt1 | contig 33553 bp, 32 predicted proteins | sample GRESIP176b2f19_FD_202499 | JGI IMG/M metagenome (GOLD analysis project Ga0318515, IMG submission 202499) | Tropical soil microbial communities from Luquillo Experimental Forest, Puerto Rico - GRE.SIPMG.176b2f19 | ecosystem: Environmental > Terrestrial > Soil > Tropical forest > Bulk soil...
CAGGCAGTGGACCGGCAGTCTCGGCGCAGCTCGGCCGCGATTCCTGGTGAGCCACCATCGTGTTACGCTCGGCCCATGTCGCGGCGGGTCGAAAAGCCTTGGGGACACGAGGAGATCTGGGCCGAGACCCCCCGCTATCTCGGAAAGATCCTGGCCATTCGGGCAGGACGGCGGCTCTCGCTGCAGCTGCACCGGCAGAAGGACGAGGCGATCTACGTGCTGCGCGGCATCCTGCGGCTCACGCTCGAGAACGACAGCGGCCAGCTCGAGGTGGTCGACCTCGGGCCGGGCGCCAGCCGGCGGATCCATCCCGGGCGGCGCCACCGCTTCGAGGCGGTGTCGGACTGCGAGCTGTGCGAGGTGTCGAGCCCGGAGATCGACGACGTGGTCAGGCTCGAGGACGACTACGGCCGCGCGCCCGCGTCGTCGTAGCCCAGCTCGCGCAGCCGCTCCGCCGCCTGCTCGAGCATCGCGCGCACCCGCTCGGGCGGATCGCCGCGCCAGCCGCCCACGTTGGGCTCGAAGCCGCGCGACGCCACTGCCTTGATGTCCTGGTGCCCGGCCCAGCGGTCGTGCGGCTTCTCGTGGAAGGCGAGCACGCCCGGCTCCCACGGCTCGCCCAGGAACTCGAACAGCGCGCGCGCCTGGGCCTCCGGCTCGGCCACCAGCTTCTCGTAGAACAGCTCGAACAGCTGCGGGTGATGGCGCGCGGCGAACGCGCGCATGACACCACACTGTGTCGCCCAGTAGCGCGCCGCTCCCGCGAAGCGGTCGCCCCCGCAGGCGGCGACGTGCGGCTCGGCCTCGGGGATGTCCGGGATCTGCGCGATCGAGCGGGCGGAGTCGAGCCCGTGGCGGTACACGAACACGTACTGCGCCGCCGGGAACAGCCGGTCGATCGCGTCGAGACAGTCGACGTAGGACGGGGTCTTGTCCGCCCAGCGCGGCTTGCCGTGGCTGGCGGCGTACATCTCGAAGAAGTAGGCGGCGTGCTCGCGCATCCGCTCCACCACGTGCTCGGGCTGGAACCCCATCGCCAAGAGGCCCTCCATCGCCTTGGGATCGGCCAGCAGGCGCGTGGCGGGAAGCAGGAAGAACGACTCCGGCGGGCAGGCGATCCGGGAGTGGCTGTCGAGGATGAGCCGCACCAGCGTCGTCCCCGAACGGTGTACCCCGACGACGAAGATCGGCCGCTCGCTCCGCGCCCGGCTCTCGGGCGCGACGATCTCGCGGCGCGTGCGCTGGGTCTCGTCCAGCACCGCGCGCAGCGTGCGCCGCAGCAGGTCGATCATGCGGACCGACAGCGCGCGCCGCTCGGTCATGCCCGCGGCTCCCGGGGGGCGCGCGACTTGACGCCCGCGGGCGGCGCCGCGACGTTCGCCGTCTCTCGGGGTGAGGGAGGGCGCGAAGCGTGGAGCCGAGCGGGCGCGAGGCCGGGCCGGCCGTCGTCGCGGTGATCGGAAGCACCTTCCCGATTCCGCCCGAGGCCGGGACGCCCCGCCCCTTCCAGCTGCTGAAGCGGATCGCGGCGCGCACGCGGGTGCACTGTCTCGCGGTGGTGCCGCAGTCGCCCGAGGAGTGGGAGCGCTTCCGCGAGCACCCGGGCCTGCGCGAGGTGTTCGCCAGCGCGACCGCCTTCCACCGTCGCACGGAAGTGTCGGCCTTGGCGAAGCTGATGACCCTGGTCAGCGCGCGCCCGCTGTTCGACCAGCGCTTCCGCGACCCTGCGGCGCTCGCCGGCGCGCACGCCCACGCGCGCGCGCTGGTGCGCGAGCACGCGCCGGTGGCGTTCTACTGCTGGGAGCGCGACACCCTGCAGTACGTGCCGCGCGAGCTGTGGCGCTCGACCGTGTGGGACCTGGTCGACGCGCCGGTGCTGGCGACCGAGCGGCGGCTCGCGCTCGACGAGACGCTCGGCAGCTGGGAGCGCTGGAAGCTGCGCGCGGCGCTCGTCCCGCTGCGGCGTTTCGAACGGCGGGCGCTGCGGCGCGTCGGCCGCGCGGTGCTGAACTCGAGCGCGGACATCGCGATCCTGTCGCAGCGAGTGCCTGGCGCACCGATCGCGAACGTGATCGACGGCGGAGACGCCGACTACTTCTCCGCAGACCAGGTGCCGGGCGCGGTCGAGGCCCCGGCCGACCTCCTGTTCTTCGGGAACCTCGCCTTCCCGCCGAATGCCGATGCCGCGCTCCATCTGGTGCGCGACATCATGCCGCTCGTCTGGCGCGCCCGCCCCGACGCGCGTGCGATCGTGGTGGGCCCCGACCCGCCGGAGGGCCTGCGCGCGCTGCAGGACGGCCGGCGCGTCGTGGTGACCGGCTTCGTGCCCGACGTGCGCCCGCACCTCGCGCGCGCGACCGTGATCGTGAGCCCGCTGCGCTTCGGCACCGGCATGAAGAACAAGCTGCAGGCGGGCCTCGCGATGGGGAAGGCGATGGTCGCGAGCCGGGTCACCTGCGAGGGCTTCGACCGGCTCGAGCCGGGCATCCATGCGCTGGTCGCGGACGGCGCCCAGGAGATCGCGCGCGCCGCGCTCGCGCTGCTGGACGATCCAGCCCGGCGCCGCGCGCTCGGCGCAGCGGGGCGTCTCCTGATCCGCACGCACTACGGATGGGACGCCGCGGCGACGGTCCTCTGGGAGAACCTGCGCCACCTGGCGCCGGCCTCGGCGAGCACGGGCACCTCGGCCGAGGCGTACCGCTCGACGTAGGCGCGTGCCGACATCGCGTACAGGATCCAGAAGTACGCCGAGATCTGCTTCGCGTAGAGGAACGAGTCGGTCGAGAGCGACGCGACCAAGACGTGCGTCCCGCTGGCGAGCAGGATCCCGCCCAGCCGCCATTCGGGCGAGTCGGAGCGCCACAGCCGCCGGCCGCAGCGGAACACGGCCCAGATCAGCCAGGCGAGCGTCCCCAATCCGATCATCCCGGCTTCCGCGGCGACCTTGATCACGAAGTTGTGCGGGTCCTTGTACTCGAGGATGCCGTACTTCGCGCCGAACTCGCGGGTGCGGAAGAAGAAGGCGTTCAGCCCGTTCCCCCAGATCGGCGAGTGCTTGAGCATGTCGATGCCGATCTTGGTGAACACCACGCGCGTCGCGGTCGACGACTCCAGGCCGACCGACCAGGGCACGCGGTAGACCGCGTTGCTCGCCTGGGTGGTGACCTCGATGCGCTCGCGGATCGGCTTGGGCAGGAGCGGGTAGCCGACGGTCGCCACCAGCAGCAGCGCCACCGCGCCCGCGACGAGCAGGAGCCGCGAGAACAGCAGGCAGAACACCGCGTGCGCGACGACCAGGGCGATCCAGTTCCCGCGCGAGTACGACAGCACCACCATCCCGAAGGCGAACAGGTACACGCCCGCGTGGAAGAGCCGGCGGTAGAGCGGGAGCTCCCGCACGTAGAGCGCGAGGTAGAGCGAGACGAACATCATCGAGCCGATCGCCTCGGCCATCGCGTTCGGGTCGCCCTGCAGCCCCGACGCGCGGCCCTCCTCGGTGGTCACCGTGATGCCGAGCAGGAAATCGGCGAACCCGGCCAGGCAGGAGATGAACACGCCGATCGAGAGCGCCTCGAGCAGCCAGCGGCGGTCCCGGGGCCGCGAGAACCACCAGTAGGTCGCGAAGAAGAATGCGGAGCTGAAGGTGATGCTCTTCCAGAACTTGAAGATGAACCACACCGCCGAGCCGCCGTTGTTCACCAGCTCGAGATTGCGCGCCCAGGGAATGGCCAGCGCGAAGGCGATGCCCGTCATGCCGATGAACGCCAGCACCGGGCCCGAGTAGCGCAGCGGCGGCAGGCGCGCGCCGAAGCGCAGCGTCGTCACGGCGAACGCGAGGCCGAGCAGGAAGGTCTCGGTGTTGATGCCGGGAACGGGCAGCCGCGGCGAGTACGGGTCCATCGGGAAGATCGCGATCAGGAGCAGGATGCCCGCCACCGGCCGCCACAACAGCAGCCCGAGCGTCACCACCGCGAGCCCTCCGTAGGGGATCTGGATGTAGTCGAAGAGGTTGGTCGCGCCCACGTCTCAGCCCGCCGCCCGGTGCGAGCTCGACGCGAGCTCCGGCTGCTGGCCGCTCGCTGCGAGCGCGGCCTGGGCCTCCCGACGCGCGGCCCGGCGCTCGAGCGCGCGCAGCGCGGCATACCCCGACACCAGCAGCGCTCCGACCAGCCCGAAGCGCAGCTCGGTGCTCATCGCCCGCGTCTCGAGGCCCAGCGACGCCAACGCGATGCAGAGCGCGTAGAGCACCACCAGCGACTCGCGCACCGAGAGCCCGTTGCGCAGCAGGAGGTCGTGCAGGTGGCCGCGGTCGGCGGTCGTGACTGCAGCAAAGAGCTCGCGCACGGTGAGCCCGCGCGCGCCGTGCGCCGAGAGATGCGAGAGGCCGCGGCGGATCACCGCGAGCGAGGTGTCCAGCAGCGGCAGGCCGAGCACGAGCAACGGCACGATCAACGCCACCGCCGCAGGCGCCTTCTGGTACGAGGCCAGTGCCAGCACCGCGGTCAGATAGCCGATCGAGAGCGCCCCCGCGTCGCCGAGGAAGATCCGCGCGGGGGGCAGGTTGAAGCGCAGGAACCCGGCCAGCGCCCCGGACAGCGCCAGCGCTGCGACCACGGGCACGGTCGCGCCGTTCTGGTTCGCGAGCAGGAACACGGTCAGCGCCGTCACCAGCGAGACGCCCGAGGCGAGCCCGTCCATCCCGTCGATCAGGTTGAACGCGTTCGCGACCACCACGATCCACGCGATCGTGACCGCGAACGACACTGGCGGGGAATCGACCAGCATGAACCCGAACGGCAGCTCGATCGGCCCGACCTTGAAGCCCATCGCGAACGTCAGCGCGGCGATCCCGACCTGCCACGCCGCCTTGTGCAGCGCGGACATGTCGTACAGGTCGTCCCACAGGCCGAGCGCCACCATCAGCGCACAGCCCAGCGCGAGCGCACCGAGCGATCCCTCACCGAGCGCCAGCTCGCGCAGCTGCGGCACGAACGGCAACAGCGCGCCGATGCCGATCACGACCGAGGCGAACACGGCGACGCCGCCGAGCATCGCGACCGGCTCCTTGTGCGTCTTGCGCGCGTTCGGCAGGTCGAGCAGGCCGTGGCGACGCGCGAAGCGGATCGTCGCCGGGGTCAGCACCAGCGCCATGACCCAGGGCACGACGAGGATTGCTGCGAAGATCGCCATCGCCGCTTCGTCCCGGGCCGCCGGCCTCGCTAGGACTTCCCGTATCCGTAGGCGCCGAGATAGCCGATCTCGGCCGGATCGCAGCGGTTCAACACCACGCCGATCACCTTGTTGGCGTCGAGCCGCTCGAGCGCCGACTCGACGTCTTCGCGCGGCGAGCGCCCGGCGCCGACCACGAACAGCGCCGCGTCGCAGTGGTCGACGAGCGTCACCGTATCGGGCAGGCCCAGCACCGGCGGCGCGTCGATGATCACGGTGTTGAAGCGCGTGTGCAGCTCGGCGACGAGCTCCGTCATCGCACGCGCGGACAGGAGCTCCGAGGGCGCGGTCGGCATCGCCTTCACCGGAAGCACCATCAGCCGGGTGTTCGGCACCGCGATCAGCGCCTCCTCGAGCTTCGCGTCGCCCTCGAGCACCTCGGCCAGCCCCACCAGCGACGGCGGGAATGCGCGGTGGACCTGCGGCGTGCGCAGGTCGGCGTCGACCAGGCACGTCGCCTGCTCGCGCTCCAGGCCGAACGACAGCGCGAGGTTCACTGCGGTGGTGGTCTTGCCCTCGCCGGGACGGCACGAGCTCACCACGATGCTGCGGATCTCGCGGCTGCGGCGCAGCGACTGGATGCGGGCGCGCAGCGTGCGGTACTCCTCGCTGCAGGGCGAGTCGCCGGCGCCGACCAGCACGCTGTCGCGGCTGCGCGCGACCGTGCCCGCGCGGGCGGCCTTCGCGGCCTTCGCGGCCGTCGCCTTCGCCTTGCGTCGCGCGCGCCAGCCCAGCCGCGCCGGCTTCTCCGGCACGGGGATCGCGATGTCCGCCGCGGTGAGCTCTGCGACGCTCGAGGCCTCACTGCCGCGGCGCATCGCTTCAGCGCGCTGGAGCGCGTCGTGGATCTTTCCCATTGCCCTCGGACCTCCTGGCTACAGCTCCGGCCGCGAGCTCGCGTCGCCCCTTCGCCAGAGGCGGCCGAGCCAGCGGCGCCGAGCCCTTGGCTCGGCCGTGCTGCGCTCGCGAACGAAATGCGGACCGCCCGGGCCTGCGGACAACCCGAGCTCGGATGCCACTTCCTCGACCAGCTTCGCCGACACCTGCGCGGCGTCGCGCGAGAACGCCGCGATCAGCGCGTTGTCGCAGAGCACGTTGATCACGCGCGGGATGCCGCGCGCGAAGCGGTGCACCGCGCGCTCCGCGGCGCCGGTGAAGAGGTCGCCCTTCGCGTGCCCGGCGACGAGCAGGCGCTCGCGGATGTACGAGGCGGTCTCGTCGGGCTGCAGCGGGCGGATCGCGTGACGCAGCTCGACGCGCTGGCGCAGCTGCCGCAGCGCCGGCTGCGACAGCTTGTCCGCGAGCTCCGGCTGACCGACGAGCATGATCTGCAGCAGCTTGCGCTCCGGGGTCTCGAGGTTGGAGAGCATGCGGATCTCCTCGAGCATCTCGCCGGAGAGATTCTGCGCCTCGTCGACGATCAGGAGCGTCTGCAGCCCGTTGGTGAGCCGCTCGATCAGATGGTGGTTCAGCGTCGACAGCGCGGCCGTCTTGCGGAAGGGCTGCGGCCAGGGCAGCTCGAGCTCCTCGAACAGCGCCGCGAACAGGTCTTCGGTGGTGAGCGACGTGTTGAAGATGTACGCGGTCTGCACCGTGGGGCCGAGCTTCTGCAGCAGCGCGTTCAGGATCGTGGTCTTGCCGGTGCCGACCTCGCCGGTCAGGGTGATGAAGCCCTTGTGCTCCTGCACCGCGTAGACGAGCGTCGCGAGCGCCTCGGCGTGGCTCTCGGACATGTACAGGAAGCGCGGATCCGGGTTCACGCGGAACGGTTCCGAGTCGAGCCCGAAGAAGCGGTTATACACGCGAGGCTCCGAACTTCGGCAGCAGCCGGAAGCGGCGCGGGGGCGCGGCCGCCTTGGCGGCGAGCTCGGGCACCGCCGCGAGCACGGGCAGGCCGAGCACGTTCTGCAGGTCCATCACGCTGTGGAAGCTCTGGTCGCTCATCTCGCGCACGACCAGGAGCCCCACGCCGAGCATCATCCCGAGCACCACGCCGGCGACGAACCACACCGGGCGGTTCGGCTTGATCGGCGAGTCGGGCAGCTCGGCGGACTCCACCACGCGGAAGCGCTCGCCCTTGCTGCTGGTCTCGATCGTGCGGCCGATCTCGGCGTCGACCTGCTTCAGCTGCAGCGTGCGGATGGCCTCGGTGGTGTTCTTGTACTGCGACTCCAGGTGGTCGAGCTCGGCCGCGCGCCGCGGGGTGTTCTCGATCCGCTGCTCGTACTCGGCGATGTCGGCCTTCAGCCGCTCGATGTCGCCCGCGTACACGCTGGCGTCGACCTCGTAGTCGCGCAGCTTGTCGCGCATCGTCATCTCTTCGCGCGAGGCCGGCGCGGGGTCGTTCTTCTGCGCCTCGATCAGGTCGTCGAGCTTGGCCATCTCGGCGCGCGTCTGCACCACGTCGGGGTACTTCTCGGTCTTGCCCTCGGCCAGGAGCTTGTTCAGCTCGAGCTCGAGCGTGCGCTTGCGCAGCGACGGGTCGGTCGCGTCGCTCGCTGCGGCGGTGTGCATGTCCTGGATCTGCTGCGTGATCAGCCGGACCTGGTCCTTGGCGGCCTCGGCCTTCGACTCCGCGGTCGCGAGGTCGAGCCGGTTGCGCTCCAGCCGATCGCGGTTGAGCTGGAGCTGCTCGGGCAGCTCGCCCTGGTAGTTCTCCTTGTAGTCGCTGATCTGGCGCGCGGTGTCGGCGAGGTCGGTGCGCGCCTTCTGCAGCTGCTGGTCGAAGAACTCGGTGGTGCCCTCGGCCAGGCTGGTGCGGTCGCGCAGGTTCGCGGAGATGAAATCGCGCGCCAGCCGGTTCGCGCCTTCGGCGGCGATCTTCGGGCTGCGGTCGCGGAAGGCGATCGAGAACGAGTTCAGCTCGATCGGCTTGCGCGGGTCGACGATCGCGGGCGGCAGCGGCTCGATCGTGATGCGCTTGCGCAGCTCCTCGACCTGGTCCTCGCGCGACTTGGTGGACCCCTCGAACAGCTTCAGGTCGCTGATGATCGAGGACAGGCTGTCGCGGGCGAGCAACTGCAGCTTCAAGTTCTCGTAGCGCGTCTCGGTCTTCGCGTTGATCGTGTTGGTGGCGAGGATCTCGGGGATGACCTGCGGCTCGACCGTCACGGTCGCGGTCGCCTCGTAGGTGGGCGGAAGCGCCAGCGCAAGCACACCCGAAAGCACCGTCCCTACGATCGTGGGGATCAGGAACCAGGCGCGTCGGCGCCGGAAGCTTCCGTAGAGCTCGCCGAGGCTTACGCCGGCTTCGCTGCGCACGTCTCTCGCGGTCATCGGATCACCCTCGTCGTGCTCGGCGCTGCGCGCGCTCGCGATCGCCGACGCGCAGGTACACCGCGGCGGTCATGCCGGGGGTCGGCTGGCGCGGACATCATGCCACAAGCGTGCCAAGGCCCGACGATGGCCCCGGAACGCAGCGGAGGGGGGAGGTGGGAAGCGGCCTACATATTACGGGAAGAGCGCGACTATCGAGCGATTTTTCCGCGAAGAAACGCCGCCGATCACTCCCCCAGGCCGGTCTCCTTGATCTTCTGGAGGAGGGTCTTGTAGGACACCTCCAGGATCCGAGCCGCCTTCTTCCGGTTCCAGTTGGTCTGGTAGAGGACCCGCTTGAGGGCCTCCCGTTCGGCGTCCCGAGCCGCCTTGCGGCCGATGTCGCGCAGGGAGATGGGAGATCCGTCGCCGGCCGGATCGGGCTCTGCCGGCACCGGGGCGCTCGCGACCTGCGCAGACGCAAGCCGTGCCTTAGAGGCGGCTGCCCCGAAGATCTCTTCCGCGATCGCATCCTCGCTCTGTAGGACGACAATGCGCTTCACCATGTTCTCCAGCTCGCGCACGTTGCCGGGCCAGCTGTAGTCGAGGAACCCGCGCATCAATCGGTCAGAAATGGCCGCGAGCTCCCGGCCGTACTTCGCGCTGTACATCTGGCGGAAGTGGTCGACCAGCACCGGGATCTCTTCCCGGCGTTCACGCAGCGGGGGGATCCAGACGTTCACCACGTTGAGCCGGTAGTACAGGTCTTCCCGGAATGCGCCCTTGCGCACCATCTCCTCGAGGTTGCGGTTGGTGGCAGCGAGCACGCGCACGTCGACGTGCACGTCGGTGTCGCCGCCCAGCCGGGAGAACTCGCCGTCCTGCAGCACCTGCAGCAGCTTCGCCTGTAGCTTCGGGCTCATCTCCCCGATCTCGTCGAGGAACATGGTGCCGCCGCTCGCGACCTCGAACTTGCCGGCCTTCCGGGACGAAGCGCCGGTGAATGCTCCGCGCTCGTAGCCGAAGAGCTCGCTCTCGAGCAGCTCCTCGGGCAACGCCGCGCAGTTCACCTTGACGAAGCGGTTCTCGCGCCGGTTCGAGAGGTCGTGCGTGGTGCGCGCGACGACCTCCTTGCCCACACCGCTCTCGCCGTGGATCAGGATGGTCACGTCGGCGTCGGAGACCTGCTCCAGGATCTCCTTGATGCGCGCCATCTTGGCCGACGCCCACAGCGACGAGGTCCGCTCGCGCGCCTCGTGCTCGCGCAGCCGCTCGCGCAGGTCCTCGCGCTCGCCCTTCAGGGTCTCGATCTCGAGCACCTTCTTGAGCGCGATCTCGAGCTCTTCCTCCTCGAAGGGCTTGTTGATGTAGTCGGCCGCCCCGAGGTTCATCGCGTCGACCACGGTGCCCGCCTTGCCGACGACGGACAGCATGATCACCGGCACCTCGGGCAGGAGCTGCTTGATCTTGCGCAGCGCCTCGATCCCGTCGATGCCCGGCATCATCACGTCGAGCACGACTACGTCGGGTCGGGCGCCGCCGTTCAAGAGCTCCATGGCCTTGAGCCCGTCCTCCGCCAGGAGCACGTCGTACCCCTTCATGGGCAGGAGATTCTTCAAGTAGGTGCGGATCACTTCGGCGTCGTCGACGACCAGGATGGTCTTGCGCTGCGGCACCGTGCGCGGCACCCCGGATCGCTTCATGGCTCCCTCTCCGTCCTCTTGCCCGGCAGGCTGACGCGGAAGAGGCCGTACCCCTGGTCCGGCACTGCTTCGATGCGGCCGCCGTGCGCGGTCACGATGCGCTGGCAGATCGCGAGCCCCAGCCCCACTCCGGCCGAGCTCGAGCCCGGCGCGCGAGGGCCGCGCACGAACGGGCGGAAGATGCGCTCCGCGTCGGCGCGCGGGATGCCCGGGCCCTGGTCGCGAATGGCGACCTGGAGCACCGCGCCGTCGCCGAGCTCGGCCAGGTCCGAAGCGACCTGCACGCGCCCGCCCTCGGGCGAGAACGCGGCCGCGTTCGCGAACAGGTTGACGAACACCTGCTCCAGGCGTTCGGGGTCGCCACACAGCTCGTCGGGCGCGGCCGCCAGCTCGAACACCAGCTTCACGCCGCGGTCCGCCAGCAGCGGGCGGGCGGTCCGCTCGGCCAGCTCGAGCACGTCGCGCAGGCGCAGCGTCTTGCGGCCGCTCGGCAGCGCCTCGCCGCTGCGCGCCAGCTCGAGCAGGTTGTCGAGCAGCGGGCCGATGCGTTCGACCGCGCGGCGCGCCTCGCGCACGAAGCTCCAGTGACCCGGCTCTAGCAGCCGGTCGCGCTCGCTGCCGAGCCAGCGCAGGTAGCCCCGCACGGCGGTCACGGCGGTGCGGATCTCGTGCTCGATCATGCCGACCTGCTCCCCGCCCAGGGTCGTGTCGCCGGAGCCGGCCGGCTGGGCGCGCTTCTCGCTGGCCAGCCGCCACACCTCGCGCTCGAGCCGGCTCTCGCGCTCGCGGTCGAGCACCAGCCAGAGCGCATCCGACACCCGCGCCAGGGAGATCGGCCGGAGCCGCCCGGACAGCTCGCGCAACGCGAAGCCGTCGCCGCCCTGGAGCTCTTCGACCGGGCGGTCGCCCACGTCCGCGAACAGCTCGGCGACGGCGCGCCCCGCCAGCTCGGCAGGGGGAAGCCCCACCAGCCGGCCGAACGCCGCGTTGGCGGCAGCGACGCGGCCCTCGGCGACGCGCACCACGCCGCGGTCGAGCGCGGCGAGCAGCGCCCCAAGTTCTCCAGCCGACACCAGCGAGGGATCGCCATCCATCCCGATCCTCTTCGGCAGGAGCTTACCCAAGAGTGAACCTTTTCTACCCACGGAAAGGGGCGGGCGGGGATGGCATGATCCGGCCCGTGGCGACCGCAGACGACAGGCAGCAGGCGCGGCTGCTGGAGCTGCGGGCGCAGCTCGAGCTGCACAACCACCGCTACTTCGTCCTGGACGACCCGCTGATCTCGGACGCGGACTACGACGCCCTCTTCCGCGAGGCGCGCGAGATCGAGGCCCGGCACCCCGAATGGGTGACGCCCGATTCGCCCACGCAGCGGGTCGGCGGCGAGCGGGTCGCGAGCCTGCGCACCGTGGAGCACGGCATCCCGATGCTCTCGCTCGACAACACCACGAGCCGCGAGGAGGTGCTGGCGTTCGACGCCCGCGTGCGGAAGTACCTCGCGCACACGGGCGGTCTCGCCTACACGGCCGAGCCCAAGTACGACGGCGTGGCGGTGGAGCTGGTCTACGAGCGCGGCGTGTTCGGCTCGGGCTCGACGCGCGGAGACGGCCGCACCGGCGAGGACATCAGCCACAACCTCCGCACCGTGCGCTCGGTCCCGCCGCGGCTGCAGGCCGCCGAGCCGCCGGAGCTGCTCGAGGTGCGCGGCGAGGTGCTGATGCCGATCGCGGCGTTCCGCAAGTGGAACGCCGAGCGCGCCGAGCAGGGGCTCGAGCTGTACGCGAACCCGCGCAACTCGACCGCGGGCACGCTGCGCCAGCTCGACCCCAAGGTGGCCGCCGCGCGGCCGCTCGAGTTCTTCGTCTACGGCATCGGCCGCGGCGACGAGGCGCTCGGCGCGAAGACGCAGAGCGAGCTCATCGCGAAGCTGCGCGAGCTCGGCTTCCGCGTCGACACGCAGCGCGCGTCCGGAGTCGACATCGCCGGCGCGATCGCGTTCCACGAGGCGCTGCAGCGCGACCGCGACGGGCTGCGCTACGAGGTCGACGGCAGCGTGATCAAGGTCGACGACTTCGCGCTGCAGCGGCGGCTGGGCACCTTGAACCGCTCGCCGCGCTGGGCGGTCGCCTACAAGTTCCCGCCGCGGCAGCAGACCACGCGCGTGCGCGGGATCGAGGTCTCCGTCGGGCGCACCGGGACGCTCACACCCGTGGCGGTGCTCGAGCCGGTGCAGATCGGCGGGGTCACGGTCGAGCACGCGACGCTGCACAACCAGGACGAGATCGAGCGGCTCGACGTGCGCGTGGGCGACACCGTCTTCGTCGAGCGTGCGGGTGACGTGATCCCGAAGGTGGTGAAGGTGGTCCTGGACGCGCGGCCGCCCGACACCGAAAAGTTTCGCCTGCCCGACGCCTGCCCGGTCTGCGGCAGCGCCGTCGTCCGGGCCGAGGGCGAAGTCGCGCTGCGCTGCCCCAACCGGCGCTGCCCGGCGAAGCTGCGCGAGCGGCTGCGCCACTTCGCCAGCCGCCACGCGCTCGACATCGAGGGCCTGGGCGAGAAGCTCGTCGACCAGCTGATCGACGCGAAGCTGGTCGCGCATCCCTCCGACTTCTTCTCGCTCGACGCCGCGCGCCTGGCGGAGCTCGAACGCATGGGCGAGAAGTCCGCGCAGAACGTGGTCGCAGCAATCGCGAAGGCGCAGCGCGTGTCCGCCGCGCGGCTGATCTACGCGCTGGGCATCCCGCACGTGGGCGAGCGGGTGGCCGCGGTGCTGGCGCGCGCGTTCCCGGACCTCGCCGGGCTCGCCGGCGCCACGGCGGAGCAGCTCGAGGCCGTCGACGAGATCGGCCCGACCATCGCGGAGACGGTCCGGCTCTGGTTCGACGACCCGGAGAACCGCGCCGAGTGGGACCGCCTGCTGGCGCGGCTCCGGGTCGAGAGCAGGCCGGCCGTCGCGCACGCGCGCAGCGAGGCGCTCGCCGGAAAGACCATCGTCATCACCGGCACGCTCGCGGAGCCACGCTCCGACTGGAAGGCGCGGCTCGAGGCGGCGGGCGCCAAGGTCGCCGGCTCGGTGTCGAAGAAGACGGACTTCCTGCTCGCGGGCGAGAACGCGGGCTCGAAGCTGGAGAAGGCGCGGGAGCTCGGCGTGCACGTGATCGACGAGCGCGAGGCCGGTCGGCTGGTCGGGATCGAGCCGCCCTAGCCGCGGGTCCGCGCCAGCACGCGGGCGTAGGCGTCGCGCCGCGAGAGGCCGAAGCGCTGCGCGAGCTCGCGCGCGGCGTCGCGCGCCGAGCTCCCCGCGTCGAGCAGGCGGGCGAGCTCGGCGTCGACCTCCGCGTCGGCCGCGGCCGGGCGCGCCGCAGGCTCGCCCGGACCCTCCACCACGATCGTGAGCTCGCCGCGCAGCTCGCCGAGCTCGAGCTCGCCCAGCACCCCGCGTAACACCGATTCGTGTCGCTTGGTGAGCTCGCGAGCGAGCGCCACCCGGCGCGGCCCCAGCACGGCGCACAGGTCGGCCAGCGTGGCGTTGGCGCGGTTGGGCGCTTCGTACAGCACGAGCGTCCCCGGGAAGGCGGCGAGCGCGGCGAGCTCGCGGGCGCGCTCCACGCCCCGACGGGAGAGGAAGCCGGCGAAGGCGAACGGGCGGGTCGCGAACCCGCTCGCGACCAGCGCCGCGAGCAGCGCCGCGGGCCCGGGCACCGGCACCACCGCCACGCCGGCCTCGATCGCCGCGCGCACCAGCCGCTCGCCGGGGTCGGAGACCAGCGGCGTCCCTGCATCGGAGACCAGCGCGATCGACTCGCCGCGGGCGAGCCGCGCCAGCAGCTCGGGAAGGCGCCTCGCCTCGTTGTGCGCGTGCAGCGACACGCGCGGCGTGTCGATGCCGAAGTGCCGGCACAACAGCGCGGTGTGGCGCGTGTCCTCGCACGCGATCGCTGCAACGCCGCGCAGCACGCGCAGCGCGCGCGGCGACAGGTCCTCCAGGTTCCCGATCGGCGTCGCGACCAGGTAGACGGCCGCGCCTCCGTCACCTAAGGTCGGGGCCGTCATCGCGCCTCACCCCAGGGCGAGAGGCTCCGGGAATGGGTCGCGACACGCGCGCGGCAGGCCGCCGCGGCGAGGATCTGGCCGAACGGCATCTGTCGGCGCAGGGCTGGCGCATCCTCGCGCGCAACGTGCACCTCCGCTACGCGGAGCTCGACCTCGTGGCGCTCGACCGCGGCGCGCTGGTGTTCGTCGAGGTGCGGCTGCGCCGCGGCGGACGCTTCGGCAGCGCCGCCGAGTCGGTCGATGCGCGCAAGCGCCGGCGCATCGCCGCCGCCGCGGCGGAGCTGCTGGCGCGCGGCACGCTGCCGCGCGCGGCGCGCATCCGCTTCGACGTGATCGCGATCGACGCCAGCCGCGAGCCGCCCGAGCTCGTGCACTACCGCGACGCCTTCTCGCTCGAGTAGCGGCGAAGCGCTAGAGGGCGAGGCACTTGGCCGCGTGCTCGGCGAACGGCGCGTCGCCGGCGGTCGCCTGCACCACCTGCACCACCGCCGACAAGCGCTTCAGCGCGCGCCCGAGCGCGCGCGCCTCGGCGTCGCCGCGGATCGGCAGGTCGGGCCCGACGAGGAGCGGGACGCGCCGCTCGCTCGCCAGCGCCTCGAGCAGGGCCAGCTGGAACACCAGGCACACCAGCGCCTGCTCGCGGTCGGGCAGCGCCGAGAACGGCTGCTCGTCCCGCGCGGCGCCGCGCAGCACCCACGCGCCGTCTTCGCCGCGGCGCACGCTGGTGAAGGTGCCCCCGGAGAGCGCGCGCAGATAGACCGACACCGCGGGCGCGAAGCGCGCGCGCACGTCTCCCTCGCTCCGACCCACCACGCGCGCCGCAGCCTCGATCCAGAGCGTGGGCTCGACCGGGCGTCGAGGCGGCTCCGCGGGCACCGGAGCAGGCAGCGGGTCGCGCGGGGTCTCCTCGCCTTCTTCGGAGTCCTCCGGGAGCATGGGTGGGGTGCCCATGCGATCATCGGGGAGCATGGGTCGGGTGCCCATGCGATCATCGGGGAGCATGGGTCGGGTGCCCATGCGATCCTCGGACGGGGGCAGCACGGGCATCGCGATCTCGGCGGGAAGGGCCAGCAGCGCATCCCGGGCGGCTCGCACCGCGGCGACCGCCTCGCTCCGGCCGCGCTCGCGCTCGAGTGCCACGAGTTCTTCGCGCGCGCCGGCCGGGTGGCGCAGCATCAGCTCGGCGAGCCGCCGCTTCTCGACCTCCGCGCGCTCCAGCAGCTCGCCGTAGCGCCCCGCCGCCGCGCCCAGCGCGTCGACCGAGTCGAGCCCGAGCGACACGAGCAGACCGCGGATCTGGGAGCCCTCGGTCTCGAAACGGCGCTCCGAGCCGCGCTCGCGCACCCGCAGCGCGGCGAGCAGCGCCTCGGAGCGCGCCAGCTGACTGCGCGCGGCGCGCGCCAGGCCGAGCGCGATCAAGAGCGCCAGCAAGCCGAGGCCCGCGAAGGCGTACGCGAGCGGGTAGCCCACGGCTCCCGCGACGGCGCCTGCGACGCCGAGCACCAGGCCCAGCGCGATCGGCACCAGCTGACGCCTCGGCGCGGCGCGCAGCCGCGTGCGCTCGGCCAGCACCTCGGCGCGGGTCTCGTCGATCGCCACGCGCTCGCCGTCGCGGCTCGCCATCAGCGCGCGGAAATGGGCGATGCGCGCGTCGAAGTCCTCGACCACGTCGCCGAGCGCCGCGTTCTTCTCGAGCTCCACCAGAGTGGCCTTGTGCTCTCGCTCGAGCTGGGCGAGCTCCGCCTCCAGCTGGCGCAGCTCGTGGATGCGCTCCTCGCTGCGCACGCGGCCCGAGCGCGCCGCGGCCAGCGCCTGCTCGAGTGCGGCCTCGCGCCTGGCGCGCTCGTGGGCGAGCGCCAGCACCTGCTGCTCGTGATCGGCGAGGAGCCGCGCGCGCTCTGCAGCGCGGTCATTCACCGGCGCCGCCGGCGCAGGAGCCGGCGGCGCCGGCGCAGGGACAGGGGCGGGCCGCCGCATCGGCAGCAGGTCGTCGCCCTGCGCACCCAGGCCGCAGAGCTGCAGCCGGCGGAAGTCCTCGGGCGAAGGCAGGCCCACCGCGAGCGCGTAGTCCTCGATCTCGCGCGGATCGCTCGAGAGCGCCTGGTAGCCACCGTCGCGCGCGTCCTGGCGGCCGAGGCTGATGCGCTGCCGGGCGAAGTCGGCGGCGATCACGTAGGCATCGCTGCGGAGCGCGAGCGAGAGCACCGCGCGGCCGCGCGCGTCGCGCGCGGCGACGTCGTCGCTGGACGGATAGAGCAGCGCCTCGATCAGCTCGATGAAGCCGCGCGCTGCCTTCGCATCGGAGAGGCGCACGACCGTGTAGCCGGGGTCGAGCGCGAGCGGATGATCCCCCGCCGGTGCCGAAAGGCCGCGAAGGTGGATCCCGTGGATCCTCATGCGTCCGGCGGAGTCTCTTCCTTGGCGGCCGGCTCGGTCCCGGCGGCGCTCTGGCTGGCGAACGCCTCCTGCTCCTTGATGCGCGCCGCCTTGCCGGAGAGATCGCGCAGGTAGGTGAGGCGCGAGCGCCGCACGCGGCCGCGCGCCTTCAGCTCGATGCGGGCGATCGCCGGCGAGTGGAGCGGAAAGATGCGCTCGACGCCGACGCCGTACGACACCTTGCGCACCACGAAGCTCGACGACGCGCCGCCGCGCCGGCGCTGCAGCACCACGCCCTCGAACACCTGGACGCGCTCCTTGTCGCCTTCGACGATGCGCACGTGCACCCGCACTGTGTCGCCCGGCCGGAAGTCCGGCACGTCCGGGCGCTCCGGAGCCTCGATCTCGCTGAACCGTCTCATCGCTTCACTCCATTCGAAACAAGAAGGTCGGGACGCCGCGCGCGCGTCACGCGCTCGGCCTCGTGCGCGCGCCAGCGCGCGATCGCGGCGTGGTCGCCCGAGAGCAGCACGTCGGGCACCGCGAGCCCGCGGAACTCGCGCGGGCGGGTGTACAGCGGGTGCTCCAGGCCCCCCACGGAAAAGGAATCCTCGGCCGCGGACACCGGGTTCCCCACGACCCCCGGGACCAGCCGCGTCACCGCCTCGGTCACCACCAAAGCCGCCAGCTCTCCCCCTGCGAGCACATAGTCTCCGATCGAGAGCGGCTCCGCACCGGTGAGCGCGAAGATCCGGTCGTCGAAGCCCGCGTAGCGGCCGGCCAGGAGCACCAGCTGCCGCTCGCCGGCGAGCTCGCGCGCGAGCGACTGGTCGAAGGTCCTGCCCCGCGCGTCGAGGGCCAGCACCCGGGCACCTGGCCCGGCCAGCGCCTCGACCGCGGCGACCACCGGCTCGCAGCGCAGCACCATGCCGTCGCCGCCGCCGTAGGGGGCGTCGTCCACGCTGTGGTGGCGGTCGCTGGTGAAGCGGCGCAGGTCGGTGACGCGCACGTCGACCGTCCCGTCACTGCGCGCCTGCCCGAGCAGCGAGCCGGCGAGGAAGTGCTCTACCAGCTCGGGGAAGATGGTGACGACGTCGATCCGCGGGCCGCTCACGGCGCTGCCTCCACGCCGGTGCGCGGCAGGTCGAGCCACAGCTCGCCGCGGCCGCGGTCGAGCCGCGCCACCATCCCCTGCACGGCGGGAACCAGCAGGTCCGGGCCGGCGCGCCGGATCACCAGCACGTCGGAGGCCGCAGTGGGCAGGATCTCCGCCACCGTGCCGAGCGTCTCGCCATCGGCCACGGACACGGCGGTGAGACCGAGCAGGTCGCGCCAGTAGAACTCGCCTTCGGGCAGGGCGGCGAGGTCGGCCGCCGCGAGCAGCACGCGGGCGTCTGCGAAGCGCTCCGCGCGCTCGCGCGACTCGAGGCCGACCAGCCACAGCCGCACGCGCGCGCGGCCGCCGGAGCCTGCTCCCGACGGCTCGACGCGCGCGACCCGGAACGGGATCGTGCCCGGCTCGCCCGCCAGGCGCAGGCTCTTCGCGGCGATCAGGTTGGTGGGGTCGTCGCTATGGAGCGCGACGAGGAGCGCGCCGTCGAGCCCGTGCGCGCGCAGCACTCGGCCGAGCTCGACCCAATCGCCCTCCGCCGGCCCGGTCGGCGCCGCGGTGTGGTCTGCGCTTCGACTCGCCGCCAAGGCTCACTCCCGGTCGTCCTCGTCGTCCTCGACGTCATCGTCGGCTTCGACGTCTGCGTCGTCGTCGTCCTCGTACTCGTCGTCCTCGCCGTGACCGGCGATGTCGACGTCCCAGCCCTCGCCACTCGCGGCGAGCAGCGTGCGGATCGCCTTCGCGGTCTTGCCGCGCCGGCCGATGATCTTGCCCACGTCCTCGGGTGCGAGCCGGAGCTCGATCACGCGGTCCTCGGCGGCGTGGACCTCGATCTCCTCGGGCTCGTCCGCCAAGGTGCGCGCGATGAAATCGACCAGCTCCTTCACGGCGTCTCCTAGGCTCCGGTCGAGGGCGCCGCGGCCGCAGCGCGCTTGTGGCGCGCGACCAGCGTGGCGACCGTGCTCGAGACCTGCGCGCCGCGCTCGACCCACTTGGAGAGCGCAGCTTCCGAGTAGTGGATCGCCCCGCCGCTGCGCGGCTCGTAGGTGCCGAGCAGCTCGAGCACGCGGCCCTGGCGCTTCTTGCGCTGGTCCATCACCACGATGCGATAGGACGGCTTGCCGCGCGCGCCGGTGCGATAGAGGCGAACCTTGACCATACGGGGATCCTTCCGCCGGGCGCTGCAACGCCCCGGCCGAGCGAAGCGGCGAAGCTATAAGGGCCGGGGGTTCGAGTCAACGGCGCCGGCGCGGCTCTCGTCCTTGCGGCGGGAGCAGGGCTCGCAGGCGTAGCGAACCACGTGGCGCTGGCTGAGACGGTCGTAGCCCTGGTCGAGGGCGACCCGCCGCACTCGCTCGGTCTCGGCACCGCAGAAGTCGCAGCGCAGCGACCTCGGCCGTTTCTTCTTCGCGGGCTCCGGCTTGGCCATTTTCGGGCGCCGAGCGTAGCACGTCGGTTAGGATGGCCCGCATGGAGCGCACCGGGCAGCGACGCCCGCATCCCGAGCGCCTCGCGCCGGGCCGGCGCCGCGGATCGAGCGAATCGCTGGCAGCGCTCCTGCCCAAGCTGCTCGACGAGGTCGGGCTCGGTGCCACCGCCCAGGCCGTCCAGGTGATCCGCGCGTGGGATGAAGCGCTGGGCCCCGACTTCCGCGCCCACTGCCGGCCCGACGGGGTCCGCAACGGGGTGATCCACGCCCGTGTCCGCGACTCCGGCTGGATGCAGCGCATCCAGCTGGAGAAGCCGCGCATCTTCGCCCGGCTGCGCGCGATCCTGGGCGAGTCGGCCCCGAAGGAGCTCCGCCTGCGGATCGGACCCGTCTGAGCCGACTAGCCCGCGACAGCGAGGAGCTCGGCCAGCGGGAGGTCGCCCGCGCGCAGCAGCTCGAGCGAGCCGTCGGACCGCACCGCGACCACGGTGGACGGCGCGAGCCCGGAGGCGGGCTCGCCGCCCAGGATCGCGAGCTCGGGACCGAAGCAGGCCTCGACCTCGGCTGCGGTCCGCGCGGGCGGCTCGCCGGAGCGGTTCGCGCTGGTCGCGACGATGGGGTGCGGCGCGGCGCGGGCGAGCGCCGCGGCGCTGGGCTGCGGCGAGCAGCGGAAGCCGACACCGAGCGGTGTCGCTACGGCCACGAAGGCCGGATCGGCGACCCGCACCACCAGCGTCAGGGGACCGGGCCAGAAGCGCGCGGCCAGCCGCCGCGCCGCGGCGGGCAGGTCCGGCACCAGCTGTGCGAGCGCGGCGGCATCGCGAATGCCGACCGAGAGACCGCGCTCCGCAGCGCGCCCCTTCGACTCGAGCAACCGCTCCAGCGCCGCGGGCGAGAAGGCGTCGGCGCCCAGCGCGTACACCGTCTCGGTGGGATACGCGACCAGCTCGCCGCGCGCGAGCCGCGCGACCGCGTCGGCGAGCGCGACGATCAACCGCGCGTCGCGGCGAGCGCGCGCTGCGCGATGTCACGGCGCCAGTGCGCGCCCGCGAAGTGGATGCGCTCGACCAGCGCGTAGGCGCGCTCGCGCGCGGCCGCGAGGTCGCGGCCGCGCGCCGTCACGCCCAGCACCCGTCCGCCCGCGGTCTCCCAGCCGCCGTCGGCGCGGCGCCGGGTGCCGGCGTGAAACACCTTGGCGTCGGGCAGGCCTGCGAGGCCCTCGAGGCCGGAGATTGCCGCCCCGGTGGCGAAGCGGCGCGGGTAGCCATCGCTCGTCATCACCACGCATACCGCCGGATCGCCGAAGCGCACCGGCGTCGGCGGGTCGGGCAGCCGGCCTTCGGCCGCGCCGACGAGCAACGGCACCAGATCGGATTCGAGTCGGAACAAGAGCGGCTGCGTCTCCGGGTCGCCGAAGCGCGCGTTGAACTCGATCACGAACGGGCGGCCCGCCTGGATCATCAGCCCCACGAACAGCGCGCCGCGGAACGTGCGCCCCTCGGCCCGCATGCCGGCGACGGTGGGCCGCACGATCCGCTCCACGATTTCGCGCTCGAGCGCCGCGTCGATCGGCGCGGCGGGCGAGTAGGCGCCGACGCCGCCGGTGTTCTCGCCGCGGTCGCCGTCGAGCGCGCGCTTGTGGTCCTGGGCGTGGCCGAGCACGGCGAAGCGCTCGCCGTCGCAGAGGGCGTAGAGGCTCGCCTCCTCGCCGCTAAGCCGCTCCTCGACCAGCACCGACGCGCCCGCCGCGCCGAAGCGCCGCTCGCGCATGATCTCGCCGATCGCCGCGACGGCGGCGGCCGCGTCGTCGCAGACCGCGACGCCCTTCCCCGCTGCCAGCCCGTCGGCCTTCACCACGCACGGCCCGCCCAGCGCGCGCACGTGCGCCTCGGCGGCGTCGGCCGAGTCGAAGCTCCGGTGGCGGGCGGTCGGAATGCCGTGGCGCGCCATGAACTCCTTGGCGAAGCGCTTGCTCGACTCGAGCTGGGCCGCCTCGGCGCTCGGCCCGAACACCGCGACGCCGGCCTCGGCCAGACGATCGGCGACGCCCGCCGCGAGCAGGTCCTCGGGGCCCACCACCACGAAGTCGATCCCTTCGCGCTTCACGGCTTCGACCAGGGCGCGCCCGTCGCGCGGGTCGACTGCGAGCACGCGGGCGTCGAGCGCGATGCCGTCGCTGCCGGGCGCGCACAGCACTTCTTCGACCAGCGGGCTCTTGCCGATCGCCCAGGCCAGGGCGTGCTCGCGACCGCCGGAGCCCAACACCAGAACGCGCATGCCGCCCTCCCCCGCGCGGGCCGGTGTACGACGCGACGGGAGCCGGGTCAAGTCGCCAGGCGCGGCACGCGCGGGCCGATCCGCACCAGCACCTCGTACGAGATCGTCCCGACGGCGCGCGCCAGCTCCTCGACGGGGACCTCGAGGCCCGCCCGCCGGCCGAACACCAGCGCGACGTCCCCGGCGGCGGTGCGGTCGTCCGCGGGCACGGCGACGGTGGTGAGGTCGCAGGAGACACGGCCGACGACCGGCGCGCGCCGGCTGCCGACGCCGACCTCGACCCGCCCGCCCGCGGCGCGGGGCAGGCCGTCGGCGTAGCCGACCGCCAGCGTGAGGACGCGGCTGCGCTCGGGCGCGCGATACGCACCGGCGTAGCCGATCGGCGTGCCCGCCTCGACCGTCTTGGCGTGCACCACGCGCGCGCACAGGCTCATCACGGGCTCGAGCCCGTGGCCGCCCTCGAGCGTCGGGTCCACGCCGTAGAGCGCGATGCCCGGCCGCACGGCGTCACTTTCCGGTGTCGGGCCGCGCGCGATCCCGGCCGAGTTGTCCAGGTGCACCCAGTCCGGCGCGAAGCCGGTCTCGCGCACGCGAGCCACGAGCTGCGCGAACAGCGCGCGCTGGCGCGCCGTCTCGGGCGAGGCTGCGTCGTCGGCGCAGGCGAGGTGACTCATCACCCCGGAGAGCTTCACGCGCCGCGCGTGCGACACGCGCACCAGCATCGCGTGCAGGTCGCCCGGCACGACGCCGAGCCGCCCCATGCCGGTGTCGAGCTCGAGCTGGAAGCGGAACGCGCGGCCCGCGCGCTCGGCGGCGGCCTCGAGCCAGTCGACCACTTCGGGCCGGGAGACCACCGGCTCGGCGTCCAGCTCGAGCAGGCGGTCGGCGTCGGGCGGGGCCAGCGCGCCGCCCAGCACCAGCAGCGGCGCGCGCACCCCGGCCGCGCGCAGCTCTGCAGCCTCCTCGACGCTGATCACCGCGAAGGCGTCGCAGCCCTCGGCTTCGAGCGCGCGCGTGCACAGCGCGGCGCCGTGCCCGTAGCCGTTCGCCTTGACCACCGCGATCACCCGCCGTCCCCGTGCGCGCGTGCGGATGGCGCGGAAGTTGCGCCCGAGCGCGCCGACGTCGATCTCGGCCCAGGCGCGGATGCGCGCGCGGTCGACGGGCGGCGGCGTGCGCGCTGGCTCCCCCACGCGCGGGAATCTAGGGGAGCTTTCCGCTAACGTCCCGCCGGTGGAGTACGTGCTGAACGGCGCAGCCCAGACCGCCGGCGCGCCCCTCTCCGTGCTCGAGCTGCTGACGCGCTTCGAGCTGCTGAAGCGCCGTGTCGCCGTCGCGATCAACGCCGAGGTCGTGCCCCGTTCGCGCTTCGGCGAGGTGTGGATCCGCGACGGTGACCACGTCGAGGTGATCCACGCCGTCGGAGGTGGAGCATGAGCGCGAGCTACCGGCTGGGCGAGCTCGAGCTGCGTTCGCGGCTGATCATCGGCACGGGCAAGTACCGCTCGTTCGAGGAGAACCGCAAGGCGCTCGACGCGAGCGGCGCCGAGATGGTCACGGTGGCCGTGCGCCGGGTCGACGTCGCCTCGCGCGAGCGCGGCTCCCTGCTCGACTGGATCCCGCCCGACCGCTTCCACATCCTGCCCAACACCGCCGGGTGTACGACGGTGCAGGAGGCCGTGACCACCGCCCGGCTCGCCCGTGAGCTGCTCGACACGCAGCTGGTGAAGCTCGAGGTGATCGGCGACACGCGCACGCTGTTCCCCGACACCGCCGCCACGCTGGAGGCGGCGCGGATCCTGGTCGCGGACGGCTTCACGGTGCTGCCGTACATCACCGACGACCCGGTGGCCTGCATGCGCCTCGAGGAGCTCGGCTGTGCGGCGGTGATGCCGCTCGGCGCGCCGATCGGCTCGGGCCTCGGCATCCGCAACCCCGCCAACATCCGCATCATCCTGGAGAGCGTGAGCTGCCCGGTGATCGTCGACGCCGGCGTCGGCACCGCCTCGGACGCCGCGATCGCACTCGAGCTCGGCTGCACCGCGGTGCTGATGAACAGCGGCATCGCCGGCGCGAAGGACCCGGTGAAGATGGCGCACGCGATGAAGCTCGCGGTCGAGGCCGGCCGCGCGGCGTACGAGGCCGGCCGCATGCCGCGGAGGCTCCACGCCCAGGCGTCGAGCCCCGAGACAGGACTCGTCGAGCTGCCGTGATCCCGCGCCTTTGCTACTGGACCGACGGCCCGCGCGGGAGCGGCGGCCGCGATCCGGTCGAGGTGATCGAACGCTTGGCGGTCGGTGGCGTCGAACTCGTCGTGCTGCGCGAGCGGGGATGGTCAGGGGCCGCCTGGGCCGCGTGTGCCGCGCGTCTGTCGAAGCTGCGGGCGGGCGGCCTGCGCGTGCTCGCCGGCCGCCGGCTCGACGTGGTGCGCGCCTTCGAGCTCGACGGGGTCCACCTCGGGGCCGAGTCCGTCGCGGTCGCCGAGGCGCGGGCCTTCCTGGGTTCCCGCGCGATCATCGGCTACTCCGCCCACGAGCTACATCGCGCTCTCGCCCATCTACGCGACGGCGAGCAAGCCGGGGCTCGCGCCGCGCGGCTGCGCATGGCTTGCGCGCGCGGTGAGCGAGCTCCCGATCCCGGTGCTCGCGCTGGGCGGCGTCACCGCCGGATCGGTGCCCGAGCTGCGCGCGGCCGGGGCCCACGGCGTGGTGGCGATCTCGGCGCTGGGCGCCGCTCCCGATCCGGAGGCCGTAGCGCGCGAGTTCCGGCGCGCCCTCGCCGATGAGGGGGAGAGATGACCGCCCGCAAGCCGCTCGTCTTCGCCCTGGCCTTTGCCGCCGTCGGCTGCGCAGCGCTACCGCACGCGCTCGCCCGCGACGCGCTGGACGAGCTCCAGGCGCGCATCATCGAGATCAACAAGCGCGTCTCGCCGTGCGTGGTGCACATCGAGTCGGCGGTGCGCCAGAACGGCCGGCGCAATCTGCTCGAGGGCTCCGGCTTCCTGATCGACCCCAACGGCGTCGCGCTCACCAACTGGCACGTAGTGGACCGCGCCGAGAAGGTCTCGGTGGTCGTGCCCGGACGCGACGGCCACTACGACGCCGAGATCGTCGGCACCGACAAGCAGACCGACGTCGCGGTGCTGCGCCTCGCGCCCCACGAAGGCGAGAAGCCCTTCCCCTCCGCCAAGCTCGGCGACTCGGACAAGGTCCAGGTCGGCGAGTGGGTGGTCGCGATCGGCAATCCATACGGGCTCGAGGGCTCGGTCTCGCTGGGGATCGTCTCGGCCAAGGGCCGCGACCTGCGCACCGAGCAGCTGCTCAACGACTTCATCCAGACGGACGCGATGATCGACCACGGCTCGTCGGGCGGTCCGCTGATCGACCTGCGCGGCGAGGTGATCGGCATCAACTCCCGCGGCCAGGGCCGGGGCATCGGCTTCACCATCCCGATCGACACCGCGAAGCGCGTGGCCGACGACCTGCTCGACCAGGGCCGGATCGCGCGCGGGTATCTCGGCGTGACCGTGCAGCCGCTCGGCCGCGAGCTCGCGCGCTACTGGGGCGAGCCCAACGTGCACGGCGTGGTGGTCGGCTCGGTCGCGCGGGGCTCGCCCGCGGAGCGCGCCGGCATCTCGGTGGGCGACGTCGTGGTGGCCTTCGACGGCGAGCCGCTCCACGCCGAGAAGGAAGAGGATCTCGGCCAGTTCCAGCGCCTGGTCGCGCAGCGCAGCGCGGGCCACCAGGTCGAGATCGAAGTTCTGCGCGCTGGCGAGCGCAAGAAGCTGCGCGCCTCGCTGGAGGCGCAGCCCAAGTTCGTCCCCGACGAGCAGGAGACACCGAACGGCTTCACCGTCGAGGAGGTCACCGAGCTCAGCTTCCGCGGCCAGCGGCTGCCGCAGCGCGAGGGCGTGCTGGTCTCCTACGTGGAGAGCGGCTCCGAGGCCGACGAGGCGGGGCTCGAGCGCGGCGATCTGATCGTGGCGGTGGGCAAGAAGCCGGTCGCCACGCTCGACGACTTCCGCGGCGCGATCAAGACGCTGTCCGGCGGCCCGTTCCTGGTGCGCGCGCTGCGGGGCGACGACACCCGCTTCCTCTTGATCGCCCCGCGCGCCGCGTCGCGCTCCGACAACGCGGCCAGCTCGCGCGACAGCGGTTCCCGCTAGCGGACGAGCTCCGCCGGTCCCGCCGCGCCCGTCCGGAAGTGGCGCGGCGTGCGCCCGAACCGCGCCCGGAAGCGCTCCGCGAGCGCGGTCGCGAAGGACGCCGCGCGCGGTGCTTCTGCGAGCGCGACGATGCAGCCGCCGAAGCCGGCCCCGGTCATGCGCGCGCCGATGCAGCCGAGCTCGCGCGCGTCGTCGACCAGCGCGTCGCACTCCGCGCAGCTGACTTCGAAATCGCTGCGCAGGCTGGCATGCGAGGCGAACATCGCCCGACCCGCCGCGCGCGCGTCTCCGCGGGCCAGCGCTTCCGCGAGCAGGTCAACGCGGCGATTCTCGGTGACCACGTGGCGCGCCCGCCGCAGGCAGACGGGGTCGAGCGCGTCGGCGAGCGCTGGCAGCTCGTCGTCGACGAGCTCGGACAGCGAGGCCAGCGGGCGCGCCAGCGCCCGCCGCGCGCCGGCGAGCGCCCGCTCGCACTCGCGGCGCCGCTCGGCGTAGGCCCCCGCGCGCAGGCTGCGCTCCACCCCGCTGTCGAAGATCAGGATCGCCCAATCCGGGGGAAGCGCGACGGCGCGGGTCGCGAGGGTGGCGCAGTCCAGCCGGAGCGCGCGCCCGGGCTCGCTGCACAGCACGGTGAACTGGTCCATGATCCCGCACGGGACGCCGACGAAGTCTGCCTCCGCTCGCTGACACAGCTGCGCGAGCTCTGCGCGCGAGATGCGCGGGGCCGAGCCCGCTGCGGCCAGGAGCGCCAGCGCGCTCGCGGCTTCGAGCGCGGCCGAGCTCGACAGGCCCGCTCCCTCGGGCAGGGTGCTCTCCACCTCGAGCGCGAAGCCCCGCTGCGGGAACGCGCCGATCCGCTCGAGCTCGCGCGCGACTCCTCGGGGGTAGTCGAGCCAGTCGCCCCGAGCCGGCTCACGCCGGTCCGCCGAGCTCTCCCCGCGCTCGCGCGAGCGGCCGACGACGCGGTCGTCGTCGCGCAGGCGCAGCACGACACGCGTGCCGAGCTCGATCGCCGCCGGCAGCACCAGGCCGCCGTTGTAGTCGGTGTGTTCCCCGATCAGGTTCACGCGGCCGGGCGCGCGCGCGATCGCGTCGGGCGCAGTCACGGGCGGGCAAAATACCGGTGCCTGGCCTAGCGTCCAAGCCCAACTTCCCGGGATGTCGATGCGCAAGTCCGAGATCGCCGCGAGGCGCCCCGCCGGTCTGGCGCTGCTTCTCGCCGCGGGCTGGGCCTGCGGCTGGCTGGCCGCGCCTGCCCGCGCCAGCCGCGAGACGCGGCGCACGCCGGTGGTCGCCGCGGTCGAGAGCGCGGGCCCCGCGACGGTGAATATCACCTCCACCCAGGTGGTCGTAGACCAAGCCAATCCGTTCGTGCGCGGCGACCCCTTCTTCGACGAGTTCTTCAGCCGTTTCATGAATCCCCGCGCGAGCACCGCGCAGAGCCTGGGCACCGGAGTGATCATCAACCGCGACGGCTTCGTCCTCACCAACGAGCACGTGCTCGCCGGCGCTACACAGATTCGCGTCGGTCTCTCCGACGGGCGTCAGTTCGACGCCGAGCTGATCGGTGGCGACCCGGCGACCGACCTCGCGGTGGTGCGGGTGAAGACCGGGGAGCCCCTGCCCACGCCCAAGCTCGGCGACTCCGACGACCTGATGATCGGCGAGAGCGTGATCGCGATCGGCAACCCGTTCGGGCTGAACAGCACGGTGACCACGGGCGTGCTGTCCGCGGTCAACCGCTCGATCCGGGGCGACGGGCGCGAGTACCACGGCTTCCTGCAGACCGACGCCAGCATCAACCCCGGCAACTCGGGCGGGCCGCTGTTGAACATGGACGGCGAGGTGATCGGCATCAACACCGCGATCCTCGGCAACGCCCAGGGCATCGGCTTCGCGATCCCGATCAACCGCGCGCGCCGCATCGTCGACGACCTGATCCAGCACGGCGAGGTCCAGCCCGCCTGGCTGGGGGTGTTCCTGCAGGAGCTGACCCCCGCGCTGCGCGACGCGATGGGCTCGGCGCAGAGCAGCGGGGTGCTGGTCTCGAACGTGTTCGCGGGCACTCCGGCGGCGACGGCCGGCGTGCAGCGGGGCGACATCGTGACCTCGCTCGAGGGCAGCCCGGTCCACTCGCGGCGCGAGTTCTACGAGATCTCGCGCGGGCTCACCGTGGGCGGCCGCGCCAAGCTCGGGCTCGACCGCAGCGGCAAGAAGCTCGAGCTCGAGGTCGCCGCGGAGAAATTCCCCGAGGCGCGCGCGGACGAGCTCGCCCAGGTGCTGCTGGGCCTCGACCTGGCCGACCGCTCCCCCGCGCTGGCCCGGAAGTACGGCCTCAGCGCGGATCGCGGGCTGGTGGTGCAACATGTGGTGCCACACAGCGCCGCGCAGGAGCGCGGCATCCGGCCCGGCGATCTGATCCTCCAGCTGGGGCAGGATCGGGTCGATGATCGGGGGGCGCTGCGCAAGGCGATTCCGAAGATTCTCGGCCAGGACGGCGTCGTGGTGGTGGTTCAGCGCGGCCGATCGTTCGGCAGCGTGATGCTCGAGCTCTGGTGACCGGCATCCCGGCAGAGCAAGGAGAGGCGATGCACAAGGTGCACAAGGCGTACAGGGGCCACGGGTTTTTGGCGGGCGCAGCGGCGCTCGCCGTCTTCGCCGCAGTCGCGCTCGGCGGATCCAGCGCGGGCGCGGAGATCGGAAAGCCGTTCTGGACCGAGGGCGACTCGGCCGACGCCTCCGGCCGGCCCGATTCGTTCGCCGACCTGGCGGAGAAGGTCTCGCCCGCGGTGGTCAACATCAAGGTCGAGCGCAAGACCAGCCTGAAGGGCGGACCCGAGGAGCTCTTCGAGGAGTTCTTCGGCCAGAAGAAGCCGGGCGACAAGTCGCAGCGCCCGCCGCACCAGATGCGCGTGCCCTCCACCGGCTCGGGCTTCGTGGTCTCGCCCGACGGCCTGATCGTGACCAACAACCACGTGGTCGACAGCGCGGACAAGGTCGTGGCGGTGTTCGAGGACGGCACCGAGCGCGACGCCAAGATCGTCGGCCGCGACCCGAAGACCGACCTGGCGCTGATCAAAGTCTCAGCCGACAAGCCGCTCGTCACGGTGCCGCTGGGCGACTCCGACCACCTGCGCGTGGGCAGCTGGGTGATGGCGATCGGCAATCCGTTCGGCCTCGACCACACCGTCACCGTCGGCATCCTCTCCGCAAAGGGCCGCTCGAACTTCGGCGGCGAGCAGATCGCCGGCCCCTACGACGACTTCCTGCAGACCGACGCCAGCATCAACCCCGGCAACTCCGGCGGTCCGCTGTGCGACATGAAGGGCCGCGTGATCGGCATCAACACGGCGATCGCAGCCAACGGCCAGGGCATCGGCTTCGCCATCCCGATCAACATGGCCAAGCAGCTGCTGCCGCAGCTGCTCGAGCACGGCTCGGTGACCCGCGGCTGGCTGGGCGTGCAGATCCAGCGCGTCACGCCGGCGCTGGCGAAGACCTTCAAGCTGGGCGACTCGCACGGCGCGCTGGTCGGCCAGGTGTTCGACGACAGCCCCGCGTCCAAGGCCAAGCTGCAGCGCGGAGACGTGATCACCAAGTTCAACGGCAAGGACATCAAGGAGTACGACGACCTGCCCCGCATCGTGGCCGCCACTCCTCCCGGCGCCGCGGTCGACGTGACGGTGCTCCGCGACGGCAAGGAGCGGAACCTCAAGGCGACGCTCGAGAAGATGAAAGAGGAAGAGGTCCAGCCCGCGAGCGACGAGCAGACCGACAGCGACTGGGGCTTCGACGTGCAGCCGATGAGCGACGAGATCGCGAGCCAGCTGGGCCTCTCGTCCGGCACGAAGGGCGTCGTGGTCGCCTCGGTCGACCCGGACTCGGCCGCCGCCCGCGCAGGCCTGCGCCGAGGCGACGTCATCCTCGAAGCCAACCGCGTCGAAGTCGTCTCGCCGAAGCAGCTCAAAGACGCCCTCGGCAAGAACAGCGACTCGGCGGTGCTGCTGGTGCAGCGCGGCGATGGGACGCTCTACCTCGCCATCGAGAAGGACTCCTGAGGGAAGAGCATCTGGACGCGTCGCGCTCCGCGCAGAACCCGCCGCTCGAGGTCGCGAGTACGCTGCACTCTCCCTCTGGGTTCAGCGCGGCCGCGCTCGCGAACTAGATTCCTTCAGCCACAAACAAAATACAAAGCCGCGGCGCTCCTCGCGTGTAACTCGGTCTTCTCGTCCGCGCAGGTAGAGCCATCAAGCGCGGACGAGAAGCCCGAGTTACGCGCGGGGTCGCCGCGGACTCTCAATTTTGAGTTGGCAGGGCTCTGATTCGCTGCGGGGGCCGAGCGCGGAACCCAGAGCGAGCGTGCAGCGTACCCGCGACCGCGAGCGCCGGGTCCGCGCAAGGCCCCCGCCGCGCAACCCAGGCTCCGGGTCTTAGCGAGTCGTCATCCCCGCCCACCGCTTCAGCTCGCGGCGGGCGATAACCATCTTGTGGACCTCGTCGGGTCCGTCGGCGATGCGCAGCGATCTTCCGTTGCGCCACATCGCCGCGACCGGCGTGTCGTCGGAGACGCCCAGGGAGCCCAGGGTTTGGATCGCGCGGTCGCACACGTCCATCAGCAGGTTGGCCGCGATGACCTTGATCATCGAGATCTCCTGCGCGGCCTCCTTCTTGCCGACCGTGTCCATCTTCCAGGCCGTGTAGAGCGTGAACAGCCGTGCCTGGTCGATCTCCATCTTCGACTTCGCGATGAAGTCCTGGACGAACTGCTTGGTGCCCAGCGGCTCGCCCTGGAGCTTCCGATGCGCCGCGTACCTCACCATGATCTCGTACGCGCGCTGCGCGCCGCCGATGCAGCGCATGCAGTGGTGGACGCGGCCGGGCCCGAGCCGGGCCTGCGCGATCGCGAAGCCCGCGCCTTCCGGGCCGAGGCGGTTGGCCACGGGCACGCGGCAGTCCTCGTAGCGGATCTCGCAGTGGCCGCCGCCGCCCGCGTGGCCCATCACCGACACAGCGCGCACGATCTTGAAGCCGGGCGTCGTCGTCGGCACCAGGATCATGCTGGCGCGCTGGTGCGGCGCCGCCGAGGGGTCGGTCACCGCCATCACGATCGCGAACTCGGCGCCGATCGCGCCCGACGTGAACCACTTGTGACCGTTCAGCACGTAGCTGTCGCCGTCGCGCTTGGCGAGCGTGCTGAGCTGGGTCGGATCGGCGCTCGACACCTCAGGCTCGGTCATCGAGAAACACGAGCGCACCTTCCCGTCGAGCAGCGGCTGCAGGAACTTCTTCTTCTGCTGGTCACTGCCGAACTCGGCCAGGATCTCCATGTTGCCGGTGTCGGGCGCGGCGCAGTTGAAGATGCGCGACGCGATGCCGACCCGGCCCATGATCTCGGCGAGCGGTGCGTACTCGAGGTTGGTCAGCCCGGCGCCGAATTCGGGATCGGGCAGGAACAGGTTCCACAGGCCCAGCTTCCTGGCCTTGTTCTTCAGCTCCTCGACGATCTCGGGCGCGTGGTGCGGATTGCCCGACGCCTCGATCTGCTCCGCAGCGGTGCGCTCCGCGGGGTAGACGAACTCGTCCATGAAGCGCTCGAGCTGGGTCTGGATCTGCTTGACCTTGTCGCTCGGTTCGAAATCCATGGAGGTCTTCCCTTTCTCTTGCTCTCGAGGGACTCGATCGTACCAACGTCCGATGGTCGCATGGGACCCTACCCATGCTCAGGGCCTAGTCGCCGGTGTACCGGGGCGGGCGCTTCTCCAGGAACGCGCGAACGCCCTCGCGAAAGTCGCCGCTCTGCGAGGCGAGGATCTGGTTGCGGTCCTCCATCGCGATCGCGGCCTCGAGCGTCGGCGCGTCGAGGCTCCAGTTCAGGCAGTCCTTGGTCAGCCGCACGCCGACCGGCGAGTTGCGCAGGATCGCGGCGGCCATCTCGCGGCCCGCCTTCTCGAGCTCGGCGTCGGGCACGACGCGCGACACCAGCCCGGTCGCGAGCGCGCGCGGCGCCGCGATGAAGTCGCCGGTGAGCAAGAGCTCGGCCGCGACCGAGGCGCCGACCAGCCGCGGCAAAAAGTAGGACGAGCCGATGTCGCACGCGCCCAGGCCGATGCGGATGAACGCGGCGTTCATGCGCGCCGACTCTCCGGCGATGCGGATGTCCGAGGCCAGCGCGAGCGCGAAGCCGCCGCCCGCGGCCGCGCCGTGAACCAGCGCGATGAACGGCTGCGGCAGCCGCCGCATCTTGATCACCAGCTCCGCGATCTTGTGCTGACCGCGCAGGCTCGCCGAGATGCTGGGGCGCAGCGTGGACGATCCGCCCGACTGCACCTGCAGGTCGAGCCCCGCGCAGAAGCCGCGGCCGGCGCCGCGCAGGAGCACCACGCGCGCCGAGGTGTCGTCGTGCAGGCGGTCGAGGAACAGGTGCAGCTCGTCGACCAGCTCGGGGCTCATCGCGTTCAGCCGCTCTGGCCGGTTCAGGGTGCAGAGCACGAGCCCGTCGGGCTCACGCGTGACGATCAGGGTCTGGTAGATCTCGCTCATGGCTCGCTCCTCGCTGCGGCGCGGTCGAACAGCACGCCGGGATTCAGCACCCACGCCGGATCGAGCTCCGCCTTGGCGGCGCGCAGCGCGCGCGCGAAGCCCTCGGGGCGCTGTCGGTCGTACCAGGGGCGGTGGTCGCGGCCGACCGCGTGGTGGTGCGTGATGGTGGCGCCCTCTTCCGCGAGCACGTCGCTGGCGACGCGCTTCACCTCGTCCCACTGCTCGAGCTCCGAGCCGCGGCGCGCCGGCGCCAGCAGCGAGTAGTATGGAGCCGGTCCGTCCGGGTACACGTGGGTGAAGCGGCAGGTGATCGAGCCCGCGCCGTACACGCGCCGCAGCGCCTCGCCGACCTCGGCGATCAGCCGCCCATGCAGGCGCTCGAAGCGGTCCCAGGTGATGGCGGTCTCGAACGTCTCCGCCAGCACCCCGATCGAGACCAGTGCGTCGCGCACGTACGGTGCCCCGATGAAGGAATTGCGCCAGGTCCCGGCGCTGCCTTCGCGACTCGCCGCGGCGTCGTCGCGCGTGCGCAGCGCATCGTCAGGCACCGCGCCGCCGTGGTCGCGGCAGAGCTCCGCGGCGCGCCGCATCCAGGCGTCGAGGTCGTGGTCGGCGGACTCGAAGCCCAGCACCAGGATCGCCTCGCGGCCGCTGCCGCCCGCCGAAGTGGCGGCCTCGCCGGGATCGAGCAGGCGACAGTTCGCCGGCTCGAGCCCGGACTGGGACAGCGCGCGCACGGCGCTCACGCCCGCGTCGAAGCCGGGAAAGCGGACGCTGGCATTCGCGCGCCGCGTCGGGCGGTCTTGCAGCCGCATCCAGGCCTCGGTGATCACGCCCAGCGCGCCCTCGGAGCCGATGAATGCGCGGTCGGGCGAAGGCCCAGCGCCGGAGCCCGGCAGCCGCCGCGTGGCGATGACACCTGTCGGTGTCAGTACGCGCAGCGCTTCGACGAAGTCGTCGATGTGCGTGTAGCGGGTGGCGAAGTGCCCGCCGCTGCGCGTGGCGATCCAGCCGCCGAGCGAGCTGAACTCGAACGACTGCGGGAAGTGCCGCAGCGTGAGCCCGTGCGGCCGCAGCTGGTCCTCGAGCGCCGGGCCCAGCACGCCCGCCTCGATCCGCGCCGCGCGCGAGCTGCGGTCGAGCTCGAGCACGCGCGCCATGCGCGAGAGGTCGAGCGTCACGACGCCGCGATAGTCGCCCACGACGTTCGCCTCCACCCCGCCCACCACGCTCGAGCCGCCGCCGAAGGGAATCACCGCGATGCGTTCGCGCGTGCAGTGCTCGAGCACCGCCGCGACCTCGGCTTCGCCGCGCGGGAACGCGACCCAGTCGGGCGGGTGCGCGAAGTCGCGCCGCTGCGCGCGCACCGCGTCGCGGTAGCTGCGGCCGTAGGTGTGTCGCGCACGCTCCCAGGG
>Ga0318515_10000019_pt1 | contig 26533 bp, 23 predicted proteins | sample GRESIP176b2f19_FD_202499 | JGI IMG/M metagenome (GOLD analysis project Ga0318515, IMG submission 202499) | Tropical soil microbial communities from Luquillo Experimental Forest, Puerto Rico - GRE.SIPMG.176b2f19 | ecosystem: Environmental > Terrestrial > Soil > Tropical forest > Bulk soil...
CAGGGGCGCCACCGCCATGATCTTGGTCTCGTATGTGGTCGTTGGCGCCAACGCCTACATTCTTTTGTGGTCGTTGGCGTGATCGCCCACAAACGTCGCGGCGGGAAGCCGCTTCAGACTTGGCCTCACATCCCCCACCGGCGGCACTCCCATGATCATGGTCAACTCGTGCGATCTACCAGCGTGAACTTGGCGTTTGGGATATAGCGCGCCATCCCCAGTGGCGCCCTGCCATGATTATGGCCGCCGGGTTTCCTGCCCGCCCTGCGGCACTGGCGACCGGTCATACGGCACCGAGTGGTCAACTGCGGAGTCGGTCAAGCTTCACCGGCCGCCGCGTCCCCGTACGGTGATGGCGGTGCATGCGCGCTAGGGCTGTCCCCAGGTGCTGCCGTTCCAGCGCAGGATGATGATCTTGCCGGTGTTGCGGTGTCCGCCGACGGCCCAGCCGTCGGTGGCAGAGACCATGCTGATGCCGTGGAGGAAGCTGTCGCTGGTGCCGCCTAGGTTTGGCACTCGTGCCCACCTGCTGCCGTTCCAGTGCAGCGTCAGTGCCGCCTGCCGGTCGGTGCCGTTGACGGTGTAGTCGCCGACAGCCCAGGCGTTCATCCTGGAGGTGATGGCCACCCCGGTCAGCTCGTTGCCGATGACCCCGGCGCGAGGAATCTGGTGGCCGGGGCTGGGGCTGGCAACGTGCTGCCAGGCCGAGCCGTTCCAGTGCAGGGTGATCGTCTGGGTCCCATCCTGGGTGCGGTCCGCCCAGCCGACCGCCCACGCGTTGCCCGGGGACGTGTCGCTCACCGCGGTCAGGGTGGTTTCGGGACCGGGGCTGGGAGTGGGCACCTGGGTCCAGCTGGTGCCGTCCCAGTGCAGCGCCAGCGACTGCAGCACCTGGTTCAGGTCCACCAGGCCGACGATCCAGGCATCCGACGCCGACGCCGCGCTGACCGCATCGAGGTCGGAGAATATCCCGGAAACCGTGATGGGCACCCGGGTCCAGCTGGTGCCGTCCCAGTGCAGCATCACCGCGGGACGGCTCCGCTCGCTGCTGAGCGGGCCAGCGGTCCAGGCGTCGGTGGCGGAGTCGGCGCTCACCCCGAACAGGACACCGTTATCGGGAGCAGGGCCCGGCACCTGGGTCCAGCTGGTGCCGTCCCAGTGCAGGATGATGATCTTGCCGGTGTTGCGGCTCCAGCCGGCAGCCCAGCCGTCGGTGGCCGACACCATGCTCACCCCGTTCAGCTCGCCGAAGGGGATATTCGGGCTTTTCGCTTTAGACCAGCTGGTGCCGTTCCAGTGCATGATCAGGGGTACAGCGCCGGGCTGGCCCGCTATGACGGTGAAGCCCACCGCCCACGCGTCGGACGGCGACACGGCGCTGACCGCGTTCAGCTGCCCGGTGATGCTCGTGACCGCCCCCGGTCTCGGCGCTGGCGGCGCCGCGGCGGCCAGCGTGCCGATCAGCACCACGCTGCCCACCACCGCCGGTAGGAACAGCCGCCGTCCCCGGCGACGGATCGAGCCGACGGCGTGCGCCCTGGTCATCACAGACCTCCCGATCAGCAGGATCAGCGGAGCGAACCCTAACCCGGAGGCGCTTGGCACCCCGCAGGCCCCGACCAGGATGGGGTTCAGCAGCCCGGAATGTCCAGTCACTTCGCCTGTGTGCCCAGCAAGGTGGTAGGTACAAACTACGCGCCCACAGAGCGCTCCTTTACTGGTCGTGGCTGGTCTCATGGGTGCCCTTTGGCGGGGACGGTGGGCGGCGCGGTCCTGGGCGGGCGGATGGGCCACTGCCGCGGGCGGCATCCTTTCCGCAAGCCGGGGGTGTGCGGGTGCCTCGGTGAGCAGCCCGCACGCCCGGCGGCTTGTTCCTGGTGTCCTCCTTGGCGCTAGCCTGGTGCAGGTGGGCCTGGCTTGACGGGGTCACAGGCCGGCGGTGCATTCGATGACGAGGCGGGGCGCCTGGCCGGCTGGGTCGGGGGATTTGTTCCGCCATCCCCAGTTATGCCACCGCCATGATCATGTGATCCTGTTCATAGATGCTGTGAACAGAATCCCGTGATCATGGAGCTCAAGGCCGTTTCGGATTGTGTTGCCATCTCCAAGGGCCAGATCGCCATGATCATCACTGGCTATACGCGGATCTGGCTGGCTGCTGGTGCGAAGGAGACATGTCGATCCAGGCGAGGTGGCCGTCCACGATGGCAATCGTCTCGGCCGCCGCGGTGCCGGGCCGCCGCAGCTGCAGCGCAGGGCCCGGGCGTGCGGTGCGGTGCCGGGCCTGCGCCTCCGGCGCATCCTCGATCGACAGCCGCCACAACGGCCCGGTGTCACCCGCGCGCTCGATCGCCGCATCGAAGGCTGCCAGGCGGCTGGCGGGCACGTGCATGCGCGTCGCCGAGTGGAACACCACCCGGGGCTGGCCCGCGGGCAGCGTGCCAGCGAAGCCGGGAAGCACGTCGATGACATCCCCGGCCAGAATCGGCGGCGGGTCCGCCGCGGCGAGTTCGAGCGCCGTTGTGAGCAGCGCACGCTGCCGGTGGTTCTCCGGCCACACCAGCGCCTGCAGCCAGGCCCGCTCGCCGGGATCCGTCGCGTCAACCGGGTGCAGATCGATGCCAAGGACGCCGGCGATCGCGGGCTGGCGGTCCAGGTCGGGCTCTGGTTCCTGGCCGTGGCATTCGGCGGCCAACTGGACCGGCGAGGCCAGGTCCCCGAACCGCCGGGCGTTCAGCCGGTAGCCGTACCGGCCGAACCGGAGATTGAGCCCGGCGCTCGTGCCTGCCTCGATCACGTGCACCGGCCCGGGCACCTCGTCGGCGATCACGGACAGGCCCAGGCGCAGGCCGATCGCTCGCTGGACCTGATTGGTCTGCACGAGCCGGGTGCGGATCGTTTCCGCGAGTTCCGCCGCATGTTCCCGGCCGAACGACACGAGTGCGGGCCCGGCATCCTCCGGCGGCAGCGCGCGGGCGCCCGCGATCGACGGATAGAACCGGGCGAGCGGGTGATCGGCCCCGGCGAGCAGCAGCAGGTGCACCGCGCCGAAGAACAGGAAGGTCGGATACTGGCCGGGCCGCCCCTGGCAGGCCAGGTCGAGCAACGGGCCGGTGGCTGCCACCGTCGGGCTCAAGAGGCGGTACAGCGGCGAGGTCGTGAACTCCTTCGGGGTTGCGAACGCCGCCCGCACCTGCTCGCGGTCCACCGGCAGTCCTCCTCCCGGCCGGGCCCGGCGCCCAGCCGTCTCCGTCGGCCCCGCCCGGCCCGCGGTCTGCGCCGGCCTCCCCGCCGACCCTAAGCCGGGAGGGCGCGAGGGCCGGCCGTGACCCGGCGAAGTACCGTGTGATCCCTGGGCGCTCGCACGCGGGAGCCAAGGGGCCGGCCGAGAAGGAGGGCGCATGAGCCGGGTGGAGGTCGACGGAGTCGGTATCGAGTACGAGGTCCACGGTGCGGGACGCCCGGTCGTGCTGCTGCACGGGTTCCCCGACACCGGGCGGCTCTGGCGGCATCAGGTCCCCCCGCTGGCCGAGGCCGGATTCCAGGTCATCGTGCCCGACCTGCGCGGCTACGGCCGCTCGGACAAGCCCGAGGCCGTGGACGCCTATTCCGTTCCGCTGCTGGCCGGGGACGTCATGGCGATCCTCGCCGAACTGGGGATCGGCAAGGCCCACGTGGTAGGTCACGACTGGGGCGCCGGCCTGGCCTGGGCCATCGCATCCTTCGCCCCCGGCAACGTCGACCACCTGGTGGTCCTGTCCGTGGGCCACCCGGCGGGCTTCCTGCGCACCCTGGAGCAGCGCCAGAAGTCGTGGTACATGCTGCTGTTCCAGTACACAGGCATCGCCGAGCGCTGGCTGTCCGAGGACAACTGGGCGAACTTCCGGGCCTGGGCCGGGCATCCGGACGCCGACCAGGTGATCGCCGAGCTGGAGGCCAACGGGTCGCTCACGCCCGGCCTCAACTACTACCGGGCGAACATCCCGCCCGAGAGCTGGGCCGCGCCGCCGCTGCAGCTTCCGCCGGTGCAGGCGCCGACGATGGGCATCTGGAGCACCGGGGACATCGCGCTCACCGAGGTGCAGATGACCGACTCGGCCAAGAACGTCGCGGGTTCCTGGCGGTACGAGCGCCTCGACGGCCCTGGCCACTGGATGCAACTCGAGGCCCCCGGCCGGGTGACCGGCCTACTGCTGGACTTCCTGCCGCGCTGACCGGCAGGGCCGGCGATGGATGCCCGGCCGCAGCAGGCCCGGCGGTCAGGCGGCGGGGCGGATCAGCCCCATCGGCGCGGGGCTGCTTGTCTCGCTGCTGCCGTTCCTCATCCTGCTCAGCGCGTTTGCGAGCCAGCGCATCGACGACGACATCGCTCTTCGGCTTGGCCTGAACCAGCGCGCGTCGGGGATCGTGAGCCACCTGCTCACATCCTCGCCCGCGGTGCTGAACGTGGCCACCTTTACCAGCCTGCTCTTCGTCACCGCCGGCACGCTTGCGGTGGCAAGCTCCCTGCAGCAGATATGCGAGAAGGCCTTCCGCCAGGATCACCGGGGGATGCGGGACATGTACCGCCTGGCGATCTGGGTCGCCGCCCTGTGCGCCGCGGTGGCGCTCGAAGGCATCGTCGGCGGCCGGTCCGCGACGCGCCGGGTGGTGCCGTGCTGGCCGAGATTGTCACCTTCGCCGTCATGACGCCGTTCTTCTGGTGGACGATGCATTTCCTGCTGGCGGACCGTGTCCCGTGGCGCAAGCTCCAGCTCGCCGCGATCGCCACCGGCGCCTTCTACGTGGGTCTCGGCATATTCTCCAAGTTCTACTTCTCGTCGACGATCATTTCCGATAGCAGGACGTTCGGAACGATCGGGGCCATCTTTGGAATCCTGACCTGGCTGATTGCCATCGGGGCCGTGATCATCCTCGGAGCGGTGGCGGGTGTCGTCTGGGACTCCAGGACCAACGGCTCCCAAACCCAACGATAGAAAGCACAACGTCAGCTTCCCGCCCGACCACGCGGAGGGCCGGTGCCACTGATCACGTTCGGGCACGGCACGGCGAGCGCCGAGCGCATCGCCGAACTGCTGCGCTCGGTGGACACCCGGATGCTGATCGACGTGCGCATCGCACCGGGCAGCCGCCGCCATCCACACGTGGCCCGGGCGGAACTGGAGCGCTGGCTGCCCGGCTACGGCATCGGATACCGGTGGGAGAAACGGCTGGGCGGCTTCCGCCGGCCAGCGCCGGACTCACCCGATGTGGCCTGGCACGAGCCGGCCTTCCGTGGTTACGCCGGCCATATGCGGCAACCGGACTTCCTGGCCGCCATCGGCGAGGTGCTGGCCGAGGCGTCCGCCCGGCAACTGGTGGTGATGTGCAGCGAGAGCCTGTGGTGGCGCTGCCACCGGCGGCTGATCGCCGACTTCGCCGAGATCGCCCGGGACGTGCCGGTCCAGCACCTGATGCACGACGGCACCCTGGCACCGCACCGCCGTTCGCCGGGAGCCCGGCTCCGCGCGGACGGCCTGCTTGTGTACGACGGCGGCCAGCAACAGCTCGGATAGCCGTCGCCAGCGAGATCTCGGCCGGGTGATCGCAGCGCCGCGCGAAGGCCTGATCCTTACTCGTCGAGTGGTGGCATTCCCAGGCAGTCGCGGAAGGCGTTCTCGACCATCGTGCCGCGGTCGTGGCTGCCCATTGTCCCGGTCACGAAGGCGAACGCGTAGCCGCCCGCTGTGCTGGCCCCCGCATAGCTGCCGCCCGAGCCACCCATGCCGAACCCGTCCTCGTCCACGGCGAATCCCAGGCCCCAGGCGCTGTGCTCGCCGAAGACCGCATCCACGCCCGCACACTGTGCCGTGGTGGCCTCACGCAGCAGCGCCGGCGAGACGAGCTTGCCGGCCAGCAGCGCCGCGTACAGCCCGGCGGCGCCGCGGGCCGTGCCGTGCCCGTTGACGGCGGGCACCTCGGCCGCGCGCCACGCGCTGCCATTGACCACCGCCGGATCCCACGCGCCCGGCGGGTTGGCCGTCGCCCGCCGGTACAGCGGCGGCATACCGGACGCCCGCTGCGGGCTGAAGTACTCGGCCATGCCGGTCAGCTCGACCGCACGGGCCTGCTCGGCCGCGGTGAGCCCGAAGAAGAAATCCAGGCCGAGCGGGCCGGCTACCTCCTCACGCAGGAACCGCCCCGGCCCGCGCCCGTCGGCGCGCCTGACCACCTCGCCGATGAGATGGCCGTAAAACAGCGCCGACTCGCCGTGAGCGGTGCCCGGCTCCCAGGCCGGCTCCTGCGCGGCCAGCAGCCCGCACAGCCGGTCCCAGTCGTAGAACGCCTCGGTGGGGGCGGGCTCATCGAGCGCGACCACGCCTGCCTGGTGGGACAGCAGTTGCCGCAGGGTGGCGCGGGCCGTGAACCGCGGCCACCACCGCTGCACCGGCGCATCAAGCTCGAGCTGTCCGCGATCGGCCAGCACCAGCGCGCAGATGGCCGCGAACGGCTTGGAAACCGAATACGGCTGCACGAGGCTGTCCGCCCGCCATGGCCTGGTGGCGGCCGCGTCCGCCCAGCCGCCCCACAGATCCACGACCCATGCGCCGTCCCGCCACGCGGCGACGGCGGCCCCGGTACCGGCCTGTTCGGCCAGTACCTGGGCGAATGCGTCACGCACCGCGTCGAACCGGTCCTCTGCCCGCCCGTCCACCTGCATTCAGCCAGTCTGCGGTACCGGCCCGGGGCCCGCCAGCCCATATTGGGCGCCGCACCCGCCCTCATGCGGTCCAGGCGATCGGCAGCTTCTTGACGCCGCGCTGGAAGTTCGATCGCAGGTAGGACGGCTCGCCCGCGTAAGCCAGGGAGGACGTGCGGGCCATGACCTCATCGAACAGCGCGCGCATCTGGGTGCGGGCGAGGTGAGCGCCGAGGCAGAAGTGCGGGCCGTAGCCGAACACAAGGTGCGGGTTGGGGTGGCGGCGGATGTCGAAGCGGCCGGGGCTGGCAAAGACGGCTTCGTCGCGGTTGGCCGAGGTGAACGAGACGACCACCTTGTCGCCTTCGCCGATGCGCTGGCCACCGAGCTCGCAGCCGGCGGTCGCCGTCCGGCGGAACGTCATCACCGGCGTCCACCAGCGCAGCATCTCCTCGGCCGCGGCGGGCATCAGCGCCGGGTCCGAGCGCAGTTCACCGGCGGCGCCCGGGTGCTCGAGCAGGGCGATGCACGCCCCGGGCAGCCCGTTGCGCAGGGTCTCGTTCCCTGCCACCGCGAAAAGCCAGAACAAGTTCTCGAACTCGGCCACCGACACCTGGCCGCCGTCGTCGTCCACCTGGGCCAGCAGGATCGACATCACGTCATCCCCTGGGTCGCGCCGCTTGTCCTCGGCGAGCAGATGGGCGTACGCGTAGAGGTCCGGCATGCCTTCCCTGGTCCGCGGGTCCGGCATCCTGCCGTCGCCGCCCGGCGCCGGCCGCAGCGCCAGCGCCTGCCTGGCCATGGGCGTGCCCGCGGCGGGGTCGAACTCGGCCGAGGAGGCGTAGTCCGGGTCCTGGTAGCCGATCACCCGGTTGGACCAGTCGAACAGCAGCCAGCGGTCCTGCGGCGGCATGCCGAGTATGTCGGCCAGCGTGAGCAGCGGCAGATCCGCGGCCACGTCCTTGGCGAAGTCGCATTCGCCCCGCGGCCCGGTGAACACCCGGTCGCAGATGGCCCGCGCGTGACCGCGGATGCGGTCCTCAAGCCGGGCGACCGCCCGCCGCGTGAACGACCGGGTCAGCAGCCGCCGCAGCCGGGAGTGATCCGGCGGGTCCATGTTGAGCATCATCTGCCGGACATAGCCGAGCGCCTGCGGTGTCGCCGGGTCACGTATCTGGGTCGCTCCCTGTGCGGAGGAGAACAGCTGCGGCCTGGCCAGCACCGATTCGACATCCGCGTGCCGCAGCACCAGCCAGAACCCCGGGCCCGCGGGCCAGCCGAGGACCGGAATCTCGGCCACCCAACTGACGGGCGCCGCTGCCCGCAGCCGGGCCAGCGCCTCGAACGGCACCCCGTCGACGTAGCTGGCGGGGTCAAAGACGACCTCGGTATCGGGCCGGGCGGACCGTGCCGTTGTCATTTGGCTCCCCATGATTGCCTTGACGGACTTCGCGGCATTACGCCGGCCCTCGCTGCCATGGTTCCTGTCTTCGTCGGCCTTAGCCATCTCAAGCGTCCCCCCGGCGGCCGCCCGGGCCGGACGGCCTCGCCATGTACGGGACCGTACCCAGGTGCCCGCATGGATGAGCCCTGGCTGCCCCGGTGCAATGGCAGACTGCGGCTATGGCGGCGGATCTGCGTGTCCACGAAGGCGGCAGCGGGGAACCGATCCTGGTGCTGCTGCACGGCCTTGGCGCGACCGGCGACGTCTGGGAAGGCTGGCGGCCATTGCTCACCGGCCGGTGGCCGGGGCGCTGGCTGGCGCCGGACCTGCCTGGTCATGGCGGTTCGCCGCCGCTGGCCGTGTATACCTTCGACGGCTTTGCCGCCGCGGTCGCCGGCATCATCCCGCCGGCGGCCCGCACCGTCGTGCTGGGGCATTCGCTGGGCGGTGTCGTCGGGCTGGCCCTGGCCAGCGGCAGGTTCCCCGCAGGTGTGGACGCGGTCATCGGCCTGGGCATCAAGGTCGCGTGGACCGGCGAGGAACTGGACCGGGCCCAGGCCCTGGCCCGCCGGGCGCCGGCCATGTTCGCCTCGCGTGACGAGGCCGCCGCCCGCTACCTGCGGGTGTCCGGTCTGGCGGGCCTGCTGCCCGCCGGGGACGCGGCCGTGGACGCGGGACTGCGTGAGCAGGACGGGCACTGGCGGCTGGCGATGGACCCGGGCACCTTCGGGGCCGGCGCGCCCGATATGGCGGGGCTGGTGGCGCGATCGCGGGCCCAGGTGACCCTTGCCCGCGGCGAGCACGACCCGATGAACACCGACGAGCAGCTAGCCCGGCTCGGCACCGAGACCGTCACACTCCCCGGCCTGGGCCACAACGCCCATGTGGAGAGCCCGGAAGCCGCGATCGCCCTCCTCGACGCTGTCCGGTAATCCGCTGCCCAATAGAACGCCCGGGCGCCACCGCCCTCGCCCCGGCACGGGAGGCACGTATGACCGAGTTCACCGGGCTGGCCGCGCTCGTCACCGGCGGTGCGTCCGGCATCGGGCTAGCCACGGCCAGGATGCTGGCCGGCCGCGGCGCCCGGGTCGCCGTCCTGGACACCGATCCGGCCGATACCGGCGGCGGCCTGATCAGCGTGATCGCCGACGTGACCGACGACGAGGCGGTCCGCCGCGCGGTGGACGAGGCCGCCACGGCGCTCGGCGGCCTCGACATCCTGGTGAACAACGCCGGGATCGGCGCCACGGGAACGGTGGCGGACAACCCCGACGCCGAATGGCACCGCGTGCTCGACGTCAACGTGGTGGGCATGGCCCGCACCAGCCGGGCGGCGCTGCCGTACCTGCGCCGCGCGGCCGTTGCCAGGGGCCGGGCCGTGATCGTCAACACCTGCTCCATCGCGGGCATCGCCGGCCTGCCGCAGCGGGCGCTGTACTCGGCAAGCAAGGGCGCGGTGTACGCGCTGACGCTGGCCATGGCGGCGGACCACGTCCGCGAGAACATCCGGGTCAACTGCGTGACCCCCGGCACGGTCGACACGCCCTGGGTGGGCCGCCTGCTCGGCGCCGCACCCGACCCCGCCGCGGAACGGGCCGCGCTGGAGGCGCGCCAGCCGATGGGGCGCCTGGTCTCGGCGGAGGAGGTCGCCGCCGCGATCGTCTACCTCGCGAGCCCGCTCGCCGGCGCGACGACCGGCATCGCGCTCGGTGTGGACGGCGGCATGGCCGGCCTGAGGCTGCGCCCCGCCGAGCCCGGGGCATGAAAGTGACAACCAGGCCCGGAGCCAGTGATCACTTGCCTGTGGTCACGGCTCTCAGCTCGCCGAGCGATTCGCGGATGAGTTGCGGCAGCTCGGGCTGGCTGGGTCCGTCGACCCAGCGTTCGAACGCGATCTTGAAGACGGCGATCCCCGCCTCGGCGGTCAGGCTCGCGGCCGGTTCGCCGACGCCGCGCTGGCGCAGCGCCTCGGCCAGCGCCGTGGCGAGCGAGGCGAGCTTGATCAGCTCACGTTCCTGGAGACCCGCGTTGGCGGCAATGACCGCCTGACGCTGCCGGGACCATTCACGGCGCTCCTGGAGCAGGGCGCCGGCGGCTTCCAGGGCCGCGGCGACCGCCTCGATCGGCGCCGCGGACTCCGGCGCGCCGTCGACCGCGCTGACCAGGAACTCCTGCAACATGCCCGCGCCCGCGAACAGCACCTCGCGCTTATCGGCGAAGTGCCGGAAGAACGTCCGCTCGGTGAGCCCGGCCCGCTCGGCGATCTCCGCCACCGTGGTCTGCTCGAACCCGCGCTCGGCGTACAGCTCCATGGCCGCCTGCTCCAGGCGGCCGCGCGCGTTCGGCTCCCAGCGGCCCATGCCTCTGATCATAGGTGATGACAGTCGCTGACATCCATGGGTATAGTGATGACAGCGACTGACATCGGCTCGCCCGGCCCGATACCGGGCCAAGCCGGCTACCAGGAGGTTCTCATGCATGTCTTCGTCACCGGCGCGTCCGGCTGGATCGGTTCCGCCGTCGTTCCCGAGTTCATTGGCGCGGGCCACCAGGTCACCGGGCTGGCGCGCTCGGACTCCTCGGCCGCAGCCCTCACGGCGGCAGGGGCGCAGGTACAGCGCGGCACCATTGATGATCTGGACGTCCTGCGGAAGGCGGCGGCCGCCTCCGATGGCGTGATCCACCTCGCGTTCAAGCACGACATCGCTTTCACAGGGGACTTCCAGGGCGCTGCAGATGCCGACCGCCGCGCCGTCGAGACATTCGGCGAGGTGCTTGCGGGCTCCGGCAAGCCCTTCGTGATCGCCTCAGGGACGCTCGGGCTCACCCCCGGGCGGATGGCGACCGAGCGGGACGGGCGCAGCCCGGACTCCATGGCTCACCTGAGCGGCGGCCCCCGGATCCGGCAGGCCACCGCGCAGCTGACGCTGTCCCTCGCCGACCGCGGCGTCCGCTCGTCCGTGCTGCGGCTCCCCCCGACGGTGCACGGCGAGGGAGACCACGGGTTCATGGCAGCGATCGTCGGCATCGCCCGGGACAAGGGCGTGTCAGGCTACATCGGCGACGGGGCCAACCGCTGGCCCGCCGTGCACCGGTTCGACGCCGCGCACCTGTTCCGCCTGGCGCTGGAGCAGGCGCCGGCGGGCTCCGTGCTGCACGCGGTCGCCGACGAGGGCGTGCCGATCCGCGCTATCGCCGAGGTGATCGGCCGCCACCTGAACCTGCCGGTGGCCGCCATCGCTCCCGGGGACGTGGCGGGGCACTTCACCTGGCTGGCCAGCTTCCTCGGGATCGACGCCCCGGCCTCGAGTGCGCTGACCCGCGAGCTGCTGGGCTGGCAGCCGGTCCACCCCGGGCTCATCGACGACCTCGACAAGGGCCACTACTTCCACGCGTAACCCGCGTCATCCCGCCGCCTGCGCGTCCCTGGCTTCCGGTCCGGCAAAGACCAGCGGTGGTGTGGTCGCTGATTCCGGTACTGGAGCGCTAGGCGGCGTAGCCGGTGGCCTTGTCCACGACCACCCGCACGGCCACGCGGACCGCGCCGGGGCGGTCCTGCCCCGGATCCTTGCCGTCGTACTTCCACGACAGTTCGGTGTCGAGCTTGCGGCCGGTGTCGGGGGTCATCGACACCCGGCCACGCAGCTCGACGTAGTTCTCCGGGTCCGAGGAGTCGATCACGGTGACGCTGACGCGCGGGTCCCGGACCATGTTGCGGTGCTTGATCCGCCCCTCCACCGTCGAGAACAGCAGGTCGGTCCCGTCGCGGCCGACCCACACCACGGACGTCTGCGGGCTGCCGTCCGGGTTCACCGTGGCCAGGACCGCGTAGTTCCTGCCATCGACCAGTCGCAGCGCCGCATCGCTGAGCGGAATACCCATGGCGGCACGGTAACAGCGCGGGCCCGGCCGGCGGGATCCCGCGTTCAGCGCTGGTTGAGCAGGCGCCGGGTCTCGGCCAGCAGTTCCCAGGACTGTTCCATGGGTGCTGGGTAGCAGGTGACCGCCAGCAGTTCTGCCCCTGCTTCGGCGTAGAGCGCGAAGTGATCGGCGACCTGGCCGGGTGTCCCGCCGATGGCCAGTTGCCGGGCGCGGCCGGCGGGCACGCCGAACATGCGCTCCATGCTCGCGGCGGTGAGGCCGGCCAGCCCGGCGGCGGGACGCTCGCCGAGGGCGGCGTGCAGGCAGATGCCCAGCCGCGGCCTGGGCCGGCCTGCCTCCTCCGATAGCTCGCCGAGGCGGGCTGCGCTGGCCGCGAACTCGCGCGGGGTCTGCAGACCCGACAGCCAGCCATCGCCGAACCGGACGGCACGCCGCAGGGCAGCCGCTGACTGGCCGCCGATCCACATCGGCGGCACCGGCATGGCCGGCCGCAGCGAGATCTCGGCGGAACCCGGGGCATCGGGGATCGGGGTTGGCTTGCCGCTGAGCAGGCCAGGCAGCAACCGGAGGAACTCATCGGTGCGCCGGCCCCTGTCCTCACGGCTCCAGCCCGCCGCGTGATATTCCGCCGCGGACCCGCCGCCCAGGCCCACGCCGAGCCGCAGGCGGCCGCTGCCCGCGATGTGCTGCAGGCTGGCAATCTGCTTAGCGGCCCAGGCCAGCGAGCGCAGCGACGGCACATAAATGGCGAACCCGATCGCGATGCGGCCGGTGACCGCCGCGGCGGCCGCCAGCATCAGGCTGCTGTCCAGCACCGGCAGCTGGCCGGCTAGCAGACGGTCCTCGGCCCACAGGCAGTCCAGGCCAGCCCGCTCCGCGAGCCGCGCCAGGCCGGCGACGTCCGGCAAGGCGTCCTCCGGCGCCGTCGTCTCAGGCACGACGGCCCCGACCTCGACGCGCATGCCCCTCCGATCCCTCGGCGGCACCGAAGCGCCCGGCGGATCTGCCCGGCCCGCGGGCACCGCCGCCGGTCAGTCGCTCTCAAACGCCGCAACCGAGTATCTCCGGCCGGTACGACATTCCACCCTCCGGCCGTGAACGGAGCACAACCCCGGCGGCCTGCCCGCGCGTGGCGCCGAGCCCCGGGCCCGGCACGCGAGGCTGGCAGACTGTCGCAGGCGAAGCAACCGCGGCACCCTGAGCCGGGATCGGAGCGAATGGTGAAGGCAGTCCGCTTCAGCCGGTTCGGGGGCCCGGAGGTCCTCGAGATCGTGGATCTGCCCGATCCGCATCCAGGTCCGGGCCAGGTCCGGATTGCGGTGCGTGCGGCCGGCATCAACGCGAGCGACTGGAAGAAGCGCAAGGGCCTGATGGATGAGGAGCTCCCGCAGACCATGGGCCATGAGGCGGCGGGCGTCGTCGACGAGCTCGGCGATGGCGTTGCGGACGTGGCCATCGGCGATCGCGTGTTCGGCTTCTCCGCCGAGGGGGCGGCCCAGGCCGAGCTGGCGGTGCTGTCCCACTATGCGCCGATCCCGCCGTCGCTTGACTTCCCCGGCGCCGCCGCGCTACCGGCTGCCGTCGAGACGGCGACGCGCGCGCTTGACCAGCTCGGCGCCGGGAGCGGCAGCACACTGCTCATCAACGGCGCCTCCGGAAGCGTCGGCAGCGCCGCGGTTCAGCTCGCCGTGGTGCGCGGTGCGCGTGTGATCGGCACCGCCAGCCCGGCAAACCACTCCTATCTTCGCTCGCTGGGGGCCGAGCCCGTCGCCTACGGCGGGGGCCTCGCCGGCCGGGTTCGCGCGCTCGCGCCTGACGGCGTCGGCGCCGCGCTCGACGTCGCCGGGAGCGGCGTCCTGCCCGAGCTCATCGAGCTCGCGGGCGGCCCGGGGCACGTCGTGACGATCGCCGACTTCGGTGGCGCGCGGGAGCACGGGGTGAGGTTCAGCAGCGGGGACTCCGGCCGCGCGGTCCATGCGATCGCCGGGATCGGCGAGTTGATCGAGTCCGGGCGCTTCTCGCTCCCGGTCGCGCAGACCTTCCCGCTCGCCGAGATCGCGGAGGCGCACCGCGTCAGCGAGGACGGTCACGTGCGCGGGAAGCTGGTGCTGGTGGTCGGCTCGCCTGCGCGCGGGTCCGGGTATTGACGCGGACAGGACGACGGCGGCGGCCGGGTATGCCCTGTCAGCGATGACCGCTTCGGGCGGGCCCGCACCCGGCTCCCCCCGTCCTCCTTATGCGGCCGGGAGCGTCGGGCGGGGTTTGCCGGGGGCGACGGTGCGGGCCAGGATCCCGAGCGTGGCCCGCAGCGCGCTCTCCGGGACCACCGGGAAGATGGCGGCGTCCTTCCAGCTCTGCTCTACCGCCGACCAGTCGTAGTAGGAGGTCACGAGCGTGCCCTCCGCGATGGGCTCCAGCCGGTAGCCGTACACGTGGCCGAGGTCCAGCTGACCGTGCACGGTCCAGGCGATTTCCCGGTCCGGCTCGAACGTGACGATCTCGATCGTGACGTCGTAGAGGCCGAGGGGGTAGTCGTTGAGCGCTTCGCGGTCCATGTGCACGACGAAGGTGTCGCCCGCCTTGGCGACGGCGTCCCCGCTGGCGCCCATCAGCATGCCCGAGCTGTCTATGGCGACGTGGCCGCGCGGATCGGTGAGCACCGCGAAGATCTCGCCCGCCGGTGCGGCCATCGCCCGCTGCACCTCAAGTCGTTCCGGCATGCGCCGATTGTCGCATCCCGGCTGATTCCGGGGTCCGGCGCTGGCCGGCGGTCACTCGATGGCGGCCCGCCATGTGGAGATCAATGCCGGGCGGTATCGCTGGCGACGCGGCCGTCCAGCAACTGCACGGCAACACCGGCCCGGTGGGCCATCCCGCGGCAGCAGCCACAGCCCGGCCAGTGGCCCCGTCGTCCATCGCACCTCGCAGGGTTCAGGTGATCCCGGCTGATCATCCTGGCGGCCGTACCTCAGGGCACCTCACCGAACGCGTGTGAGTTCCGTGTGAATGCGCTGGGCGAACCCGCCGGCCGGGGTGACCCTGATCACGCCGATGGGCGAGGATGTGTCTAAGGGAGGGGCGTGCATGGGCGGTCCTCAGTCAGCGCGGCCCGCGACGGGCAACCGGCCTCCTGCTGGCAGCGAGGCGCTGGTCCTGCTGGCCGGGTCGGCGAGCGCGGCGGAGCGCGCGCTGGTCAGGCAATGGCTGCGTGATGGCCACGTGCGGCCGTCCGCGGTGCTGCCGCTGGACGGCCCGGGCCTGGCGCGGTCGCTGGACCGGGCGGTACCAGAGACGGTGATCACCGCTGTCCGCGTCGCGTGGCTGCCGCGCGAACGGGGCGGCGAACGGCGGGTCCAATGGGCGGACGTGCTGTCGCAGGTCAACCCGCGGCGGCCGCCGGCGTTCTGGCAGAACCGGATCATGCGTCGCGAGCCGGACCGGGCCCGGATGGTGGTTGCGGAGTCCGCCACGGTGGCCGCGCTGCGTGGCCGGTGGGGCGGCACCGGCTCGTTCGCTCAGTTCGTGTCCCGGCAGGCCAGGCTCGCGCTGGACCGCTCCGAGCGGGCGCTGCTCGGGTACAGGTACAAGGTGCCGAAGGAGGTCACCGAGGCGATCGAGGACAGCCCGGCCTTCCGTGCCGAGGTCGCCCGGCTCGCGCCCCGGCTGGGCCTGACCGAGCAGGAGGTGATGGAGCGGGCCGAGACGGACCTGGACGGCCTGGTTGCCTCGATGAGCCCGGTCGCGGTTGACCTGCTGTCCAGCACGCTGCGCCCGCTGCACGCCCGCGCGTGGGACGTGCATGTCGACACCGCCGGGCTGGACCGGCTGCGCGAGCTGAATCGCGAGCACGCCCTGGTCTTCCTGCCCAGCCACCGCTCCTACGCCGATCCGCTGCTGCTCGCCGATGTCCTTGCCGAGCATGACTTCCCCCGCAACCACGTGCTCGGCGGCGACAACCTCCGGTTCTGGCCGATCGGCCCGCTGGCCAAGCGGGCCGGCATCGTGTTCATCCGGCGCAGCTTCGGCGACGACGAGATCTACAAGCTGGCCCTGCGCGAATACCTCGGTTTCCTGCTCGCCAAGCGCTTCAACCTGGAGTGGTACATGGAGGGCGGCCGGTCCCGGACCGGAAAGCTGCGCCCGCCGCGGTATGGCCTGCTGGCCTATGTGGCCGAGGCCATCGCCCGGGGCCGGGCCGAGGACGCCTGCCTCGTGCCGGTGGCGATCACCTACGACCAGCTTCGCGAGGTATCGGCCATGGCCGCGGAGCAGGCCGGTGCCGCGAAGAAGTCGGAAGGCCTCGGCTGGCTCGCGGGCTACGCGCGCGGCCAGCTTGCCCGGATCGGCACGGTCCACGTCCGGTTCGCCGAACCGCTCTCGCTGCGCGCGGCGCTGCCGCCGGGCGGTCCCGATGGGGATAAGGATGCCTGGCGGCTGGCACTGCAGAAGGTGGCGTTCGAGGTGGCCGTCCGGATCAACCGGGTTACCCCGGTGACCGCGACGGCGCTGGTGACGCTGGCCCTGCTCGGCGTCCGCGACCGCGCGCTGACGCTGGGCCAGGTCCGCGGGGTATTCGAGCCGCTGCGCGATTACCTCGCCGAGCGGGGGCTACCGCACTCACGGGAGATCCTGGACACCGACGCCGGGGTGCAGCGGGTGCTCGGTGCCCTGGCCCAGCAGAACGTGGTCACGGTCTACGCGGGCGGCGAGGAGCCGGTCTACGCCATCGAACGGGGCCAGCACCTGGTCGCGGCGTTCTACCGGAACAGCGCGATCCACCATTTCGTCAATCGGGCGGTGGCGGAACTGGTGTTGCTCAGTCCGCCCGCCGAGCGGTGGGACGAGGCGATGCAGCTGCGGGACCAGCTCAAGTTCGAGTTCTTCTTCCCGGACAAGACGGCCTACCGCGCGGTGCTCCAGGCCGAGCTTGACCGGCTCGACCCCGGGTGGGAGACGGTGGCCGACGGGCGCGCCGTGCTGGAGCGGTCGGAACTGCTGGTGGCGAACCGGGTACTGCGGTCCTTTCTCGACGCGCAGCTCGTGGTCGCCGAACGGCTCGCCGCGCGTCCCGCGGACCAGCCGTTCGCGGAGCGGGAGTTCCTCGACGAATGCGGCGGCGTCGGGCGGCAGATGCTGCTGCAGGGGCGGCTGCACGGGCCGGAGTCGCTGTCGCGGGAACTGTTCGCCGGCGCGGTGAAGCTCGCCGGGAACCTGGACCTGCTCGGCCCCGGCGGTGACGAGCTGGCCCAGCGGAGGCAGGCGTTCGCCGGGCGCCTGCACGACGACGTGGCCCGGCTGATCATGATCGACGAGATCGATGCCGCGGGCCGACGGGAGGCGATCGGTGTCGAACCCTAACCAGCTACCTGCCGGGCCATGGTCGGAGCAGGACCTGATCGCCGCCGTCGAGGCCGGGCCGAAAGGCGCGCACATCGGGGCGTTCTTCGACTTCGATGGCACCCTGATCGACGGCTACTCGCTGTCCGCGTTCGCCCGTCATCACCTCAGGTCGATGCAGGTCACACCGGCGGATCTGGGGCGGATGCTGCTCACCGGCATCCGCGGCGTGACCACCGAGGAGGACTTCGAGCAGTTCACCGTGCTGAGCATGCACACCTGGGCCGGGCGCAGCGAGGACGAGCTCGCGGAACTCGGTGAGCGCCTGTTCGTGCAGGGCATCTCCGGGTCGCTGTACCCGGAGGGATGGCGCCTGGTCGAGGCGCACCAGCGAGCCGGGCACACCGTGGTTCTCGCTTCCTCTGCCACCCGGTTCCAGGTGGAACCCACGGCCAGGGCGATGGGCGTATCGCACATCCTTGTCTCACCCGTGGAAATCGTGAACGGTATCTGCACCGGCCGGCCCGGCGGCCCGCTGCTGTGGCGGGCCGGCAAGGCGGCGGCGGTGCGCGAGTTCGCCGCGGAACACGGGATCGACCTGGCGGAAAGCTACGCCTATTCCAACGGCGACGAGGACGTGCCGTTCCTGCGGGCCGCCGGGCGGTCGCGTGCCATCAACCCGGGCCGGCGCCTGGCCGAGGCGGCGCGGCACTACGGTGGCCAGTGGCCAGGTTCCGCTCCCGCCGGGCCGGGGCGACCGACATCGCCCGCACGGTAATGGGGCTGGCCGGCATGCTCGGCGGTTTCACCGCGGGCGTGGCGCTGGGCGCGACCACCGGATCCCGGCGGGAGGCTGTGGACCTCGGCACCACGCTCGCCGGTGAGGTGGGCAGCGCGCTGGCCGGGGTGCGGCTGGACGTCCACGGCGCCGAGCACCTCGCGGCCCGGCCCGCCGTGTTCCTTTTCAACCACCAGAGCCAGCTTGACGTGCTCATCCTGGCCAAGCTGCTGCGCGGCGGGTTCACCGGCGTCGCGAAGAAGGAACTTGCGAACAGCCCCGGCTTCGGGGTGATGTTCCGGCTCGCCGACGTGGCGTTCGTGGACCGCCAGGACAACGCGCAGGCACGTAAGGCCCTGGAGCCGGCGGTGCAGAAACTGCGCGACGGCATCTCCCTGGTGATCGCGCCCGAGGGCACCCGGTCGGCGACCCCGGCGCTCGGGCCGTTCAAGAAGGGGGCGTTCCACGTCGCGATGCAGGCGGGGGTGCCGATCGTGCCGATCGTGATCCGCAACTCCGGTGAGCTGATGTGGCGCGGCGCCACCACGATCCACGCGGGAACCGTGCAGATCGCGGTGCTGCCCCCGATCGCCACCGACGGCTGGGACGTAGACGGCCTGGACGAGCACATCCGCCAGGTTCGCGGGCAGTACCTGGCGACACTGGCCAACTGGCCAGGCCACGGCACCGGGCAGGTGACCGCCACGACGCCGGTCTTCTCCGTCGCACCGCCCGCACTGCCGCTGGACTGGGGCGCCTCGCCCCGGATGAACCCGCTGGAAACGGCCATGTGGCGCGCGGAATCGGCGGACCCGCGGCTGCGCGTCACGGTCAGCCTGCTCGAACTGCTCGACCCCGCCCCGGACTGGGACCGGCTGCTCGCCGCGCACGAGTGGGCGTCCCGGATGGTGCCGCGGATGCGGCAGCGCGTGCTCGAGCCCGCGCTCGCGCTCGGCACCCCGGCGTGGGTGACGGACGGTGACTTCGACCTGTCCCGGCACGTGCACCGGATCCGGCTGCCCGGTCCCGGCACGATGCGGCAACTGCTCGACATCGTTCAGGACTTCGCCGCCGCCCCGCTCGACCGTGACCGCCCGCTGTGGCAGGCGCTGCTGGTGGAGGGGCTGGCCGACGGCCGGGCCGGGTACGCGGCCAAGAGCCACCACAGCGTCACCGACGGGCTCGGCGCGGTGCAGCTGATGATGCGGCTGCACAGCCGCACGGCCGAGCATGACCCGGACCGGCCCGAGCCGCCGGTCCCGGCGCCCGGCGGGTGGTCCCGCACCGGGCTGTTCGCCGGGCAGGTCGCCGACGCGGTCCGCGCCACCCCCATGGCGGCGGTGCGCCAGAGCACCAGAGTGCTCGGCACGCTGACCCGGCCGTGGGACGCGGCCTCGCGGGCAGCGGGGCAGGCGCTGTCCGCGGTCCGTTTTACCGGCCAGAACACTTCCGCCCCGTCCAGTTCGCCGCTGCTTGCCCGGCGGGGCGGCGACTGGCACTTCGAGGTCGTCGACGTGCCGCTGGCCGACCTCAAGGCCGGGGCGAAGGCGGCGGGCGGGTCCCTCAACGACGGGCTGCTGGCCGCGGCGATCGGCGGGTTCCGCCGCTACCACGAGCGGTTCGGCGCGCCCGTGGACCGGCTCGCCGTCGGGTTCCCGATCAGCCTGCGGGCCCAGGACGACCCACAGGGCGGGAACCGGTTCACCGGCGCCAAGTTCGCCGCGCCCATGGCAGAGACCGACCCGGCGGCCAGGATCGCCGCGGTGCGGCAGTTCGTGCTGGAGGCCCGGGCGGCCAGCGCCACCGCGGCCGACACCGTGCCGGCTGCCCTGGCCCCGCTGGTCGGCTGGCTGCCCGCCCCGGTGGTCAGCACGGTGTCGGGACGGTTGACCAGTACCAACGACGTCCAGGTGTCCAGCATCCCCGGCGTGCCGTTCCCGGTGTACATCGCGGGCTCGCGGATCACCCACATGTACCCGTTCGGCCCGCTGCCTGGCTGCGCCGCGATGATCACCCTCATCTCGCACGACGGGGACTGCTGCATTGGCATCAACACCGACACGCTCGCGGTTACCGACCCCGGCGGGCTCGCCGGTGACCTGCGCGCCGGGCTGGACGAGGTGGTGGCGCTCGCCTGACATCTCCCTGCCGGGCAGGCCAAGCGGGTTCCAGCCACCCGCCTACCGGCAGTTTGCGAACAAGGTTCCTTCCCGCGCGTGCCCCATGGGGGAATGGGGGAGAGGACGGCCGGCCCGCGCGGAGGATGCTAGCGTTTCCTTTCGGCTAGGCCATGTTCGGCACGGATACGGCGGTTGGGTGTGGGTGCGGGCTGGTAGCGCACGCTGGCTATCCGGGGGACGCTAGGCCTGGCCCAGGCTTGGGCGCCGCTCCCGGAGGTTTGGATGCGACGCCCCTTTATTTTTGTGCTGCCAGCCCTGGCCCTGGCGCTTGCCCTCGCCGGTTGCCGCTGGACGGGCGCACCCAGCCAGGCGGCGCCGACCCATGTGGCGGCGGACAAGGCAGCGGCCGCCGAGTCTTCCGCGTCTCCCTCACCGTCGCCGTCACCGGTCCTGCGGCCAGGGATGCGGGGGCGGGCGATCAGGCTGCTGCAGCGGCGGCTCGCGGCGCTGAAGTATTACCCGGGCCGGGTGAACGGCCGGTTCGGCGCCAACACCCTCGAGGCCGTCTGGGCGTTCCAGGAAACCCAGGGCCTGCACCCACGGAATGCGGTGACCGCCGCGATGCAGCGCGCCCTGGCCAGCCCGCGGCCGCCCTGGGCACTGGTTCCGCACGGCGGCCGTACGCGGATCGAGGTCAGCCTGAAACACCAGGTTCTCGTCCTGTACAAGCACAATCGTGTCCTGCTGGTCAGCCACGTCTCCACCGCCGGCGGTCGCTATTTCTGCTCGCCGAACGGCTGCGGCGATCCCATCACGCCGACCGGCGACTTCACCACACTTTCGTTCATGCCGGGCTGGGTGAACGTGCCGCTCGGCCAGATGTACAACCCCGTGTTCTTCATCGGCACCCTCTACGCGATCCACGGGGACACCCAGGTGCCGCTCCGGCCGGCCTCCCACGGCTGCGTGCGGATCCCGATCGACGTCGCCGCGTTCTTCCACACGCTGATACCAACCTCCGGCACGCCGGTATACATCCGCCGCTGAGTCGGCGCTGATGCCCAGGCTCCTGGTCGTACACCACACACCCTCGCCGGTGCTGCAAGAGATGCTCGAGGCGGTGGTCAGCGGGGCGCGGACCGATGAGATCGAGGACGTCGAGGTGGTCCTGCGGCCGGCCCTGACCGCGGCCGCTGTAGACGTGCTGCAAGCCGATGGGTACCTGCTCGGCACGCCGGCCAACATCGGCTACATGTCCGGCGCGCTGAAACATTTCTTCGACGGCATCTACTACCCGTGCCTGGAGGCCACCGTGCGGCGGCCCTATGGCCTGTACGTGCACGGCGGCATGGACACCACCGGTGCGGTGCGCGCGGTGCAGGCGATCGCCACCGGGCTGCGGTGGCGGGAGGTCCGGCCACCGGTCTGCGTCACCGGGGCTCCGGGCAAACAGGACCTGCAGGCGTGCTGGGAACTGGGCGCGCTGCTCGCCGCCGAGATCGCCGGGTGACCGTCACCTCCTGCCTGGCCGGGGCGGATGCCAGCGGCCGGCGGCGGGCCGCGGGAGATTGACGCGGCGTAACGGCAAGTGTGTGTTGGGTAGTTATGGCCCGGCGGCGGGCGGGTGTAGTGCAGCCTTATGCACCAATAGCACCCGGTTGCGGCCCCAGTCCCAGAACGAGGGGGGCGATAGTGTCCACCACGCGTGTCCGGCACTCCAAGTCGTCCCGGGCGCGCTCCGGCGCGGCGGCTGGGCGCGGCGGGCGGTCGCCCGCCGGGCGGCTCGGCACGCGGGCGCTCGCGGTGGCGATGGCCGTGGCGAGCGTGGTCGCCGTGGTCTGTACCTGGGCTGGCGTTGCTGAATTGCAGGGGAAGGCATCGCCTTGGGCGGGGTTGTGGCTGGCGAAGGCGGCCGACGGGGTGGCGGCGTGGCCGACTTCCTGGGGCGGCCGGCCACAGATCGTGGGCGCCGTCATCGCCGACAGCTCCGGGGGCAGCTACCGTAACCCGCTGCGCGGGGTCAAAGGGCTGGTCGCGGAGCGCATCGACGACGGCGCCGACTTCGCCGGGGCGGGCCCGGTCTATGCCCTCGGTGACGGGGTTGTCACCAAGGCGGACGGGGCCAACTACGGATGGCCCGGCGGGGGATGGATCACCTACCGGCTCACCAGCGGGCCGGGCGTGGGGCTGATGGTCTACGTGGCTGAAGACATCATCCCCGCCGTCGTGGTCGGCCAGCGGGTGTCGTCCGCCACCGCGCTCGGCACCATGTACGACGGTGGCGACGGCATCGAAACCGGGTGGGCGCAGCCAACCGGCCTGTCTGCCGAATCGGAGCTGCCGGAAGCCGGCGGCATCGGCGGGCTCGGCCCGTTCCCCACCCGGATCGGGCTCAACTTCGACGAACTGCTCCAGTCCCTGGGGGTGCCCGCCGCGCCCAACCGCGCCCAGCCTCCGCACGGGCTCCTCCCGGCCGGCTACCCGGCCAGCTGGAGATAGCCCGGCCGGCCGAAGACGGTCGCTGATGTCATGATGGTGGGGTGTTCCGCGCCCCTCAGGAAGGTGATGATGGCGGAGATACCGTTCATGATCGGGGCTAGCGTCAGTTGCTCCGATGGCGCATGTGGCGAGGTGACCCGGGTCGTCATCAACCCGGTCAGCCGCGAACTCACCCACCTCGTGGTGGAACCGGCGGGCCGCAGCGGGCTCGGCCGGCTCGTGCCAGTCGACCTTGCCGATGCCAGCGACGGCGAGATCCGGCTGCGTTGCACCATGGCGGAGTTCGAGAAGCTCGACGCCGCCGAGGAGACGCAGTTCGTGCCGGGGACCCGAGGCTATGCGGCCTACGGCCCGGAACAGGTGCTCTCCCAGCCATGGGTGAGCCTGGGCGGGACCACCGGGGTCGAGGGCGACGTGGTCGCCGGGGTCTCGGAGACCGTCACCTACGACGCCGTTCCCCTGGGCGAGGTGGACGTGCGCCGCGGCGATCGCGTCCATGCCACCGACGGCGAGATCGGCCACGTAGAGGGGCTCGTCATCGACCCGCGCAACCACCACGTGACCCACGTGCTGCTCCAAGAGGGGCACTTGTGGGGCCGCAAGGAGGTATCCATCCCGATCGGCGCCGTCACCGGAACCGAGGACGGTATCCGGCTCAACCTCACCAAGGACGACGTGCGGGACCTGCCGCCGGTGCACATCGACCATCCGGCCGGGTAGGCCCGCCCACGGCGGCATGCCGTCATGGCCGGTGGGCTTCGAAGGTGCGGCCCGTTCAGGTACCGCTGGTTTCGTTGCCGCCCGGTGGTGCCACATCCAGCGCGGGGTTCGTATCGAAAAAACCAAACGGCCTGAGCGCGAAACCGGCCCGCTCGACCGGCATGACCGGCCAGTCCTCGGGCCGTGGAAGGTGATGGCTGCCGAGGGTGTACCAGAGCACGATGTCGGTGTTCTCGATGGGCCGGTCCGCCTTGGCCCACTCCGGGAGCCCGGCCCCTCCGGGATGCTGGCTCGGGTAATCCCCGGCGGGAAACCGCTCGCCGGGCGCGAACGGCGTCACCCACAAGTGCCTGGTCGTGAACGCGGCGCGCCGGATGAAGGACGAATCCTCGTGCGCGAACGGCACAACGTTGCCGCCGGGGACCAGCTTGTAGCCGACCGGCTGCCCCAGAGCGTTGACGACGTTGGGGTTGATCACCAGCCAATGCCGGCCGGTGAGGGGATCGATCAGCCGTTGTGCCTGCGATTCTGACCGCAGCAGCGTGCGGCGTGGCCGGAAGGCATTGCCGTAGGGATTGCCGGGGCCCTTCGGCACAGGCTCGGTTTCGGCCTCCAGCACGGAGTTGCGCTCGCCGTCGACCGCCATGTCGAGCCGGACGCTGAAGAAGTGCTGGTGGTGCGCGGCAAGGGTCTGCGGGGCGACGACCGTGCCGTAGTCGCTGGTCTCGCCCGGGGGCAGCGCGGCGGTCAGCACGATACCGGTCAGCTTGATTTCCAGCTCGATCGAAGCGTCCTGGTAGAAGTACCAGTAGAAGGCGTATTCGTAGTTGCCGGCGGTGATGATGAACGACACCACCAGCCGTCGGCTCCTGCGTACCTCGGTATGGCCGAGGCGGGCGTCAAAGTGCTTCCAGAGGATCCCGTCGTCCTCCTCGTGCAGGCAGATCGCGTTCTTGATGGTGTACGGCTGCCCCCGGTCGTCGGCAAGCTGGACGTCGAAGTACCGGATCTGCCCGAGGCAGTCACACCCCAGCTCCAGCGAGTTCGCCAGCATCCCTATGCCGTATTCGCCGATGTCGAAGGCGTTGCGCCAGCCTTGGAAGGGCCTCGGGTCGCCATAGGGTATGACGAGCTCGGCGACCGAAGCGCGGTGGATGACCGAGCGCAGCCGCCCGTGATCCTCGTAGCCGATCGTGTGCAACACCAGACCTTCGCGTGCGCTGAACCCCAGCCGGAGACGCCAGTTCTGCCAGCGCACCTCCCACCCATCCACCTGGAAACTCACACCCGCTGGCTGGCGTAGCTCGATCGGTGTCAAGCCGGCACGGTGGGTGCTGGCAGCGGTCGTATAGTCCCCGGTGCCAGGGGGGAGCGGCACCACCCCGAGATCTTCCACCCGGGCAACGGACATGTCGTCAAGATCCACAACAGCGTGCAGCCCGTGGATCGGCTTGGCGTACGGGTTGTCACCGGGACTGGCCCGGTAGAAGCACAGGGTCCAGACCAGCCGCCTGCCCGCATCCGCCTCCCGGGTGAAGGTGCCGGTTCCCCACGCTTCCACCTGCACCTGATCCGGGTCGTGGATGCCCCGCTTCCTAAGGCCTGCGCGGAAGCGCGGGTCGGCCCTGACCAGGCGCTCGCATTCGGCGTATTCGCCAAGCGTGACCGGTGTCTGTGCCCCCGGGACCGGCTGCCAGGACAAGACAGCGCCGGCGGTGAGTGACACCACCGCCTCGTAGGTCATGTGCTCTCGGGGCTCCCGGGCCACGATGAAGGCCTTGCGGTCGAACCCACGGCCGGGACCGAACGCGGCAACCTCCTCCTTGGCCGGCTCGTGGAGGCCAACCGACACGAAACGCAGCGCGGAACTAACCCGCCCGTCGCCGGCCAGGATGCTGACCGCCTGCCTGATCTCATCCCCGGTCAGCGGGTCAAGCGGATGATGCGCGCCGTCCGCACCTGCCGCGCGAGCCGCACCTGCCGCATGCTGCGATGTCATCCGCGCTCCTCAACGACGCCCGGGCAAACCTTCCCTGGGCAGCCAAGTTACAGCCGGCGCGATGGAAGGGGCCAAGGCCGCGCTCATGGACCACATCGGCATGCAGATAGCTAACACCGCTGGCCGGAGCAGCCGATGCTCCTTGACATCTGCGCTCAGCGGAGCATCTGGCTGGCGTTGTAGCCGTGGCTCAGCATGTCGAACGTCTCCATCAGGCCGACGATCCGCTGCAGCGTGCCCGCTGTGATGGTGAGGGGATAGCTGGGCAGCGCGATGAGGTCGGCGGCCGACGCGGGTATCTTCGCGAACTTCTCCAGGCCGTCCCATACGGCGGGAGGGTTGGCAGCGGCGATTTTCTGGCCTGCGAGCAGGGCACGCCGGAACGCCGCTGCGGTCGCGGGATTGTCCCGCTCCCACGACTGGGTGACCATGTATCCGCCGAGCGGGAAGTCCTGGGTGCCGCCCGAGTCGGTGTCGGCGATCGACTCCGCGCCTGCTAGCGCGGCGTAGGTCACGAATGGCTCTACCAGCCACGCCGCGTCGATCTGGTGGGTGAGCAGGGCGTGGGTCATTTCCGGGAACGGAATGGCCTTGAAGTGGACATGGTCCCGCTTCACGTAGATCCCGTTGTCGTAGAGCACCGAGGTGACCAGCAGGGTGCCGATGTTGTTGAGCGCGTTGACGCCGATCGTCGCGCCCTTGAGCTGGTAGACGCGCTGGATCGGCGAGCCGGGCGGCACCATCAGCATCGCGTCGCTGGGCCCGACCGCCGCTCCCGGCGCGAGTACCCGGAAGTGATGGCCGTGCTGCGTGTTCGCGAGAATATACGAGACGTAGTTGCCCAGTACGACGTCGAATTTGCCGGTCAGCTGGCCGGAGATGGCCGTCGCGCCGCTCACGACCGTCTCGATCTTCACGTGCAGGCCCTCGGCGGCAAACAGGTGCCGCTGCTGGGCGATATAGAGCGCCGCCGAGTCGGCGACCGGGACCGCGCCGACGGTCAGGTCTGTCCTTTCCACTGCTGGCGCGCGCGCTCCGCCGCGCGCACATCCCCCGCCTAGCAGGGCGGCAGTTA
>Ga0318515_10000021_pt1 | contig 26082 bp, 24 predicted proteins | sample GRESIP176b2f19_FD_202499 | JGI IMG/M metagenome (GOLD analysis project Ga0318515, IMG submission 202499) | Tropical soil microbial communities from Luquillo Experimental Forest, Puerto Rico - GRE.SIPMG.176b2f19 | ecosystem: Environmental > Terrestrial > Soil > Tropical forest > Bulk soil...
CGCTCGGCCGCGACGAGATCAAGGCCGAGCTCGACAAGCTCGCCGAGGAGATCGCCGACTACCTCGACATTTTGCGCTCGCGTGCGCGCATCCAAACCATCGTCAAGGACGAGCTCAAGGCGGTGCGCGAGAAGTTCGCCACGCCCCGTCGCACCGTCATCCTCGAGCAGGAAGGCGAGGTGGAGGAGGAAGACCTCATCCACCGCGAGGACATGGTGGTGACGGTCTCCCATCTCGGCTACGTCAAGCGCGTGCCGCTATCGACCTATCGCGCGCAACGGCGCGGCGGGAAGGGGCGGGCGGGGATGCAGACGCGCGAGGAGGATTTCGTCTCGCGGCTGTTCGTGGCCTCGACCCACACGCCGGTGCTGTTCTTCTCGTCCCACGGCCGTGTCTACAAGGAGAAGGTGTGGCGGCTGCCGCAGGCGGCGCCGCAGGCGCGCGGCAAGGCGCTGATCAACATCCTGCCGCTCGAACAGGGGGAGACCATCACCACGCTCATGCCGCTGCCCGAGGACGAGAACGCTTGGGGTCAGTTCCACGTGATGTTTGCCACCACGAGCGGCAACGTGCGGCGCAACAAGCTCTCCGACTTCGTGAAAATTCGACCTTCGGGCATCATCGCCATGAAGCTCGACGAGGGGGATGCGATCGTCGACGTGCAGATTTGCACGGAAAACGACGACGTCCTTCTCACGGCAAGCGGGGGCCAGTGCATTCGTTTCCCGGTCACCGACGTGCGCGTGTTCCAAGGACGCTCTTCGGACGGCGTTCGCGGCATCTCGCTTGCTGACGGCGACAAGGTGATTTCGCTTTCGATCTTGCGGCACGTGGAGGCGAGCGCCGACGAGCGCGCGGCGTATCTCAAGCGTGCGAGTGCGGTCCGCCGCGGCGTCAACGGGGAGGCGGAGGAGAGCGCGCCCGACGCCGAAGAGGCGAGCGGCGCCATCGAGCTCGGCGAGCAGCGCTATGTGGAAATGTCGGCGGCCGAGCAGTTCGTGCTCACGGTCTCCGAGCGCGGCTACGGCAAGCGCTCGTCGTCCTACGAATATCGCATCACCGGTCGCGGCGGAAAAGGCATCGTCGCCATGGATGTGCGCGAGCGCGACGGCACGATCAGGAAGAAAACCGGCAAGTTGATCGCGTCGTTCCCGGTCGAGGACGGGGACCAGCTCATGCTGGTGACCGACGGCGGCCAACTCATCCGCACGCGGGTCGAAGGCATCCGCATCGCCGGGCGCTCGACCCAGGGCGTGATCGTGTTTGACACCGCGGAGGGCGAGCGGGTGGTCTCGGTCGAGCGCATCAGCGAGGAAGGCGACGAGAACGGCGGCTAGCGGAATGTCACGCCGCGAGGGCGGGCCGCCATCGCCGGGACCGCGGCAGCATTGCCCTTGCTTTCAATTTTGCGATGACGCCGAACATGCCCGGAGCATAGAATCGTCATGAACTGGGAACTGTTCGCCGCCTTCCTCGTGATTACCGCCGTCCTGGTCATTACCCCAGGCCCGATCGTGACGCTGGTCATCGCGACCGGCGCGCGCGAGGGCACGCGCGCCGCGCTCACCACCGTCGTCGGCACCACGCTCGGCAACGCGGTCCTGCTCGCCGCCATTGCGTTCGGCTTGAGCTGGGTGGTCAGAAATGCCGCTACATTGTTCGAGGTTTTACGCTGGGCCGGCGCGGCCTATCTGATTTGGCTCGGCATCCAAGCGTGGCGTCATGCCGGCGAGACTAGCGCCGCCGATCTACCGCGCGGACACGTGCATGTCTGGCGCGGCTTTGCCGTTGCGCTGTCGAACCCGAAGACGATTGCGTTTTTCACGGCGTTCTTGCCGCAGTTCGTCGATCCCACCTTGCCGGTCGAACGTCAGCTCGCGGTGATGTGCGCCGTTTCGGTCGTGCTCGCCGCCTTCACCGATTCCGCCTGGGGGATCGCGGCCGGGCTCGGGCGAATGTGGTTCATGCAATCGTCGCGGGCAAAGCTGCTCGGCCGCTTGTCCGGCGTCGCGTTGATCGGCGGCGGGCTCTGGCTGTCGCTGGCGCGGCGACCGGCGTAGTGCGCGTGGCCGGGCGACGGCTGCTTCGTCCTTGCCGCACGCGTGGGTTACGCCGGATCAGCCGGCTGTGAGACCGAGGGCCTTCACGATCGGCGCCCATTTGCCGATATCGCCCTTGATCGTATCGGTGAAGTCCTGCGGCGTGCCGCCCAATGGCTGATTGCTGAGCTTGGCGAGCGCGGATCTAAGCTCCGCCGATTTCAGGCGCGCGTTGATCTGGGCATTGAGCTTGTCGATCACCTCGCGCGGCGCGTGCGCCGGCGCCAGCAGCCCGGTCCAACTCGTCGAGACGAAGCCGGCGAAGCCACTCTCGGCCATGGTCGGCAGGTCCGGCAGCTCCGTGATGCGCTTGGAGCTGGTCGTGGCGAGCGCGCGAAGTTTGCCGCTTTGGATCAACGGCAAGAGCACGCTCGTGCCCTCGAACGTCATTTGCACTTGGCCGGCGACCAGGTCGTTGATGGAAGGGCCGCCACCTCTATAGGGGACATGCACGATGTCGATCGCAGCCGCCGATTTGAACCATTCACCGATCAAATGCGGGAGCACGCCGATGCCGCCCGAGGAGAAGTTCACCTTGCCCGGATTGGCCTTGGCATAGGCGACGAGTTCCTGCACCGAGCCGACCGGAACCGAAGGGTGGACGACCAGGATGTTCGAGCTCTGCGCCACCAGCGCGATCGGATCATAACTGGTGAGCGGATCGTAGCCGGCATTCTTCTGCAGCATGGGGGCGAGCACCAGCCCGCTCACGCTCGAATAGAGCAGCGTGTAGCCGTCGGGCTCCGCCTGCGCCGCTTCCTTCGAGCCGATCGTGTTGCCCGCGCCGGGACGGTTGTCGACGACCACGGCTTGGCCAAAGGCCGCGGCGAGATAATTGCTGACGAGCCGGGCGACCACATCCACCGGCCCGCCCGCGGGCGTCGGCACGATGATCTTGATCGGCCGCGTCGGGTAGGGCTCCGCATGCGCCGGGAGAAAGCTGCCGAAAACGCCCAACGCGACCACGGCCGCCGACAGGATACGTCCGGCGCTCATTTGTCCTCCCGGTTTCGACGCCTTATGATCGCCGGCACGGAGTCTGCGTCGCGCGCATGCGAGCGGTAAACCGCGCGTTCAGTCTAGAGAGGGTCCAAGCCGCGCGCCAGACCAGGCTCGCAAGGCACGAAGCGGAACCTTTGCCCCATGCCGACGTTGGTGATTTTCGGCAACGGCTTTGGTAACGCGTCCTGAGGTAGGCCGATCCGAGATGTCTCTGCCCGACGACGACGACACCAAACACAACGTTGTTCGCTTGGGGACCGAGACCCTATTTGCCATCGCCGAGCAGCTGCGCCGAATGTACGACGCCGATCTGCGCACCAAGCCCTCGGAGGAGCTCGAACGACTGATGCGACGGATCGAGCGGGGCGAGGACGTGCCTTAGGCGAGCGCCGGCGCACCAGCACGAAAACCATCTCGACATCGTCGAGTCGCTTGGCGCGCGTCGTCGGCTTTGGGCGAACGGCTCTATCGGGGAAATCCAAGCAAGCGCAGGATCTGCACATGTCCCATAGCGAGATCGATGCCGTTCGCGAGTTGCTGCGCTCCCGGCCTCGGCCCACCGGCTTCGCCGAGCGACGCGAACGGCTCGATGCCATCGGTTGGGCGTCTCCTCTCGCCACCGACATCAGGCTGGAGGCGACCGATGCCAACGGCGTTGCGGCCGAATGGTCGCTGGCGTCGGGCAGCGATCCTTCGAGGGTGCTCCTGTTTTTTCACGGCGGCGGGTATTGCTCAGGCTCGATCGTGAGCCATCGCGGAATGGTGACCGAGGTCGGGCGGTCAGCCGGCATGCGCACGCTCGCCGTGGCTTACCGGCTTGCGCCTGAGCACCCGTTCCCTGCGGCGCTCGAGGACGCGCGCGCAGCCTACAGCTTTCTTCTCGATCACGGCATCGCTGCGCCCAAGATCGCGGTCGGCGGCGACAGCGCGGGTGGCGGGCTCACCTTGGCGCTGATGACCAGCCTGCGAGACGCCGGAGAGCCGCTGCCCGGTTGCGCTTGGCTCGTGTCGCCCTGGGTCGACCTACAGATGACCGGCGCCAGCCTTGCCGAAAAAGTCAACGTGGATCCGCTGATTTCGAAGCCTTATCTCGAGGAGCTGGCGTCGGCCTATCTGGCGGGGTCCGATCCGGCAAATCCGCTCGTCTCGCCGGTCAACGCCGATCTTGCCGGGCTTCCGCCCTTGCTGGTGCAGGTGGGATCGGCCGAGACGCTGCTCGACGACGCGGTCCGGATCGCGCGGCGGGCCGGGGCTGCCGATGTGCGCGTCAATCTCGAGATCTGGCCCCACATGATTCACGCCTGGCACCTGTGGGCAGCTCAACTGGAAGAGGGCCGCCGCGCGATCGCGTCCGCCGGCGCCTTCATCCGCGCGCGATCGTGAACTCGGTCAGTGCGCGCCTGCGTTTTCCAGAATTCGCGCGATCTGCGAATAGCCGCGCGTGCGCGCATGTTGCAGCGCCGTGGTGCCGTGCCGGTCGGGAAGGGTGACATCGGCGCCGGCCTCGACCAAGGCTGCGACGGTGGCCGTGTGGTTGCGGCCGCCATTGCCGAGCACGACCGCCTCGAGCAGGGCGGTGCGGCCGAAATCGTTGGCGTGGTTGAGCGGCGCCTTGGCCGCGATCAAGGCGCGCACGATCTCCACGTGCCCGCGATGGGCGGCGGCGATCAATGCCGTGTCGTTATGGGGACCGGTGACGGCGCGCGCATTGCCGCCGCCTTCGAGCGCGATCTGGAGCAGTTCGAGGTCGTTGTTTACGGCCGCGATGGTGATGATGTCGTAGCGTTGGGCATCGAGCGCGTTTGGATTGGCGCCGAGCCGGATGAGGGCGCGCGCTGCCGCATATTGGCGCAGAAAGGCGGCGACGTGCAGCGGTGTGCGGCTGTTGGCGTCCTGAATGTTGGGCTTTTCGCCCTCGGCGATCAGCTGCTCGATCTCAGTGGCATTGCCGCGCGCGGCGGCGTCATGGAGGCCGGCATAGATGCGCAGCTCCCGCTCGCTCGGCGGCGTCTGCGCGAAGCTTGCGGCGCCGGCGAATTGGACTGCGCCAACCGCCACCAGAGCAAGAAAGCCAAAACGTCGCGTCATGGCTGCGTCGATCGCGGATGTCTGCTGGTCAGTCGAGCTTCATGCCCGACGATGTCACGATCGCTCCCTGGTTCCGCGTTGCTTCGGCGATAATATTGCAGAATCCTGCGGCGACTTCGCCGCGGCGCCGAGTCTGCCTAGCCTCGAATTCAAGTCCGGCGATTTCAAGCCCTGATTGATCGCCGCAGCGAGCTTGTCCACGGCTCGGTTGGCGCTCCGGCGGGCAGGGGCCTCGAAGGCGATGAGGCCGGGCGCCATTATCGCGGGCGCAAGCTGCGCCAATGGCCGCCGTCTCGACCGGCTCAATTGGGCATGCGCAGCACCGGCTTGATCGTCGTTCCCTGCGAGGAGTCCTGCGCCGCGCGATTGATCTCGGCAAGCGGGTAGAACGTCATCATCCGCTCGACCGGCATTTTGCCTTGCATGAGGAAATCGACCAGCCTGGGAATGAACTCCTGCGGATGGCTTTCACCCTGGATCACGCCGCGCACCACCCGGCCGAACTGCAGGAACGGCATCTCGAATGATACTTCCGTGCCGCTGCGCGCGCTGCCGAGAAGAACGCAGGTGCCGGCCGCGATCAGCGCCTCCACCGCTTCGCGCAAGACGGCAGGCTGCGCCGATGTCTCGAGCGAGAAGCGCACGCCGTCGCCGGTGATCCTGCGGATTTCCGCGACTACGTCGCTGCGCCCTCGGTGATTAATCGCGTGCGTAGCACCGAGCGCGCGTGCGAGCGTAAGGCGGTCATCGTGGACGTCGATGGCGATGATGGGATCGCAGCCGGCAATTTTGGCCGCCATCAGACCCGACAAGCCCACGGCCCCGACTCCGAACACGGCAAACGAATCCCCCGCGCTGGGCCGCATCGAGTTGAGCACCGCGCCGGCGCCGGTCTGCCCGCTGCAGGCGAATGGTCCCAACAGCTCGAGCGGCGCGTCCTTCCTGACCTTCACCATGTAGCGTTCGTTGGCGATGGCGTGGGTGGCGAAGGAGGATTGCTGGAAGAACGCGCTGTAGACCGGAGCGCCGCCCTTGCGCATGAGCGTGGAACCGTCGGCGCGCGTGCCGCGCATTTTCAGATCCAACCCCTTCATGCAATGGGATTGCATGTTACGTCGACAATTCGGGCAGGTGCCGCACCACGGAAACGAGATGACGACATGATCGCCAGGCGCGAATTTCGTCACGCTGTTGCCGACGGCTTGCACCACGCCCGCGCCTTCGTGGCCGTAAACGGCAGGATAGGGCGTGTTGTAGTAGCCGTCGCGACCGTGCAGGTCGGTCTGGCACATGCCGCTCGCCACGATCCTGACCAGCGCCTCGTCCGGCCGCGGATCGGTCAGTTCGAGCCTATCGATCGTGAAGGCGCCGAATTTTTCGCGCACGACGGCGGCGGTGATTTCCATGACAGCGATCAGTGGTTGGCGGGTGGCAAACAGCAGGTAAACCAATAGCGCATGGGGCGTTCAACGCGAGCTATCGCTAACCCATTACCGGCATTCCGTACCATCGGTTATGCGGGCCGTTGGCGATAATGCCCGGGCGCAAGATCGTGCCGCTAACGCTTCGGCGACGTCCGCGGGAAACGGCTCATACTTCTGTTTGAGGAAAAAGCGCAAGAATCTGAAGGACAACAGCAATTGGCAAACCGTTCGGCCTGGGCCGTCGCCACCCCCGATCGCGCCCGCGCGGTGCCGCCCGCTAGCGCCGATGGCCGTCCGCACGACCTTGCGGCTCCCTAGGGCGCGCGCTAGACCCCCTGCATGCCGCGCACCGCGCTTTTTCCGGGATCATTCGACCCGGTGACTAACGGTCATCTCGACCTCGTGCGCCAAGCCGCCCGGCTCGCCGATCGGCTCGTGCTCGCGATCGGCACCCATCCCGGCAAGGCGCCCTTGTTCGACGCCGAGGAGCGCCGCGCCATGATCGAGGAGACCTGCGGCGCGCTCGCGCGCGCCAGCGGCTGCGATTTCGCCTGCATCACCTTCGGCGATCTCGTGGTCGCTGCCGCCCAACGCGAGGGCGCGACGCTCATCATCCGCGGGCTGCGCAGCGCGACCGATTTCGACTACGAGATAGAAATGGCGGGCATGAACGCCACCATGACGCCCGCCGTGCAGACGGTTTTTCTGCCGGCCTCGCCGATCGTCCGCCCGATCAGCGCCACACTGGTGCGGCAGATCGCATCCATGGGCGGCGACGTCTCGCCGTTCGTTCCACCGCCCGTTGCCGTCCGCCTGAAAGCGAAGTTCGCCGGCAAGTCCGGCCGTTGACCCCGGGAGATTCCATGATCCGCCTGCTTGCACTTTTTGCCGCGCTGATCTGTGCGGCGCCCGCCCTTGCGCAACAACTGCCCGCCGGCGCCGATCCGCAAAATGCGCTCCTGATCGACACCAAATACGGCCGCATCGTCATCAAGCTGCGCAACGACATCGCCCCCAAGCACGTGGAGCGCATCAAGCTGCTTGCACGCGAGAAGTATTACGACAACGTGCCGTTCCACCGCGTCATCGCCGGCTTCATGGCACAGACCGGTGACGGGGCGCGTGGCGACGGCACGGGCGGCTCGAAATATCCCAATCTGCCGGCCGAATTCTCCAATGTGCCGTTCAAGCGCGGCGTCGTCGGCATGGCGCGCGCGAGCGATCCGAACTCGGCGAATTCGCAGTTCTTCATCATGTATGCCGACGGCGCCTTCCTCAACGGCAAGTATACGGTGGTCGGGGAAGTCCTCTCCGGTATGGAGGTGGTCGACAAGATCAAGAAGGGCGAGCCGGTGGTCGATCCTGATCGCATGATCCGCGTGCAGGTCGCCGCCGACGCCAAGTGACGAGCAGTGACGAGCAAGTGACGAGGAGGATCAGTGCGTACGGCCCTAACGGTGCTCGGATTGGCCGTCACCCGCTGGGCTCACCTCGTCGCCGCTGGGACGCTGGCGACCGCCGCGCTCGCGCAGGCACCGCACCTGCCGCTTAACACCCTCAATGACGTAATAGCGGCGCTGCGGGCGTGTTGGACTCCGCCGCCGATCGATCAGTCGCGCGCGGGCATGCAGATCACGGTGCAGATGAGCTTCCGGCGCAACGGCGAACTCTTCGGCCAACCGAGGATCACATTCGAATCCGGCGGCGCATCGGATGACGAACGGTTGGCCTACCGCATTGCAGTGGCCAAGATGCTCAAACGCTGCGCGCCCTTGCCGTTCACTGATGCGCTCGGGAACGCAATCGCCGGCCGCCCGTTTACCATGCGGCTCATCGACAATCGAAAACTCAAGCAGGCAGAGAACATCCCATGACCAACGCCGAAAATACGCTGACGCTGGAGACCACCAAGGGCAAGGTCGTCATTCTGATGCGGCCGGATCTTGCCCCCGGCCACGTCGCGCGCATCAAGGAACTGGTGCGCGACGGCTTTTACAATGGCGTGGCGTTTCACCGCGTCATCGATGGCTTCATGGCGCAGACCGGCTGTCCCCACGGCACCGGCACCGGTGGCTCCGGCAAGAAGCTCAAGGCGGAGTTCAACAGCGAGCCGCACCGCCGGGGCACGGTATCGATGGCGCGGGCGCAATCCCCGGATTCGGGCGACAGCCAGTTCTTCATCTGCTTCGCGGATGCGCCTTTTCTCAATGGCAAGTATACGGTCTGGGGCCAGGTGACCGAGGGCATGGGAAACGTCGACAAGATCAAGCGTGGCGAGCCCGTTGCCGATCCCGACCGCATCATCTCCGCCAAGATGGCGGCGGACGCACCGTGATCAGACCGCTCTCCGCGAAGGTCGGCGGCGGACGGCCCTGGCACTCGAGCTAAACACGGGAGGGGCCGGGGTGATCAATCGCTCCGGCCGATAACAAAAGTTTAAAGCAACGCGCTACGCCGCGGGCGCGGCTCGGCCTCGCACACCCAGGCCTCCTTGGCGAACCATTCATGCTCGGTCCGGCAGATCGGGCAGTGGACGCGTCCGAAGAAGACCGGCGTGGCATCGAAGCTCTTGCGATCGGTGACGAGACCGGTGGGGATGTCTCGTCCGGTCTCTGGACATCTCACCATGACGGCACCCATTGGCCTCTCCTGCTCTTGTGTTGTTGTGTCCATCCGATACGCCAAGCCTGTGAAAATCATTTGACGCAACCGCGACAAGAGCATGGGACTCATCCAATTTACCGAAGACGCCGTTTCGCCGCAGCGGGCAATCCCCATCGAAATTTTGCCGGCGACGGAACCAGCCAAAGACAAAGGCGTTGAAGTTCTTCGCGCCGATGGGAAGGCGGGGCAGCATCGGTATGAAGCTACGGCCTCGAGCCCCAAATCCAGACCTGTAGGTCGCCGTCCATAGGCCGCGCTTTGGTTCCATTCTCGCGGCTTTGCCGCGGACGATGACCCGACCCGCATGCGCTTGTATGAAGGGGCATGCGCACCGCGCTGTTCGATTTCGACCTCCCGTCCGATCGCATTGCGTCGCGTCCTGTTGCGCCGCGGGACGCGGCGCGGCTCCTGGTCGTGCGTCCGGGCGTGACGCCGGAACTGGAAGACCGTGGCGTAGGCGATCTTCCCGACTTGCTGCGCCGCGGCGATGCGCTCGTGGTCAATGACACCAAGGTGATTGCAGCAAGGTTGCGCGGCCGGCGCATCGGCCGCGGCGCAATGGAGCCGGCCATCGAGGCGACGCTGCACCAGCGCCTCGACGGCTCGCGCTGGCGCGCTTTCGTGAAGCCCGCCAAGCGGCTGTCGCCGGGCGACGTGGTACGCTTCGGGGACGAGGGCAAAGTCTGTTTCCTCGGCCAGCTCGATGCCACCGTCGAGGCCAAGGGTGAGGGCGGCGAGGTCACGCTCGCCTTCGCCTTTCACGGGCCCGTCCTCGACCAGGCGGTCGACGAGCGCGGCGCCATGCCGCTGCCGCCCTACATCCGTCGCGCCCCCGACGAGCGCGATCGAACCGACTATCAAACCATCTTCGCGCAAGCGGAGGGATCGGTCGCGGCACCTACCGCGGGATTGCATTTCACCGATGCGTTGACGTCACGGCTGACGACGCGGGGGATCACGCTCCACAAGGTGACGCTGCATGTGGGGGCGGGGACATTCCTTCCGGTCAAGGCGGCCGACACGGCCGCGCATCGCATGCACGCGGAGCACGGCAGCGTGACCGCGCAGACCGCGGACGCGCTCAACCGGGTGCGGCAGGCGGGCGGGCGTATCGTTGCGGCGGGCTCGACCTCGCTGCGGCTCTTGGAAACCGCTAGCGGGGACGACGGCGTCATCCACCCGTTCGACGGCGAAACCGCCTTGTTCATCACACCTGGTTACCGCTTCCGCGCGGTCGATGTGATGATGACCAATTTCCATTTGCCGCGCTCGACCCTGTTCATCCTGGTGGCGGCGTTTTGTGGGCTCGAGGTGATGAAGCGCGCCTATGCCCACGCGATCGACGAGGGCTACCGGTTTTATTCCTACGGCGATGCCTGCCTGCTGTTCCGGCCCTAGGCGGTTGCTCGCAAACGCCACAGCCCGGTCCTGAGCAAGCGGATGCCGTTGGGCCTTGTATTTTGGTCAGCCGTGAATTACGCGTGAATAGCGATATAGAGAATATCGATTCTGATATCTAAAACATGATAACTGGGCCTCAGATGCGGGCAGCACGCGCGCTGCTGGAGATTGATCAACGCGAACTCGCCCAGCGCTCGGGTCTCTCGCTGCCCACGATCCAGCGCATGGAAGCGAGCGAGGGGGTCATCAGGGGAAATGTCGACTCGTTGATGAAGCTCGTCGATGCGCTTGCGGCCGCGGGCATCGAACTGATCGGGGACGGCGCGGTCAGTCACGCCGGCGGGCGCGGTGTGCGGCTGAAGCGGTGAGGGGGCACGGGATTGCGCTGCGATCGTCCATGCGCTGGCGCGCCGGTGCGCCGAACGGGGGCATAACTGATGGTGCTCTTGGCACTGGGATGTGCCGCCGTGCTCATCGCGACGGCCGCGCTTGCCGTCGTGATCGCCGATGCTGCGCGCGCGCGGCTCATCGTCTACGGCGTTTGTCTGATCGCGTCGCTGGCGCTGTTCTCGATCGCGCTGCTTGCGCTGCTGGGCATCTCCCATGCTCCCTCGGCCGCCAGCCTTCCGTTAGGACTCCCGTGGCTGGGCGCCCATTTCCGTCTCGATGCGCTTTCGGCCTTTTTCCTTGCCGTGGTCAATCTCGGCGCGGCCGCGGCCTGCCTGTTCGCGCTCGGATACGGCCGCCACGAAGATGCCCCGCGCCGGGTGCTGCCGTTCTATCCGGCGTTTCTCGCCGGCATGAGCATCGTGGTGCTCGCCGATGACGCGTTCACCTTTCTGGTGTCGTGGGAATTCATGTCGTTGTCGTCGTGGGCGCTCGTCATGGCCCATCATCGCGTCGCCGACAACGTCCGTGCCGGATATGTCTATTTGATCATGGCGAGCTTCGGCACGCTCGCGCTGCTGCTCACCTTCGGCTTGCTGGCGGGCGCCGACGGCGGTTATGCCTTTGCCGACATCCGCGGGGCGCATCCCTCGGCGGCGCTTGCCGCCTCCATTTTGATCCTTGCGCTGATCGGCGCCGGCTCCAAAGCCGGCCTCGTGCCGCTGCACGTGTGGTTGCCGCTCGCGCATCCGGCAGCGCCGAGCCACGTCTCGGCGCTGATGAGCGGGGTCATGACCAAGGTCGCCGTCTACGGCTTCGTGCGCATCGTATTCGACCTCATCGGCACGCCTGCCTGGTGGTGGAGCATGGTGGTGCTGGGCCTCGGCGGGATCACCGCTGTGATGGGCGTGCTTTACGCACTGATGCAACACGACCTCAAACGGCTGCTCGCGTACCACACGGTTGAGAACATCGGGATCATTTTCATCGGACTTGGCCTTGCGCTCGCCTTCAAGGCGCACGGCATGGCGTGGGCGGCCGCGCTCGCGCTCACGGCCGGCTTGCTGCACGTGTTCAATCATTCGGTCTTCAAGAGCCTGCTGTTCTTCGGCGCCGGGGCGGTGCTGACCAGCAGCGGGGAGCGCGACATGGAGCACCTCGGGGGCCTCATCCATCGCATGCCGCAGACGGCTTTCGCTTTTCTCGTCGGCTGTGCGGCGATCTCGGCGCTGCCGCCGCTCAACGGCTTCGTCTCCGAATGGCTGACCTTCCAGGCGATTTTGCTGAGCCCACAGCTGCCCTCCTGGGGCCTCAAGCTCCTGGTGCCGGCGGTGGGGGCGCTGCTTGCGCTCTCGGCGGCGCTGGCCGCGGCCTGCTTCGTCAAGGCATTCGGCGTGACCTTCCTCGGTCGCGCCCGCACGCCCGCAGCCGAGCGCGCGCGTGAAACCGACCGTTTCTCGCTCGCGGCGATGTTCTTCTTCGCTGGGCTCTGCCTTGTTGCTGGCATCCTGCCCGGCTTCTTCATCGATGCGCTGGCGCCCGTGGTACAGGGCCTGGTGGGCGACCGCATGCCGGTGCAAGGAAGCGTCGATTGGCTCTCGATCGTGCCGATCGCCGAGAGCCGCAGCTCCTATAACGGTCTCTTGGTCTTTATTTTCATGGTCCTGTCGGGCGCGCTCGCGGCCTGGGCGATCCACCGGCTGGCCTCCGACAAGTTGCGCCGCGCGCCAGCGTGGGACTGCGGATATCCCGATGCAAATCCCGCGACCCAGTACACCGCTTCGAGTTTCGCGCAGCCCATCCGCCGGGTGTTCGGTACCGTCGTGTTTCACGCCCGCGAGCATGTCGAGATCCCGCCCCCAGGCGATGGGCGGCCAGCGCGGCTCACGGTGGAATTGCACGATCTCGTTTGGGATGCACTCTATGCGCCGATCGCCAGCGGCATCGGTTTCGCCGCCGACAGGCTCAATCATCTGCAGTTCCTGACCATCCGACAATTCCTCAGTCTGGTCTTCGCCGCGCTCGTGCTCCTGTTGCTGGTGCTTGCGATATGGCCGTGATTTTCGATTTCGGCGTTCAGGGCGCGCAGATGCTGCTGGTGCTGCTGCTGGCGCCGTTGCTGACCGGCTTCACGCGCAAGGTGAAGGCGCGCCTCCTGCTCCGGCGAGGGCCGCCCCTGGTGCAGCCCTATCGCGACCTTGTGCGGCTGATGCGCAAGGAGGTGGTGCTCGCGGACAATGCCTCGTGGCTGTTCCGGGTCATTCCCTATCTCATTTTCGCCGCCACTTGGGTGGCGGCATCGCTGGTACCGACCTTTCGCACCGGCCTCCTGTTCTCCTGGTCCGCCGATCTCATTGCCATCGTCGCGCTCCTCGGCAGTGCCCGCTTCTTCCTGGCGCTAGCAGGGCTCGATGTCGGTACCAGCTTCGGCGGTATCGGCTCCAGTCGAGAGGTGATGATTGCCTCGCTGGCGGAACCGGCGATGATCATGATCATCTTCACGCTCGCGCTGATCGCCGGTTCGACGCAGCTCTCGACCATGGCGGGTTTCCTGGTTTCGTCCGAGGTCGGGCTGCGGGTCTCGCTGGGGCTTGCGCTGCTCGCCTTGATCATGGTGGCTCTCGCGGAGAACGCGCGCATTCCAGTCGACAATCCGGCGACCCACCTCGAATTGACCATGGTGCATGAAGCGATGGTGCTCGAGTATTCCGGCCGGCACTTGGCGCTCATCGAGCTTTCCGCGTCGTTGAAGCTCCTGCTCTACATTTCGCTGATCGCGTGTCTGTTCGTGCCCTGGGGCTTGGTGCCGTCGGGCGCCGGATTTGGGTTGCTGGTGATCGGGCTCGTCGCCTACATCGCCAAGCTTACCGTCGCGGGTTTGCTGCTCGCGCTATTTGAGACGTCGATTGCCAAGATGCGCGTGTTCCGCGTGCCGGAATTCCTGGGCGCTGCGTTGATGCTGGGCCTGCTCGCGACGCTTCTTCTCTTTGTCTCGCGGAGCCTGTGATGCGCGGCCTGACCTTCGACGTCGCCCATCTGCTCGCAGGCACGCTGGTGCTGGTGAGCTTCCTCGAACTCTATCAGGACCGGCTCTATGCACTGCTGAACATGTTCGCGCTCCATGCCTTGGTGTTGGCGCTCTCAGTGGCGTGGCAGGCCTACATCCAAGATGCGCCGCACCTTTACGTGACCGCGGCGATTGCGCTCGTCTTCAAGGCGATCATCATTCCCGTTGCGCTTCATCGCATCATCGTGCGGCTGGGTATTCATCGCGAGATCGAAAAGGTCGTCGGCGTGGGCTCCGCCATGCTGCTGGGCATGGGCCTGGTCGCACTTTCGATGGTGGTGATGTTGCGGGTGACGGCTGAGGCCGACCCGCTTGCGCGCGAAGATCTCGCTTTTGCGCTCTCGGTCGTGCTGCTCGGCCTGTTGATGATGGTGACGCGGCGCAACGCCGTCAGTCAGATCGTCGGCTTCATGTCGCTCGAGAACGGCCTCGTGCTTGCCGCGACCGGCGCCAAGGGCATGCCGCTGGTGGTCGAGATCAGCATCGCCTTCTCGATCCTCATCGCTTTCATCGTGATCGGCATTTTCCTGTTCCGCATCCGCGAGCGTTTCGACACGGTCGACTTGCAGGCGCTCGACCGCTTCCGCGGAGAGCGCGGATGACGGGTCTGTTCGAACCGCTCACCGCCGTTCTGGCGATTCCCGCGCTGGCGGCGGCGTTGCTGGTGGCGCTGCCGGGATATCGGCTGACGGCGACGCTCAATGTGATCGCGACGTTCCTGACTTTCCTCGCCGCGGTCTCGCTGTTCTTCGGCCGCCCGCGGCCGACTCCGTATCTGCTGGTGGATGACCTCAACAACGTCTTCATCGTGCTCACCACGTTCGTCGGCTTCACGACCAGCGTATTCAGCGCCAGCTATATCGGCCATGAGCTCGACATCGGCCGGCTCACGCCGAGGTTTCTGCGCTTCTACCATGCGATGTATCAGCTCTTGATGTTCGCGATGAATCTCGCGCTCGTCGCCAACAATATCGGCATGATGTGGGTGGCGATCGAGTTCGCGACGCTGACCACGGTGCTGATGGTCGGTATCTATCGCACCCACGAGGCGCTCGAGGCGGCGTGGAAATACTTCATCCTTGGCAGCGTCGGCATCGCGCTCGCGCTGTTCGGCACCATCCTGGTCTACATGGCGGCGCGCCCCGTCCTCGGAGAGGGACTCAACGCCATGGTATGGACCGTGCTGGTCACGCGCGCGGGGGCGTTCGACCCGGCGCTGCTCAACGTCGCCTTCGTGTTCCTGCTGCTCGGCTATGGCACCAAGGTCGGGCTAGCGCCTTTGCACGCGTGGCTGCCCGATGCTCATGCCGAAGGCCCGACCCCGATATCGGCGGTGCTCTCGGGCCTTCTCCTCAACGTCGCGCTCTATGCATTGCTGCGATTCAAGATGCTCCTCGCGCTCAATCCCGCTGCGCTCGCACCCGGTCCCCTGATGGTGACCATGGGGCTCATCTCGCTCGTTTTCGCGGCGTTCATGCTGTACCGCCGGCGCGACATCAAGCGCATGTTCGCCTATTCGTCGATCGAGCACATGGGCATCATTACTTTTGCGTTCGGCATGGGCGGCCCGCTTGCGAACTTCGCCGGCCTCCTGCACATGACCATGCATTCGCTGACGAAATCGGCAATCTTCTTCGCGGTCGGTCACATTGCCCAGGTCAAGGGGACCCAGCGCATCGCTGATATGGGCGGCCTTACCGAGACCAACCCAGTGCTCGGTTGGGGGCTGGTGCTCGGCGTTGTCGCCATTGCCGGACTGCCTCCGCTCGGCATCTTCATGAGCGAGTTCCTGGTGGTGACGTCGACCTTTGCGCGCGTGCCCTGGCTGGCGATCGTACTCGTAGCGGGCATCCTGATCGGCGTCGCCGGGCTGTTCCTGCGATTGAACACCATCGCGTTCGGCGATCCCCGCGGCGCCACCGCGAAGGCCGAGGCCTCATACGTGCCGATGTTTGCGCATCTTGCGCTCGTTTTCGTGGCCGGCATCTACATGCCGCCAGTGCTGGTCGCTTGGTTTCAGAACGTGGCGAAGCTCTTGGGATAAACCGATGGCCACGCTGCTCGACACCATCGAAGGCAGGAAAATCGCGGGACATCGTCCGTGCCCGCGGCTGCTGGTGGACGAAGACGGCTGGCGTTTCGCCGCAAATCAGCTGTCCGCCGGATATTGGACGCTGCTGGGCCTGTGGGGCGACACCGGCGCGGTGCACATGGCGGTGCTCGACGAAAATGCGCGCGAGATCGCGGTCGTCACCATGCCATGTCCGGACGGACATTTTCCGTCCGTTGGGGCGCTCCACCCGCCTGCCATTCGCCTGGAGCGCGCGATGCGCGATCTCTACGGCCTCGAACCGGTCGGCTCCCCCGACACGCGGCCCTGGCTCGATCTCGGCTGTTGGGATGTGCAGCACCCGCTCGGAGAACGCGGCCACGCTTCGGCGAGGCGCGCCCCTTACCCCTTCCTGCCCGCCGCCGGTGAGGGCCTGCACCAGATTCCCGTCGGCCCGGTTCATGCCGGCATCATCGAGCCCGGGCATTTCCGTTTTACCGCCAACGGCGAGACGGTGGTCCGCTTGGAGCAGCGCCTTGGTTACGTGCACAAGGGCATCGAGGCGCTGATGGCGGGCGCCACCTTCGACACTGCCGCACGCTTGGCCGGCCGCACCTCGGGCGACAGCACGGTTGCTTACGCGCTTGCCTTTGCTCATGCGGTCGAGGCGGCGACGGACGTCGAGGTTCCGCCGCGTGCGATCTATCTGCGGGCGCTCATGGCAGAGCTCGAACGTCTCGCCAATCATTTCGGGGATATCGGGGCCATCTGCAATGACGCGTCGTTCTCGCTCATGCACGCCCAGTGCGGCATCCTACGCGAGAAGACCTTGCGCGCCGCGCAGGCGTGCTTCGGCCATCGGCTGATGATGGACGCCGTGGTCCCGGGCGGCGTCGCGCGTGATCTCGATGCGAGCTGCGTTACCGCGGTGGCGGCGCTGTTGGATGAGATCCGGCGATTGTTCCCGGAACTCGTCGAGCTCTATGACAATACCGCTTCGCTGCAGGACCGCACCGCCACCACAGGAGTTCTGCGCGGCGAGCTGGCACGGCAATTCGGCGCCGGCGGTTATGTCGGGCGTGCCAGCGGCCGCGCCTTCGATGCGCGCAAGATGCCGGGCTATCCGCCCTACGATCGGCTCGATTTCGAAGTTCCCGTGTTCGACGCCGGTGACGTCAACGCCCGCGTCTGGGTGCGCATCCGCGAGGTTGAGCAGAGTCTCGCCTTGATAGATCAGATCTTACGAGGTCTGCCCGCAGGCGCGATTCGGGTCGCGATCGATCCGCCTCGCGAGGTGCGCGAAGGCCTCGGAATGGCGGAAGCGTTTCGCGGTGATGTGTTGGTGTGGATGCGACTCGAAGGCGGCCGCGTCGCGCGTTGCCACTTGCGCGATCCGTCCTGTTTTCAATGGCCGCTGCTGGAAGCCGCGATCGAGGGCAATATCGTTGCAGACTTCCCACTGTGCAACAAATCGTTCAACTGCTCGTATTCCGGTCACGATCTTTAGGATCACGGCATGCGCAGGATTTTATTCCACAGCCTGGTGCGCCGCCCCCTGACCGAAGCAGCGCCGGTCAAGGACGAGGAGATGCTCGCCGAGTTGGGCGCCAGCGTCGCGCGTGCCGCGCGGCGGCGTTTGGGCCGCAGTCTCTCGATTCGGGAGGTTGATGCCGGCTCATGCAATGGCTGCGAACTCGAGATCCACGCGCTCAACAACGCCTTTTATGATCTCGAACGCTTCGGGCTGCACTTCGTGGCTTCGCCGCGCCATGCTGACGTGCTGCTCGTGACGGGCCCGATCACCAGGAACATGCGCGAGGCGCTTGAGCGCACGTATAATGCTACGCCGGACCCCAAATGGGTGGTCGCGGTCGGAGACTGTGCGGTGGACGGCGGTATTTTTTCCGGCAGCTACGCGGTTATCGGCGGGGTCTCCGGCGTCGTACCCGTCGATCTGCATATTCGCGGCTGCCCGCCATGCCCGACGCAATTGCTCAAGGGGCTGCTGGCATTGGTCGAGGCCTGACACGGCGCGGGCAGCTTTGATAGAGCTTCTGCGCAATGATCGCGGCCGTGGACCTGGTACCAGTGCAGCCCACGAAGGAAGAGCGTAGCTCGCCTGCACCGATGCCCGACGCCTTCTCCTTCCGTTTGCTGGCCACCGATGGCGCTACCCGCCGCGGCGAGATCGCGACGGCGCACGGCGCAGTCGCGACTCCGGCGTTCTTGCCCATCGGCACCCAGGCGACGGTGAAAGGCCTCGCGCCCGAGGCCGTGCTTGCAAGCGGCGCCGACATCGTGCTTGCCAACACCTATCACCTGATGCTGCGGCCGGGCGCCGAACGCATCGCAGCGCTCGGCGGCTTGCACCGATTCATGAATTGGCCACGGGCGATCCTCACCGATTCCGGCGGCTTCCAGGTCATGTCGCTGTCGCAGCTGCGCAAGGTCGAGGACAAAGGCGTGACGTTCCGCTCCCACCTCGACGGCGCCATCGTTGAACTGTCTCCCGAGCGCGCGATCGAGATCCAGCATCTGCTCGGCTCCGACATCGCCATGCAGCTCGACGAATGCCTGCAGCTGCCGGCGTCGCAGGCCGAACTCCGTCGCGCCATGCAGCTTTCGCTCGCCTGGGCCGAGCGCAGCAAGCGCGCCTTCGAGCGCACGGGGGGCCCCGCGCTGTTCGCCATCGTGCAAGGCGGCGACGATCTGCAGCTGCGCGCGGAGAGCGCCCGCGTCGTCACCGATATGGGCTTCCACGGTTATGCCATCGGTGGGCTTGCCGTGGGCGAGCCGCAGCAGGTGATGCTGCGCGTCGTCGAGGCGGTAGCGGCCGCGCTCCCCGCCGAACGGCCGCGCTATCTCATGGGAGTCGGCACGCCCGAGGATCTCGTGGAGGCGGTGGCACGCGGCATCGACATGTTCGACTGCGTCTTGCCGACGCGCAACGGCCGCCACGGGCTCGCCTTCACCCGCTTCGGGCCGATCAATCTCAAGAATGCGCGCCATGCCGACGACCCGCGCCCGGTCGACGAGGCGAGTGCCTGCGCCGCGGCGCGCGATTATTCGCGCGCCTATCTCCACCACCTCGTCAAGGCCAACGAGATGCTCGGCGCGATCCTGCTCACGACGATCAACCTCGCCTATTACCAAGCATTGATGGCCGACGTGCGGACGGCAATTGCGGCCCGAACGTTCGCGGATTTCCGCGCCGCCGCGCGCGAAAGCTGGGCGCGGGGCGACGTGTCGCCTTCGTAGCGCGTGGGGGCAGACGGAGCGGAAGTTCGAAGAGTGGCTGATTCGTCGCCTCGGTCTCACAGCTCCATAAGGGCCTCGACGCCGCGCCCGCATCGGCGCAGAATAAAACCGGTCTAAACAAGAACGGCGCAGCCGGCACCGGCCCATGCGGTCGGCGGAGTGTGGGAGACGCCCAGCATGGCCATCAACCTCAAGGTCAATGGGGTGAGCCGCTCGGTTCCCGCCGAGCCGGACACGCCGTTGCTCTACGTGCTTCGCAACGATCTCGAGCTCAACGGCGCGAAATTCGGCTGCGGGCTGGCGCAATGCGGCGCCTGCACCGTGCTGATCGACGGCAAGGCCATGCGTTCCTGCGTCACCCCGGTCGGCGCGGTGACAACGAGCGAGATCACCACGATCGAAGGACTGGGCTCGCTCGACAAGCCGCATGCCCTCCAGCAGGCTTTCATCGCGGAGCAGGCGGCGCAGTGCGGCTACTGCATCAATGGCATGATCATGTCGGCGAAGGAACTGCTTGACCGCAATCCGCGGCCGAGCGAGCCGGACGTGCGCGCGGCCCTCGCGGGCAACCTCTGCCGCTGCGGCACCCACAACCGCATCATTCGCGCGGTGCTGCGCGCCGCCCAGGCGAACGGGAGGACGTGACCTGTGAGCGCTCCCGCTTTTAATCGGCGCGAATTCACCGCCGGCCTCGGCGCCATCGTCGTCGCCTTCTCGCTCGATCCGAAGCTTGCGCGCGGACAGGAACGGCTGCCCGGGAGCCTGCAGACCAATCGTAGGCTCGACGGTTGGATCCGCATCAATGCCGACGGCACCGCGATCATTTTCACCGGCAAGGTCGAGCTGGGGCAGGGCATCCTCACCGCGCTCGCGCAGATCGCCGCCGAGGAGCTCGATCTGCCGCTGTCCCGCATCAAGATGATCTCCGGCGACACCGGCCAGACGCCGAACGAAGGGCAGACCGCCGGTAGCCAATCGATCGAGAACAGCGGCACGGCGTTGCGCATGGCCGCCGCCGAAGTGCGCGCGATCCTGGTCGATCTCGCCGCCAAGCGGCTCGGCTTAGCGGCCGACCAGCTGACGGTTGCCGACGGCGCGATCGCGGCGCCGGATGGACGCAAGGTCGGTTACGGCGATCTCAATCCCGATCTCGACCGCGAAGCGAGTGCCAAGGCGTCGCCGAAACCGCCCGCCGCTCACAAGATCGTCGGGAAATCCATTTCGCGTCTCGATATTCCGGCCAAAGTCACCGGCGGGGCGGCGTTCGTCCAGGACATGCGGCTTCCCGGCATGCTTCATGGTCGCGTAGTACGCCCGCCGCGCTACGGCTCGAAGCTCGACAGCGTCGACGAAGCCGCGGCGAAAGCAATGCCGGGCGTCGTTGCCGTTGTGCGCGATGGTTCGTTCCTCGGTGTCGTGGCCGAACGCGAAGAGCAGGCGATCAACGCGCGCGCCGCTTTGCTCAAGAGCGCGAAATGGACATTGGGACCGGAGCTGCCCGATCCCGCACGCCTATTCGACGTGATCAAGTCGCTGCCGAGCAAAGATGCGACGATCGGCGTCAAAGAGGGTGCCGCGCCCGCAAACGCCCGCACCTTCGAGGCGGTCTACACCAAGCCCTACATGGCGCACGCTTCGATCGGACCGTCTTGCGCGGTCGCCGAATTCAAGGACGGCAAGATGACGGTGTGGACGCATTCGCAGGGCGTCTTCCCGCTGCGCGCCGAGCTCGCCAAGGCGCTGAAAATGCAGATCGCCGCGCTGCGCTGCGTGCATGTGGAAGGGTCGGGCTGTTACGGGCACAACGGCGCCGACGACGTCGCGGTCGACGCCGCGCTCTTGGCCCGCGCGCTGCCCGGCCGGCCGGTACGCCTGCAATGGATGCGCGACGACGAGTTCGGCTGGGAGCCCTATGGCCCGGCCATGGTCATGCGGGCGAAAGCGGCGCTCGGCGGCGACGGCAAGATTGCCGACTGGGACTACGAGGTGTGGAGCAATACCCATTCGACGCGGCCGCAATCCACCGACGGCACCAACGTGCTCGCTGCCTGGTATCTCGCCGAGCCGCAGAAAATGGGGCCGCCCACGAGTCCGCCGCAGCCCGCCGGCGGCGGAGACCGCAACGCCATCCCGCTCTACGACTTCCCGCGCCAGCGGGTGATCCACCATTTCGTCCAGGACATGCCGATCCGGGTGTCGGCGCTGCGCACGCTCGGCGCCTACGCCAACGTATTCGCGCTCGAATCCTTCATGGACGAGCTGGCGGCCGCGGCCGGCGTCGATCCGATTGCGTTCCGTCTCGCGCATCTGAACGACCCGCGCGCACGGGCGGTGATCGAGGCGGTCGCCAAGAAAGCCCGCTGGGCAGCCGGCGAGAAGGGCGACGGCACGCGCGGCCGCGGCATCGGCTTTGCCAAGTATAAGAACCTTGCTTGCTACGTGGCCGTGGTGGCGGAGGTCGAAGTCGACCGCGGCAGCGGCATGGTGCGCGTGCCGCACGCCGTCGCGGCGGTCGATGCCGGGTTGATCATCAATCCGGATGGGCTCACCAGCCAAATCGAAGGCGGCATCGTCCAGTCGGTGAGCTGGACGCTGAAGGAGCAAGTGCGCTTCGACCAGAGCGGAATTTTGACGCGCGACTGGGCCAGCTATCCAATCCTCACTATGCCGGAAGTGCCGAAGGTCGAGGTCGAATTGATCAACCGTCCGAACGAGCGTCCGCTCGGGGCGGGCGAAGGCTCGCAAGGGCCCGCGGTCGCCGCCGTCGCCAACGCCTTTGCCAGCGCGACCGGCAAGCGCATCCGCGACCTGCCGCTCAATCCGGCGCGGGTCAAGGCGGCGCTGACGTAGGTCGAAGCGCGGAGGAAAGCGAGGAGCGAAGAGCAAACGGTTCTGTTCGCCGCGTCGCGAGGCGCGACTTATTTCAAGGGAGGAAAACCATGGCCATCAACTTCACTGTGAACGGCAAGGCGGCGTCGACCGATGCGCCGCCGACAACGCCGTTGTTGTGGGTGATCCGGGAAGACCTCAAGCTGACCGGCACCAAGTTCGGTTGCGGCACCGGTCTGTGCGGTGCTTGTATGGTGCATATCGACGGCAAGCGCGCGTTCTCGTGCCAGACCCAAATGTCGGAGATGGCGGGTAAGTCGGTGACGACCATCGAAGGGTTGTCGGCGGATTCAACGCACCCGCTGCAGAAGGCCTGGCTCGCCGAGCAGGTGCCGCAATGCGGCTACTGCCAGTCCGGGCAGATCATGAGCGCGGCTGACCTGCTCAAGCAGAACCCCAAACCGACGCGCGAGCAGATCGTCGAGCACATGAGCACGAACATCTGCCGCTGCGGAACCTATCAGCGCATCGTGCGCGCGGTCGAGCGCGCGGCGCGGGAGGCCTGAGCCATGACCCAGCATATCGCGATTGAAATCTTGAACGCGCGTTCCTCGCGCCGCCAGGTTCTGTCCCGTCGTCAAGTCATGATCGGAGCGGCCGGCCTCACCTTCGCGGTGGCGCTCGGCGTCGATCGCCGTGCTGCCGGCGCAGCGGTGCTCGCGGGCGAGCGCAGCGGCAAGGCGCTCAGTCCATGGGTGAGCATCGCCACCGATGGCACCATCACCATCATGTCGCCCGCGACCGAGATGGGGCAGGGGTCGATGACCTCGCTGCCCTTGATCATCGCGGAAGAGCTCGATGCCGACTGGTCGAAGGTGCGCGTCGTGCCGGCGCCGCCGATCGATGCGATCTACGGCAACCCTGGCTTCGGCGGCATGATGTATACCGCCGGCTCCAATGCGGTGACGAGCTACTACCGGCCGCTACGCGTCTTCGGCGCGCAGGTGCGTCGCGTGCTCATGGACAATGCCGGCAAGAAGCTTGGCGTCCCGCTCGAAGAGCTCACCACTGAGCCGAGCGCGGTCGTGCACGCCAAGTCCGGCCGCAAACTCAGCTATGGTGAGATCGCCGCCTTTGCCGAAGTTCCGGACAAGGCGCCGGAGGTCAAGCCCGAGGCGTTGAAGAAGCCGAGCGAGTTCCGCCTCATCGGCAAAGACGTGCCGCGGGTGGAGCTGCCAGGCAAGGTCAACGGCAGCGCGCGCTACAGCATCGATGTGCAGGTGCCGAACATGCTCTACGGCGCGGTCCTGCGCGCGCCGGTGGAAGGCTCGGTTCCGGACAAGATCGACGACGCCAAAGCCAAGGTGATCGCCGGCGCGGTCAGGATCGTCAGGTTGCCGTATGGCGTCGGCGTGCTCGCGGAGACGCCGTGGGCGGCGTTCGAGGCGCGCCGGGCGCTTACCCAATCCGTGACCTGGAGCAGAACCGGCACCGCCTGGGGCTTCGATAGCGATAAAGGCATGGAGCGGTTCGCCGCCGATGCCAAGGACCCCGCCCGCGGTGCAACCGAATGGAGCAAGATCGGCGATGCGCGCGGCGAGATGCCGAAGGCTTCCTCCGTCTTCGAGGCCGAGTACCGCTGCGACTACGCCTATCACGCGCAAATGGAGCCGTTGAACGCCATCGCCTCGGTGTCGCCGTCCGGCGATTCAGTCGAAATCTGGGCCGGGACGCAGAGCCAAAGCATCGCCTGCGAGGCGCCTGCCAAGGTCCTCGGCATTGCGCGCGACAAGGTGAAGCTCCACGACATGCTCATGGGTGGCGGCTTCGGGCGGCGCGGCAACCGCGACGTCGATTTCATCATCGACGCGGTGCTGCTGTCGAAAGAGGCGGGGCGACCGGTGAAGGTCATGTGGACGCGCGAGGACGACGTCCAAAACGGCCGCTTCCGTCCGATTTCCGCGCACTATCTGAAGGCCGGGTTTGATCCTTCCGGCAAGCTCACGGCGTGGCACCATCGCATCGCCGTGGACCGCGTCGGGCCCTACATGGACCCGGTGCGCTACCAGATGAGCGGCGGCAAGGACTTCATTGCGATGCTTGGCGGCGAGCCGCGCGGTTATGACGTTCCGCACCAACTGGTGGAACAGCTCTATCGTGACACCGGCGTGCGCACGAATCCGCTGCGCGGGATCAGCTTCACGGCCAACAAGTTCGCGATCGAGACCTTCATCGACGAGATCGCGCTCAAGCGCGGTATCGACCCGGTGAAGTTCCGGCTCGAGCTGTTGAAGAACACCCCGCGCGCCATCAAGGTGGTCGAGCGGGTGGCGGAGATGGCGAACTGGGGTAAGAAGCGCGACGGCCGCGGCCTTGGCGTCGCGTTCATCGACTATTCCGGCTCGCAACTCGCCGGCATCGCCGAAGTGTCGATCGACCGCGCCAGTGGGCAGATCAGGCTGCATGACTTCTGGTGCACCATCGATTGCGGCGTCGCGGTGCAGCCCGACAATGTGGTGGCCCAGACCGAGAGCAGCATCGTCTACGGACTGGGCATGTCGTTGAGCGAGCGCATCACCGTCAAAAACGGCGTGGTCGAGCAGTCGAACTTCTACGACTATCGCGTGCCGCGCATGAACGAGGTACCGGCGATGCACATCGAGGTGATCGCGACCGACAACCATCCGACGGGCGCCGGGCAAATGGCGACACCGCTGATCGCGCCCGCGATCTCGAATGCGGTGATGCAGCTTACCGGCGCGCGCTTGCGCCACACGCCGTTCACCCCCGAACGGGTCAAGGCGGCGCTGGGCTAGAGACCCACGCCCGCCCCCTCGCAAGACGCGTCCAACCGACGCGTCTTGCCTCGATCGCCCCAACCCGCAGCGTGATCAGGGAGAAGCATGATGCAACGACGTGTGTCGATCCGTAGCGCGCGTGCTGCCAGCGCGGCCGCCGGATTGATGATCCTCACGCTCCCCGCACTCGCTCAGGCACCCAAGATCGGCGATCCGCCGGAAGCCAAGAATATGCGGCTCGTCGGCTACAATGATTTGCACGGTCGCAGCGCCTATCAGCCGACGATCCATCATCAAGGCAGCCGCTATATCGCCTATATCGGACATCACGGCGGAACGCCCGAGGTGCCGCGACCGGTCAACCGATTGATCGGACAAGCCGAAAACAACGGCACCTCGATCGTCGACGTGACCGATCCGGCGCAGCCGAAATACCTCGCGCACATTCCCGGGCTGCAAGGCCATTACGAGGAGGGCGGTGCGCAGATGGTGCGCGTCTGCGACGGCAAGACGCTGCCCAAGGGCGATGCGAGCAAGACCTATATGCTGCGGGTCTTTGGCGGCCGTGCACACGAAATTTGGGATGTCACCGATCCGGCCAAGCCCGCGCTGCTGACCAAGATCGTCGAAGGATTGAAGGACACCCATAAGAGCTGGTGGGAATGCGACACTGGCATCGCCTATCTCGTGTCCGGCGTCGAAGGCTGGCGAGTCAAGCGCATGACCCAGGTCTTCGACCTCAGCGATCCATCAAAGCCGGTTCATATCCGCGACTTCGGCTTGGTTGGACAGGAGCCCGGCGCCGCCGGCGCGGTGCCGACCGAGTTGCACGGGCCAATCTCGACCGGCCCGCAGGGCAATCGCGTGTATTTTGGCTACGGCACGAACAAGGGCGGCGTGCTGCAGATCGTCGACCGCGAAAAGCTTCTCAACGGTCCCAAGGAGCCGACGGCGGAGAACCTGCGCTATCCGGTTGTCGGTCAGCTCGACATGTTGCCCTTCAACGGCGCGCACA
>Ga0318515_10000043_pt1 | contig 22586 bp, 25 predicted proteins | sample GRESIP176b2f19_FD_202499 | JGI IMG/M metagenome (GOLD analysis project Ga0318515, IMG submission 202499) | Tropical soil microbial communities from Luquillo Experimental Forest, Puerto Rico - GRE.SIPMG.176b2f19 | ecosystem: Environmental > Terrestrial > Soil > Tropical forest > Bulk soil...
TCCAGCCTTCCCACGATGAATCCCACGCTCACCCACGATCATTCCCACGATGAAAACCGGTCCTGAGCTGGACTCCCACGCTCCCACGCTGGAAAATGAGTTTTTCTTTTTTTGAAGAGTCACAGGAGCCGCGAACCGGGGGCAGAGGCCATCATTCTCTATAAATCCCGGTATCTGTCCGCACCAGCCCGGCGCTCAGAAAAGAATGTTGCGATTCCCAGCGTGGGAACGTGGGATGCCTGGTCAGAGGCGGTTTTCCATCGTGGGAACAGCGTGGGTGAGCGTGGGATTCATCGTGGGAAGGCTCAATCCTCATCCTGGGCCTCCTCGCCGGGCTGCGCCCAGCCACTGTGGATCAAGCTGGCCTCCAGCAGCTTCAGGGTCACCGCGCGCCCGTGGTCGGCTGACCACCCGGCAGTATGCAGAATGCCGGACAGCTCCAGCGGCCGGTGCAGCACCGTCATCTTCCGGGACAGCACCCGGGCGCTCTTGGGCCACCACGGTTCTGCCGTGGCCAGCCCGGCGAACTCCGACAGCTGGCTGTGGAACTGGGTCGGGGTACCGGTGAACTCCGCGCCGGGCAAGGCCTCCAGCCACCGCTTGATCATGCTGACGAACGGATCCTCGGCGGCGGCATGCAGCTGGACCTCGGCCGAGTGCCGGACATAGGCCTCATACAGGCCCAGATCGTAAGCCCGGTCGGCGCTATGCAGGTACCGGCCGAAGTCGCTCATCTCCGGCAGGTCGGGCAGCTCGTCGCGCTCGGCAGCCTCCAGCTCGCGCAGGACCCCGGCCAGCACCAGGTACAAGGCGCCCAAGACCACTGGCTTGGTCGCCTCGTACCGCTCCCACAGCAGGCTCGCGTCCAGGTGCTCATCGGAGGTGGGCAGGTCCAGGTGCAGGACCCGGCGCAGCGCGTCGGGCTCCAGCCCGGCCGGGAGCACCAGCGACGTGGCCAGGGCCATCCGCTTGTAGCTGAACGTCAGCATCACGTTGTCGCTGTGCAGCTTGCGGACGTTCTCGGCCGCGCCGGTATGCAGGCGGCACCACCAGTCGGACAGGTCCTGGGTGAAGCTGGTGATGTTGTCCTGGCTCACGATGTACTCGTGCATGGCCCGGGTCCTGGCGTCGCGCTCGTCGCGTTTCAAGTTCAGCCGGGTGCCCAGGTGGGTCGACGGGTCGACCAGGCCGGTGATCATCCGGCCGCGCGTGGTCTTCCCGGTGCCCGGCGGCCCGGTCAGCCACCAGCCCGGCCGGTCACAATTCGGGAAATGGGCCCCGACCAGGCCGCAGAGCGCTACTAGCCACTGCTCTGGGCTCAGTCCCAGGACGAACCGGCACTCCTCCAGGGCAGCACGCACGTCCTGGGGAACCTGAGGCCTGGCCTGGGGCAGCATGGCACCGCCGCGCCGGAACCACGGCTGGCCCTCTATCTGGCGCGGGTCGGCCAGCCGGAAGCCGTCCTGGGTGATCAACACGACCGTGCCAGAAACATCAGCCAGGTCGACGATGATCCGGGTGCGGCCGTCGCTGCAGCACCTGATGTGCTGGACCACCGGCTCGTAGCCGGTCGCCGAGGCCTTCAGGTGCGAGATCACGTTGGTGATCGTGCCATCCGGAGGGAAGATGACCGCGTGATCGGCTTCCTCCTGTCCGGCCTCGGGCTTGTCCGGGTCGATCTTGCCGATCCGCTTGGCGACGTTCTCGTTCCAGGCCTCGGCCTCGGCCCGCCACCAGCGACGGATCACGAAGCCCATCTCGTCAGCGATGTCGCCAGCCACTGCAGGCTCTTCCAGGCTGACTGACCGGGAGATGAACTCCCCGGTCGTGGCCCGGCGCAGCTGGAACATCCGCTCGAATGAATAAATGGCGCTGGTGATGCTGGGCTCTACCTTGGGCGGCGGGTGCGCCGCCTCGAATATCCACTCAGGCAGCTCACCGCTGCGCGGCTTGGCCTGGGCACCCTCGAACGCCGAGGCGATCGTCCGGACCACCTCGGCGCCGAATATCCCGGCCGACTCGGCGGCGGCCTTGAACGCGGTGGCGACGTCGCCGGGGTCAAGCAGCCCGGCCACCATGAACCGGCTGGCGATGCCGAAACACTCGCGGTTCAAGGAGTTGTTTCTCTCGCCGTCCGGGGTCTCGGTCACCCGCCCGACTGCTGACTCCAGGGCCGAGTGCACGTAGGCCCTGGCCCGCCGGGACAGCTCCTCAGGCACCGGGCGGTCGTTGTCACCCCTGGGCAGGGCATGCAGCCGCTCCTGGCGCTTGCGCTGCTGGGCGGCCAGCCATTCGGCCAGCCAGCCGGGCGGCGGCGCCGGGGTAGTGTCGGCGATCATCTGGTACGGGCCCCGGCCGCTGACGCTCGGCGGTATCACGCCAAAACCGTGGTGGCCCCGGACGTCCAAGAACTCGCCCAGCTCGCTGACGCTGTTGCGGACCTCGGTGCCGGGCGGGATCGTCATGATGAACCCGCGTCCGCCCGAACCCGTCTTGTACAGCAGCGTGTGCGGCATGTCGGCGCCGTGATGGCTGATCAGCACCTCCAGGCTCATGTCGCCGGTCTTGCCGTCAGCGGTATCGACATCAAGCAGGAAGTGCCCCTCATCGCCCATCAGGCAGGCGATGTTGGCCTTGTACAGCCAGTCCTCGCCGCCGTCCTCGGCCGGGTCCCTGGGCCGCCACCAGCGGGCCGCCGACTCCGGGTCGTCGGTGGCCAGCTCCGGCCAGCCCTGGTGGACCGGGTGCTTGCCGGCATTACCGCACCGGGCTCCGGCCGGGCACGCGCAGACGCCGCCGGTCACCCACCAGACCGGAAGGATCTTCATCCGGTAGTCGCGGGCGTAATGCAGCGCGGCGGCGTAGGCCGCGCGCCGGTATTCCTCTTCGCCCCCGGTCAGCTGGTCGGCACTGATGTTGCCCTGGTAGTCCTCGGCGTACTCGAATCCGAACGAGCTATCTACTGTTACTGCGGCCCGGTCGCCGTTACTATCGGCAGGAGGGATAGATCGTTTGGCATTGGAGGCCCCCGGCCCGCTGCCGGGGGTCTCGCCGTTCCCGGGCACGGCTAGCCGAGCGCGGCGAGAATGGGCTCAGCGAAAAACGGGTCGTTGGTGGCGCCGCGCCACATCCCGCCGTAAATCTCGAAAGCCGCCCGCGCGATGCGGGCGGCCACCGGTACGGTAAAGCGCTGGCAGAAGGCCTGGAGCACGGCCTGGGCCTCGCGGGCGGGCAGCTGCGGCCCGTGCGCCCGGAGGATCTCCTCGGTGATGTAGGCGCCGACGTCGGCGGCCGACCACGCGCCGGGCGGCCGGGCGGTGCGCGCCGCCTGGGCGGCGGTCACCGGGGTGACGGACATGGTTGCGCTCAATGATTCAGATGCGCGAGCAGGCGCGACAGGGACAGTCACGATCAGGTCCTCCCGCAAGGATGACGGCCCTCCGAGCCTGGAGAGAAGGCCTAAGATCTCCCACCCTAGAAGTGCCCCCGGGGAGGGTCAAGGGAGCGCGCGGGATCGGGCCGTAGCAATAATTCATAGGATAGGTTTCCTATTAAGAAATCACCCCGGCCACGGAAGTTTCCCGGCCGTTAGCCGGATCGTCAGGCGGGCCATCCCGTACTTGGCGAGCATCTCGCGCATCGAGCCGCCGTGCTCCTCGGGGTGCCACCGGGCCCGCTCGCACCGGGGCCCGGTATCCGGCCGGAACCGTTCCGCCGGGCTGCGCAGGTCGCTGATCTCGTACCAGGTATCGACCTGGGCCATAGCGTCAGGGCCGAACGATTCGCCAATGGAATGAATCACCTCGGCCGGGGTGCCGAGGCGGTTCGCGAGCATGATGGCCCGCTGCGAGCCGATACCGGGCAGGCCCGGGATGCCGTCGCTGGGATCCCCGGCGATCGCCCGCAGCAGCGGCAGCTGCTCGGGCTCGACGCCCCAGTTGTCGAACACCCATCCGGCATCGTACGGCCCGCTGGCCCAGGTCTGCCAGACCGTCGCCTCGTCGCACAGCTGCAGCAGGTCCTGGTCGGAGGTCAGGATCTTGATTCGCAGCTCCGGGAGGTGCAGCCGCAGCTCCCGCCACCAGGCGGCGATGACGTCATCGCCCTCGAACTTCGCGCCCCAGTCTTGCAGCAGGCCGCCCGCCGCGCAGAACTCCCGGGCCAGCTCCTCGTCGCTGCCCATCTCGAAAGACGGCGCCCAGGGGTTACGGGCCGACTTGTAGGCCGGGTAGCGGGCCAGCCGCCAGTTCATCCCCGGCAGGCCCTCCCAGGCCACCACGACGTAATCCCAGCATCCCTCGCTCAGGTGCCGGATCAGCGTGCCCGCGAACAGCAGCAGTGCCCCGGTGTAGACGTCGTTGTACGACAGCGCCTTCATCCGCAGCGCGGCCCGCGCCGAGCGGACCAGCACCGCCATCCCGTCGACCAGCAGCGCCCGGGGCTGCTCGCTCACATCAGCTCCTCGATGACCATCGGGATGACGGTGAACACGTTAGCGATGCCGATCTCGGGTTCCAGCTTGGCGATGAGAGCCTGCGCCCGGTCCTGGTAGTACTTCCGGTGGGCGGCCGACTTATCCCAGCGGGGGCAGCCGGGATAGCTGTCGCACAGCTTCTCGTGCAGCAGGCCCGCCAGCGCACCGGCCTCCTCGCTCACAGGCCCTGCTCGCCGAGCAGGCCGTACTGCCGGGCCACCCAGCAGACCGCCTGGATCATGCAGATGAACCGCTCGTCGTCGATCGACCCGCTCTCCCGCAGCGCGTGCGCGGTCATCTCGATGTCGCGCAGGCTGAACTGCCGGTCGCCGGTCACGCTGCGGTGGATGTCCAGCGGCACGCCGTCCAGGATCAGCTCGGAGTAGGGGTACTCCTCGGACTGGCGCATCCGCACCCGCAGCCAGGCCGCCGAGCGGCCCAGGAACACGGTCGCCACCGTATGCGTGGAAAACCACGGGCGGGGCCCGCTGCCGTCCTTGCCCGTGGTGATCATGTCCTCGGTGATCCAGAAGCGCCTGCCGGGCGGGTGCCACTGCACCCGCTCGTACAGGTTCCTCGCCCGCTGTGCCCTCGCTGTCGGCACGGCGGCCACCTACGACACCTTGCGGAGGTAGAGGGATGCCTTCGGCGTGCCGCCCCGGGTGATCCGGCGCAGCACCGACAGCCCCCGGGCCGGGGACTTGCGGATGTAGGCGCGGGCCTTGATCGGGTCGAACACCCGGACCAGGCGGGTCACGGAGTTGTAGTCCTCGGCGGTGATCTCGCCGCCCTCGAAGGCGGCCTGCAGCTCGCCATCGGACGGCGCGGGCGCACTGGCGCCGTACTCCTGGGACCAGGCGACCGGGCCGGACTGCACCTGGTGCGGCGCCTGCGGGCCGGCCAGCAGGTAGTGACCGTTCTGGTCGCGCGGGGTCGCCGCGACGATCACCGTACCGTCCGGGGCGGCCTGGTCCCGGGGGATGGCGACGCCGGCCTCCTCGGCGGCCACGTCCATGTGCACCCGGATGATCTCGGAGATGGCCTTCTCCCGGGCGGCCAGCACGGTGCCGACCGCCGTGATGACGTTCTTCTCCCGGGTCAGCAGGTCGACCTCGGTCTGGGCCAGGGACCGGCGGCTGTCCAGCTCGACCGAGTTGAGCATGTCGAGCAGGATCTGCAGCGCGGCGGTAAATGTCCCGGGGATGGCGACCTTCCTCGGCAGCGCCGGGAACGGCTGCGCCTCGGGAGAGACTTTCGCCGGGATGGCAGCGGCCACCTCGGCGGCCAGGTCTTCCAGGGTGATCTCCGGCTTGTCGCGCAGCAGCTGCAGCGCGCCGGCCAGGACGGGCTCGATGTCGGTCGTCGGGGTGCTGGTAACGGTCATGTCTTGCTCCTTGGGCGATGATCCTGATGTCATGGCCCGACGATATCAATAAACCTTGGTAGCGGCAAATGGCGGCCCGGCGGCACTCGTCTCATGATCAACAGTCATATCAAGGAACCCGTTCCCGGGCCAGGGCACGCTCCGGCCTGGGTGAGGAATACTCTATAAACCCGATGTGTTACGGTTTGCAGATGCAGACCAGACATCCGAACCAAGAGAGGAGTCTGCACATGTACAAGATCAGGGCCATCAGGTTCCGGCAGCGCCACGACGGCAAGCCGGTCTACCTGTACCTGGCAGTCCAGCCGGCTGAGTCCGTCATCGCGCGGAAGACCATCGAGGTCTACACGGCCGACAACCCGGACGGGTACCAGCGGCGTCCCGAGCCGCCCCGCGTCCGGGCCATCTCCCGCTACGTGCTGCGGGGCGAGGGCATGCTGCCCACCGCCCTGCTGCTCAACATCCGCGAGGGGGCCCACTACGAGCCCTCCAAGGAGCACGAGGACTGGGGCTGGCTCGTCATCGATGACGAGCAGGAGCTGTGGCGCATCATCGACGGCCAGCACCGGGCCTACGGGGTCGAAACAGCCATCGACGAGCGCAACACCCGGATCGACAAGGCCAAGCGCAAGGTCCCCGAGCCGCTGGAGTACGACCTGCCGCTCGTCTTCTGCCTCGGGTTCCCCCGGGACGAGGAGATGGAGCTGTTCCGGATCGTCAACTCCAAGGCCCGCTCGGTCAGCACGGACCTGGTGTCCTCGCTGATCTTCGGCAAGGTCATGGACGAGCGCGCCAAGGACGCGCCGGCCGCGATCAAGGTCAGCGACCTGCGCAAGGCCGCCGGCGTCGCGGTCGCGCACTACCTGGCCGACCGGGAGCCCTGGAAGGGCCACATCCAGGAGGTGAACGAGCCGAAGGACACCAAGACCAGGCCCATGCTGTCCAACACGATCGCCAGCACGCTGATGCCGGCGCTCCGCGACGCCTGGGTGCAGCGCCGGTTCCTGGAAAACGCTGCCGACATCTCGTTCACCGAGCTGAGCGAGATGGTCCAGCAGTACTGGCAGGCGCTCGCCGAGCTGATGCCCGAGGCATTCGCCGACATCGAGCACTACTCCGTCCAGCGCCCGGTCGGGGTGTACAGCTTCCACGAGATCTTCGTGGACGTGCTCGACACCTGCCGGATGAAGAGCGATTTCTCCGCCGCCCACATGAAGGAGCTGCTGTCGCGGCTCGGCGAGTGGGTGGAGTCGGGAACCTGGCACCGCGAGCACGGCGAGGACATCATCAAGGGATCCGGCAACCGCGCCGCGATCCGCGTGGTGGTCAGCCGGATGAAGACTGCCTTCACCGAGCCCCTTCCCGGGCTCGGAAGCAACGAGGAGGATTAGAGAGGCTGGTGCGCCGGGCCCGGGGTAAACGGGCCCGGCGTCGCCGGTCCTGACTCAGTGAAAGGAAGACAGGACCATGACGACCATAACCGAACAGACCAGCAAGACCTGGGATGACCTGGTTGCCGAGGGCATCGAGGTCATGCACACCATCGACAACCGCCAGTGGCGCCTCGGCGATCTCGCGATCACAGTAGCCGGACCCGCGCATGGCACTGAAGACAAAGAAGGACGAGGAGGAAAGCTCGCAAAATATGCCGAGGAGATTGGCGTTGATTACATGCAACTCGCTCAGTACCGAGTTGTGGCTACCGCCTGGAAGTTTTACGCGCGTAAAACTTCTGTCCCCTGGACCCTCTACCGAGAACTATACCGAATCGACGACCGCGAGACCAGGCTTGCCGCGTTTATCGCCGATTGCGAAGATCAGCAGATCAAGCCGTCCTACCGGGCGCTCCAGGCGTTCCTGGGCAAGCGGCCCACGCCGCAGTACACCGCCCGCGACCGCGAAGAGCAGGTGCGCCGTGGGCTCGCGGATATGGAGCCGGACGAGCGCGATGAGGTGCTGCGGGACTTCCTGCCGCCAGATCTCGATGACCTCGACAACATCGGCGAGATCAGCGAGGACGAGCCAGACGGGACCGGCGGGCCTAACGGTGCCGGGATCCACCGGCCCCGGCCAGCACCCCCGGCACCGAAGAACCCCGCGCACGTCACCCGCAACGCCCGCTGGCCCGAGGATGCCGAGCACGAGTGGTACACCCCGGAGGAGTACATCGATGCCGCAGTCGCGGCCATGGGCGGTATCGACCTGGACCCGGCCTCGACCCTGCGGGCCAACGATGTGGTCCGCGCGGCGGCAATCTGGACCCGGGAGGATGACGGGCTCGCGCAGCCCTGGGGCGGCCGGGTCTGGATGAACCCGCCATACGAGCGGGGCCTCGTCGACAAGTTCTGCCGCAAGCTCGCCGAGGAGTTCGCTTCCGGGCGGGTCACCGAGGCGATCGTCCTGGTCAACAACTCCACCGACTCCTCCTGGTGGCAGGAGCTAACCGGGCACGTCACGGCAGCATGCTTCCCGCTGTACCGGGTCCGGTTCTGGCACCCGGAAGGCAAGCCGTCCAACCCGCTGCAGGGCCACACGCTGCTTTACCTGGGCTCCAACCCGGCCAGGTTCTGCAGGGCATTCGCCGAGTTCGGCCGGGCCTGGGCCCTGACCACGGTACAGGACACTTAGTATCCCGGCTCGATCTCCTCGACAGTCACCTCACCGGGGCCTGGCGGTTCCTCCTGGACCTGCCAGGCCCCGCTGTCGATGACGGTCTCCGGCGCGGTCACGGCGCCGGGCTCGATCTGGATCAGGTAACCGGGCGGCGCGGCGCCCGCCTCAACCGCCATCGTGCCCTGGGCGGCCATCGGCAGCTGGGCCGTGACCGTATCCCGGGCCGCGACCGTCATCGCGCCCGATGCCCGCAGCATCACGCCCGAGGTGACCGTGGCGGTGATCCCCATCGCCCCGGTCCCGGACAGCTGCAGCCGGGCCGTCCGGGTCATCGAGGCGGCGGCGTGCATCGAGCCGGCGGCCGTCCAGTGCGCGGCGGCCGGCTGGCCCCTGGTGCCCTTGACGGTCATCGTGCCCGTCGCGTGCATCGCGATCGCGCCCCGGCGCGCCACGGTGCCGGTGATGCGCATCGTCCCGGCGGCGGTCAGCCGGATCCGGGAGACCCGGACCATGGCCGCGCTGGCGCTCATGTGCCCGCTGGCGGTCAGGTGGACCGTGCCGGGCCTGACCGTGACGCCGCTGGCGTGCATCGCCCCGGTGGCATGGAACGCGGCCGTGGCGTACGCCTGGCGGGTGCCCCTGATCGTCATCCGGCCGGTCGCGGTCATCGGGCTCATTGCGGCGTGCCGGGCCAGGAACGCGGTCGCGTGCATCTGCCCGGCCGCCGCCCAGTGCGCCAGGGCCTGCTGGGTCACCGGGATCCGCATCACGCGGGAGTAGCGGCCCCGCTGCGCCCGGGGCAGCGGCGGCAGCCGCCGGGTCCCGGCCTGGCGGGCGAACAGCGGGAACCGGGCGCCCTGGGGCTGCTGGCCCAGGCCGGGCAGGAACACCCGGCCGGCGCTCACCCGGCGCGGCGGCGCCCAGCGCGGCCGGGCTCCCGGCTGGACGGCATAGTACTGGAACGGGCTGCTCCCGGACTGCGGCGGCACCGGCAGGAACGCGTGGCCCTGGCGGATCCTGGGCAGCACCCTCGGCCTGGTCCCCGTCCGGCGCACCGACAGCGGGAACCGCACGCCCTGGGACTGCTGCGGCGGGACCGGCATGAACGACCGGCCGCGCGGGATCCGGTACGGCGGCCTGGCCGGCCTCGGGCCGCCCTGATCGGCGTACAGCGGGAACGGGCTGCCCTGGTAGGACTGGCCCCAGCCGGGCAGGAACGCGTGCCCCTGCCGGATCCGCAGCAGCCACCGGGGCCGGCGGGCGGCGGGGCCCGGCCAGCCGGGTCCGCCCGGCACGAAGACGGTGCCCTGGCTGCCCTGCGGCAGCGGCGGCTGGAAGTTACGCCGGCGGTGGAACTTGCCCGGGAGCTTAGTCCTCCTGGCCTGCGGACCCGGCTGACCCGGGCTCTGGAAGGCCATGAGTCACCTCCGCTCAGGGCATAGAGGCGGCCTCAGATCTCGATTTCGCAGGCCAGCGTGTACAGGTGCGAGGTGGGCAGCGCGTTGCCCACGTTGAACAGGGCGATGCCGTTGGCGTTGGTGGCGGCGGGCTGGATGCCGAACTCCTCCAGCAGCTCCCAGGGCAGGTCGACTGTCGCCTGGGTATTGAAGGAGACCTCCCAGAAGTACGGCGCCGTCCAGACGGCGGTGGGCACGGCGGACCAGGCGGTGTCGATGCCGGGGTTGTTCGCCGGGGTCACGCCCGCGTAGCCCTCGCTGTGGTTCCACGCGTTCGTCGTGGTGGCCGTCCCCCTCGCGGTGGTCCGGGCGAAGGCGACGGTGCACTGCATCGAGGACGGCGCGGCCGACGTCGCGCGCACGCCCAGGGTCATCCGGCGGACCAGCGTCCGGCCGGCGGCCGTGGTGTTGCCCAGGATGTTCGCGAACAGGCCGTTCGCGGTAGCGCCCGTGGGCGAGGCCGCCGACAGGGTTGCCGCCGACTCCACTGTTGCCGTGTACCGGGTCATCGGGCCCTCCAGTCAGGACTTGTCCGCTGTCCCTTCCGGGGGGAGCCGCGCTGGCGCGGCCGTATGATAGGTTTATTGATATATGGCCCATGGCACGCCAGGACGTGGCATGTCGCGGAGAGGCAAGGCAAGGCTGGGCCCGGCCGGTGAGGCCTGCCATGGGCGGCTTGTCCTGGCGGCGCGTCCCCTGGCGCGGCAGTCATCACGCGGCGTGGCAGGGTGAGACAAGGCATCGCGCGGCTCGGCAGGGCAGTCATGGCCCTGGTAACGCGCGGATGGGCGAGTCATGGGCGGCGTGGCAGGACGGCAAGGCAAAACGTGGGTCTCAGGGCCTGGCGAGGCCGCCCAGGCCGGGCAGCGCAGGACCGGGCAAGGCACGGCCTGGCCCGGCAGTCAAGGCCGGGCTAGGCATGGCCGGGACCGGCTCGGCACGGTGCGTCCGGGCAGGACGGCAAGGCAAGGCGAGGACAGCCGGGCGCAGCCAGGCGCAGCGAGGCAGGTCAGGACACAGGCCTGAAAATATCAATAAACCTTGGGAATGTCAGCACGGATCTGGTAGTTACACCAGGCGTACGGATCCACCGACGCAAGGACAATCACGATGACAGACAACAGGACCTGGCGCGAGGCTGCCGGGTTCACCCGCATAGCTGAGCTGCTGACCCAGCACTACGGCGAGCTGGTCACCCGCCAGCGCGTCTACGAATGGTGGCGGCGCGGCACCAGGAACAAGGCCGGCCGGCGGTTCCCCCACGGCACCGAGATCCCCGCGCCGGCTAACCGGCCGAGCCTGCACTTCGACATGAGCGACGTGCTGGCCTGGACGGCCACAGGCGTGCCTGAGCGCTACGGCGCCGGCTGGCGCCACCTGGGCGCGGCGAGGCCGGAGAGGCATGGCGTGGACCAGGCAAGGCGCTGCTGGGCTTAGCGAGGCATGGACGGCCGGATTGGCTAGGCTGCGCCTGGCGCGGATCGGCATGGCGAGGCCCGGCCGGGCAGAGCCGGAAAGGCACGGCGCGGAATGGCAGGGCCAGGCGCGGCCGGGCAGTTAGCGCAGGGCTTGGCCGGGATCGTCCGGGCAAGACGCGGCTGGGCCGGGCCGGATTGGCCTGGCACGGATGGCGAGCCGGGGCGAGGCACAGCCAGGGAAGCACGGCAGCCAAGGCAGCGCGGGGCAGTTCCAGGCTGGGACTGGCGTGGGAGGCACGGCCGGAGAGGCCCGGCAAGGCAAGGAGGGGCCGGGCACGGATCGCACGGGCTGGCCAGGCAGTCCGGGCACGGCTGAGGCCGGGCATTGCAGGGCTTGGCACGGTACATCATGGCGAGGCAGCCAAGGCCGGGCAGCGCTGGGCCAGGACGTCGCGGCGTGGCAGGGCGCGGCCGGAAGGGATCGGCGAGGCTCGGCGTGGCAGGGCGACGCAGGGCCAGGCTGTCGAGGCGAGGCCTGGCCAGGCGGGTCCAGGCGCCGCATGGCAAGGCCGTCAAGGCACGGCCTGGCCGGGACTGGCTGGCCGAGGCTTGGCATGGGACTCACGGCAGCCACGGCGGGGCTTGGCGCGCATTGGCTCCGCATGACGGCAGCGCTCGGCAAGCAAGGCAGTCGCGGCGAGCCCTGGACAGGCTGGGCATCGCGGCGCGCGGCGGGGCCGGAGGGGCTCGGGTTGGCGAGGCCTCGCACGGCTAGGCACGGCGCGGCCCGGCAGGGCAGCCTAGGCGTGGCGCGGATCGCCCGTCGTGGCTTTGCTAGTCAAGGCACCGCTCGGCCGTCCAGGCATGGACTGGCAAGTTCAGGCACAGCACGTCACGGCGGGGATGGCAAGGCAGGCTAGTACTGACTGGTCGTCGTCTGCCGCAGGACCTGCGCCGTGGTCGGCGTGTAGGTCGTGTCGGAGAAGCCGAAGTTCGTGGTCCCGGCCGGGGCGTTCCTGCCGTTGCCCAGCTGGCATTCCGCCCCGGCGCCCAGGTCATAGCCGGTCGCGGCCAGCGTGGTGTCGGCGTTGCGGTAGTCCAGCGCGGTGGCCGGCTCGCCGTAAGTCTCCGGGGGCAGCGGCTGGGTCATGAGATGCCAATCGTCAGCGAGCCGATCGCCACGGTGAACGTGTCGCCCGCGTTGACCACCTTGTTGGCCGACAGCGCGCCGAACCACAGCCGGTGCGGGGTGCCAGAGGAATCCCACAGCTCGCCGCCCACGATGGTGGTGGCGGGCATGTTCGTCTGGGTCAGCGCGGCCGAGTTGGCCACGCCCCCGGCCGAGACGGCGCTGAACGTGACCGGGGTGATGCCGGTGCCCGCCACGTAGCCGCCGCCGGTCGGCAGCTCGGTGCCGTTCAGCGTCCAGGTGCCGTTGGTGGTCATGCACCGGAAGTGCAGCGCCCCGGTGGTGTTCACCGGGGCCCCGGCGCCGTTGTTGCCCACGGACCAGCAGATCATCGAGTTGGCGTGCGCCTGGTCGATGTTAGCCATTGCGCACCGCCGTCTCGGCCAGGATCCGGTCGCAGCTGCCGTCCGGGCAGCCCTGCGCCGAGCAGCAGGCGAAATGGAAGGAGACCACCCGCAGGCCGTCTGGCGGCGCCTCCGGGTCGGCGATCATCACGTGATGGCGGGGCTCGGCGTCGACCATCCCGCAGCTGTCACAGGCGCTCTCGGCGCGCGGCTGGTCCATGGGTACCTCCTGCCTCTTCCGAGGGCAGGCCGGGCTAGCCGGGGACGATCAGCTGGCCGTTGCCGACCGCGCCGGACTCGGCGCGGCGCTGCCGCAGGCCTTCCAGCAGCTCCCTGGCGTTCACGGCCAGGATCGCGTCGGCCGCGTAGGGATCCTGGACCAGGCCGCTGACCATGACATGATCGCCGAGGGTCAGGGCGCGGGTGGCCAGCGACACGCTGATCCCCATGGACACGCCCGCCGACCCGTCCGGCTGCTGGCTCGGATAGGCGGTCGGGGCCAGCTCGTAGTCGATCTCGGCCTGCTCGGTCAGGGTGAGCATGCTGCACAGGGCCGCGACGAAGCGCTCCTCGAACATGTTGCTGATACGTTGCATGCGCGCTCCCGGGAAGTTGGTCTCATAACTTCCCGGGGCAGCGGGCTAAGAGCAGGGGTGATGCCCCCTCGTGAGGAACCACTTGTTGGCCTTGACGAACTTCGCGCCGTCCTGCCAGAAGCCCCAGGGCCGGATGATGCGCCCGGTGACCAGCAGCGTCCAGGCCCCGCCCGGGGCGGGAACCACGGTGTGCCGGTGCAGCGCCGGGCGGAACCGCACGGCCGGCGCCCGCAGGATGTCACGGCCGCCGGGGCGCACGTCGGAATACCAGCCCTTCAGCACGAAGGTGACGAAACCCCAGGGGTGGTCGTGAAAGGCGCGGTCGTCGTCGGGTCCCAGCCAGTGGTGCACCCGGACGGAGAACCAGGGGGTCTCCGCGATCCAGCGGATGACGTACGGGCACTCATCGAGCCCGAGCGGCTCGCCCCAGGCGAAGCGCCACTTGCCCTTGCCCGAGCCCCTGGTACGGGAGGACGTACGCAACATGCCCACCTCCGGCTTATCCGACCGGTGCCCCTGCGATTCTGGGCCACTCCCGTGCGCCCACAATATCAAAGAACCTGGTTACGTCAAACGCCGCTTCCGGGCCACCGCGAACATCATCCGCCGGTCGGCGGCGGTCACGTAGCCGTCCGCGAGCGCCTCATCGCTGTCATCGCCGAGCAGCACGTCCTGCTGCTCGTTGCGCTCCAGGGCCCGCCGCAGCAGCGGCACCTCAGTGGTGCCCTCCAGCACGAACGTCACGCACAGCAGCGGCACGCCGCCCCGGCCGAGCCGGTGCGCCCGGTCGAAGCGCTGCTGGCGGGTCGCGTTCGTCACGGCGGCCTCGTACTCGATGACGCAGCCGGCCTCGGGGATGTTCAGCCCCCGGGCCCCGGCGTCGGAGGACAGCAGCACCGCGCCGCCCGCGCAGGCACGGAATTTCGCCCGCTCGGCGTGCTGGGCGGAGATGCTCATCTGGCCGTGCGTGACGAACAGCGGCATGCCCCCGGCGCGCAGCTTGTCCGCCAGCACCGGCAGCACGGACTGGCCGAAGAACGTGAACACCAGCAGCTTGCCGTCCTCGTCGAGGACCTGGCGGGCGTAGGTGATCAGCATCTCGGTCTTGGCCGAGGGGCTGGCGGTCAGCCGGGGCCGCAGCTGCTCGTCCAGCAGCCTCGCCAGCCTCGACCCGCCGGCCAGCGCGGCCCGCGTGACGGCCTGCGGATGGCCGGCCAGCTGGCGCAGCGCCACGTGCAGGCCCGGCACCTCGCGGCGCTCGCCCCCGGGCCCCCAGGCCAGGTCCTCGACGGTCTTGTACAGCTTCGCCTGCAGCGTCTCGCCCATCTCGATGCGCTCGAAGATCTCGGTCTTGACCGGGAACTGGCCGATGACGTCGGGGTCGGTCTTGCGCTTGCGCAGGATCACCGGACGGCAGGTCCCGGCGAACTCGCCCATCCGGTCCCGGCGGAACCGGAGCCGCCCGTAGTCGTCGCGGCCGTGGGTATAGCGGGCCTCGAAGTCCCTGACCAGCGGCATCCGGCCGGGCACGGCCAGCCGCAGCGTGTTGTAGGCGTTCTCCCAGTCCCGCTCGATCGGCGTGCCGGTGAGCACGCAGACCGGCATCTCCGGGTTCTTGCGGCGCAGCTCGCGCAGCATGTGCGCATGCGCCTTGTACAGCGCGGAGCTGCGGTTGCCGAGCTTGGCGCTGCCCTCGTCGTAGACGATCACCGGGCGGCGGCCGAGCAGCCATGCCAGCAGCGGCCCGTCCGCCGCCTTGCGCGAGCCCTTCCTCGCGAAGACGGCCAGGTCCTGGCGGGCTGTCTCGTAGGTGGTGACCAGGACCTGGCCGCCGCGCGCCAGCCGCCTGGCGCGGTCTGGGCCGTAGTACATGATGACCGGGCCCATCGAGGAGTGGGCGGCGATCTCGTCCCGCCAGTCATACAGCTTGTTCTTCTCGCAGCAGACCAGCAGCAGGTCCGCGTCCCCGTTCATCAGGCAGTACGCGCCCAGGCCCATCGCGACGTGCGTCTTGCCCAGGCCCATGTCGGCCACGGTCATCGACTGGCGCAGCAGGTAGGCGCGTGCCATCAGGTCCAGCTGGAACGGCACGTGCCAGCCGGGGTGGTACAGCGGGCCCGAGCGGGCCCGGCTCGCCTCATCCGCCGCCCGGCTCACGCGGCCAGCTCGGCATCCTCGATCCCGAACATCAGGCTGACCCGGAGCGGGGCGTCGGCCGGGGGATCGACCGGCCAGGTGGTCAGCATGTCATCGCCGCACCAGATCTCGGCGGCGGTGACCCGGGCGCCCGGCTCCCGCAGGTAGCCGATCAGCACGACGCGCTCGGGCCGGGTATAGCGCTCCAGCGGCAGGCGGATGACCTCCGGGCCGTGCAGGACAGCTAGCCACGGGCCCGGGTCGTGGGCGATCCTCTCGTACAGCCGGGCCCGCATGACCAGGGAGCTGATCGCGTTCTCCAGTTCCGGGCCGACCACCGGATCATCCTCTCAAACGATTTGCGTTATCTATAAACCTTGCTATTCTGTAGGTAGTCAATCTTACTCCCGGAAGGACATCCAGTGACTGCCACCGCTAGCACCGCCCAGGCCGGCCGGCCGCGCACGTTCGCCGAGGCCGAGCGTATCCTCGCCGCATCACTTCCCGGTTACACCCCGCGCCGGCACCAGCAGCTGCTCGCCGCCCAGATCGAGGGCGCCATCGCCGCCGGGGAGATCCTGATCGCCGAGGCCGGCACCGGCACCGGCAAGTCCCTCGCCGCGCTCATCCCGGCCATCGTGTCCGGCAAGCGGGTCGTCATCGCGACCGCCACCAAGGCACTGCAGAACCAGTACTCCGACAAGGACCTGCCGTTCCTGCAGGACTACCTCGGCGTGCCGTTCAGCTGGGCCGTGCTGAAGGGCCGCTCCAACTACCCGTGCGCCGCCAAGATCGACGACCTGAAGAACCCCACGGCGCGCCAGGCCGAGATCATCGAGATCGTGCACGGCATGGAGGACGGCGGCGAGTTCACCGACCGCGAGGCGCTGCCGGTCATCATGGACCGCGAGTGGACGGACCTGTCGATGTCCTCCCAGGAATGCCCCGGCAAGAAGGACTGCCCGTTCGCCGAGACGGCCTGCCACGCCTACCGCGCCAAGGCCCGCGCCGACCGCGCCCAGGTGGTCATCACCAACCTGGCCTACCTGGCCGTCGACCTCAAGCTCCGCGAGGACACGGGCGGCGCGGTGTCACTGCTCGGCCGCTACGACGTGCTCATCGTCGATGAGGCGCACAACCTCGACTCCGCCGTCACCTCCGCGCTGAGCGACACCATCGCGCCGGGCACCTTCCAGCGGCTGACCGGCAACTGCGCTGCCTGGCTGCGCGGCAACGGCTACGAGGAGGACCCGGCCCTGGCGGCCGGCGCCGCCGCCCACCGGCTGTGGGCCATCGTCGACCGCGAGTACGCGGCCTGGAAGGAGCGCCAGCGGCGCGAGCGCAAGGACGCCGTGCAGATGCCGGTCCCCGAGCGCACCCGGCTGCTCACCCTGGGCCCGGCGCTGCAGGAGATCGCCCGCACGCTGCAGGGGCTGTGGAAGGCGCTGCGCGACGCCGAGCCGCGCAGCGACGCGGCCGAGCGGATGCTGCAGCGGCTGGAGCGCCGGGTCGCGTCCCTGACCGGCCGGATGCAGGCCTTCGCCACCGACGATGACGACCTCACCGTCCGCTGGGTCGAGTCCGAGCGCGACCAGCTGCTGCTGCGCGCGGTGCCGGTCAGCCCGGCCCCGTTCCTGAACCAGACGGTCTGGGGCCAGGTCCCCTCGGTCATCCTGATGTCCGCCACCCTGGCCGCCGGCCGGACCCCGGCGGGCAAGGCCGACTTCGGCTACATGGTCCGCACCCTGGGCCTGGAAGAGCACGGCCCGGTCACCTTCGAGTCCGGCACCCCGTTCGACTACGCCAGCCAGGCGCTGCTGTACGTCCCGGACAAGGACCAGCCCGTCCCGGCCGGCGCCACCGCCAACGCCTGGCGGATGTACGCCCAGGTGACCACCGAGTTCCTGGTCCGCGAGTCCGGCGGCGGCGCGCTGCTGCTGTTCACCTCCCGCTCGGCGATGGAGCAGGCCTGGCAGCGGCTGGCCCACGGCTTCGAGCAGGACGGCCTGGAGGTCCTCCAGCAGGGCGACGCGCCGACCCCGGAGCTGGTCCGCCGGTTCAAGCAGGACGGCAACGCAGTGCTGTTCGCGCTGAAGACCTTCTTCGAGGGCATCGACATCCCGGGCGACGCGCTGCGCCTGGTCGTGATCGACAAGCTGCCCTTCCCGGTGCCGACCGACCTGCAGTTCAAGGCCCGCTGCGACGCGGCCAACAAGCGGGCCGGCCGGGACGTGAGCTTCCGCGAGCTGTCCATGCCGGTGATGACGCTGCCGCTGATCCAGGCGGTCGGGCGGCTGCTGCGGACCTCCGATGACCGGGGCGTGCTGGCCATCCTGGACCCCCGGCTGACCTCCAAGGGCTACGGCGCCCAGGTGCTCAAGAGCCTGCCCCCGGCCCGCCGGACCACCGACCGGCGCGAGGCGGCGGCCTTCATGCAGGCAGCCCGGTGAGCAGGGCCGCGATGCGCGAGGCGGCGGCGGCTTACCGCCGCCGCTTCGGGCGGCTCGGCTGGGAGCCCGGCATGCTGCGCGACGGCCGGGCCGGGTTCTACTACCTGCCCCGCTGGATGGACAATTTCGAGCTGCTCGGGGAGCACCTGGCGCTGCGGGCGCGCGGCCGGTGCATCCAGTGCCGCCAGCCGCGCCCGTGGGACCGGCGGATGCACAAGATGGACTGCTACCACAACCGGACAATCCGGGACGACCTGAGCCAGATCATCGCGCCGCTGCGGCGGCTGTTTCTCAAGAATCCTAGGAGCTGATCACCCATGACCGCCGATGTCCTGCCGCGCACGCTGGAGACGAGGGCGCAGTTCTTCCCGGACGACGGGCCGCGCACGCTGGAGACGAGGGAGGAGGCGCCGGCGCCCCGCCCGGCCCGGGGCGCCGCGATCGTCCTGCTGGCGGCCTCGGAATGCCCGGAATACGACGGCACCCGGTGCGTGATGAACGTCCTCTACCGGCCGGGCTGGAGCCGGGAGGAGGCCCGGCAGCTGCTATCGCAGCTGCCCGCCTGGACGGCACCGCACTTCATCCCCGTCTCCGACCCGGACGAGTGGGCCGTCCCCGAGCCGCCAGGGCAGCCCGGGGAGCACAGCCCGCTGCGCCGCGCCCGGCGACGGCTCCGGCAGATGCTGGACGAGATGGAGGCCGAGATCAGCGAGCTGCGCGGCGAGGACGACTACACCGCGCAGCAGGCCAAGGCCGAGGCGTACCAGGCCGCCCTCGACGTGCTCGACGAGATGTTCGGGCCCGAGTCATGAACGATCCGGAGTCCCCGTGAAGATCCCCGCGCGCCAGCTGGCCCGCACCTCGCCGCGCGGCCGGGTGCTGCACATCATCGAGTGGCGCCACGCCGAGCCAGGCCGGCGGCTGTCGCTGTGCAACGACGGCCTGGTGCTGATGAGCGAGAACGGCAGCATGCCGTCCACGCTGCCGGTCTGCAGGCTGTGCCTGAAGGCCGAGGAGGCCATCCGGGCAATCGTCACCTTCGCCGACATCAAGGTGAACCGGCTGGCCATCGAGGGCCTGACGATCGCCCAGGTCATCGTGGCGGCGCTGCAGCACGGCGCGCCGCACCACGCGATCATCGAGGTGGACGGCGGCTGCAGCTGCTGCGACGGCGGCACGGCCGCGCTGACCTGGTACACGCCCGTGGAAGACGAAAGGAGAAGCGGATGACTCTCCGCGTTCAGCGCCGCGTTCTTATCGTGATCGTGCTTGTCATGATCGCGGCGGGCAGCCTGCTCGGGCTGCTCGCGTTCCCGAGTTACACCGGCTACAGCGGCTGCGTGCACGCGCACGGGGCAGCGGCCTGCCAGGCGCCATTGCCCCTGCAGCAGGACGGCGACGGATGAGCCTCACGCTGCCCGCACGGTGCGCCAGGCCGTCACCTGGCGGATAATCCAGCGGCCCAGGTACGGCGGGATCGCCTCGGCGACTGCCTCGCGGTCGGGCATCCATTCCTCGCCGATCTCCATCGCCGCCCGCACCGGCTCCTTGCGCTCGTGCCCGGCCACCGAGACGAACCAGCCGGGCTTCCAGTGGCCGGCTTTCGCGGTCGGCACCGGATGCGGCCAGCCGCAGTCCCCGTGCCGCCGGATCCGCTTCGCCCGCTGGCAGCCGGCCGGCGGCTCCCAGGCCCAGTCCCGCAGCCGGGGCGGGGTGAGCACCAGGCCGCCGCCCGCTTCCAGCAGCCGGTGCCGGTACGTCCGGGCGCCGAACATCCACATGCACATCGTCACCGGGTCGCGCAGCTCGCTCCGGGCGCCCTCGACATTCTCGATCACGAACGGGCCGCCCCAGTCATCCAGCAGCGGCTGGACGGGCTTGATCAGGCGCGGGTACCTGCCCTCGATCTCCGGGCGGCAGTAGCTCATCCGGGAGTAGCCCTGGCACGGCGGGTTCACCAGCGCGACCGTGAACCGGCTCATGAAGCCCCGGTCGGCCAGCACCTCCAGGATGTCCGCGCAGATGAACTCGGCCGCGCCCGAGCGCAGGTAGCCGTCGCGGCAGCCGGGGTCGCTGTCGACGCCGACCACGCAGTGGCCCGCCAGGGCGTAGCCCCGGGCACCCCCGCCCTGGCCGCAGCAGCCGTCCAGGATGTACTCGGTCAGATCACCCACCACCCGGTGCCGTCGCTCCACAGCCGGGCCCGCGCGAGCGCGGCCAGCTGGTAAGGCGTCGCGGCGCTGTCGATCAGCTGGCCGGACTGGGCGTTGACCGACATCGAGTTGCCCGAGGAGTCGGTGCGCTTGACCGCGAACTCCGCCCCGGCAGTCGCGGCCGGCAGGAGCAGGCTGAGGTTGCCGGTAGCCGCGCTGGCCAGGATCAGCTGGTCGCTCAGCGAGACGGTGTAGTTCGCGGTGACCACGGTGGCCACGGTGCCCGCCCTGAGCACGTCGACATCGGGGAAGAACGCCTGGGCCTGGCCGGGCACCTGCACGCCCAGGTCGATCCGCAGCGGGAACGGCAGGTAGAAGCTGATGTCCCCGGTGGGGGCGATGAACGGGTTGGTCAGCATCGTGCCCGACGTCGCGTCGGCGTACAGCGGCAGCGTGATCAGCGTGCCCAGCTGGGTGCCGTTCGCGGTCGAGCCGCTGGCGAACACCGCGACGGTGGTGCCCGTCTGCAGGTCGCCCGCCGTGCTCTGAACGGGCGCAGTGTAATGGCTCCGCACGACACCCTCCTATGCTTTATAGTAACTGTCAGCCGAGGCATGGCTAGGCTCGGCGAGGCCCGGATAGGCACGGGTAGGCACGGCTAGGTGGGCTAGGCTCATGACACCGGTCCCGTCGTGCCCGTGTAATTGCCGTTCCCGAAATTATCAGTGAAGACATCGCTGCCGTCCGGCACGCCATACGTGAATGTGTACGAATCGCTATAGATGTCGCTGAAGGTGACCGGGCCCGCCGTTCCCGCCGCGTACGGCGTCACCAGGGCATTGCCGAGCACCGCCGTAGACGCCGGCAGCGGCGACGGCGCGGGCTGGGAGTAGGTCGTGCCCTGGCCCAGCAGCTGGGCGTAGGCGTAGTACCAGGCCTGCGGGACGGGCCCGGACCAGGCCTGCCAGTACGGGTCCAGGGCGATCTTGCGGTAGGTGTCCAGGTGCGCGGTGTTCGGCCCGTGCGGCAGCCCGGGGATCCGGGGCGGCACGCCGCGCGGGTAGCAGGTGTACCACGGCCGGATGGCCACGGTCGAGACGGTCAGGCCGGGCCGGTAGCCGCTCAGCCGCCACTGCAGCTGGGTGCCCAGGCCCGGGGCCGGCGGCGGGAAGACCATGGCCCCGTCCGGGTCGGCGTTGACATCCATGGCCGGCCACCAGGTGGCGCCGGCGTCGTTGCTGAACTCCCACAGGATCGAGTCCTCGAAGATGGACACGTCATCGACGCCCCAGGTGTCGCTGGTCAGCCCGTACTGGACCAGCTGCCAGCTCAGCGTGTAACCCAGCGGCGGCATGTAAGTGTCGATGCTGTTCCAGGTCTGGCCGATAGTGGCCTGCCACTGCGGCCAGGCGGCCTGCGCCTGGGCCCAGGTCAGGGTCGGCGCGCCCTGCGGGCCGCCCAGGGTGCAGCTGGCGAACCACTCGGTCACCGAGTTGCCCGCCACCGATGCCTGCTGCTCGGCCACCACCGCCCCGGTCGCGCCGTCGAGCAGCTGCAGGTACAGCGGCGCGGTCAGCGCCGAGCTGGCGAAGACCCGGGCCGCGATGTGCACCCGCCCGGCAGCGCTGACCGTGACCGGCGCCCCGGCATAGGCGATCCCGCCGTACGGCGAGGTCTCCGGCATGCCCTGCAGCTGGTTCCAGGCCAGCAGCGGGCCGCTGAACGCCGACCAGGCGGGATACGACGCCTGCATGGCCGCCCAGGACAGCTGGCCCGGCGACCGGGTGACCATGACCATCGAGCCGAGCGGCGAGCTGGTGACCGTCGATACGGTCAGCGGCAGCGCGTCGCCGACATTGGTCACGAACGGCAGCGCCGTGTTGGCGAAGCCCGGGTCCGGGAGCAGCTGGACGGGCGGCGACTGGACCGAGGCGAACTGGATGCCGGTGTACTGGTGCTGGGCGGCCAGGACGGGGCTGGTCAGCTGGGCCACCGAACCGGGCGCCAGGTTCACCGGCACCGACAGCAGGCCCGGCTGCCAGGTCCACGGGACCGGGCTGCCGGCCTGCGGGGCGCTCAGCGAGGCCGGGCTGATCCCGGCCGTGTCGCCGAAGGTGTCGATGTACTCGGCCGTGTCGGAGGCGGCCGTGTAGTCCTGGCGGAGCATCGTCAGCTGCGACAGCCCGGCGAAGTAGCCGATCCGGCTGGCGGCGGTGACGCTGACCTCCTGGTAGACCTCGGTGCCCGTGACCTGCTGCCGGCGGGCGCCCTGCGGCGCGGACTGCCAGGTCTGGAAGTTGTACAGGCTGCCGCCCTGCTGCTGCATCGCGTCGGCCGAGTACGGGTCGGTGCCGTACAGCGCCTCGGTAGGC
>Ga0318515_10000044_pt1 | contig 22585 bp, 19 predicted proteins | sample GRESIP176b2f19_FD_202499 | JGI IMG/M metagenome (GOLD analysis project Ga0318515, IMG submission 202499) | Tropical soil microbial communities from Luquillo Experimental Forest, Puerto Rico - GRE.SIPMG.176b2f19 | ecosystem: Environmental > Terrestrial > Soil > Tropical forest > Bulk soil...
GGCCCTCACCCGCCCTGCGCCTGCGGAGACACAACGCAGCCGAGATGTCACCCATTGTTCTCCAACACATAACGAGAGTTATGTCCTACGGCGATGCCTCGTAGTTCACCTTGGTGAACGTGCGGATCGCCATCGTGGCCGAGTCTTTCCCGCCCGACGTCAACGGGGTAGCCCACTGCACCCTCCGCGTGGCCGAGCATCTCGTGGACCGTGGCCACCATCCGCTGGTCATCGCGCCGGCCCCGGCCCGCGGCACGCCCGGCGCGGCCGGCCCGTTCCCGTGCCCGGTGTTCCGGCTCGGCTCGGTGCCGCTGCCCTGCTACCGCAACTTCCGCATCGCCATGCCCGGCCCCCCGCTCCGCTCCGCGGTGGCCCGCCACCGCGCCGAACTGGTCCACCTGGCCAGCCCGTTCATCCTGGGTGCGGGCCGGGCCCCGCTGCCCACGCTCGCGGTGTACCAGACCGACATGCCCGGGTACGCCCGGGTGTACGGGGCGGGGCCGCTGGGCGAGGCCGCGGCCTGGCGCTGGGTGCGCCGGATCCACAACGCCGCCGACCGCACCCTTGCCCCGTCCACAGCCAGCGCCGACAGCCTGCGCGCGAACGGGGTCGAGCGGGTCTGGGTGTGGGGCCGTGGGGTGGACACCGGGTTGTTCGACCCGGGCAGGCGCAGCGAGCGGCTGCGCCGTGAACTGGCTCCCGGTGGCGAGGTGCTCGCCGGGTATGTCGGGCGGCTGGCTCCGGAGAAGCGCGTGGACCTGCTCGGGCAGGTTGCGGCGCTGCCCGGGGTAAGGCTGGTGGTCGTGGGCGGCGGCCCGGCCGAGGCCGCCCTGCGCCGGGCCATGCCCGGCGCGGTGTTCCTCGGCCCGAAGTACGGCGCCGAACTCGCGGAGATCTACGCCAGCCTCGACATCTTCGTGCACAGCGGGGCACGGGAGACGTTCGGCCAGACGTTGCAGGAGGCCGCGGCCAGCGGGCTGCCCGTTGTCGCGCCGGCCGCGGGCGGGCCGATCGACATCGTCAGTGACGGCGTCACCGGTTTCCTCGTGCCGCCCGGGGCGGCGGGGCCGCTGGCCGGCGCGGTAACGCGGCTGGCCGGTGATCCGGCGATGCGGGCCGCGATGGGACGCGCAGGCAGGGAGAAGGTCACCGGCCGCACCTGGCCGGTTCTCGGGGACGAACTGATCGGGCACTACGCAGAGATCCTCAAGCACCGCGGGAAGGCAGTGCGATGACGACTTTCGCGGCACTCGGCGACTCGATCACGCTGGGCGTGGGCGATCCCGCGCCGGGCGGCGGCTGGCGGGGCTGGGCCGCGTTCCTGGCAGACAGCCTGCCCGGCGGGCGGCTGGTGAACCTGGCCGCCAACGGCGCCCGGGCGGCCGACGTGGAACGCACCCAGCTGCCCCGCGCCCTGGAACTTCGCCCCGACGTGGCCAGCGTCGTCGTGGGCGTCAACGACACCCTGCGGGCCGGCTTTGACGCGGCGCGCATCCAGGCCGCGCTCGCCCACGTGGCCGGCTCGCTGACCGCGGCCGGCGCGGTCGTGCTCACCATGCGGCTGCCGGATCCGGGCATGATGCTCGGCCTGCCGCCCGGGCTCGCCCGGCCGCTGGCCCGGCGGCTCCAGGTGATCAACGATGCGATGGACCAGGTGGCGGAGCAGTTCGGCACGGTGCACTTCGACGCGGCGGCGGACCTGGCCACCTACGACCGGCGGATGTGGAGCGCGGACCGGCTGCACCCGAGCGAGCGCGGCCACAGGTACATCGCCGGCCGCTTCCATGACCAGCTCGCCGCCGGTGGCCACCGCCTCGGCCCGCGGCCGGGCACCGAGCCGACCAGCCCGCCGCCGACGCGGCTCGACACGGCGGCCTGGATGGCGACCAAGGGCACGGGCTGGGTGCTGCGCCGGTGCACCGACCTGGTGCCCTACCTGGTTGTCATGGCGCTGCGCGAGTGCTGGCCGGGTCCCGGCCCACGGCCTCCCACGGCGCCGTCGCTGCGGCTAGGCGAACCGGTGACGGCGCGGCAGGGCCCCGGCCCACAGAACGGCATCGCGGAGACCGCCATACCGGAGCTCGGGGTGCCGGAAGCCGGGGTGCCAGAGGCCGGGCTGCCAGAGGCTGGGGTGCCGGAGATTGGGCACGCGCCATGAGCGGGCGGCCACGGCTGACCGTGTTCGGTACCGGGTACCTGGGCACGGCGCACGCCGCCTGCCTGGCCTCGCTCGGCTTCGAGGTGCTCGGCGTGGACGTGGATGCAGCGCGGGCCAGCGCGCTGCAGGCCGGGACGCTGCCGTTCTACGAGCCCGGCCTGGAGCCGCTGCTCCGTGCGGGGCTGCACGGCGGCAGGCTCTCGTTCACCACGTCCTACCCGGATGCCGCCGAGTTCGGCAACGTGCACTTCATCTGCGTGGGAACCCCGCAGCGCCCCGGGTCCGGCGGTGCGGACCTGTCCCAGTTCGAGGCGTGCTTCGCCGGGCTGGCCCCGCTGCTCCGGCGGCCCTGCCTCGTCGTCGGGAAGTCGACGGTGCCGCCGGGCACGGTGGCGGCCTACGGCCAGCGGCTGCCGGCCATCGCCCCGGCCGGGCCCGGCGCGGAACTGGCCTGGAACCCGGAGTTCCTCAGGGAGGGCCACGCGGTCGGCGACACGCTGCGGCCGGACCGGATCGTCGCGGGCGTCCGGTCGGCCCGCGCGGAGGCCACCCTGCGCGCGGTGTACGCGGAGCCGCTGGCGGCGGGAATCCCCTTCCTGGTCACCGACCCCGCCACCGCCGAGATGGTGAAGGTTGCCGCGAACGCGTTTCTTGCCACCAAGATCTCCTTCATCAACGCGATGGCCGAATTGTGCGAGATGACCGGCGCGGACGTACTCAGCCTGGCCGGCGCGCTCGGCCATGACCGGCGGATCGGCGCGTCCGGGATGCGCCCCGGGCTGGGTTTCGGCGGCGGGTGCCTGCCCAAGGACATCCGGGCCCTGGCGGCCCGGGCCGCGGAACTCGGTGCGGGCGAGGCACTTGAGTTCCTGCACGATATCGACGCGATCAACCAGCGGCGCCGTACCCGCGTGGTGGATCTGGCGCGGGAGGCGGCCGGCGGCCGGCTGGAGGGCCGCCGCGTCGGCGTGCTCGGCGTGGCGTTCAAGCCGGGGTCGGACGACATCAGGGACTCGCCCGCGCTCGAGGTGGCTGCGCGGATCCAGGCACTGGGCGCCCGGGTGGCCGTGTTCGACCCGGCGGCCATGGACCGGGCCAAGCACGTGCATCCGGACCTGGAGTACGCCGGCTCGGTGCTCGGCGCGGCCCGCGACGCCGACGTGCTGCTTGTGCTCACCGAGTGGCCGGAGTTCGCCGCCGCCGACCCGGAGGTGCTGGCCAAGACGGTCGCCCGGCAGGTGGTCGTGGACGCGCGGCACGCCCTGGACGCGGACGCATGGCGGGCCTGCGGCTGGGACTACCGCGCTCCGGGCCGCCCGGGCAGCGCCCCGCCCGCCCGCACGGCCGGCATCCGCCTGCACCAGGCCGCGTTGCACGAGGCCGCGGCCGGCTTCCTGGCCGCGGCGGTCTGATCGCTCAAGCCAGATTCTGGCCGGGGGCTCATCTAGCGCGGACAGAACTCCGCGTCCGGGCAGCCACCGCCCGGCCGCGTGACACCCCCGCCGGAGCAACGGCCGGCCTCACACGGCAAGCGCTTCGCAGTCGAATAGTTAGACATCAACGGATCGGGTACGCTGGGCGCATGCGACCGGCACGGACTCCCATCGGGCTGGAACTGGCCCGGGCGGCCAGGACGGTCAGCCGCGCCTTCGATAACGCCCTCGCCGAGGCGGGCGGCTCGCTGCCGGTCTGGCTAGTGCTGCTGAACCTGAAGACCCGCCAGCTGTCCAAACAGCGCGACCTGGCCGAGGCGGTGGGGGTCCGAGAGGCCACACTCACCCACCATCTCAACGCCATGGACGCTCAGGGACTGGTCACCAGGACCCGGGATCCGGCCAACCGGCGCGTCCACGTGGTGGAAGTGACCCCGGCGGGCGAAGCGGCCTTCATCCGGCTGGCGGAGGCGGCCACCGTGTTCGACCGCAGGCTCCGCGACGGACTCACCGACACCGACCTCGACGGCCTGGCCGCCCTGCTGACCCGGCTGGCCGGAAACGTGGCGGGCGAGCAGGGCCCGGCCGGACCCTGGGCAGACTGAGCCGCTTCGGGCACGGGCCTGTTGGCCCGGAGCCGCGCTGGCATACGCTTCGGGCCAGCGGCGGGGACGGCCCCCGCATAGGTTCCGCGCGGGAGCGGCCATGGATCTGTTCGATCTGTCCGGGAAGACCGCCGTCGTCACCGGGGGCAGCCGCGGCATCGGGCTCATGATCGCCCGCGGCCTGCTGCAGGCCGGGGCGCGGGTGTACATCAGCTCACGCAAGGCCGACGCCTGCGCCGAGGCGGCGAAGGAGCTCGCCGGGTACGGCCCCGTCCATGCCATTCCCGCTGACGTGTCGGCCGAGCCGGCGTGCCTGCGGCTGGCCGCCGAGGTCGGCGAGCGCGAGCAGGCCGTGCACGTCCTGGTCAACAACGCCGGTGCCACCTGGGGCGCGCCGCTGGCGGACTACCCGGCCGCGGCCTGGGACAAGGTGGTGGACCTCAACCTGAAGGCGCCGTTCTTCCTGACCAGGGCGTTTCTGCCGCTGCTTGAGGCCGCTGGAACGGACGAGGACCCCGCCCGGATCATCAACATCGGGAGCATCGACGGCCTGCGGGTGCCGCCGTTCCCGACGTACGCCTACTCGGCGAGCAAGGCCGGGCTGCACCACATGACCCGGGTGCTTGCACGCGAGCTCGGCCCACGGCGGATCACCGTCAACGCCGTGGCCCCGGGGCCGTTCGAGTCCAAGATGATGGCCGCCACCCTCAAGGCAATGGGCGAGGCGATCGCCGACGCGGCCCCGCTGCGGCGGATCGGCCGGCCCGACGACATGGCCGGCGTGGCGATCTATCTGGCCTCGCGGGCGGGCGCCTACGTCACCGGCGCCGTCATCCCGGTGGACGGTGGCATCGGCACCACCGCCTGACGCCGCCCTTCCGGGCTCTCCAGACGGCCCTGCCTGCCCCCGCGGCGACCGCGGCGATCAGCACCATTCAGCGCATCGCGGGCTCGCTGGGGACGGCGCTGCTGGCGGTCACCCTGCAGCACGCGATCAGCACGCGGCTGCCCGGCTTCGGTGGCAGCATCACCGGCGTGGGCGCGCTGGCCGCCGCCGACCCGGCCCGGGCCCTGCCCGCGCTGGCGGACGCATTCGGCGCCACGTTCTGGGTCGCGTTTGGCCTCACCGCGGCCTCGCTCGTCGCGGCGCTCGCACTGCCCGGGCGCCCCGCGCAGCAGCCCTCGGCCGGCGCGGACCAGCCCTCGGCCAGCGCAGAACGGCCCTCAGTGGCCCGGCAGGGCCGGCACAACCCGGAGGCGGCCGCGGCCCACCGATAGCCGGCGCCATCACGCCGGCGCTGCGCGCCAGCCGCGCGTTCCTTGCGGATCTCGCGCAGGTACGGCAGGAAGTCCACATGAATGGCGTGCCCGCCGGTGCGGTCATACCGGCGGGCAATCGCCCTTCGGTACCTGGTGATCTCGCGGTTCATCTCCGGCACCGGCGGCAGCGCCGCGCGGCCCTCCAGCAGGTCCGCGACCCACTGAGACTGGGCCTCGGCGACCGGCATGATCGCCCCGATCGGCTGGACGAGCCCGATGAAGTACAGACCGGGCAGCGCGGGCGCGGCGACGCGCCGGTAGAGCGGGATCTCGCCGTCGCGGGCGCCGATGAGCGACTCGCGGAGAAACGGAAAACTGATTTTGTATCCCGTGCAGTAGATCACCACGTCGGCCCGCTCGGTGCTGCCGTCGCGGAAGCGGACCCGGTCCCGCTCGAACCGGTCGATGGCGGGCTTGACGGCGATCTCACCGCGCCGCAGCCCGCTCAGCAGGCTGTCAGAGACAGCCAGGGGGCCGCACAGCAGCCGGTGGCCGGGCTTGGGCAGCCCGTACTTCGCCGCGGTGCCCCGGGCGATCCGGACCAGCACCGCCACGGCAAAGCGCCGCAGCCACAGCGGCAGCATCGGGCCTGCGCGCATCAGCGTCAGGTGGTCGGCCGGCCTGCCGGCCAGGTACCTCGGGATGATGTGGGCACCGGCCCGCGCGGCGATCAGGGTGCGCGCGCCGAGGCGGGAACAATCCGCCGCGACGTCGCACGCCGAGTTCCCGATGCCGAGCACGAGAACACGCTTCCCGGCGAACGGCTCGGGCCCACGGTATTGATGCGAATGAATCTGCTCTCCGGCAAAGGCGCCGGCGCCCGGGAAGGCCGGCAGCCGGGGATCCCAGTGATGGCCGTTTGCGACGAGCACGGCGCCGTAGCGCCCGGTGCACTCCGCCCCGGTATCCCGCGACCGTGCCGTGACCTCCCAGCCGCCGCCGGGCACCGGCTCCACCCTGGTCACCTCGGTACGGAACCGGATGCTCCCGCGGAAGCCGAAGTGATCGGCGAAGTCGTCGAGGTACCGCGCGACCCGCTCGTGGCTCAGGTAGTCCGGGTAGCCGTCCGGCATCGGGAACGCCGCGTACTGCATGCCGCGCCGGGACGATTTCGCGTGCAAGGAGCGATACGCCGACGACATCCCGTTGTCGTTGCCGTAACGCCAGTTACCGCCGACCGATGAGCCCGCCTCGAAACAGTCGAACGGGATGCCGCGGCCGTGCAGCGCCTGGCACGCCGCGAGCCCCGAGGAACCCGCACCGATGACGCACGCGCGGTGCATGAGGTCGCTCGCCCTTGTGACCTGCAGCTCATCCGCCATGCGTCCACGCTAGGCCGCCCCGGAAGAGACCCACATCAGTGGAATTGCCGGCCCACACAACCCGTGTTCCATGATCACGGGACTTTGTTCACAACATGTATGAACAGAATCACATGATCATGGAAGTCGCGCAGGTTCGCGGGTCAGGTGCGCGGTGGGGGCGCGGCGACTTCGCGAACGGTGACGGCACGGGCCAGGTCCCGCGCCGTGGCAAGGTCCGGGCAGCCCGCCGTGCCACCGGGTGCGCGGGTGGACGCGGCGCCGACGGCGCAGCCGAGCGCCACCGCGGCGGGCAGGTCAAGGCCGCCGAGCAGCCCGGCGATCACACCGGCGTTGAAGCAGTCCCCGGCGCCGGTGGTGTCGGTCACCTTGACCGGCGGCGGCTCGGCCAGGTAGCGGCGGGTTCCGTCGGTACACAGCGCGCCGCGCTCGCCGAGCTTGACCACGAGCGCCGGGCCGGCCGCGGCCAGCGCGGGCACGGCCCGATCCAGGTCCGGCGCGTCAGCCAGGCACAGCGCCTCGGCCTCGTTGGGCAGCAGCAGGCTGGCGTGCGCGAGCGCCTCGGTGAGCCGGGGGTCCGCCCAGCGCTGCGCCGGGTCCCAGTTGGTGTCCAGCGAGGTGCCGGCCCCGGCGGCCCTGGCCACCTCGAGCAGGGTGGCCAGCCCCGGCCCGAGCGAGTCCGCCACCAGGAAGTAGGAGCTGACATGGACGTGCCGGGCGCGCACCAGCAAGCCGGAAGGGACGTCCCGCGCGGTCAGCGTGGTCATCGCGCCGGTCGCGGTGAGAATCGCCCGGTCGGCGCCCGCCGACAGCGCCACGGTCATCCCGGTGGGCATGTCAGGGCGCACCGCCACAACGGACGTGTCCACACCCTCGGCGGCCAGTTGCCCGAGCATGAACCGGCCCGCCGGGTCGTCGCCGACCGCCGCCGCCAGCGCCACCCGCAGCCCCAGCCGCGCCGCGGCCACCGCGGTGATCGAGGCGGACCCGCCGACCTCCAGCGAGATGCCGTCCACCAGCTTTTCCTGCTGGCCGAACGCGGGGGTAACGTCACCGCCGACCACCATCACGTCCGGGTTGCAGTCCCCGATAACCAGCAGGTCCAGCGCACGCGCCGGGCCGCGCTCAGGCGGTGACAACCTTGACCCCGGCGTCGGCGAGCCTGGCGGCCTCGGCGGGTGCGATGCCGGTGTCGGTGACCAGGATGTCCACCTCGGCGGCCGTGCAGATCCTGGCGAACGCGCGCCTGCCCACCTTGGAGCTGTCCGCGGTCACCACCACCTGGGCCGCCCGCCCGGCCATCAGCCGGCCGATGCTCGCCTCGCCCTCGTGGTGCGCCATGGCCCCGGCCACCGCGTCGATCCCGTCCACCCCGAGAAACGCGATGTCCAGGGTGACCTGCTCCAGGACGCCGGTGGCCAGCGGGCCGGTCAGCTCGTAGGACTGCGGCCGGGCCACTCCGCCGGTAGCCACGATCTTGATGTGCTGGCGGACGGCGAGTTCGGTGGCGATGTTCAGCGCGTTGGTGACGATGGTAAGCCCGGGCGACGGTGCGCCGGAGTTCAGGTCGGCGCGGACGGCGAGCGCCCGGGCGACCTCGGTGGTCGTGGTGCCCCCGTTGAAGCCGGCGATCTGGCCCGGCAGCACGAGCGCGGCGGCCACGGCGGCGATCCGCTGCTTTTCCGAGGGGTGGCGCTCGGTCTTGTAACGCAGCGGCAGATCGTAGGTGACGCCCTTGGCCACGGCCCCGCCACGGATCCGGGTGAGCATCTGCTGCCTGGCCAGCTCGTCGAAGTCGCGCCGTACGGTGGCCGCCGACACACCGAGCAGCTGCGCTGCGCGCTCCACCTGCAACTGGCCGTCGGCCGCCAGCAGTTCCAGCAGCTCGTTCCAGCGGCGATAACGGCTCACTTATGCCCCGCTCCCCGGATCGTCCTGCAAGATCTTACCGTCCTTAATTTGAGCATTCCTGCTCAATACCGAGCAATACCGATCATCACGCCGCGCCCAGCACCCCGAGCAGCCGGGTCACCTCGGCGGCCACGGCATCCCTGGCCGCCGCACCGTACCGCCTCGGGTCCACCAGCACCGGGTCGGCCGTCAGGCAGGCCCGGACCGCGCCGGTGTAGGCCTTGTTGAGCTGCGTCGCCACGTTGATCTTGGTCATGCCTGCGGCGACCGCCGCGGCGAGCCCGGCGTCGGGCACCCCGGAGGAGCCGTGCAGCACCAGTGGCACGGGCACGGCCCGGTGGATCGCCGCGATCAGGTCCTCGTCGAGCACCGCGTTCCTGGTGAGCATCGTGTGTGAGCTGCCGACCGCCACGGCCAGCGCATCCACGCCGGTGGCGGCGGCGTACCTGGCGGCGTCGCCGGGCGGCGTCCTGGCCGCGGCGTCGTGCACCCCGTTCTTGCCGCCGATCTCGCCGATCTCGGCTTCCACCCACACCCCACGCTCGTGGCACCACCGGGTCACCTCCGCCGTGGCCGCCTCGTTCTGTTCGTACGGCGCGGCGGACGCGTCGTACATGACCGAGCCCACCCCCACGGCCACGGCGGCGCGCACCAGGTCCTCGCCCGTGACGTGGTCCAGGTGCACCGCGACGGGCACGGCCGCGGCCCCCGCCAGCGCGAGCGCGGCCCGCGCGATCGGTTCCACGGCGCCGTGGTAGGCCACGCAGTTCTGGCTGATCGCCAGCACCACCGGCGCCCCGGCCGCTTCCGCCCCGGCGATGACCGCCTCGGCGTGCTCGATCCCGATGATGTTGAACGCGCCGACCCCCCGGCCCTTCGCAACCGCGGGGCCGACGATCTCGGCCATCCCGGCGGCCGGCATCAGCGGTCCGCCCGCTCGGTGACCTGGGTCCCGGCCAGCGCCTGCCGGTAGTCCGCCTCGGCGAACTGCCCCGCGGCCGGGGCCGCAACGCACGCGGTGCCGAGCGCCGCCGCATGCCGCAGCCGCTCGGCCCACGGCCGGCTGAGCACCAGCCCGTGCACAAGACCGGCGACCACGGCGTCACCGGCGCCGGTCGGGTTCCCCGCCACCTGAGCCGGCGGCGCCGCGTGCCAGGTCCCCTCGCCGGTGACCGCGAGCAGGCCGTCACCGCCGAGCGACACCACCACGGCGCGGGCTCCCGCGGCCCGCAACTCCGCCGCGGCGGCCGCGACGGCGGCCAGGCCGGCCAGCGGCCGGCGCACCGCGGCCTGCAGTTCGGCCAGGTTCGGCTTGGCGATCGCCGGGCCGGCGGCCACGCCGCGCCGCAGCGCCGCGCCCCCCGCGTCCAGCATCACCGGCACCGCCGCCGCGGCCGCCCGCGCGGCCAGCCCGGCGTAGCTGTCCTCAGGCAGTCCCGGCGGCAGGCTCCCGGACAGCACGACCGCGTCGCAGCCGGCCAGCGCGTTTTCATACAAAACGAGGAACCGCTGGTACTCACCGGCCGTCACGGCGGGCCCCGGCTCGTTGAACAGGGCGGTGTCGTGGCTGGCGGTGTCCACCACGGCGAACGTGCGCCGGGTCTGCCCGGCGATCGGGGTGAAGGTGCCCGGCACCCCGGCCGCCGCCAGCCCGGCGGCCACCGCTTCGCCGACGATCCCGCCCGCCAGCCCGGCCACCCGTACGTCCGCGCCCAGGGCGTGCAGCGTCCTGGCCACGTTGAGCCCCTTGCCGCCCGGCGCGGTGGTGACCTGCTGTGGCCGGTTCACCCCGGACCAGTCCACCCCGGCCACGTGGTGGGTGATGTCCAGGGCCGGGTTGAGGCTGACGACGAGGATCATCCGGCGCGGCTCAGCGCGGCCCAAGACCCGTGACGAAGGAACGGGCCTTGGGGCCATCGGGGGATTCCGGGCCATGGGGTCCGGGGGCTTGCCCCCGGGAAGGTGGAGTGTCCCCCCGGGTTGGCGTCAGGATCACGGACCTGGTCAGGTTGCGCGGCCGGTCCGGGTCCAGGCCATGCGCCCGCGCCACGGTGGCGGCCAGCCGCTGCACCAGGACAAGCTCGGCCATCGGATCCCGGCCGCTCTGCCAGGCCAGGCCACCGGCCGCGGCCACTTCGGCGGGCAGCCCGTCCGGTGCCGGGCCCAGCAGCCAGACCACGCTGCCCGGCCCGGTGACCGAGATCGGGCCGTGCCGGTACTCCATGGCCGGGTAGGCCTCGGTCCACATCCCGGCGGCCTCGCGCAGCTTGAGCGCTGCCTCGTTGGCCAGCCCGCAGGTCCAGCCGGTGCCGAGGAAGGTGAACTGCCTGGCTCCGGTCAGCGCCGCGGGCAGCGGCTCGGCGAGGGCCGTCTCCGCCGCCGCGGCCACGGGGGTCATGTCATAGCCCAGGTGGGCCCGCAGCAGCGCCAGTTCCGTGGTGGCGAACCGGGTCTGCACCACCGACATCTCGTCGGCGAAGTCAAGCGCGATGGTGGCGGCGGCCGCCTCGGCGACCGGGGTCTGCGCGCCGGCGGTGATCGCCACGGTGGGCACGGCGCCGTTCAGCCGGTCGAGCAGCTGCAGTATCTCGGTGGTGGTGCCGGACCGCGACAGCACCACGACACGGTCGTAGGGCCGCCGCACCGGCATCTCCGAGGCGGCGAACGCGTCGGTCTCGCCCTGCCCGGACGCCTCGCGCAGCGCGGCGTAGGACTGCGCGATGAACCACGACGTGCCGCACCCGGTCACCGCGACCCGTTCCCCCGGCGCCGGCAGCAGGTGCCCGGCGCTCAGCGCCAGCCCGGCCACCCGCAGCCAGCAGGCCGGCTGCGAGGCCACCTCGGCGTCGATGCTGCCGGTCGCGCTCACACCGTCCCCGGCCGGCGCGCCGCCCTGCCTTGTGTCGTCGTCGCCCACGTCACCCCTCCTCATGTCCCGGCGAGCCCGGTCGCGGCGATCGAGCGGACGAAGTACCGCTGGGCCACGAAGAAGATCAGCAGCATCGGGGCCAGGCTCATCACGTTGCCCGCCATCAGCAGTGTCCACTCGGTCTGATGGCCGCCCTGGAACGTGGCCAGCCCGAGCGGCAGCGTCATCTGGTTGGTCGAGGTGACGGCGATCAGTGGCCACAGGAAGTTGTTCCACGAGTCCAGGAACGTCAGCGCGGCGAGCGTGGCCAGCGCGGGCGCCGACAGCGGCAGCACGATGCGCCACAGCACCTTGAGCCTGCTCGCGCCGTCCACCCGGGCCGACTCCTCGTACTCGACCGGCAGCGTCTTGAAGAACTGGCGGAGGAAGAAGATGCCGAACGCGGTCGCCGCGTTGGGCAGGATGAGCGCGCCGAGATGGTTGATCCCGACCTGCGCGAGCACGTGGACGCCGAGCCACTTGGTGATGATGAACTGCGGGATCATCGTCACCTGGAACGGCACCATGAGCGTGGTCATGATCACCGCGAACAGCAGGCCACGGCCGAGGAACCGCAGCCGGGCGAACGCGTATCCGGCCAGCGAGCAGAACACCAGGTTGCACAGCACGGTCGTCACCGCGACGACCGCGCTGTTGAGGAAGAACCGGCCGAACGGGGCGGCCGCCAGCGCATTCGGGTAGTTCTCGAGGTGGAGTTCGCGCGGGATGAGCACCGGCGGGAAGTGCAGCGCCTCGGCGGGCGTCTCCACCGAGGTCACCACCAGCCACACGAACGGGAAGATCAGCGCCAGGGTGGCGGGCACCAGCACCAGGTGCCACGGGCTGAACGGCAGCCGGAACCGGCGCCGGGGTATCGCTGGAGCGGATGCGGCCATGTCAGGACCTGTAGTGGGTGAACCGGCGGCCGACGCGGAACTGGATCGCGGTGACCACGAGGATGATCAGGAACAGGAAGTAGGCGATGGCGGAGGCGTAGCCGAAGTTGAAGTTCTGGAAGGCTTGGTCGTAGAGGTAGTACACGAGGACGGTGGTGGCGTTCAGCGGCCCGCCCTGGGTGCTCAGGTACACCTCGTCGAACAGTTGCAGCGCGTTGATCGTCAGCCACACCGCCAGGAACAGCGAGGCCGGGCTGAGCAATGGGAGGGTGACCCGGCGGAACGTGGTCCACTTGCTGGCCCCGTCCACGGCCGCCGCGTCCACCAGCATCTGCGGCACGCCCTGCAGCGCGGCGAGGTAGATGACCACGGAGAACCCGGTCCAGCCCCAGATCGTCATGGCCACGATCACATACAGCGCCTGCGACGGGTCGTTCAGGAACTGCTGCTGCGGAATGCCCAGCAGGCTGAGGAAGTAGTTGATCACCCCGTAGGACGGGTCGAACAGCCAGATGAAGACGATCGCCTCGCTGATCGTCGAGATGGCCATGGTGGCGTAGGCGGCGGTGCGGTACACCGAGATGAACCTGATCTTCCGGTTCATGGCCACCGCGAGGAACAGGCCGACGATCATCGTGCCGGGCACGAACAGCGCGGTGTAGACGAACGTGTGCTCGACCGCCTGGGCCACCACCGGGTCGTGCAGCATGAGCCGGTAGTTGCGCAGCCCCACGAACGGGGTGTTGCCGGTCAGCAGGTTGTTGCGCTGGAAGGACATCACCGCCGACCAGACGATCGGCACCGCGCCGAACAGCAGGATGATCGCAACCCCGGGCGTGACGAAGCCCCACCCGGTGAGCTGCTCCGACCTGCTCGGGCGCCGCCGCCCGGCCCCGGCCGGCCCCCGGCCCCCCCCCCCGGGCGCCGCCGGGCGCCTGCGCCGGAGCAGGACAGAGGGCGCTGCCACGTCAGCCGTTCGAGCTGGCGAGCGCCTGGTTGACCTGCTGCGCCGCGCTGGTAAGCGCGGCCTGTGGCTGGCTCTTGCCGAGCAGCACCGACACGATCATGGTGCCGAGTATCTGGGAGACCTTCGGGTAGGTGGCGGTCTGCGGCCGCGCCTGGTGGACGTTGCCCAGGTTGGTGACGAACGTGTCCACGCCGGGCAGTGCCTTGTTCATCGCCGACAGGAACCCTTGTGTGGTCACCGAGTGCCGGGTCGGCAGATCCCCGGTGTGCAGCGACCAGTACTTCACCTGTGCCGGGGCGGTCAGCCAGAGCAGGAACTTCTCCGCCGCCGCGGTGTGGGCGGCGCCGTTGTTGAAGATCACCCAGTTGTCCGGGCCGGAGATGGTCTGGTGGCCGCCGGTCGTACCGGGGAATGACGGCATGATCTGCACGCCGTACTGCACGTTGGGGAACCCGGACAGGTCCCACGGCCCGGTCACCAGCATGCCGAGCTTGCCCGAGTTGAACAGGTTGGCGTAGGCAGAGTCGGTCGGGTCCAGGTACATCGAGTGGTCGGCGACCGCCATCTGCCGAATCGTGTTCAGGGCCATCAGGCCGGCGGGCGAGTCGAACGCGGCCTGCTTGTTACCCGGCTTGAGTATCTGGCCGCCGGCCTCCCACAGCAGCACCTCCCAATGCCACACGGTGTCCTCGCTGCCCGGCGTCACATACGCGGTGCCGAACTGCTTCTTCGCCGGGTTGGTGAGCTTGGCGGCGTCGGAGACGAACTGCTGCCAGGTCCAGCTCGCGGTCGGCACCGGGAGGTGCGCCTGGGCGAACAGCGTCTTGTTGTAGACCACGGCGAGGTTGTCCACCAGCGCCGGGATGCCGATGACCCTGCCGTTGACGGTCGCCACGTCACGCTCGCCGACCCAGAAGTCGTTCCAGTTCACCCCGGGCCGCTGCACCACCTTGGTGAGGTTCACCACCTGCGGGATCTGCGCCACGTTCGGCGCCCAGGAGCCGTACAGGTAGGCGATGTCCGGCGGGCTGCCGCCGCGCACCGCGGTGAGCACCTTCTGCAGCGTGTTGTCGTTGTTGACGAACAGGCTGCTGATCGTGGTGCCCGGGTTCTGCTTCTGGTACACGCTGACCAGGTGCGCGAACGTTTTGGCCTCGGCCCCGGTCCACCCCTCCCAGATCGAGATGGAGGTCCCGCCGCCGGATCCGCCGTTGCTCGCGTCGGATCCGCACGCCGCAAGGCCCAGGGCGACGACACAGGACGCGGCGGCCAGGCTAAGCCAGTGAGTTCTCATGACGTCCTCGTTCCCGCCCCGGATCCGGACCGCACCCGACGACTCTTGCACGAAGGGCGGATGTTTCAGACATCATCGCGCGCGATCAAGGCCCGATGTCAACCCTTTCGGGACTATTCAGAGGTTCTGTATGCGCAGTCTTGCTCGAAGCTGCATGGAATGCGACACTGCCGGGGTGGTCAAAGTCGCGTTCATCGGCGCTGGCAGTGTGGAGTTCACCCGTAACGTAGTGACCGACCTGTGCGGTTTCCCGGAACTGGCCGGCGGGCTGGATCTGGCACTGCACGATATCAATACCGAGCGACTGGCCCACGCCCACGCCCTGGCCACCCGGATCGTGGCGCAGAGCGGGTCGGCCGCGACCGTGACCGCCTGCGCCGACCGGCAGGCGGCGCTCGACGGCGCCCGCTACGTCATCAACGAGATCCAGGTCGGCGGGTACGACGCGACCCGGCTGGACTTCGACATCCCGGCGCGCTACGGGGTACGCCAGACGATCGGCGACACCCTCGGCATCGGCGGGATCTTCCGCGGGCTGCGTACGATCCCCGTGGTGACCGGGCTGGCCGGGGACATGCACCGGATGTGCCCGGACGCCTACCTGCTGAACTACACCAACCCCATGGCCATGCTCCCCTGGGCCGTATACGAGGGCACCCCGTTCAGCAACGTGTTCGGGCTGTGCCATTCGGTCAGGGACACGCACGCGTTCCTCGCCGGACTGGCCGGGCTGGACCCGGCCGAGGTGGACTTCGTCACCGCGGGCTTCAACCACCAGGCGTTCGTGCTGCGCTTCGAGCACCAGGGCAGGTCCCTGTACCCGCGGCTGCGCGAGATCATCGACGCCTCGCCCGAGTTGCAGCGGCGGGTGCGGGTCGAGATCTTCCGCCGGTTCGGCTACTTCCCCACCGAGTCCAGCGAGCACTCCGCCGAGTACGTGCCGTGGTTCATGCGCCACGACGATCAGGTCGAGCGGTTCCGCATCTTCGTCGGCGACTACCTGGCCAGGTCGGAGGAGAACCTGCGCGAGCTGGAGGACCTGGCCCGCCAGCTGGACGCGGGCACCCCGCTGGACCTCGAGCCCACCAGCGAGCTGGCCTCGGAGTTCATCCATTCCCTGGAGACCGGCACCGAACGCGAGTTGTATGTCAACGTCCGCAATGGCGATCTGATCACCAGCCTGCCGCAGCAGTGCTGCGTCGAGGTGCCCTGCCGGGTGGGCGCGGGCGGCGCCGTGCCCCAGCCGGTCGGCGCGCTCCCGCCGCAGCTTGCCGCGCTGAACCGGACCTTCCTCAACGTTGTCGAGCTGACCGTGCGCGCGGCGCTGGACGGCAATGTCCAGCACGTATACCAGGCGGCACTGCTGGATCCGAACGCGGCCGCCACGCTGACCACCTCGCAGATCATCGAGATGTGCGACGACCTGCTCGACGCGCACAAGGCACTGCTGCCACCCGGCCTCGCCCGCTGAATGCCCCTCCCCTGCCGCCCAGGAAGGGAACCCGATGCGCCTCACCCGCGCCACACTCACCCTCACCACCGCGGCCGCGCTCGCCATGGCCCTGCTGAGCGCAGGTTCGCCGGCGAGTGCCGGAACCACGCCCACCCGAGCCAGCGAGGCGGGTCCGAATGGTCGCTCCCCCGGGCTAGCACCGCCAGGTCACAGCGGCACGCTGCGGATCACCGGTTCGCTGCGCGACGGCGGGACTGTGCGGGCGGCGGGCCTGTCCTGGCGACCGGGGCGGCTGCCATCGGGGGACCGCCTGCTTTCCTTTGAGGTCGGCTACTACTGGGAGGCCTGCACCGCCACGGGTAAATGCCGCACGGGCGCGGACACGACGGCTGCCCCCTTCGCGGCCAGCCGGTACGTAGCAGGGCACGCCGATACCAGCCGGTTCCTGAAGGTCACCGAGACCGCCTCCGAGGTCGTGGAGACCGATCCCGCGACATTTTCGTTCAGCGTGAAAAGCGTCTCGGTGAGTACCACCGCCGGCCGGGCCGTGCGCGCCTACCGGGCCGGGCGGCCTCCGGTGAGCGAGTTCGTGAACGGGACGCCGGAGCGGCGCACCGCGTCGGCGGAGGAGTTCTTCAGCGTGGCCGCGCCGCACCACAGCGCCGCCGACGGTCCGGCCGCCCAGCGGTACCGGGTAGACCATGGGCGCTGGCGGCCGATGCCCGCCAGCCGGGTCTTCTACACCGGCAAGCTGCACACCGGCAGGCACCGGGTCGCGGTGCGCACCACAGACAAGGCCGGCGCGACCACCGCGCGGTTCACCTGGCGGGTGGTGCCGATGCCCGCATCGCTGCCCTGCCAGGCGGCCCCAGGCCGGCACTGCTGGTACCCGCCGCACCTGGACGCGACCGGGCACCCGATGCGCTGGGACTGGCAGATCGGCCGGGTGACGCCGCTGCAGCGGACCGGGGCGCACGCGGTGGACATCTACGACATCGACGGCTTCCTGACCACCCCCGCGCAGGTGCGCACGCTGCACACCGGATGGCAGGCAGCCACGCTGGCGCATCCGAAGGCCGTCTGCTACCTCGACCTGGCCTGGGAGGACTACCGGCCGGACGGGACACCGGGGCGGTACTTCCCCGCTGCCACGCTCGGCAACGTGTACTACGGCTACCCGCAGGAACGGTGGGTGGACTTCCGCCAGCTCGACGCGCTCAAGCCGATGCTGGACGAGCGGATCCGGATGTGCGCGGCGAAGGGTTTCGACGCGGTCGAACTGGACGACATCGACAGCTTCGACCCGCCGTACACCACGGGCTTCCATCTCACACCGGGAGACGCGCAGAACTATCTCGCCTACGCGTTCAACGAGATCCACCGCTACGGGATGACCGGCCTGTGGAAGAACTCGCCGCTGCTGTCCTGGTGGGGGCGCCGCTACACCGACGGCGCGGTCGTCGAGGAGTGCTACGTCTATCACCAGTGCTTCGCCTCCCAGTGGCGCGGCAACAGCCAGTACGGGATCACCTGCACCGGGCTTTCCGGCAGGACACCGTGCGGCTGGGATGCCTTCAGCACCGACCGCACCAAGGCGCAGCCCACGGGCAAGTGGGTCGGCGAGGCCGAGTACGGCGCGGACGGCTACGTATGCAACCCGGGACAGTCGTGCCCGCCCAAACGGCGCTTCGCCACGTTCTGCCGGATCGTCTACGCGCCGCCCGGCGGATTCTCCGCGGTCAAGTTCGACGTGGACCTGAACGGCAAGATGTTCTTCCCCTGCCCCCGCGGCACCTGACCGGCCGGCCGGGCTGGCCTCGGCTCAGCTCGAAACGCCGCCCGGCCCGATCGGCGCCGCCGGCACGTCCGCAGCGCGACCGCGCAGTGTTTCACTTTCGAGGTCGGCCCGCCTAGCGCCCTGGGCTAGGGAGCAGCGCTGATCGCGCTCTGTGGGACCGACTAACGGTCACGCTGAGTGAATTAAACCGGGGAGCGCACACCCGCCGTGTTTGCCAGATCCCAGTCGGCCTCGGCAGTAGGCTGGCTGGCCAGCGAAAATGTATACAGACCTGCGGTCAAAGGGAATGTATCCAGTAGACGTGGGTAGCCAGGACGCCCAACAGCCGACTGGCGTACCCGAGGTGCCGGCGCCCGGGGAAGCGCCCCGGACAGCAAGAAGGTAAGCACGGTGCCAGCAAGACACGAGATGATCCTCACAGGCAACGGGGAATCCGGTGCCGAGGAATGGGTCTGTCCCACCTGCGGCCGCCGCATGCTGCTGCGATGGCCACCCAACTACGAGAAGCTCATTCTGGAGCACGGCGACGAGGCCGCTATCCACGTCGGTGGGAAGGGCGGGCTGCGGATCGGCCAGGTTGCCGTCGCCCCGGCGCCAGCAGGCGAGGCGCCAGCAGGCGAGGCGCCAGCAGGCGAGGCGGCGACGGGCGAGGTGCCGGAGGCCGAACGGCAGTGGCTCCAGGCCAACGGAATCGACTGGGACGACGCTTCCGCGTAACGGATCTAGCCGGGGAGCACCTGCACGAGCAGCCCTTCGGCCATCCCGGCCAGGTCCACCGGGCGGTTCGCGCCGGGCTCACGCACGCTGACCGCGCCGTCGAGCCGGTAGGGCCCGGGAGACAGGCCCGCTGCGGCGATGCTGATCGTCGGCGATGTGGTGGCGAGCACCCCGTCTGACTTGGCGACCGTCCGTTTCTGGCCACCGGTCAGCGGCATCGCCACGACGACGGCGCTGTAGGCAAGCCGGTCGGCGTGGCGCGCTGGCTCGGGAAGTTCGATGGCCATCGTCAAGGTGAATGGCTCTGCTGCGCGGAGCGGAGTTCGCTCGACCGAGAGAACCGCGAACGACCCGGGACGCGCGCGCTGGGCCTCGGCCGCCGGCACGTCAGGGCCCGCCGGGGCGTCCGGGCCCGCCGGCGCGTCGGGGCCTGTCACGGCCTCAGTGCCCGCCGCGGCGTCAGGACCCGCCGGGACGTCAGCGGGCTCGTCGGTGCCGTTCACATCATCGCGTTGGCCCAGGTTTCCAGACACGGCGACCTCCTCGTGCGCGCCGGCGCTCACACACGCTCATGGCTGCGGATGTGCTGGTACAACTCGGTCGTGGCGGGGTCGGCTTCCACGCCAAGCTCGTCGGTAAGGGCCTGCACGCACATGCGGTACTGCATCAGGGCGAGATGCGGCAGGCCCTGCCTGCTGTAACAGCGCATCAGCCTGCGGTGCGCGTCCTCCCGGCAGGGATCTCGTTCGATGATGCGCAGGCACAGGCTGGCACAGACCGTGTAGTGGCCTACGTTGAAGTACAGCTTGCTCAGGCGGCCGAGGGCGTCGAGATGGGTCAGCCGCAAGCGTTCGCGGGTCAGTGCGGCCCAGTCCTCATACGGGTCGTCGGCCATGAAATCGCCGCGGTAAAGGCTCGCCGCGAACTCGTAATAGCGTATCGCCTCGTCGAGGTCGCCCGCTTCGCCGGACCGGCGGCCGGACTCCACATGGCTGTCGAACTCCCCGACATCCAGCCACAGCCGCAGATCGCGGTTGATCAGGTAAGCGCCACCCGCGTGTACGACTATCGGCACGTCGGTGATGCTCCGCAGCGTCCGCCGCAGCCCGTGGATGGCGACGTTCAGGCTGTTCCTCGAGGCATCCGGCGTGGAGCCGGGCCAGAAAACCTCCATCAGCACCTCGCGGGGCGGCGGCCCGGGCTCCCGGTGGGTCAGCAGGTATCCGAAGAGCGAGCGGCAGCGCGCACTTGGCCAGTCCTGCACCGCCACGCCACCGACGGCGGCACACATCGGCCCGAGCAGATGGACCGCGAGTTCGGGCGGCGAGTGCGCCCGGCTGCCCGTGCCGATCCGGGCCCGTGTGGCTGCCGGGCCCGGCGGCCCGGCAGCGACCTCCGGTGTTCTCTCAGGGGCCCGCACGGCAAACAAGGCACCGGACGGCTGGGTGGACACACCTGAATCATGGTCACCCTGGTCCAATGGGTACTCCCGCCCTGGTGAGCGAGACATCCTGTGCCGCCCCGGCGAGCGTGCCGTCCGGTGCGGCATCAGCACGCTGCGCAACAAGGTGAACGGCCGGGCACGCGTGTTCGGCGCGGGTGCGCCAGGTTCGGTAAGGCCGGGAAGCTTCAACGGCGCGGGCGCTCGCGACCACCCGTAGCTTCCGAAAACCTCGTTGCTGGGCACGGTGGGGCTCTTGGCCGTGACCAGCAACTGGTGAAGCGCGTCATGCTGGGCCTGCTTGAGCGCGGCCTGGCGCTCGCGGTGCGCTTCGGCCTGTCGGCGCAATTCCTCCACGCGCGCCGCGAGATCGCCGGTGGTCGTGACCGGGGCCGCCGCCGCTCCGTCGTGGATAAGGGCGGCGGAGGAGGCGGCGCGGGAGAAGGACGCGAGAGCAGCGTCACAGTCGCCGGCCGCGAGGGCGACCCGGCCCTGCTGCCACGTGGCCCACATCTGGGTTGCGGTCAAGCTAGCGGCGTCCGCCAGCGAGCTCGCGGCGTTCGCGCGCGACATGGCGCTCGCGAGGTCGCCCGCCTCGGCGGCGACCGCGCTGTCCGCGAGCATGCTGCGGCACGCGCCCTCGGCGTCATTGCGCTTGACGTATTGCGAGGCCGCGAGGCCATACCACCGGTGCGCCGTCTTGGCGTCGCCCTTGGCCGCGGCGATGTCGGCGCGGTCGCAGCTCAGGTCCGGGTATGCGGCGAATGTGTCTTCAGGCAACCGGGTCAGCCAGGCCTCGAGCGTTGCCCACTGGCCATGGTCCATCAGCGTGCTGGCCCGGTTCCTGATAACCCGGGCCGCACAATCAAGATCACTGATTTCCAGATAGAGCGAGATGGCCTGTTCGCAGGCACCGACCTCAAGCAGCCAATCCGCCGACTGGTGCAGGGTGCCGCAGTCTGGCATGGCGCGCTTGCCCAGCACGTTCCCCAGTGGTTGCCGCCAGCATGGGCGGATGCGCACCCAGCCATCCTCCAGGGGCTGGATCCACGGACCGGCCGGTAGCTGGCTTTCGCCGAAGACGGCCGAGATCATCGCCGGGTGCGCGTATTCGATCCGCGTCGCCAGGCCAAGCGCGCACCGTGCCCTGCCATCGACATCGGCCAGCAGTGTTTCCGCGATCCGGGCCACGAGATCCTTGACGCTCGCGATATGGCCGAGCAGTGGCTCCAGGCCCCCGCCGGACGTGTCATTCAGATCGCGCAGACCGGCAAGGACCGCTGCCCGCCCGCCGACGAGGGCCACCGCCCGGTCAAGGGCACGGGGGGCTAGTTCCGGGGCCCAGTTTTCGAGCAGTTCCTTGACGGTGGGTGCGGTGAGCCGGAACTCGCTGGTGGCGTGGCGCACACATCCATTGAGGACCCCGGGCGAGGGGCTGGATTGCGCGACCAGCACGCAGGGCGCGACGCCGTCAAGCTCGGGCAGGAGATGGCGGCCCAGCATGGCGAGCGTGGGATAGCTGACCGTGTTGTGCACGTCCTCGAGCACGAGGGCCCCGCCGGTGGCCAGGTAAAACCGCAGGTCCTGGGCTAGCTGCACGAACAGCGGCGGCCAGCCGAACACGGGTCCCGGCTGCTCGGTCATCAGCCTGAGGGTGGCCTGGCCCGCGTCAGCGTGAACGCGCCGGGCCGCGGTGACAACAGACAGCAGGAACGTTGCGGGGTCGCGATCCTCCTGCCCCACCCGCAGCCATAGCGGATGCCGGTTCAGCCGGGTGAACGCCGACGCCAGTTCCTCGGTGAGCACATACCCCGCGGGCGCGGCAAGGAGCGTCGTCGTGCCGCTGGCCACGTCCTCAAACACGCCGCTGACCGCATCCAGATCGCACGGCGAGGGTACCAGGACCTTCGCTTCGAACTGCATTGTCCCCCAGGGCCAAGGCTCGCGCTGGCCGTGGGCCAGGCGGCTACGTGTGCGCGAGCCATTTCGCTACGTTAGTGTCACTACACGTCCAGCAAACTGCGATGTCAAGTGGGTATACAGCCCGCTCGCGCTTGGGGTCTTGAGCGCCGGCACCTGTACAACCGGCCGACGGCAACACCTGCGGGCTTTGGGGTCAGAGATCCTTAGGGACCGGTGCGCACGGCGCGGCATGATGTGTTCCTTACCAGGCGGGACCGGTTCAGTGGTCTTGGCCGGCCGGAGTCGACCTCGCCAGCGCGGCGGGCTGCCCCTGCGGATCGGCGCGGCGCCGGATGCGGTCATCGTTGAGGCGATACTTACGCTCATCCGCGGCGGTGCGGCCCGGACCGGGGTAGGCGATCGCCACCACGGTGGCAGCAAGCAGCACAATCGTGACCGC
>Ga0318515_10000063_pt1 | contig 20650 bp, 19 predicted proteins | sample GRESIP176b2f19_FD_202499 | JGI IMG/M metagenome (GOLD analysis project Ga0318515, IMG submission 202499) | Tropical soil microbial communities from Luquillo Experimental Forest, Puerto Rico - GRE.SIPMG.176b2f19 | ecosystem: Environmental > Terrestrial > Soil > Tropical forest > Bulk soil...
TCGCGCCGTTCGCCGAGCTGGAACGTGCACCCGAACACGTGCACACCTACCGCATCACGCCGTTGGCACTGTGGAACGCCCGCGCCGCCGGCCATGACGCCGAGCAGGTCGTCGACGCGCTGGTCAGCTACTCCCGCTACGCGGTGCCCCAGCCACTGCTGGTCGACATCGTCGACACCATGGCCCGCTACGGGCGGCTGCAGCTGGTCAAACACCCGGCGCACGGCCTGACGCTGGTGAGCCTGGATCGCGCGGTGCTCGAGGAGGTGCTGCGCAACAAGAAGATCGCGCCCATGCTCGGCGCCCGGATCGACGATGACACCGTCGTCGTCCATGGCAGCGAGCGCGGCCGGGTCAAGCAGATGCTGCTCAAGATCGGTTGGCCCGCGGAGGATTTGGCTGGCTATGTCGACGGCGAGGCGCACCCGATCAGCCTCCGGCAGGACGGCTGGCACCTGCGCGATTATCAGCAGATGGCCACGGATTCGTTCTGGTCCGGCGGCTCGGGGGTGGTGGTACTTCCGTGCGGTGCCGGCAAGACCCTGGTCGGGGCGGCCGCGATGGCGAAAGCCGGTGCGACGACGCTCATTCTGGTCACCAACATCGTCGCCGCGCGGCAATGGAAGCGCGAGCTGGTTGCTCGCACCTCGCTGACCGAGGGCGAGATCGGCGAATACTCCGGAGAACGCAAGGAAATTCGGCCCGTGACCATCTCGACGTACCAGATGATCACCCGCCGCACCAAGGGCGAGTACCGGCATCTGGAGCTATTCGACAGCCGCGACTGGGGGTTGATCATCTACGACGAGGTGCACCTGCTGCCGGCGCCGGTGTTCCGCATGACCGCCGACCTGCAGTCCAAGCGGCGGCTGGGCCTGACGGCCACGTTGATCCGCGAAGACGGCCGCGAGGGCGACGTGTTTTCCCTGATCGGCCCGAAGCGCTACGACGCGCCGTGGAAGGACATCGAGGCGCAGGGCTGGATCGCGCCGGCGGAGTGCGTCGAAGTGCGCGTCACCATGACCGACAACGAGCGGATGCTCTACGCCACCTCCGAACCCGAAGAGCGCTACCGCGTTTGCTCCACGGCGCACTCGAAGGTCGCCGTGGTCAAGTCGGTCTTGAGCCGGCACCCCGGCGAGCAGACCCTGGTGATCGGCGCCTACCTGGATCAGCTCGACGAGCTTGGTGCCATGCTGAACGCTCCGGTGATCCAGGGGTCGACCAAGACCCGCGAGCGCGAAGACCTCTTCGACGCCTTCCGCCGTGGCGAGGTGTCCACTCTGGTGGTGTCCAAGGTCGCCAACTTCTCCATTGACCTGCCGGAAGCGTCTGTGGCGGTTCAGGTTTCGGGAACGTTCGGCTCACGCCAAGAGGAGGCCCAGCGGCTGGGCCGGCTACTGCGCCCCAAGTCCGACGGCGGCGGCGCCATCTTCTACTCGGTGGTGGCGCGCGACAGCCTGGACGCCGAGTACGCCGCGCACCGTCAGCGCTTCTTGGCCGAGCAGGGTTACGGCTACATCATTCGCGACGCCGACGACCTACTGGGCCCGGCGATTTAGAGCGTGCCGAGCGCTAGAGCGACAGGATGGTCGCCGACGCGGTGCCGGGTGCGCCATACACCTGAGCCAACCCAACGCGCGGGTTGCCGGGCACCTGACGCTCCCCCGCCTCGCCGCGCAGCTGGCGCACCAGCTCGTGCATCTGCCTCAGCCCCGACGCGCCGATCGGCTCACCGTTGGCGATCAACCCGCCATCGGTGTTGACCGGCATCGAGCCGTGAATCTCGGTGGCGCCGTCGGCCAACAGCTTCTCTTGCTCGCCGTCGGCGCACAGGCCCGTCTCGGCCATGTGGATCACCTCGTTGCCGGCGTCGGTGTCCTGTAGTTGAGCCACATCGACGTCCTCGGGCCCGATGCCGGCGGCCTCGTAGGCCGCTTTGGCGGCGTACACCGTCGGGGAGACGTCCTCGTCCAGCGGAGCGAAGGTGGCGTGCACTTCATAGGCGCCATATCGGCGGGTGCGGATTTCGCAGGCACGCACATACACCGGTTTGTCGGTGAACTTGTGCGCGATGTCGGCGCGGCACATCACCACGGCGGCGGCACCCTCGTCGGGCGCGCAGAACATGTACTGCGTCAGGGGGTAGTTCAGCACGGCCGAGTTGAGGATCTCTTCCTCGGAAATCGCCTTGCGCCGGAACGCATTCGGATTGAGTGCACCGTTGCGGAAATTCTTCGCGGCCACCTTGGCCAGGGTGGCCTGGGAGATGTTGTGGTCGTGCAGGTACCTGTTGGCCTTCATTCCGAAGAACTTGGTGGTGACGAACTGCCCGTTCTGCGCATACCACTGGGGCAGCGCCAGCTTGGCGGGGTCGTCGGTGAAGGCGCCGCGTGGGTGCTTGTCCAGGCCGATGGCGATGCCGATGTCGTACTTGCCCAGCCGGATGGTGTCGGCGGTCTGCTGAATGGCGCTGGCGGCGGTGGCACAGGCGTTGAAGACGTTGGTGAACGTGATGCCGGTCAGTCCGACCAGGCGGGTCACCGCATCGGGGTTGGACACCTCGTGACTGCCGCCGAAGCCGAACTGGATGTCCTTCCACTCCACACCGGCGTCCGCGAGCGCGGATTGGATGGCCTCGGCCCCCATCTGCATCGCGGTCTTCTCGAACCTGCCGAAGGGATGCAGGCCTACGCCGATGATCGCCACATCGCTAGTCATCTCAGGCTCCTTCCTTAGACCGGCTGGAACGCGAACGTGACGATCTCGTTGCCGTCTTCGTCGGTGGTGAACGGCACCATGGTCAGCTCGACCTCCTGGCCGAACCGGATCTTGGCCGGGTCGTTCTCGGTCAGCCGCCCTTCGACTCGGATCACGTCGCCAAGCTGGACCAGGCCCACGCCGAACGGCACAAAATCCTTGCCGGCCGGACCGGCATAGGGAGCTCCGGGCGGGAATCCTTGGGTGGTCCACGACACCAGGGTTCCGCGGCGCGGCAACAACAACTCGGCCATCTCCCCGCCGCTGCAGCGCGGACACCATTGCTGCACCGGGAACGTCGTGGCACCACAGCTGCCGCATAGGCTGCCGATCAGCTGCGGGCTCTCGTCGGGCCAGGTGGAGATTTCGGGGGCGAGTGCCTTCTGCATCGAGGGATCCTCCGTCGTCCGCGGCAGAATAATCCGTTCACTGAAAGGTACAACACCGTTCGATAAAACTGGAAATCGCGTTCTCGCCGAGCTGCGGGGACCAATAGACGACCCTCGAATGCGATAGCGCCCGCGCTATCGCATTTGCAGATCGTGCGGTGATCACCTCACGTTGCTGGTGTGGCTCGTGGGGCTATCTTGAGCACTATGCCAGTCACGGTGACACTCGAACTGAAACTGAAGCCCGACGCCGTGCCCGCGGCGCGGGATCTTATGCGCCGCACGCTCCAAGACACCCGGGCGTTCGACGGCAACGTCCGCACCGACGTGCTGGTCGACGAGGACGACGATTCGCACTGGATCATCTACGAACTCTGGGAGTCGGTCGAGCACGACGAGGCCTACCGCAGATTTCGTGCCGGAGAAGGTCGAGTGATCGAGCTACCCCCACTGCTGGCCGCGCCTCCCGTGAAGACGCGGTATGTCACCAGCGATATCTAACCCAGCGCAGGAATCACTTCGTGTTCGAACAACTCGATGCCGGAACGGTCGTAGGCGGCTTCCGGGAAGTAGCAGATCGCGTACTCACAGCCGAGGTCGCGGATTTTGGCCAGCCGCTCGATCACCTGCTCCGCCGTGCCGGTCGCCGAATCCGGGATGCCGGTAAGCATGGCGTCCGCCGCCGCCTCGGGCACATAGCCGGCCAGGCGGTCGCGTACCCGCTGCGCGCGGTCCTTGACGTCGGCATCGGAGGTACCCACGATGGCGGTGAAGTTGGCCGAGCGCACGATGGCGTCGAAGTCGGTGCCCAGCTTGCTGCAATGCTGGGCCAGCACCTCCGACTTGCGGGCGAACGCCTCGGGCTCCGGGGTGAAGTTGGTGTACTGAGCGTATTTCGCGGCGATCCGCAAGGTCACTTTCTCCCCGCCGCCCGCAATCCACAGCGGTATACCGTTGTCCTGCAAGGGCTTCGGGGCGACGATCGCACCGTCGACCTGATAGTGCTCGCCGTCGAAGCTGACTTTGCCGTCGCGCCAGGCCTCGCGCATGATCTGCACGCCTTCGTCCAGCCGGGCCAACCGCACCCCGGCCGACGGAAATCCGTAACCGTAAGCGCGCCACTCGTGTTCGTACCAGCCGCCGCCGATGCCCATCTGAATGCGGCCTCCGGAGATGATGTCGGCGGTCGCCGCCACCTTCGCCAGGTACACCGGATTGCGGTAGCTCATCGCCGTGCACATCTGACCCAACTTGATCCGCGACGTGGTCGCCGCGTACGCCGCCATCAGCGACCACGCCTCGTGAGTGGCTTCGCCCGTCGGCATCGGGACGGTGTGGAAGTGGTCGTAGACCCACAGCGAGTCCCATGCGCCGTCGTCCGCCTGGGTAGCCAGGTCGCGCATCACCGCCCAGTGTTTCTCGGGTTCGATGCCGACGAGATCCAGTCGCCAGCCTTGTGGAATGAAGAGTCCGAAGCGCATGGTTAGGGACTTTAGCCCGGTTACGAAGCGCCGCGAGCTGAGGCCATGGCTCACAGCAGACCGATAGTCAGCGCTTAGCCGGCGCTGACCACGAAGCCGTACACATGATGCATGACCAACAACGCGCACCAAATCAATTCAGCCGACGTCGGGCGTCGGCAAATCCGTGTGATGCAAGTGTTTTTCGCCGGGGCCGTGGCCGCCGCGACGCTCGCCCTGTTCGGCGCCGCGCAATGCGGTGACGCGGGGACCGTTGTCGCATCGGGTTCGGTGCAGCTGTCGGACCAGGGAGCCGGTGCCGGCAGGGTCATCGCCGTCAACGACGACGACGTCTTCAACCCAAGCGACGGCGACATCTTCACCCAGAACGCCCAGGACCAGAGCACCGCGAACGGCGCAGGCACGTAATTCCCCGCCAGAAGCCCAGAACCAGCCAATAGCCCTCCGCGTCTAGGCTTACCGAACGTTAGGTAAGCCCCGCGGAGGTCGTCATGCGGATTCTCGTTTCCGGCGCGAGCATCGCCGGGCCGGTATTGGCGTACTGGCTGACCCGTCGCGGCTTCGACGTCACCGTGGTCGAACGCGCGCCGACGCTGCGCAAAACCGGTGGCCACGCCGTCGACTTGTTCCGTCCGGCGATGGAAATCTCGGAGAAGATGGGCGTGCTGCCGCGCATCGAGGCGCTCACGACGGGAACGGACCGGCTGACAATGTATCGGGAAGGCCGGCCGCGACCCACCGTGGTCGACCTCACCAAGCTCACCGGCGTCGCGTCGGACCGGCACGTGGAGATCATGCGCGACGATCTCAGCGAGATCTACTACGACGCCGCCCGCGACGACGCGGAGTACCTGTTCGGCGACTCGATCACGGCGATCGAGCACGACGGCGAGGTGACCTTCGAGCACGCCCCGGCCCGCAGGTTCGACGTCGTCGTCGGCGCCGACGGGCTGCACTCCAACGTCCGGCGCCTGGTCTTCGGCGAGGAAGCCGCGCTCACCCGCTTCCTCGGGGGATACCTGGCGGTGGTCTCGGCGCCCAAGGCGCTGGCACACCACAATGAGATGGTCGGCCACCTCGGCGTCGGACGCCTCGCGGCCGTCTACACGGCGGATCACCTGGACGACGCCCGGGTGGTGTTCATGTTCCGCAGCAAGGAAGAGCTCGACTACGACCATCACGATCCGTTGCGGCAGAAGGAATTACTGCGCGACGCATTCGCGGCCATGCATCCTCAAGTGGACGGCTGGCTCGACGAGCTCGATCGCACACCGGCGTTCTACTTCGACTCGATCACCCAATTGCGAATGGACAGATGGTCGCGCCGGCGGGTCACCCTGGTCGGCGACGCCGGGTACTGCCCCGGTCCCGCGGTCGGCGGCAGCACCAGCCTGGCGGTTCTCGGCGCCTATGTGCTGGCCGGAGAGCTGGCTCGGGCGGGCGGCGACCAGCTGCGCGCCTTCGCTGCCTACGAGCTGCAGATGCGCGAGCCCGTGCATCTCAGCCGGTCCTTTGCGCGCGGTGTCGCCAAGACCATCATTCCCGGCTCCCGCGCCGGGGTTTGGGCGTTAACCCGTGGGGTTCGGCTAGTTTCGCTGCTGCCCGGCTCACTCTCCCGCGGGCTGGCGAAGCTGAACACCAAGGGTGTGCGACTCTACGACTCGATGCCGGTGCCCGACTACACCGGGGCTGACGCCTGATAGCCGTGCCGAATTGCCGGCGCCGATCATAAGGATGACCGGCCGTACAGACTAGGCATACCGTGGGGACATGGCTTCTAAGCACACTCTGTTTCGGATCTTCTACCGCGTCGGCTTTGCCCCGTGGGACGGCCACCCGATCGCGCAGAACCTGCAGAACTTAGTCGAGGGAACCCCTGACGCACCCCCGCTGTCCACGGGAACGGCCCTCGACCTCGGATGCGGCACGGGCGACTCGTCGATCTACCTTGCGCAACACGGCTGGAAAGTCACCGGCGTCGACTTTGTGCCGAGGGCGCTCGATAAGGCCCGCGCCAAGGCCGCCGACCTAACGATCAACTTCGTCCACGCCGACGTCACGCATCTGACTCAGGCGGGCATCGGTGCGGACTTCCAGTTGATCGTCGACAACGGCTGCCTGCACAACATGAGCGACGGCGATCGCGACGCATACGTCAGGGAGGTCAGCGCCTTGGCGGCACCCGACGCGCGGCTGTTGGTTGTCGCGTTCCTCCCCGGCGGGAGGTTCGGCGTGCGGGGCGTCGACCCCGGCGAGATGGAGCGACGATTCACACCCGCCTGGACACTGTTGTCCGCCGGCCAAGAGCGCGAGCTAGACGAAGAGCAGACCCCGACGCGGTACTACCTCTTTCAGCGCCGCCCCTGACCCTTGAGCGCGAGCAGACGCAGAATCGCGCGCGGAGGGTCCGCGCAATGCGATTCTGCGTCTGGTCGCGGTAAAAACTAGGCCAGCGAGTCCGGCGGTAGGAAGCGGTCGCCGTACCTGGCCGCCAGCTCGCGGGCCCGGGCCACGAAGGCTTCCTTACCCGTACCCAGCGCACCCTGGTAGCCGACGATGAACTGCGCGCTGCCCCCGGTCCACGGCGGGAAGCCGATGCCCATGATCGATCCGATGTTGGCGTCGGCCGTCGACGTCAGCACGCCCTCGTCGAGGCACTTCTGGGTTTCCAGCGCCTCGGCGAACAGCATCCGGTCGATCATGTCTTGCAGCTGCGGCTCCGACGAGCCCGACTTGAACGTCTCGCGCAGCCCGGACCACAGGCCCGTCCGCTTGCCATCGACGTACTCGTAGAAGCCGGCGCCGTTGAGCCGACCGGACCGTCCGAGCTCGATCATCTTCTCGACGACGGCCTCGGCGGGGTGCGGCTCGTAGGTGCCGCCGGCGTCCTCGACGCCCTTGCGGGTGGCGACGGCGATCTTGTGCATCAGCTCCAGGTTGAGCTCGTCGGACAGCTGCAGCGGCGGCGCCGGATAGCCGGCCTGCGAACCGGCCTGCTCAACGCTGGCCGGTTCGACGCCCTCGCCGAGCATGGCGAGCGCCTCGTTGACGAAGGTGCCGATGACGCGGGAGGTGAAGAAGCCGCGGCTGTCGTTGACCACGATCGGGGTCTTGCCGATGGCCAGGGTGTAGTCGAACACACGGGCCAGGGCCTCGTCGGATGTCTTCTCGCCCTTGATGATTTCAACCAGCGGCATCTTGTCGACCGGGGAGAAGAAGTGGATCCCGATGAAGTCCTCCTGCCGCTTGACGCCGGTCGCCAGACCGGTGATCGGCAGGGTGGAGGTGTTGGACCCGAGCACCGCGTTGGGCTCGACGACGTCCTCGATCTCCTGGAACACCTTGTGCTTGAGGTCCTGGTTCTCGAACACCGCCTCGATCACGAAGTCGACGCCCTTGAGGTCGGCGGCGTCACCCGTCGGGGTGATCCGATCCAGCAGCGCCTTGGACTTCTCCTCGGTGGTGCGGCCGCGCTCCAGCGCCTTGGCCTCCAGCTTCTCCGAGTAGCCCTTGCCCTTCTGCGCGGCCTCGAGGCTGACATCTTTGAGCACCACGTCGTAGCCGGCTTTTGCCGAGACGTAGGCGATGCCGGCGCCCATCATGCCGGCGCCGAGCACACCGATCTTGTTGATCGGCGTCTTGCCGATGCCGTCTGGCCGCGACCCGCCGCCGGTGATGGTCTGCAGGTCGAAGAAGAACGCCTGGATCATGTTCTTGGCGACCTGACCGGTGACCAGCTGTGCGAAGTAGCGGCTCTCGATGCGGGTGGCGGTGTCGAAGTCCACCTGCGCGCCCTCGACCGCGGCGGCCAGGATGGCCTTCGGTGCCGGCATCGGCGCACCCTTGAGTTGCTTGCGCAGCAGCGCCGGGAACGAAGGTAGGATCGCCGCCAGCCCCGGCGACGATGGAGTGCCGCCCGGCATCTTGTAACCCTTCTTGTCCCACGGCTGTTCGTGGGAATCCGGGTTCGCCTTGATCCACGCCTTGGCGGCCGGGACCAGCTCCTCGACCGTCGGCAGCACCTCGTCGACCAGTCCAATTTCCTTGGCCTTGGCCGGCTTGAAGCGGGTGCCCTGCGACAGGACGGTGACAAAAGCGTTCTGAATACCCAACATTCGCACCGTGCGAGTCACCCCGCCACCACCGGGCAGCAGGCCCAGTGTCACCTCCGGCAGACCGAGCTGGCTGCCTTTCACGTCGGCGGCGATGCGGTGATGACAGGCCAGCGCGATCTCCAGGCCGCCACCGAGCGCCGCGCCATTGATCGCGGCGACCACCGGCTTGCCCAGCGTCTCCAGGGTGCGCAATTGCTTCTTGACCGTCTCGACCATGTCGAAGAACTGCCCCGCGTCCTCCGGCCCGACCTTGATCATCTCCGTGAGGTCACCGCCGGCGAAGAAGGTCTTCTTGGCGCTGGTGATCACCACCCCGGTGATCGAATCCTTCTCGGCGACAATGCGATCCACGGCCTTGCCCATCGACTCGATGTAGGCCTCGTTCATGACGTTGGCCGAACCCGACGGGTCGTCCATGGTCAGCGTGACGATGCTGTCGGCATCCTTGTCCCACTGAATTGTGTTGTCGGCCATTTGCTTAAACCCTCTCGATGATCGTCGCGACGCCCATGCCGCCGCCGATGCACAGCGTGACGACCGCGCGCCGGGCGTTGCGGCGCTCCAGTTCGTCGACCATGGTGCCCAGGATCATCGCGCCGGTGGCACCCAGCGGGTGGCCCATCGCGATGGCGCCGCCGTTGACGTTGAGCTTCTCGTCGGGGATGTTCAGGTCCTTCTGGAACTTCAGCACTACCGACGCAAAGGCCTCGTTGAGCTCGAACAGGTCGATGTCGTCAACGGTCAGGCCGGCACGGTCAAGCACCTTGCGAGTGGCTGGAGTGGGCCCGGTCAGCATGATCACCGGGTCGGCCCCGCTGGTGGCGGTGGCCACGATGCGCGCCCGCGGCGTCAGGCCCTGTGACTTGCCGGCCGCCTCGGATCCGATCATGACCAGCGCGGCGCCGTCGACAATCCCGGAGCTGTTGCCGCCGGTGTGCACGTGGTTGATCTTCTCCACCCAGTGGTACTTCTGCAGGGCGACGTCGTCGAAGCCGCCCATCGCCGCAAGCCCCTCGAAGGCCGGCTTCAATTTGGCCAGACCCTCCTTGGTGGTGTCGGGCCGCATGTGCTCGTCGTGGTCGAGGATCAGCAGGCCGTTCTGGTCGCGAACCGGCACCACGGACTTGGCGAAGTAGCCGCCAGACCATGCCTCGGCCGCCTTATCCTGGCTGCGCAACGCGTAGGCGTCGACATCGTCGCGGGAGAAGCCCTCGATGGTGGCGATCAGGTCGGCGCCGATGCCCTGCGGCACGAACATGACCTCGTAGTTGGTAGCCGGGTCCAGGCCCATGGCGCCACCGTCGGAGCCCATCGGCACCCGGCTCATCGACTCCACCCCGCCGGCCAGAACCATGTCATCCCAGCCAGACCGCACCTTCTGTGCGGCGATGTTCACGGCCTCCAGGCCCGACGCGCAGAACCGGTTGAGCTGCACACCGCCGGAGGTGACGGGCATGCCGGAGGCCAATACCGCGGCGCGCGCGATGTCGCCCCCCTGGTCGCCGACGGGCGAGACGCACCCCAGGATGAGGTCGCTGATCAGGTTCTCGTCGAGGTCCGGGTGGCGCTTGCGCAGTTCGTCGATCAGGCCGACGACCAGGCTCAGTGGCTTGACCTCGTGCAACGATCCGTTCTTCTGCTTACCGCGCGGGGTGCGGATGGCCTCGTAGACAAAGGCTTCTTCGGACATGTCGACTTCCTGTTCGCAAGATGGGGTTCGGATCCGTCTTAGGGATCAGTACTAGCACCTTAACAGGGCCTCCCGGCCAACCTGTTGGTTGGTCGGGATTCCGCTGGTCAGAAGCCTACGCCCAGCCTGCCCCTCCCACGAGCGTGCGGCTGGCCGCACACTCGATACCGAACGTGCGGCTGCCCGCACACTCGCGGACCACGGCACGCCCTAAGCTCGACCGCCATGACGGTGTCGCGACTGCGGCCCTACGCGACCACGGTGTTCGCCGAGATGTCGGCCCTGGCCGCGCGGATCGGCGCGGTGAACCTGGGCCAGGGTTTTCCCGACGAGGACGGGCCCCCGGCGTTGCTGAAGGCCGCGCAAGACGCCATCGCCGAGGGTGCCAACCAGTACCCGCCCGGGATGGGCGTCGCGCCGCTGCGCCAGGCCATCGCCGCCCACCGCCGCCGGCATTTTGGCGTCGAGTACGACCCCGACACCGAGGTGCTGGTGACCGTCGGGGCGACGGAAGGCATCGCGGCGGCGGTGATCGGCCTGGTCGAGCCCGGCTCCGAAGTCGTCCTGATCGAACCCTTTTATGACTCCTACTCGCCGGTGGTCGCGATGGCCGGCGCGCGCCGGGTGGCCGTGCCGCTGGTCCCCGATGGGCGCGGCTTTGCCCTGGACGCCGACGCCTTGCGGCGAGCGGTGACCCCGCGGACCCGCGCACTGATCGTCAACTCACCACACAACCCGACCGGCATGGTGCTGAGCGCGACCGAGCTGGCGGCCATCGCCGAGATCGCGGTGGCAGCCGACCTCCTGGTGATCACCGATGAGGTCTACGAGCACCTGGTGTACCCCTCCCCCAAAGGCAGTCGCCATCTGCCGCTGGCCGGCTTCGACGGCATGGCCGAGCGCACGATCACCATCTCCAGCGCGGGCAAGATGTTCAACTGCACCGGGTGGAAGATCGGATGGGCTTGCGGCCCAACGCAACTCATCGCCGGGGTGCGCGCGGCCAAACAGTACTTGAGCTACGTCGGCGGCGCGCCGTTCCAGCCGGCAGTGGCTCTCGCGCTGAACAGCGAGGACACCTGGGTGGCCGAATTCCGCCGCTCTCTACAGGCCAGACGCGATCGGCTGGCCGCGGGGCTGACCGAGATCGGGTTTGACGTGCACGACAGCGACGGCAGTTACTTCCTGTGCGCCGACCCGCGCCCCCTCGGGTACGACGACAGCACCGCGTTCTGCGCGGCGCTACCGGAAAAGGTCGGCGTGGCGGCCATCCCGATGTCGGCGTTCTGCGATCCCGCCGCCGCCCACGCCTCAACACAAGCCAAGGTGTGGAATCACTTGGTGCGCTTCACCTTCTGCAAACGCGACGACACCCTCGACGAGGCGATCAGGCGACTCGCCGCTCTGCGGGACGAGGTGCCTACTTAGCCGAGCCGGAGCCCTCGGCACCCATGACGTGCTGTCGCAGTCCCTCGAGCGCGGAACGCAGGATCTTCTTGCGGGCCCGGTTGATCCAGAACTCGGGCAGCGGCGCCGACGGCTCGACCGTGATCGCGAATCGCACCCTGGTCTTGTCGTCGCCTTCCGGGCGCAGGGTGTACTCAACGTGCTGACCATGCTGCTGAATCGTCTTTTGGGCGTCCCATACCATCCAGTTCGGCCCCCAGTGACACTCGAGCATTTCCGTGTCGTGAATGCCGGTCACCGCGATGGAGACCTTCACGTGGTGCGGTCGCCCGTCGGGATGTTTATCGACAACTTCGACCCGTTTGTGCACCGAGGACCACGACGGCACAGCCTCCATGTCGGCAAGCGCCTCCATGACAACTTCCGGGGGCGCGTCAATGACAATTTCCGACGAAGCTTGTACGGCCACTGCTACAAAATTAGCAACAGCAATCCCGTGCGGGCCCAACGAAACGCAATCACTCCGCCTTGCCGGTATCCGGGCTGTCCATGACCAGCTCGGTCAGCCCCTTCACCGCGGCGTCGAGAACATTTTGGGTTGCCCGCTTGACGACGAAACCAGGAATGGGCCCCGCCGGTTCGACGGTGATGTCGAAACGCACACGCGTCTTGTCGACACCCTCGGGTTTGAGGTTGTACTCGACATGCTGGCCATGCTGCTGGGATGTCCCCTTGGCATCCCAGACCATCCAGTCGGGACCCCAGTGATATTCCAGGACCTCTTTGTCGACGAGCCCCAGAATCCGGATGGTGGCCCTCACATGGTGGGGCCGACCGTCGGGATAGCGGTCGATCACTTCCATTTGTTTGTGTAGCGGCGACCAAGATTTCAGGACGCCGACATCTGTCAGCGCCTCCATGACCACTTCTGGCGGCGCGTCAACGACAAATTCCCGTGATGCTTTTACAGCCACTAAGGACAACCTAGCAACGGCGCCCGGCCCGGGGGATGTTGTTCGCCGAAATACTTTATTACCAGCCGATTTGGTCAAGCGGTGTGGTTGTGGCCGGCGGCGGACCGACGGGCCCGGCCGGCGTGCGCGAGAAACGCGGCGCGGGCGCCGCCTGCTCGACGCCGTGGACGGTGATCACCGTCGAGCGTGCCTGCAGATGGTCGGCCGCGGCGGCTTCCCTCCAGGTCAACACCGGGGTGACACACGCATCGGTGCCGGTGAAAGCCTGTGTCCACTCGTCGCGGGTTCGGCTGGCGAACCGTTCGGCGAAGACGTCGTACATCCGTTGGTACGAACCAATGTCGAGCTGACCGGGCACCTCGTCGGGAAAGAGGCCCAGCCCCGTGAGCAACGCCGCGAAGAATTGCGGCTCGATGGCGCCGACGGCCAGGTACTTGCCGTCGGAGGTCTCGTAGCAACGGTAGAACGGGGCGCCGCCGTCGAGCAGGAACGATTCGCGCTCGTCGCGCAGCGCACCGGTCGATTTCATGGTCCACATCATCTGCGCGAGCAGGCTGACCCCGTCGACCATCGCGGCGTCGACGACCTGACCCTTTCCCGAACGTTCCCGCTCGTAAAGCGCGACCACGATCCCCAGCAGCACCAGCATCGAACCGCCGCCGAAGTCGGCCACCAGGTTCAGCGGCGGCATCGGCGGCCGATCCCGATAACCCAGCGCCGAAAGCGCACCGGTCTGGGACAGATAGTTGATGTCATGGCCCGCGGTTTGGGCCAGCGGCCCGTCCTGTCCCCAGCCGGTGATCCGCGCGAAAATCAGCCGCGGATTGACCGCAGCGCAGTCGTCGGGACCGATGCCGAGTCGCTCGCAGGTGCCGGGCCGGAAACAGTCCAGCAGCACGTCGGCCTTGGCGGCCAGCTCCAACAGCATGTCCGGCCGCGTCTTGACGTCGAGGTCGACGATCCGCTTCCCGCGATGCAGCAGGTCGCGGTCCTCGGACGGCATCGTCAGCCCGCCGGGCCGGCGCACCCGCACCACGTCGGCGCCCAGGTCGGCAAGCACCATCCCCGCATGTGGCCCCGGTCCGATGCCGCCGAGTTCGATCACCTTCACACCGGCCAGGGGCCCCCCGGGGCTCACGGTGACTATCTACCCTTCTTGACCTCGAGCACCCGCTTGCGCAGCCCGTCCGTATTCAGCTCCATGGCCCCTTTGATGGCACGCTTTATGACAAAGCCGGGCAGCGGCACGAGCGGATCCACCTCGAGATCGAACTTCGTCCGTGTCTTGTCGCCCTGCGGGGTGAGGGTGTAGCCCCCTTCTTGGCGACGGGACGCCTTCCCGCTCTCCTGCGTCCACGCAACGCCGTCGTCGCGCCAGGTGTAAGCGAGCACGACCTCTTCTGTGACGCCGGACGTCTTGACTTTCATCTTGGCGCGCTGCGGTCGACCGTCCGCATAGCGTTCGAGCACCTCGGCGCTCTGATGAATCGACGACCACTCGGGCATCGCCTCGACGTCGGCGACGACGTCGAGGATCTCCTTGGGGCTTGCTTCGATGATTACTTCGCGCGATTCCTTGACTGCCATGGCCCGCACGATAGCGCCATGGCGTGCCGGCCGGAATGTTTTCGGCCGAGCGTACCGTCGTTTTCGTGACCGATCCCGCGTACACCGTAGGTGACTACCTGTTGGACCGCCTCGCCGAACTCGGCGTCTCCGAGATCTTCGGCGTTCCCGGCGACTACAACCTGGCTTTCTTGGACCACATCGTCGCCCATCCCACCATTCGGTGGGTGGGCAGCGCCAACGAGCTCAACGCCGGTTACGCGGCCGACGGATACGGACGGTTGCGCGGAATGTCAGCCGTGGTAACGACATTCGGCGTGGGTGAACTCTCCGCGGCCAATGCGATCGCGGGTAGCTACGCGGAGCACGTGCCCGTGGTGCACATCGTCGGCGGCCCATCCAAGGACGCGCAGGGCGCCAGGCGGGCGCTGCACCATTCGCTCGGCGACGGGGACTTCGAGCACTTCTTCCGGATCAGCCGCGAAATCACTTGCGCCCAAGCCAATCTCATGCCGGCCACGGCCTGCAGGGAGATCGACCGGGTGCTGTCCGAGGTGCGGGAGCACAAGCTGCCCGGTTACATACTGCTGTCCACCGACGTGGCGCGCTTCCCCACCGAGCCACCCGCGGGCCCGTTGCCCCGCTACACCGGCGGCACCAGCCCCCGGGCGCTGTCGCTGTTCATCGATGCCGCCACCGAACTCATCGGCGACCACCAGCTGACGGTGCTCGCCGACTTGCTGGTCCATCGGCTGCAAGCCGTCAAGGAGCTCGAGGCGTTGCTGGCAGCGGACGTGGTGCCGCACGCCACGCTGATGTGGGGAAAGAGCCTGCTCGACGAGAGCTCGCCCAACTTCCTCGGGATCTACGCGGGTGCGGCCAGCGCCGAATGGGTGCGCGCGGCGATTGAACAGGCGCCGGTGCTGGTGACAGCGGGGGTGGTGTTCACCGATATGGTCAGCGGCTTCTTCAGCCAGCGGATCGACCCGGCCCGGACCATCGACGTCGGGCAGTACCAAAGCAGTGTGGCCGGCGAAGTCTTCGCGCCCCTGGAAATGGGCGCCGCGTTGGAGGCGCTGGCCACCATCCTGGCCCGGCGCGGGATCACGTCGCCACCCGTGGCCGCGCCGCCCGCCGAACCCCTGCCGCCACCGCCACCGCGCGATCAACCCCTCACCCAACAGATGGTGTGGGACCGGCTCTGCGTGGCGCTCACACCGGGAAATGTGGTCCTCGCCGATCAGGGGACCTCGTTCTACGGCATGGCCGACCACCGGTTGCCGCACGGGGTCACCTTCATCGGCCAACCACTTTGGGGCTCAATCGGTTACACGCTACCCGCAGCGGTCGGTGCCGCGGTGGCGCATCCCGACCGCAGGACCGTGTTGCTGATCGGCGACGGGGCAGCCCAACTGACCGTCCAGGAGCTCGGCACCTTCTCCCGCGAAGGGCTGTCCCCGGTGATCGTGGTGGTCAACAACGACGGCTACACCGTCGAACGGGCGATCCACGGAGAGACGGCCCCCTACAACGACATTGTCAGCTGGAGCTGGACTGAGATCCCGAACGCGCTGGGGGTGGCCAATCACCTAGTGTTTCGGGCACAGACCTATGGCGAACTCGACGATGCACTCATTGCGGCCGCGGAGCACAAGGACCGCATGGTGTTCGTCGAAGTGATCTTGCCGCGGCTCGAGATTCCTCGCCTGCTCGGCCAACTCGTCGGGAACATGTCACCGGAAGGCAGCCAGCGCCGCTGAAAAAGCCTAGATGGAGTGCGCAGTTCGGCCCGCGGTTGACGACCGCAATATCGCCTGGACGGTACGACGGCAACGCCCGCAATCGGCGCCCGCTCCGCAGGCAAGGGCGACATCCTTGGTCGTCGACGCCCCGGCCGCGACCGCGTCAGCCACCGTTTGGCTGGTAACGCCGTTACACAGGCACACCCACATCGAGCGGTCCGCTCACTCAGTCTCGATGCGCATCATGTCGAAGAACTGGCCGACGAACACTGGCGGGTAGGGCCCCACTCCCGCCCGCGACATCCATTGTGCCGCGGCGTCGGGATGCTCGATCCACCGCCGAGCGCCCTCCTCGTCTTCGAACTCCTGCAGGATCAAGACCTCGTGATCATCGTCGAAAGCCTGGAAGACCGACGTCTTTCGGACCCCGGCCGCGGTGAATCGGTCCATCGCCGAGCCGACTTGCGCGGTCAGAGTGGACACATCGTCAACCGACGCGATCGCGGCCACCACCACACCCGGCGCTCCCGGAGTCGACGGCGGCACCGCCACGAATCTGTCGACGATCTCCCCAGCGAAAACCGCGGGGATGTCGTCGACGCCGACGGCATCGAACCAGTCAAAGAAGACCCGCGAACGGAGCAGCTCCACGATCGGCTCGCGGCTGTGGACTCCGATCATCACCAGCACACGGCCATAGTCGTGCGTCGATGTGTAGACCAGAACGTGGTGGGCACCGATGTCGGCGAGCGCCGATTTTCTGCGCTCGAGCAGCGGCCACACCCGCGTCGGATCGGGGATGCGATAGTCCGACGCGATCACCATCGAATGAATGTCGCCGGTAGTCAACGGAGTTGGTCCTTCATCACCTTCCCGGTGGCATTGAGCGGCAGCTCGTCGAGAAACTCGATGGATCTCGGCGCTTTGAACCCCGCCATCCGCTCACGGCACCATACCAGCAGTTCATCTTCGGACACTTTAGTTTTGGCGACCACAAAAGCCTTACCCACCTGGCCGAGACGATCGTCGGGAATGCCGATCACCGCGGCCTGCGCTACCGCTGGGTGCTCAAGCAGGAATCCCTCGATCTCCGCCGGGTAGGCGTTGAACCCGCCCACGATGAACATGTCCTTTTTGCGCCCCACCACGCGGAGGCGGCCCGCGTCGTCGAAGTTGCCGAGATCTCCGGTGTGCAGCCAGCCGTCGTCATCGATCGCCCGCGCGGTGGCCTCCGGCTCGTCGAGGTAGCCCTGCATGACGCCGTAGCCGCGGACCAGCACCTCGCCGTCGTCGGCAATGCGCACCTCGACCCCCTCGCAGGGCAGGCCTGCGGTGGTGGCCACATCCTCGAACGAATCACCTGGCCGAGACAGCGTGACGTTGCCGGCCTCGGTGAGCCCGTAACCGGTCATCAACGTCTGGAAGGGCAATTCGCCGTGGATCCGGCGAACCAGCTCGACCGGGATGTCAGCGGCGCCGGTGACGCCCGCCCGCAGCGTCGACAGCCTGGCCTTGTCGCGAACCGTCAGCAACGAGTGGTACAGCGTCGGTGGGCCGGGCAGCATCGTGATGCGTTCGCGTTCAATGAGATCGACCACCGTGTCGACATCGAAGACCGCGACCGGCAGCATGGTTGCGCCGCGCAGGAAGGACGTGACGAGTCCCGCCTTCAAGCCGAAGGTGTGAAAGTACGGGTTGATCTGCAAGTAGCGGTCACCCTCGCGCAGGTCCGCGAGCGTCGCCCATTCCTCGTACATTCGCAGCGTTTGCTGATGATTCATCATCGCGCCCTTGGGGCGGCCGGTCGTGCCCGAGGTGAAGATGACGTCGGCGATGTCGGTGCCGCTCACCGTGCGCTCGCACGGCGAACCGCTGGACAGGAACTCGGATTTCAGGTCGATGACCGGTGTTCCCGCGGGCGCGGTGTAGTCCTGGCCCAGAAATCCCTTCTGCACCAGGACGGCCTCGGCTCCGCTGCGGCCGACGATGTCGCCAGCTTCTTCGGTCTTGAACCGCGTGTTGACCGGCACGAGCACACCGCCCGCGGTCAGCAGCCCGAACGCCGCAATTATCCACTCCGCCGAGTTCGGCGCCCAGATGGCGACCCGGTCACCCTTGGCAACACCGAGATCAGCGAATGCGCCTGCGGCGCAGCGTATTCGCTCGACAATCTCGACAAATGTGAAGCGCAGCGGACCATCGACGACCGCTTCCGCGTCGCCGAAGCGGTCCGCCGCGCTCAAGACCATCTCGGGGATGGTCTGCCATATCTGATTGGCCGGCTTCTCCTCATCGCGCTTCGCGCTCTGCATCGTCGCCGCCCTAAGACCGGCTAGGCGTCACACCGTGACGAGTCGACCGAGGTTGCCGCCCATGATCTTTGCCTGGTCGTCGACCGACAGGTGTGACAGCGCGTTGACGTAGAACGTCGGCTCCGCCAGCCCTTCCGGGTGCGGCCAGTCCGAGCCGTACAGCACCCGATCCACACCGACGAGGTTGACCAGATCGTCGATGCCGTCCTCGAAGAATGGGCTGACGTGAATCCGGTTCTTGACCATCTCGACGGGGTCGCTCGGGAAAGCCTCCGGGGCCTTCCGGTAGACCTCGGCCAGGCCGTCGAGAAGCGGGGTCATCCACTTCGAGCCGGCCTCGACGATGGCCACCTTCAGCTTGGGATGGCGGTAGAGCGCGCCGTGAATCACCCACGACCCCACCGAGTCCTGGATCGGCCGCCACTCGTTGAGGATGCCCATCGCGTTGGTTTGGAACGGCAGCATCTCCTGCTCGGCACCGTCCCACTCGGAGGTGTAGCGGGAGTAGCCGCTGTCGCTGGAGTGCATGCCGACCAGCACGTCGTGCTCGACAACCCGCTCCCAGAACGGGTCGAACTCGGGCACCGCGAACGACCGCGGTCCCCGGAAGCCGGGGACCGGAGCCGGGCGGACCAGGATGCAACGCGCACCGCGCTTGACCGCCCACTCCAGCTCCTCGATCGCCTTCTCGACGATCGGCAGCGTGATGACCGGGGTGGTGAAGATGCGGTTCTGGTAGTTGAAGCCCCAGACCTCATCGAGCCACTCGTTCAGCGCATGGATCAGGACGTGGACGGCGACCGGGTCGTCGCGCAGCCGCTCCTCGAGCAGGCTGGCCAGCGTCGGGAACATCAGGGTGCGGTCCAGCCCCAGCTCGTTCATCTTCTCCAGGCGCGGGCCGGGCTCGAAGAACGCCGGGATCGCGCGCATCGGCTCACCGAACAGCTCGCGCTTGGTCTTGCCGTCCGGGTTGCCGAACTTGAAGTACTCCTCCCAGGCACCCGGCCGCGCGACGACCTCGAAGGTCGGGTTGGGAATGTAGTTGCTGATCTGGCCGCGGATCGCGATCTTGGTGCGCCCGTTGACCTGCACGTACTGGACGAAGTCCTTGTACTCCTTGGGCAGGAACTTGGTCAGCGCCTCCGGCGGCTCGTAGAGATGGTTATCCGCGTCAAAGATTGGAAACGGGACGTCTTCCCGGTGCGACAACTGGCCCATGAGATCCTCCTTCGCGTTTTGCGAGAATTGTATTCTCTACAGGTGGCCGACCGCAACGTGCCCCTACTCCGGATGGGCAGCGAGGCGCGGTCAGCACTCAGCGATGATCTTGAAGGTGGCGCTGGCCGGTTCGCCAGGTTTGTCTACCTCGTAGCCGTTGGCCGTACCGGTGATCGCGAATCTGTCGCCGCTCATGCTCATGCTGGCGTCGCCACCGTCACCCTGCGAGTACATGCCGGTGAAGCCACCCAGGTTTTGGATACGCACGGATTCGGCGGTGATCGGCTCCTTGCGCTGATCGACGACGACCTTGGCCCCGGCAAAATCGCTGCCAATGTTGACCGTCCGGATCCACTGCACAAGAGTGCAGTTAACGAGCTGGAATTTCGTGTCGTTTCCGTTAACGGTCACGGTTGCCGTGCCGGAGAGCTGGGTCTGCGGCCGTGGGTTGCAGGCCACGGGGACGGTGACGGCGAGCGCCACGGCGGTCGCGAGCGCGATTCGGTTTCGCATCGGGCCACCTCGATCCTGGCGACGAAACTTCTGGGCCTGCAGCGATGATGTTATTCTCCGTGAAAGAGAATGCCAATATCGGCAGGAGCAATCACGCATGGTGGACCTCGAGTTCGATGACGGGTTGGCGGTGCTCACCATCGATCGCCCGCACGCGCGCAATGCCATCTCATTAGACACCATGGCGCAGCTGGAAAAGGCGCTCGATGCGGCGGCGGGCGCTCGAACCCTCGTTATCAAGGGCGCCGGCGATCGGGCTTTCGTCTCGGGCGGCGACCTCAAGGAGCTGAGCGCGCTGCGGACCGAGGAAGACGCCGCGGCGATGGCGAAGCGGATGCGGTCGATCTGCGATCAGCTCGCTGGCTTCCCGGCTCCGGTGATCGCCGCGCTGAACGGCCACGCCTTTGGCGGCGGCGCGGAAGTCGCTGTCGCGGCCGACATTCGGGTGGCTGCCGACGACGTCAAAATCGCCTTCAATCAAGT
>Ga0318515_10000076_pt1 | contig 19084 bp, 18 predicted proteins | sample GRESIP176b2f19_FD_202499 | JGI IMG/M metagenome (GOLD analysis project Ga0318515, IMG submission 202499) | Tropical soil microbial communities from Luquillo Experimental Forest, Puerto Rico - GRE.SIPMG.176b2f19 | ecosystem: Environmental > Terrestrial > Soil > Tropical forest > Bulk soil...
ATGAACTCTAGCCGCACAATCCGCTCTCGCTCAAGGTGAGTTAGTGCAAATTTTTTCCGGCGACGAAACGTTGGGCCTGATTAAGGAACGGATTACAGGTGATCGATCAGGTCGGTATTGAACGAGTGCGCGTGGCGTTTGATGCCGTGCAGCTCGTAACCCTTGCGCAACAGAAACTCGGCCAGGCAGGCGTCGTCCTGACCGGTGATACCGGTGATTAAGGCTCGTTTTGCCATGGCTGTGATTATCCAATGTCTATCCGCCCTGGCGCAGCTGACAGTCGTCCGGCGCGACAGCTATTTCGTCTGATGGCAAAATCAGCGGCATGAATAGCGGCGATCAGGCAATATCTTTCACTATCTTAACGGCGACGTATAACCGAGCGCATACGCTCGGACGGGTATATCGCTCGCTGTGTCTGCAATCGCGCCGCGATTTAGAATGGGTGGTGGTCGACGACGGTTCGACGGACAACACCCGTGAGCTCATTGAAGCCTGGAAACGTCATGCGCCATTCACCGTCCGCTATTTCTGGCAGCCTAACCAGCATAAGAAGAGTGCGTTCAACCGCGGCGTCCGCGAATCCCGGGGCGAATGGATCGTTGCCCTGGACAGCGATGACGAGCTTGAACCACGCGCGCTGCAGCGGATGGGAGAGATCTGGTTAGAAATCGCGCCCGAGGAACGCGAGCGCTATGTCGGTGTCACGGGCCTGTGTGCGCGTGCCGACGGAACTGTGGTGGGCGACCGTTTCCCCAGGGATACCATGGATGCCACCTCGCTCGACATGCATTTTCGCCATCACGTGCGCGGAGAAAAATTCGGCTGTCAGCGCGCCAGCGTATTGAGGAAATTTCCGTTCCGCGAGGATACAGCCGGATTTGTTCCCGAGGGCTCGGTTTGGGGCGCGATCGCACGTGCCGGCTATCTCACCCGCTACGTCAACGAGGTGTTCCGGGTTTATCACGACAGCACGGATAGTTACTCGCGCCAGGTGTCTGCGGCCAACGCGGCCGGATTGCTGCTCATTGCCCACGAGACGCTGGAACACAACGTCGCCTGGTTCCGGTACCGCCCGTCCGCGTTTTTGATGGCTGCGGCACGCTACACGCGCTTCTCCATTCACGTCGTCGAAAATGCATACCCGAGGCCGGTCGGCATGCACCTGACCCATCCGCTTTCCAAAGTGCTGGTGGCCGCGATGGCTCCGGTGGGGGTGGCGCTTTATCTGCGTGATCGCCGAACCTGGCGCAACCGCTCCACGCGGCCACCCATGTCCGGGTGAACACTAATTCGTTGCACCCATGCGGCCTCGGCAGGTCTTTAGCTCGATCCGCGTAAATCCGAGATCGCGGAAGAATCGCAGGATGCAGCGGGCGTACACCCCCCGCGTCCCTGCACCGGGAGTTCGGCCCTCAGCTGAATTGTCGAGTCGTGATTTCGAAGGTACACGGATCGATCAGGCGGAGCGTCTTCATTCTGCAATAAGGCCGCCGGCTACAGCGCACGAAATCCGGCGAGACGCACCGTCAGGTGCCGCATCTCGTCGAGATCGAGGGCGAGCGTGAGCCCGAGCACGCGACACAGGCTTCCAACCACCCACAGGCCCAGACCCAGTCCCTGGGCGTCGCCAGCTCTTTTCCCGGGTGCTCCGCGCCAGAAACGATCGGTCAGACGCGGCAGGTCCTCGCGAGCCAGCTGGGGGGCCGCGTTGCGCACCTGCAGCGCACCGCTGGCGCCGCTGCCTTCCGCCAGCCACTCGATCTCGATCGGCGTCCCCGGAGCGCCGTGCTGCATCGCGTTCGCCAACAGGTTGAGCAACATCGCATCGAAGAGACGCGGGTCGGAGTGGATCCACAGCCCCTCCGAGACCCGCGAGACGATCCTCGAGGAGTCCTCGGGCGCGGTGATACGCAGGCGTTCGATACGAGAGCGAACGGCTGCGGACACCGACATGGGCTCGAGGGCCTGCTGCACTGCCGCCCGATCGGCGCGCGCCACCGCAAGGAGCGACTCGATCACGCTCTGCATGCCGACGGCAGCGGCCGTCATCTGCCGCAAAAACTCGTGGAGACCCGCGACATCCTGACGCGCCAGGCCGGCCTCGCCCAGGGTGCGGATCTCGGCGAGCGGTGTCCGCAGCTCGTGTGCGAGGTCGGCCCCGAAGCGCCGCTCGTGCTCGAGAGCGTCCGTCAAACGCTCGATGAGCTGATTGAAGCGCTCGCCGAGCGGCTGAATCTCGGCCGGTACATCGCTGAGCGGCAGGGCGCGTGCGTGCTGATCGATCGAGATCTCCTGCGCGGCGCTCGCCACCCGCTCGAGCGGCTTCAGTCCCTGGCGCACCGAGACCACCGTGACGAGCGCACAGACGCCGAGGACCGTTACGACACCTCCCAACAGAATGACATCGACCTCGCGCATCAGCTGGTCCCGTTGCGCCGCATCGACCGCCTGGGCACTGAAGCTGCGCTCGATGTAACGGTCGACCAGCCGGTCGACGACCACCTGAAACGCCGCGAGGCTCAGTCCCACGCCGAGCAGCAGCGACACCAGCAGCCGCCGCTGCAGGGAGCGGCCAACCCACTCACGGAACACGATAGCCAAAGCCTCGCCGGGTCTCGATGAGCTCACGGATACCGGCGCTCGCGAGCTTGGTGCGCAGAGTGCTCACGATGACCTCGACGACGCGGTCAGAGGCTTCGCTCAGACCGTCGTAGAGTCGCTCGAAGAGCGCCACGCGCGTGAAGCTCCTGCCACGGTGACGCAGCAGCGTCTCGAGCAGCGCGTACTCCTTGGGAGTCAGTGGCAGCGGCGATCCCCGCACCGTCGCGAGCCGGGCGTTGGTGTCGAGTGTCAGCTCGCCGTGCGCCAGCACCCCGGAGGTCTCCCCGTAGCGGCGACGCAGGAGCGCGAGCGTGCGCGCCTTCAACTCGCTCAGGTCGAAGGGCTTCACCAGATAGTCGTCGGCTCCGAGGTTCAGCGCCGCGACCCGGTCCTCGGTCTGGTCGCGGGCCGAGAGGACGAGCACGCGCGTCGGCGCCCGCGACGCCCGCAGGGCGCGCAACACTTCGAGCCCGGAGACGCGGGGCAGCATCAGATCGAGAATCACCAGATCGTACTCGTGCGCTTCGATCTGCCCCAGCGCGGCCTGGCCGTCGCCGGCATGGTCCACGGCGAATCCTTCCCTGCGAAAGTCGGAGGTGAGTGCGGCGGAGAGCCGCGCGGAGTCCTCGACGATCAGCAGTTTCATCGGCGAAGTGTAACTCGGTGCGCCGCGCTTTAAGCGAAACCAAAGCTTTCCTCCGGCATCATGCGCAGGCACGCACGTCGTGCAGATGGCTATTGAATTCAGCCGCGCATGTCACGGTCATACTTCGGTTCCCGGCCGACCTGGCAGGCGAGAAGCTCTTCTCCTGCACAAGGCAAAGGTGCGGCTTGCGGCCGCTGGCTGACAACAGCCGCGTTGTCTGCCGCGGTGGTCTGCGGCTGTGCCACCGAGAGCGCGCCGCAGCCGCCGGCCGTCACGCCTGCCGCGTTCGAGCACCACGCCGCGGCAGCGGGCGCCGCTTGGCCCGCCCAGGACTGGTACCGCGGCTTCGGTAGCGATGAGCTCAATGCCCTGGTGGATGAGGCCGTGCGCGACAACACGGATCTGACGGGCGCCCGCGAGCGTGTCGCCCAGGCGGACGCGCGCGCACGCCAGGCTGGCGCGGCGATCCTGCCGAAGGTCGGCATCGATGGAAACGCCACCTATCTGTCGGGGCATTCAAGTCAGGGAAGCGGTCACGAGTTGGACTGGTTCGCGATGCTCTCCGCCAGCTATGAGGTCGACTTCTGGGGAAAGAACCGCGCCATCGCCGACGCAGCACGGCTCCAGGCCGGTGCGTCGCGCGGAGAGCGCGACACCGTGGCGCTCACGCTTCTCGGCGGCGTGGCGGGGCAGTATTTCCAGGTGCTGGCGTTGCGTGAGCGTCTGGCGATCGCGCGAGCCAACCGGGACGCCGCCAAGAAGATCCTCGAAGCCGTGCAGGCACGCTTCGACGCCGGAGTCGCCAGTCCCACCGAGCTCGCCTCGCAGAAGGCTGCCTGGTACACGGCGCAAATCGCCATCTCCGACCTGGAGCAACTGGAGATGGAGGCGCGCGCCGCGCTCGCGCTGCTCCTCGGACGTCCTCCCGAGAACTTCGAGATCCGCGCAAGCGATCTCGACTCGCTGCGCGAGCCGGCAGTCGCCGCAGGACTGCCGTCGGAGCTCCTGACCCGCCGGCCCGACCTGCTGGTGGCCGAGTCGAATCTGCGCGCCGCGCACGCGAACCTCGCGGCAGCGCGCGCTGCGATGTTCCCGAGTCTGACGCTCACCGCCGCCGGCGGTGTACAGAATCCGGCGCTGCCGGCCACCGTCCTCACCATCCCGGGCGTGGGTCCCTCGTATTCGGCCATCGCCGGCCTGACGCAGCCGATCTTCGATCACGGCCGTCTGGCGGCGCAAAGGGACGAAGCGCTGGCCAGGGAGCAGGAGCTGCTCGCGACCTATCGCGCGGCGATCATCGCATCGCTGGTGGATGTCGAGAAGGCGCTGGCCGCCGTGCAGCACCTCGACGCGGTGCGCGAATTCCAACAGGGGAGCGTCACGGAGAGCGAACGCGCCTTCGAGGGAGCGCAGCTGCGCTACCAGCGAGGATCCGGGGACTTTCTCACGCTGCTGGAATCGCAGCGTACGCTGTACGCGGCCCGCGATCAGTATGCGCAGTACCGGCTGGCGCGCCTGCAGGCGCTGGTTGCACTGTGCAAGGCGCTGGGCGGCGGCTGGAGTGCATCTCCCGGCGCGACGCCCGGGCCACAGGCAGCGCCCGCGGCTGCGCGCGCTGGCGCGGCGGCCTCCTCATGAAGTTAGCCTCAGCGCCCCTACCCGTACGAAAGGCCTGCCGATGAACCCTGCCCGCCTCTCTCTCCGCACCCTGCGCGCACGCATGCGCCCCGGGGAGTCGGCGGTGATTCTGTTGATCGTGGCTGCGGGCATCACCGCCTTGTCGGTTGCGGGCTGCCAGCGCACGCCCCCGGCGGTGGAAGCCCCGGCGGCCGAAGCGAAGGACAAGGGCGCTCCGGAGGCCGAAGGCGTGACACTCAAGCCCGAGGAGATCGAAAAGGCCGGCATCAGGACCACTGCGCTCGCAGCCGTGAGCCACGCACCCGAGAGCACCGGGTACGCGCTCGTGGCGACGCGCGAAACGATCGCGCAGGCGCTTGCGGACCTCGCCAGCGCCGCCGCGGTCGAGCGGCAGAGCCGCTCGGCGCTGGCTCGCGCCCGCAGTCTCGCCGGCACCCCGGGGGCCATGCCGATCGAAGTGCAGGAGGCGGCCGAGCGCCAGGCCGCTGTCGATCATGCCGCCTTCGTGCTCGCCGAGAGGCGTCTGTCGGCAACCTATGGTCAGAACGCCCCATGGAAAGAGAACTACAACAGTCCGCTCCTGGCATCGCTCGCCCGCGGTGACACCAAGCTGGCGCGTGTGACTTTCCCTCTGGGCGCACTGGGATCGGCAGTGCCCACGAAGCTGCGGCTGACACGCATCGGCGAGACTCAGGGCTCGAAGAGCATCGACACGCTGGCGGTGTGGGGCGCACCGGCCGACGCCACCATTCCCGGGAGGAGCTTCTTCGCCATACTGAAGGGCGGCGATGTCAGCGAAGGAGAGCGCCTCATTGCACACGCCGCCGTCGGCGCCGCCGAGAGTGGCGTCGTCGTGCCCTACTCTGCGGCGGTCATCAGCGGCGGCAGGTACTGGGGCTATGTCGAAGAGAAGCCCGGCCTGTTCGTGCGTGCCTAGATAGATCCCAGCATGCCGACCGATGACGGCTACTTCGTGAAGGAAGGTATCGCGCCGGGTGCGCAAGTCGTCACGAGCTCGGCTGGGCTGCTGCTCGCGCACGAAACCAACCCCAGCACCGAGGCGGATTGAGCCATGATGCGCGCACTGGTCGCACTCTGCGTGCGGCATTTCGGCACCGTCACCGCGCTGACGCTCGTGGCGCTGGTGCTGGGCTCATGGAGTGCGCTGCGCTCGCCGCTCGATGTCTTCCCGGAGTTTGTCCCTACCCAGGTCACCATCCAGACCGAAGCACCGGGGTTCGCCCCGCAGCAGGTCGAGGAGTTGGTCACCAAGCCCATAGAGAACGCCGTGAACGGCGCGGCTGGACTCGCGACCCTGCGCTCGGAATCCATTCCGGGGCTTTCGGTGGTGAACATCACCTTCACCCGGGATGTCGATGTGCACGTCGCACGCCAGGGGATTTCCGAGCGCCTGTCGGAGCTCGGCAGCACCCTGCCTTCTGGCGTCGGGACACCGAAGCTCTCGCCGCTGGTGTCCTCCACCATGGACCTGCTCAAGATCGGGCTGCTGTCGGACAAAGTCGATGCCTACACGCTGCGCGACACCGCCGACTGGGTGATCAAGCCACGCCTCCTTGCAGTGCCCGGGGTCGCGCACGTCATCGTGTTTGGCGGCCAGGTGCGGCAGATTCAGATTCTGCCCGATACCCGTAAGCTGGCGAGCTACAACATCACCATGAGCGAGGTCGCGGACGCCGCGCGTACCGCGCTCTCCCTGCGCGGCGCGGGCTTCATCGATCTCGCCGCGCAACGTGTGTTGATCAGATCTCCCACGCCCGAGCCTGACATCGCGGCTATCAGCGAGGCCGTGATCGCGGTGCGCAACGGCACACCGGTGCTGCTGCGGGATGTCGCCACGGTGGAACAGGCACCGGCGTTGCGCTTCGGTGACGCCCTCGTCATGGGCAAGCCGGGGGTGTTCCTGTCGCTCGCCAGCCAGTACGGCGCCAACACTCTCAGTGTCACCCTCGCGGTCGAACGGGCGCTCGCCGCGCTCGAGCCGGCACTCAGGGCCCAGGGCATCACCGTCTATCCGGCGCTGCACCGCCCGGCCAACTTCATCGAGCGCGCGCTCGGCAATCTCAAGGAATCGCTGGCGCTCGCCGCGGTGCTCATTCTCGCCGTGCTGTACCTGTTCCTGCGCGACTGGCGTGCGGCGCTGATCGCGTTCACGGCAATACCCCTGTCGCTGCTCGCCGCGGTGGCGGTCCTCGACCGCATGGGACTCACCCTCAACACCATGACCCTCGGCGGTTTTGCGGTTGCACTCGGCGTGCTGGTCGATGACGCCATCATCGGCATCGAGAACATCATGCGGCGCCTGCGCGAGAACGCCCAACTGGAAGCCCCCAGGCCGCGCCTCGAGATCATTCGCGACGCCTCGCTCGAGGTGCGCGGCCCGGTCATCTACGCCACCGCGGTGGTGATCGTGGTGTTTCTGCCGGTCCTGTTCACCTCGAGCGTCCAGGGACGTTTCGTGGGCCCGCTCGCGCTTTCCTTCATTTTCGCGGTGGTGGCCTCACTGGTCGTGGCACTGACCTCGACCCCGGCGCTGTGCGCTCTGCTGCTGCGCCGCCACGAGGAGCGCCCGGAAGCGCGCTGGCTGCAAACCCTCAAGGTGTGGCAGCGCGAGTCGGTAGAGCGCATCGGCGCACACCTGAAGCTCATGATGCTGGTGTTGATCGGACTGGTCGTGGCCGCGGTGGCCGCGCTGCCATTTCTCGGCGGCACCTTCATGCCGGATTTTCGCGAGGGGCACTTCGTCCTGCAGGTATCGAGCTCGATCCCCGGGACCTCGCTCGATGAGATGCTGGCCCTCGGCAAACGCATCAGCGCCGAAGTGCTCGCGCTCCCCTACGTGAAGAGCATCAATCAGCAGGTCGGGCGCGCCGAGCTGGGCGAGGACACCTGGGGACCGCACCGCAGCGAGTTCCACGTCGAGTTGAAACCCGACGCGCAGGTCGATCAGGAAGAGGCACAGGAAGCGCTGCGCGGCATCCTCGCGCACTACCCGGGCACACAGAGCGAGGTCGTCACCTTTCTCGGCGACCGTATCAGTGAGAGCCTGAGCGGCGAGACGGCGCAGGTCGCCATCAAGGTGTTCGGCGACGACCTGGACGCGCTCGATGCGACCGGCGACAAGGTGGTCGCGGCTCTCGGCAAGGTCAAGGGCATCGTCGATCTGCAGTTCAAGCGACAGAGCGGCACTCCCGCGCTCGCAATCCAGCTCTCCCCGCAGGCACTCGCCGCAACCGGCCTCAGGGTCCAGGACGTTCTCGACACCGTCGAAACCGCTTACGCGGGTGCGCGCGTCGGGCAGACGTTCCGCGGCACGCGCACGGTCGATGTGGTCGTGCTGCTGCCGGAAGCCGCGCGCCATCAGTCGGCGCAGCTCGCGCGGCTCATGATCGCGAGCCCGCTCGGACCTGTGCCGCTCTCACAGGTCGCCCGCATCGATGTCAGCCAGGACCGCTACAGCATCGAGCACGACGGCGGGCAGCGGCGCATCAGCGTGACGTTCAACGTTCGCGGGGCGTCGCTCCAGAGCGTGGTGCGGGAAGCCCAGCGCGCCATTGCCAGCTCGGTCAAGCTGCCCGCGGGCGTCTATCTCGAGTTCACCGGCGCGGCGGCGGCGGAGCAGCAGACCCGTAACGAGCTCATGTTGTATTCCGCGCTGGCGCTGGCGCTGATTCTCGTCATCCTGTTGGCCTCATTCCACTGGCGCATCAATGCCTGGCTGGTGTTGGCCAATCTGCCCTTCAGCCTGATCGGCAGTGTGCTGGCGATCGCGGTGACCGGGCTCGGCATTTCCCTCGGCACCGTCGTCGGCCTCGTCACGGTCTTCGGTGTGAGTGCCCGCAACTCGATACTGCAGCTCGCCCACTACGAGCACCTGGTCGAAGTCGAGGGCGAGCCGTGGACTGCGGGGCTCGTCCTGCGCGGCGCCAACGAGCGGCTGATCCCCATCCTCATGACCGCCGCTGTGACCGCGCTCGGCCTGGCGCCGCTCGCCTTCGGCCTCAATCGTCCGGGCATGGAGATCGAGGGGCCGATGGCGGTGACCGTGCTGGGCGGCCTGCTGTCGTCCACGCTGCTGAACCTCCTGGTGCTGCCGGCCCTGGCGCAGCGCTACGTGCGCGTTACCACCCCCGCGGGCGTTGCGACGCCCGCCTGAGCGGCGCCCCGCCGCAGTCGCCGCCATCCTGCGGACTCTGTCATGATGCTGCGCACTGTCTCGCTGCAGCGGCGGGCGAGGAAGCCGACGATGACCAAAAAACGCACGGCGCGGCCGCGGCGCGCCGCGCCGGGGCCGGGCAATGGCCGCCGGCGCTGTTGGTGGGCCGAGACGGCCGATGCCGACTACGTGCGCTACCACGACGAGGAATGGGGACGACCGGTGCACGATGACCGGCGCCTCTTCGAGATGTTGACGCTCGAGGGCGCGCAGGCGGGGTTGTCGTGGTCGACGATCCTGCGCAAGCGAGCGGGCTACCGCCGCGCCTTCGCCAACTTCGACGTGCGCCGCGTGGCGCGTTTCGATGCGCGGCGCCGCGCCGCGCTGCGCCGCGACAGTGCCATCGTGCGCAACCGCCTGAAGATCGACTCCACCGTGAGCAACGCCCGCGCCTTCCTCGAGGTGCAGCGCGAGTTCGGCTCCTTCGACCGCTATCTGTGGAGCTTCGCCGGCGGGCGCCCAATCGTGAACTGCCCGCGGCGCGGCGCCGTGCCGGCGCGTACCGCGCTCAGCGACGCGCTTTCGCGGGATCTCACCGGGCGCGGCTTCCGTTTCGTCGGCTCGACCATCATGTACGCCTTCCTGCAGGCGGTCGGGGTCGTCAACGACCACACGCGCGACTGCTTTCTGTGCCCGCGGCGCACGCCGCGGACGGCAGGTGCCGGGCGCAGGCGGGGGGCGGCCCCTCGTCGCGGATCACAGTAGCGCCCGCTCCCGAGCGCCTCTTAAGATAGCGGCCCAATTTCTCGCATCAGGACTCGTCTATGAAGGTTCTTCTCGCGATAGCGTTCGCCACGGCTACGGCCGCAGCCTATGCGGACTGCCCCTACCCGCAGGCCCCCACGAAACTCCCGGACGGCGCGACCGCAACGCTCGAGGAGATGGTTGCCGGACAGAAGGCGGTGGGCGCGTACCAGAAGGCGATCAATGACTACACGGCCTGCATCGACAAGGAACTCGATGACGCCCTCGCCAAAGGGGGTGACAAGCTGAAGCCCGAGCAGAAGCAGGACATGCAGCGCGTCGAGGCACAGAAGCACAACGCCGCCGTCGATCAGCTCCAGGCCATCGCCGACCGTTTCAACGAGCAGGTGAAGGTCTACAAGGCCCGGACCGCCGACAAGAAGGGCTGAGTGCTCACCCCTGCCGAGGCCGACCAGCTGATCGGTCAGCATCTGCAGTGCCTCCCGGTCGAGTCCCTGCCGCTGACGCAGTGTGCCGGCGCGGTGCTGCGCGAGAACATCTACGCCGAGCGCGACCAGCCGCCGTATGACCGGGTGGCCATGGACGGCGTGGCGCTCGACAGCCGGGCGGTGAGCGCTGGGGGGCGCTCCTTCCGCATCCAGGCGACGCAGGCGGCCGGCGATGCGCCGCTCACCCTCGCGGCCGCCGCGGACTGCATCGAAGTGATGACCGGGGCGGTGCTGCCGGGGGGCTGCGACAGCGTGGTGCCGGTCGAGAAGCTCGCCATCGAGCGCGGACAGGCGAGCCTGGCGCCGGATGCGCAGATCGAGCCCTGGCAGAACGTCCACCGGCGCGGCAGCGACACGCGTCAGGGCGCGCTGCTGTTGAGCGCGGGACAGCGCCTGCGCGCACCGGAAGTCGCCATCGCGGCCTCCGCGGGCATGGCACGCATCCGCGTGGCAAGTCAGCCGATGCTGGCGGTCATCTCCACCGGCAACGAACTGGTCGAGCCGGGCGAGCCCGTGCTCGCTCACCAGGTGCGCCGCTCGAACGCCTACGCCATCGTCAGCGCGCTGCGCGAGCACGGGTTCCAGCGCGTCGCGGACGATCACATCCGCGACGATGCGGAGGAACTGCGCCAGCGCCTGCGCTTTCACCTCGAGACACACGATGTGCTGGTGCTCTCGGGCGGCGTATCGATGGGCCGCTTCGATCTGGTGCCGCAGGTGCTCGGCGAGCTGGGGGTACGCACGATCTTCCACAAGGTCGCGCAGCGGCCCGGCAAGCCACTGTGGTTTGGCGTTGCCCCCTCGGGAGCCGCGGTGTTCGGACTACCCGGCAACCCGGTGTCCACCCTCGTGTGCCTGACGCGCTACGTGCTGCCGGCGCTGTGCGGCAGCCTCGGCCAGAACCCACGGCCGGTGCAGCGCATGGCGCTCGCGGCGCCCGTGACCGTCACGCCGCCGCTGACATACTTCGTCCCGGTCCGGCTCGAACAGGATGACTGGGGACGGGACTGGGCCGTGCCAGCCCCCACCAACGGCTCGGGCGACTTCACCGGGCTGGCGGGCACCGAGGGGTTCGTAGAGCTCCCGCCGGGGCCCAATACCTACGCCAAGGGCTTCGTGACGCGCCTGCACCGCTGGTCGTGAAGGTTGCAACGGCGGCGGGCGCCCCCACCCATCCGGCGGGCGCAGGGCGCAATTAGCCTTTGGCGGAAGCGGTCCTCATACTGTCGTAAGCCATGTCCGATCGTGAAGTCATCGTTCCGCTGCGGCCGCTCGCCGGCCCGCGGGATACCTTTGCCCGTCCGATGCGGGATCTGCGCATTTCGGTGATGGACCGGTGCAATTTCCGCTGCCCTTACTGCATGCCGCGCGAGACCTACCACGAGCGCTACCGGTTCCTCGGCTCGCACGAGCGGCTCTCGTTCGATGAGATCGTGCGCCTCGCGCGGCTGTTCGTGCAGCTCGGTGCGCGCAAGCTGCGCCTGACGGGCGGCGAGCCGTTGCTGCGTACGAACCTGCCCGACCTGATCGGTGATCTCACCGACATCCCCGGCGTGGAGGACGTCGCGCTCACGACCAACGGGGTGCTGCTGGCGCGCTATGCCACCGAGCTCAAGGCCGCCGGGCTTCAGCGGGTGACCGTGAGCCTCGACAGTCTCGATCCCGAGGTGTTCGCGCGCATGAGCGGTGGCTTCGCCGGCGTCGAGGACGTGCTCGAAGGCATCGAGCATGCGCGGCGCAGCGAGCTCGCCCCGATCAAGATCAACGCGGTCGTACAGCGCAACGTGAACGATCACACCGTAATCGACCTGGTGGAGCGCTTCCGCGGCACCGGCGTGATCGTGCGCTTCATCGAGTACATGGACGTGGGCAACCGCAATCACTGGAGCGAGGGCCTGGTGGTACCGTCGAAGGAGCTGGTGGCACGCATCGGCGCGCGCTGGCCGCTCGAGCCGCTCGAACCTGGCTATCGCGGCGAAGTCGCCCGCCGCTACGCCTTTACCGACGGCCAGGGCGAGGTCGGCTTCATCTCCTCGGTGTCGCAGCCCTTTTGCGGCGATTGCACGCGCTCGCGCCTGTCGTCCGACGGCGTGCTCTACACCTGCCTGTTTGCCACCCACGGGACGAGTTTGCGCGATGCGTTGCGCGGCGGCGCGAGCGATGACCAGCTGCTCGAGCTGATCCGTGGCGTGTGGCTCGCCCGCTCCGACCGCTACAGCGAGCAGCGCGCCAGCCTGCGCCGCTCGGTGAGCGATGAGCGTAAGGTCGAGATGTTCTACATCGGTGGCTGATGCCTCGCCGCAGCCTCACGCACCTCGACGCGCGCGGCCGGCCCACCATGGTTGACGTGGGGGCGAAGGAGGTCACCCATCGGGTCGCCGTTGCCGAGGCCCGTGTGCGCTTGCCGCGCGAGGTGGCGCAGGCCCTGCGCGCGAGCGGTCACCGCACGCGGAAGGGCCCGGTCTTCGACACGGCGATCGTCGCCGGCGTGCAGGCAGCCAAACGCACTCATGAGCTCATCCCCTTCTGCCATCCGCTCGGAATCGAGAACTGTCAGTTGCACATCGAGCAGCAGGCGCAGGAGATCGTGGTCCGCTGTGAGGTGTCGGTCCATCACCGTACCGGGGTCGAGATGGAAGCGCTCACGGGGGCCGCAGTCGCCGCGCTCACCATCTACGACATGTGCAAGGCGCTCTCCCACGATATCGTGATCGGCGAGGTACGCCTGCTCGCCAAGTCCGGCGGCCGGCGCAGATTCGCACGTACCGCTGCGGAGCGTCGGCCGTGAGTGCCGCGGGCGGCAACGGCGCCGGTGTCGGCGCAGGCGGCGCGGCGCCGCTCGCAGGGCTCGTGCTCGCCGGCGGGCGCAGCACTCGCATGCGCACCGACAAGGCGGCACTGCCGTACGGCGGGCGCAGTCAGCTTGAGCGAGCCATGACACTCATCGCCCCGCACGTGACGCGTGCGTACGTGTCGGTGCGCGCCGACCAGAGTTCCGATCCGCTGCGTGCGCGCTTTCCGCAGATTGCCGACACGCACGAGAACCTGGGCCCGATCGCGGGGCTCCTCGCCGCTCAGGCGCGTCATCCCGAAGCCGCCTGGCTGGTGCTCGCCTGTGATCTGCCGCTGCTGGATGAGCCGACGCTCGCGCACCTCGTGCGCTCACGGGCCCCGCAGCGCATGGCGACCGCCTATCGCTCGAGCCACGATGGCCTGCCCGAGCCCCTGTGTGCCATCTGGGAACCGCGCAGCGCTGCGCCGCTCGCCGCCTATGTCACGAGCGGCCGGCAGTGCCCGCGCCGTTTCCTCCTCGGCGCGGATACCTGCCTGATCGATGAGCCGAACCCGCGTGCGCTCGACAACATCAACACGCCCGAGGAGTATAGGAGTGCCATGACCGCGCTCGCCCCGCAAGCCACGGCGGACCCGAAGCACATCACCGTGCAGTACTACGCTTTGCTGCGGGAGCAGGCAGGCCGGCGCGACGAGGCGCTGGTGACACGCGCGCGCACCGCCGCGGAGCTGTACACCGAGCTCACGCAGCGTTACCCCTTCTCGCTCGCGCCCGAGATGCTGCGGGTGGCCATCAACACCGAGTTCCGGGAATGGACGGCCCCGCTCGCCGACGGCGACGCGGTCGTGTTCATACCCCCGGTCGCCGGGGGCTGAGGAGCGAGTACTCATGGCCGCATTTCAGTTCACCCGCACACCGATTGCCCCCGATGAGCTGCGGCGCGCGCTCGCGGACCCGGCCTGCGGCGGTTACGCCGCGTTCGAGGGCTGGGTGCGTGACAGCAACGAGGGCCAGCGCGTTCGCGGACTCGAGTACGAAGCCTTCGAGGCGCTCGGCGTGCGCGAGGGTGAGCGCATCGTCGCCGACGCGATCGCGCGCTTCGGTGTGGCGCACGCCGCCTGCGTACATCGCATCGGCGCACTCGCGGTCGGCGAGCTCGCGGTGTGGGTCGGGGTGAGCGCCGCGCACCGCGATGAGGCGTTCCGCGCCTGCCGCTACATCATCGATGAGGTCAAGCATCGCTTGCCCATCTGGAAGAAGGAGCACTATCTGAACGGTGACTCCGGCTGGGTGAACTGCGAGCGCTGCGCGGCTGCGCCGGCGCAGGCCGCGGCGGAGGATGCCGCGGCCGCGCGGCACGTCCACGAGCACGTCTAGCCGCGGCCGACCGCTACGGCCGCACCTGCCCCGCTCCGCGTACCACGTACTTGTAGCTGGTGAGCTGCTCCACGCCGACCGGGCCGCGCGCGTGGAAACGGTCCGTGGAGATGCCGATCTCGGCTCCCATGCCGAACTCGCCACCATCGGCGAACTGCGTCGAGGCGTTGTGCAGCACGATCGCGCTGTCGACGCGCTGCAGAAAGCGCTCGGCGGTCGTCGGATTCTCGGTCACGATCGACTCGGTGTGCGCCGAGCCGTAGCGCGCAATGTGCGCGATCGCCGCGTCGACTCCTTCGACGACGCGGGCAGCGATGATCGCGTCGAGATACTCGGTATACCAGTCATCCTCGCTCGCCGGGCGCACGCGCGGATCGACGCGCTGCACGGTCGCATCGCCGCGCACCTCGCAGCCAGCCTCCAGCAGGTCGCTGATGAGCGGCCGCAGGTGGGTCGCGGCGCATGCCGCATCCACGAGCAGCGTCTCGGCTGCGCCGCAGATGCCGGTGCGGCGCATCTTGGCGTTCAGGGTAACGGCGCGTGCCATGCGGACGTCGGCATCGCGGTCGATGTACACGTGGCAGTTGCCCTCGAGGTGGCCGATGACCGGGACACGCGCCTCCTTCTGTACCCGCTCGACGAGGCTGCGACCGCCGCGCGGCACGATGACATCCAGATACTCGCTCATGCCGGCGAGCATGTAGCCCACTGCCGCGCGGTCGCTGGTCGGCACCAGCTGGATGCAGGCTGCCGGCAATCCGGCCGCCGCGAGCCCGCTCGTGAGGCACTCGTGCAGGGCGGCGCTCGAGTGCTCACTCTCTGAGCCGCCGCGCAGGATGCAGGCATTGCCCGATTTCAGGCACAGCGCGCCGGCGTCCGCGGTGACGTTGGGACGACTCTCGTAGATGATGCCGATCACCCCGAGCGGCACGGCGACGCGCTGAATCCGCAGCCCGTTCGGACGCTGCCACTCGGCAACGACGCGGCCGATGGGGTCGGCGAGCCCGGCCACCGCATCGATGCCCGCGGCGAGCGACTCGAGGCGCCGCTCATCGAGACGCAACCGCTCGAGGCGCGGCCCGCTCAGGTGCCGGGCCCGCGCCGCGGCGACATCGCGCTCGTTGGCGGCCAGGATCCCGGCCGCCCGGGCACGCACCGCTTGCGCGGCCGCAACGAGCGCGGCGTTCTTCTGCGCACCGGGGGCGAGCGCGAGCACGGCGGCCGCCTCGGTGGCGGCCCGCCCGAGTTCCTCCATCAGCTCGCCGATGCGTCGCGCGTCCATCTCTCAGGGTGCCGGCTGCGGCGCGCTCATTGCCGTGGCGCCGGTGGCCTCCGGACGCAACAGCACCAGGTCGTCGCGGTGGATCATCTCGTCGCGGCCCCGGAAGCCGAGGAGCTCGGCGATCTCCGAGGACTTACGCCCTATGATGCGCGCCGCGTCGCCATCGGAGTAGGCAATGATGCCGCGCGCGACCTCCGAGCCGTCGCTCGCGAGCACACTCACGGTGTCGCCACGATCGAAGCGTCCGCGCGTGCCAGTGACGCCGGCAGGCAGGAGGCTGCGGCCATCGAGCAGCGCGCGCAGCGCACCGGCATCGATGGTGATCGCACCGGCAGGTCGCAGCGTACCGGCGATCCACTGCTTGCGCGCTGCGGCGGGCGTCGCCGTCGGGATGAACCAGGTGCACTCGGACTCCTCCTCGATGCGTCGCAGCGGGTGGCGCGGCGCGCCGGCGGCAATGCACATGTGACAGCCGGCCGCGAGCGCAATGCGTGCCGCGGCGATCTTGGCCGCCATGCCGCCGGAGCCCAGCTGCGAGGCCGGGCGTCCGCCCATCGCTTCGATCTCCGGAGTGAGCTGGCGCACCTCGCGGATGAGCCGCGCGTTCGGGTCGCGGTTGGGATCGGCGCTGTAGAGCCCCGCAACGTCCGAGAGCAGCACCAGGCAGTCCGCGCCCGTCATCTGCGCAACGCGCGCGGCGAGACGATCGTTGTCGCCGTAGCGGATCTCGGCGGTCGCCACCGTGTCGTTCTCGTTGATCACCGGCAGCGCGCCGAGCTCCAGCAGCGACTCGAGCGTGGCACGCGCGTTGAGGTAGCGACGGCGGCGCTCGCTGTCCTCGAGGGTGAGCAGGACCTGCGCCACGGTCACGTCATTGCTCTCGAGCAGCTCCTTGTAGGCGTGCGCGAGCCGGATCTGTCCCACCGCGGCCGCCGCCTGGCTCTCCTCGAGTCGCAGGCTTCCGTGCTTCAGGCCGAGACGCCGCCGTCCGAGCGCGATCGCTCCGGATGACACCAGGATGACACGCTGGCCGCGCTTGCGCAGGCGCAGCAGGTCTTCCACCAGGGTCTCGAGCCAGGCGCGGTTGACGCGGGCGCTCTCTGCGTCCACCAGCAGCGCAGAGCCCACCTTCACAACGATTCGTCGCGCGAACGTCAGGGGAACCATGAAGCAAAACTATACGCATCCGACCTGCGTTGCCCAACCCGACCGCAGCCCCTACACTTGACGGCGGCGAAAATGAGCACAGGGTGGTTTTCGCGGTGAGCAGAGATTACGAGCCGGTGCCCGGCCAGTGGTACGAGAACGTCGAGGAAGAAGAATCCTTCCGCGTGCTGTCGGTGGACGAGGATTCCGAGCGCCTGGAGATCGAGTACCTCGATGGCGACATCGAGGAAATCGACCTGGAGACCTGGCACGAGATGGACCTCGAGCGCATCGAGGAGCCCGAGGGCTGGTCCGAGTCCGACGACGAGGAAGCCGAGGACGACGATGAGTGGGAGGAAGAAGAAGAGGAGGACGAGGACGACGACGACTTTGACGAGGACGAGGACGACGCCGACGACGAGCGGGATGAGTATTGACCTCGGGCGGCGTCGATAGCTGGTACCACGAGAAAGAGTCCGCCTGGCTGTACCGTCGGGTGGCCGCCGCGGAAGCGGACCCCGCCCGAAGCGCCCTGTTTCTGAAGCTCGCTGCCGCCGCCGAGGAGCAGGCGGCGAAGTGGCAGCTCGCCGCGCAGCGCAAAACCCCTGGAACGGTCGAGGAGCGGCGGTTCGTCCCGTCGTTACGCGCGCGCATCGTCGCGCGGCTGCTGTCGCGCTTCGAGCCACGCTCGCTGCGCGCAGTACTGGCCGCGATGAAACTCCGTGGCCTGTCGATCTACAGTGCGCCGCTGGCGGTGGCCGGCCATTCGATGCCGACCTCACTCGCCCAGGTCGGCGCGCGACATCGCAGCGCGCTCGGCGGCGGGTTGCGCGCCGCGGTGTTCGGGGTGAACGATGGACTGGTGTCCAACGTGAGCCTGGTGCTCGGTGTTGCGGGCGCGGGCGCCGCCAGCGGCTACGTGCTCACCGCCGGGCTCGCGGGACTGCTCGCGGGCGCGCTCTCCATGGCCGCGGGCGAGTACATCTCGGTGCGCTCGCAACGCGAGATGTACGAGCACCAGATCGCGCTCGAGCGCGAGGAGCTCGCCGAGTATCCCGACGAGGAAGCCGAAGAGCTGGCGCTCATCTACCAGGCGCGCGGGGTCGGGCTCGAGCAGGCGCGGGCGGTGAGTCAGGCGCTCCTCGCCAATCCCCAGGCAGCGCTCGATGTGCTGGCGCGCGAAGAGCTCGGGCTCAATCCCGACGACCTCGGCTCGCCGTGGCAGGCGGCCTGGTCTTCCTTCGTCGCGTTCGCACTCGGGGCCGCGGTGCCGCTCGTGCCCTTCCTGTGCCGTTTCACCGGCACTGCCGCAACCGCGGGCGCCGTGGCAGTGACGCTGGTGGCGCTGTTCGGGGTGGGGCTCGGGTTGTCGCTGTTCACCGGTCGTGACGCACTGCGCAGCGCCGTACGCATGGTGCTGATCGGCGGTGGCGCGGGCGCGGTCAGCTTCCTCGTGGGCCGCGCCGTGGGTGTGGCGATCGGCTGAGCGCGCCGAGCGCGGCCTTGGGCTTGAAAAGGCCCGCCGCGGCCCCATGCTGGCCAGTGTGCCGCGGTAACGGTACAGTGCCGCCGCGAGCGTCCCGCATCCCTCTGTTCAAAGCAGGGTTTCCCGTCATGAAACGCATCGTGCTGTTCATCGCCACCAACCTGGCCGTGCTGCTGATCTTGACGACCGTGGCGCGCCTGCTGGGCCTCGACACCTGGCTCGCCGAGCATGGCGAGAGCCTCGGAGGCCTGCTCGTCTGGGCAGCGCTGTTCGGTTTTGGCGGCGCCTTCATCTCGCTCGCCATGTCGAAGATGCAGGCCAAGCGGTTCATGGGCGTTCAGGTGATCAACGACTCCCCCGATCCGACCGCGCAGTGGTTGGTTTCGGTGGTCGACCGCTACGCGCGCGAGGTCGGCGTCAAGATGCCGGAGGTGGGCATTTTCAACTCCGCGGCGCCGAACGCGTTCGCCACCGGTGCGAGCCGCAACTCGGCGCTCGTCGCCGTGAGCACCGGGCTCCTGCAGAGCATGAACCGTCAGGAGGTCGAAGCGGTGGTCGGTCACGAGATGACGCACGTTGCCAACGGCGACATGGTGACGCTCACCCTGCTCCAGGGCGTCGTCAACACTTTCGTGCTGTTCCTCGCGCGCGTCGTCGGTCAGATCCTCGACCGTGGCTCCAGTG
>Ga0318515_10000077_pt1 | contig 19060 bp, 15 predicted proteins | sample GRESIP176b2f19_FD_202499 | JGI IMG/M metagenome (GOLD analysis project Ga0318515, IMG submission 202499) | Tropical soil microbial communities from Luquillo Experimental Forest, Puerto Rico - GRE.SIPMG.176b2f19 | ecosystem: Environmental > Terrestrial > Soil > Tropical forest > Bulk soil...
TGACCCGATGCAGCGTATCCACCTCGAACAGGCCGGTTTCGGACGGTCCGTAATCGCCGGTTTCGGCGCGCTGCTTCTGGTCGCCTCCGGTACAGAAGGCCTTTTCGCCGGCCCCGGTCAGGCAGATCACCCCGACTTCCGAACTCCCCCAAGCCAATTTGAAAGCGCGGATCAGCTCGTCGAGGGTGCGTGCCCGAAATGCGTTGTACCGATCAGGCCGATTGATAGTGATCCACGCCAGGCCACTGTCGACCTCGTAAGAAATGTCAGTGAACTCGCTCATCGGTTGCCTCTCCTCATTGAAAGCCTCAGCGATTATGGTCTTACCATTGTACCAAAGTGCCAGCGGGTGCCGCCATACCCGGTCTTCTCACACCGGCGCGAAGTGCCTGTGCATTTGAGCCAGTTCACTGATCGACCGTTGCAGGTCGTCGAGCTCAGCGACGAGGGCGGCCCGGCCCTCCGCCGCCTCTGAATCGAGAAGCCCGCGGTGCCGGGCCATCTTCAATGCGGTGGCAAACATGTCCCCGGATACCGATTCCTCGGTGATGCGGTGCTGCAGTGACCACTGCCGGCCAAGGCGAAGAGACCTCTCCAGCAACGTCTGCTCGTCGACGTCGCTAGCGGCACCGAGGTTGAGCAACTCCTCGGCCACCACCCGGTAGGCGTCAATGAATGGCCTGAGCACGAGATGAGCCACCAGCAGGTCACTTTCATGCAGGCTCCGCGCGGCCTCTGCGGCGTCCACCGGCGCGTCACGGTCATGGCTGCGTCCGGTCATGATCTCGAACTCGTTCCACAATTCGTCCGCGAATTCAGCGCGTCCGGCGAAGAAAAAATCGAACTTGAGGAGTTCGCGAACCGCCAGCGCCTTCTCCCACCCAGTGCGCTTGGTGGCCCCCGGTGTGCGCACGATAGCCAGTAAGGTCAGTTCGGCGATCGCCCTCATCACCAGGACGTGGATCGCGCTGTTGCGGTAGACGGCAACGATCAGGTGCTGGTCGTCGCCGATCCCCCACACCGTCGTCGGCCCCTCGGCGTAGCTGGTCAACACCCCGGAGCCGACCAGGTCGTGCAGCGTTTGCGCCACCGTGGCACGGTCGGTGAGGTCGGCGCCCCCGGCAACGGGCCAGCCGCGGGCGCTCAAGTAGTGGGCCAGCGGTGCGACGGTCGCGCACACTTCGTCGAGGGTCAGGGCACGGTCTTCGCCGAGCATCGCCACGCACACGGCAGCCGTCGCAGTTACCGGCGTGGCCTGGTTGAGGCGGTGGCAGATCTCCAGCGCAATGCGTTCGACCACCTGCCGGTCGCTCAGCCCTTCGGCGCGCAACTCGCCCATTCGCTCATACAGGGGCACCGTCGACCCGAAGTTGATGTAGATGCGTCCGAGCCGATGTCGCAGGCCGCGTGCATAACTCAGCAGCCAGCGCGCGTTCTCGGGCTTCTTGGGGAGTCCACGCGACTCCTCGGTCATCAGTTTGACTTCGTGCAGCGGCAACTGGTCGAAGAGGATGGAGACCGGGACGGCGAGGGTCCGCTCCGACTGCACGGAATCGACCGCGTCGGTCACATATCGCAGCAACCCGTATCGCGGAGGCCGCAGTTTGCCGGTGCGTGTCCGGCCTCCTTCGATCGACCACACCAGGTTGCGGCCGGTGGCGACCATCTGGCCGACGAGCGCGCGCAGGGCCAGCCGGTACACCGGGATGTCCCCGGTCGCGCGCCGCACGGGAATGAAGCCGTTACGGCGGGCCAATGTTCCCAGCGGAAAAAAGTTGAGATTGGCGCCGGCCAGCCCGAACGTCGGCGAAATGCCTCCCCGCGTAAGGCGGGGCGGGAACGAGAACTGATCCAGGTAGGAGCGGTGCGAGATCAAAAAGATCAGCGCGTGGTCGCGGTCGAGTGCCCGCAGCTTGGCAAGGTCGTCGTCGTCGATGACGACCTGGAATCCGCGCACCATCCACGCTGACAACGCATGCCAGGCGCGCACGACGGAAGGCACGTGGGTGGCCGCCATCTCGCGCACATAAGCCGCAGCCTCGGCCCGCACGTCGTCCACACCGCGGTCCAGCTGCGACGCCAATTGCGCTGTAGCCTTGAGGAATCCGTCGGAATTCAGCAGCGCCTCAGCATCGTCGGACGACTGGCTCGCGGCGGACCCGTTTCGCAGCAGCCGCGCGAGGCGATCCGGCAGCGTCATCATTTCGCCGCCGCTGATGCCTTCGCGATCATCTCTGACCACTGTTTACCGGCGTCGGTACCCGGCCAATCGTCGAGCGTGTCGATGTAGAGATCGCGCATTCGCGGTACCCACTCATCGAGATCGGCTTTCGTCCAGTTCGTGGTCGGAAGTGGTTCGTGGACAACGACTTCGATCGTGCCTTCCTGGACCACCCGCGCGTTGCGCCACATGATTTCGCCAGCGTTGCGGATGACAATCGGAACGATCGGCACCCCCGCGTCGCGGGCAAGGTGAAAGCCGCCTTTCTTGAACACCCCAACCCGCGGACTCAGCGACCTGGTGCCTTCGGGCGACAGTACGATCGAAACGCCCTTAACCAATTTGTCCACCGCGGGCTGCATCGCCGAGATGGCCTTGGACGTGCTGGAGCGGTCCACGAAGGCGACGTCGGCCATGCTGAGCAGCTGCCCGAGCACCGGTATCTGCTTGACCTCGGCCTTGGCCACCACGGTGAACCCCCGTTGCACAACCTTCGAGGTGACCAGCGCGTCGATCAGCGTGCTCTGGTGATTGATGAAGAACACCGCGGGACGGTGGGTTGTGTGCTGCTCGCCGATGACGTCGAACTTGATATTCGCGAATGGCCCTGCAACCCGGCCGAACAGGGACGTGCCCAGGTCCATGCCGCCCCGGCTATCGTTCGTCAACAGCCCGACGGCCGTGCCCGCGCCGACTGCCGCGGCGAAGCTGCCGAACAGCGCCGACGTCCGGACCAGCGCCATCGGATGGAACTGGCTCCGCCTAGTCCGGAACCGCACGACCTGCCATCCGCGCTCACCGGCGTGGCGGGCCAGAGCCGACCCCGGGTTGACCGGATGCGGAAAGCCGACCGAGTCCAGGAAGGGCACATCCTCATCGCCGTTCGCGTAGGCGTGGCAGTTCTTAAGCGGGATTCGTTTGCTGCTGGCAAATTCTTTGACCGCAGCCAGCTTGCCTTCTCCCCACGGTGGGCGTCCTGCTACGCCGCCGGTGAGCACACCGTGCTCGGTCTCGAGCTCTGTGCACAAGACGTGCTCGATACCCAATTCGCGGGCCATGGGCTGCACCTGCATCCGTGTCGCCGAAGTCGCGATCACGACGGTGTGGCCTTGGTTTTGATGAGCACGCACCAACCGCCACGCGCCGTGGAAGAGCGCACCGGCGATCTCCTGGGCGAACAATTGTTCCCCGAGCTCCATCAGCTCGTCGTCGGTACGGCCCACCCAGCTCCGGATTCCCTGCGATAGCAGGTCTTTGAACCCGGCCTCGTCGAGGGGGCCGCCGAGCGCAGCGAGCATCGTGCGGACAAACTCGTCGGGTCCCAATTCGAAGTTGCGCGCGCGGTGCGCAAGGAGCGCGCCGGCTGAGTAGCCCTGGATCAGGGTTCCGTCGAAGTCGAAGAAGGCGGTGACTTTCGGACCGCCGGGTCCCATCTTGATGCGCTCGATGAGCTCATCGACCGTGATCACCGGCGGTGTCGTCCCGCTCATCTCATTCTCACTTCTTCCTTTGTCGCGGGCCCACGTTTGTCTCGGTGACCACAAGCCCGGCCCCGACACCACGCATCGCGTGCCGCAGTCGTCGGGAAGGGAGGGCACGCCCCCAGGGGTGCCGGGGCAGGTGGCTTGCGGCTGCCAACAATGCTGCGACCATCCCACTATGAAGAGTCGATCCGGCGCGGCCAAGAGTGACGACGCGAAATACCCCTTCTGCGGGGTAGAGAACTGCCCGATGTGGTGACGCGACGGCGCCGGTCATTCGGCCAGACTCACAGCAGCGGGTCCGGCGCAGCCGATCCGCACTACATTTGTCGGGTCCACTCGGGAAGCGCCGGAAGCGCCGATCAGCGGCGGCAAATCCGTCCCGTTGTATCGAGCCAAACGCCAATAGAAAAGGGGCAGGGGATGCAGATCTCAGCCGCGATGGTGCAGGAAGTGGGCGCGCCGTTCACACTAGCCGAGGTCGACCTTCAAGGGCCGGCACCCGATGAAGTCGTAGTGCAGATCGCCGGATCCGGCCTCTGCCACACCGATATCGCGGTCAAGGAAGGGCACATGCCGTTTCCATTACCCGGTGTCATGGGCCACGAGGGCAGCGGGACCGTGGTGTCGGTCGGCGCTGACGTCAAATCGGTCACCGTCGGTGATCACGTGGCGATCAGCTTCAACAGCTGCGGCCAGTGCCCCCATTGCGCCAAGGGCGAACCGGCCTACTGCCACAACTTCCTCGAATACAACTTCGGCGGGGTACGCCCCGACGGGTCCTCCGGGCTGGCCTCAGCCGGCACCAAACTGGGGGCGAACTTCTTCGGCCAGTCATCTTTGGCCAGCCACGCGCTGGCCCATGAGCGCAACGTGGTCAAGTTACCGCCGGACGTGGCGGTCGAGCTCGTCGGGCCGCTTGGCTGCGGCGTCCAAACGGGTGCCGGCGCGGTGTTCAACTCGCTTGACGTCCAGCCCGGGTCGACGGTGGTCGTCGCCGGCGCGGGAGCGGTGGGCCTGTCCGCCGTAATGGCCGCGGTGGTACGCGAGGCCGCGTCGATCATCGCGGTCGACCTACACGAAAGCAGGCGCGCGCTGGCCACCCAGTTCGGTGCCACCCACACCATTGACCCGCAGGCCGGCCCGCTGGCCGAGCAGATCCGGGAGATCGTTCCGACGGGCGCCAATTACGCCGTCGACACCACCGCGGTGACTCCCGTCGTGGAACAGCTGCTGGCCTCCCTTGGAGTGCGGGGCATGCTCGGGTTGATCGGTGTCCCGGCCGATCCGCAGGCCGTCTTTTCGATAGGCCTATTCCAGCCGCCCCTGCTCGGGCTGACCATTCGGGGCATCGTGGAAGGCGACGCCGACCCGCAGACGTTTATCCCGTACCTGCTCGATCTGCATCGTCAGGGCAAGTTCCCGTTCGACAAGCTGATCACCACGATGCCCCTCGCCCAGATCAACGAGGCGGTCGACGCCCTGCACCGCGGCGAGGTCCTCAAGGTCGTACTGACCCCCTGATACGAATTCGGAAGATATCAATGGCGAACAAGCGGAGACGATGGGCAACCACCGCGGCCACGGCGCTCCTGGCCGGCAGCGCCGTGGCCGTGGTGGCGACGCGGGCTCGGCGCGACCCACACGGGTCGCCTGCTGTAGTGCCCCCGCTGGAGCTGACTCCAGTTCACCGGGGGGGAACCGGGCAACCGTTATTGCTGTTGCACGGGATCGGGGCTATCTGGCGGTCGTGGTCCCCGGTGCTGCCCTATCTCGAGCCACACCACCAAGTGATCGTGCCGACGCTGCACGGGCACGCTGGTGGGCCGGACCTTGACCCGGAGGTTGCGCCGTCGGTTCAGGCTCTGGTCGACGGAATCGAAGGGGAACTGGACCGCCTGGGCCTGCAGAAAGTGCATATCGCCGGAAACTCGCTCGGTGGGTGGATCGGCATCGAGCTCGCCCGCCGCGGACGGGCGCAATCGCTCGTCCTCCTCAGCCCGGCCGGAGCCTGGCGGTCGCCCCGCCGTATCAGAATGACCTCGCACGGCGTCAGGTTCTCCCTCGGTGCGCTCGCTCGATACTCGCATCGGGCCGACGCGATCGCCAGGCACCGCCTACTGCGGTGGGCGATGCTGGCGGGCCAGGTAGCTCATCCCCGCCACGTGCCCCATGAATCGGTGGTGACCTACATCCACGCCAGCGGTCAGTCGCCGGTCGTCGAACCGCTGCTGCGGGTACTTCACCTAAAGCCGGTCGACCCCCTCCCCGCCGACCGGGACTACCCCGTCAGGCTGGTGTGGGGCGACCGCGATCTCGTATTGCCGTTCAAGCATTTCGGCTCGCCGATGCTCGAACGTTTACCGGGGGCAGAATTGATACACCTCAGCGGGGTGGGGCACGTTCCGATGTCCGACAACCCGGCCCGCGTCGCCGAACTCATCCTGGAAGTGACCCGCGCCGTTGACAGCGCGGCGGCGTCGGCACAGAGAGGTGATGGCCATGTCCAGCAACGACGCTGACGCGCTTGCTTCATGGGGCGGAGGGCAAGACCTCAGCGCAGCGGAAGCGCTGATGTGGCGCACCAGCAACGATCATCGCGCACGCTCAACTGGGGTGATGATCGAGTTGCTGGACACCGAGCCGGACTGGGATCGGCTGGTGGCCGCCCACGAGCGATTCACGCAGCGGGTCCCTCGACTGCGGGAACGCATCGTCGAGCCACCACTGCCCCTCGTTCCGCCGGCATGGTCCCCGGACCCACATTTCGACATGGAGTATCACCTGCAGCGGGTGCGGCTGCCAGGCGAGGGGTCGATGGCCGAGTTGCACGCCCTGGCCGCCCAATTCACCGCTCGCCCGTTCGATCCCGAGCGTCCCCCCTGGGAGGCAATGCTCGTGCTCGGGCTCACCGGCGGTCAGGCCGCCTACCTGTTCAAACCGCATCACAGCCTGAGTGATGGGATCGGTCTGCTCCAATTGCTGGATCTCTCCCACGGGCGCAGCCGGGAGCCAGGCCCCGCCGACGACAGGCCGATGCCCGAGCCCCGCCGCCGGGAGTCGCCCGAGGGTCTGCTCGTAAACAGGCTCGCCGCCAGAGCCGTTCGCGCGCCCGCGGGTGCGGTGCGGGAAGCAGTCTCCGTCGCGGCCCGCTTCGCCGGCGACCCAGTCGGAACAACGACAGACGCCGTTAAATTCGCAATGTCGCTGCGGCGAGTGCTGACACCGCCGGATACACCCCACTCACCCGCGCTGAGCGGCAGCGGGCCCGGTTATCGGTTTGACACCTTCGACGTGGCGTTCGACGACCTGAAAGCAGCGGGACGGGCTGCCGGTGGTTCGGTCAACGACGCGTTCTTGGCCGGTCTGCTCGGCGGGGTGCGACGTTATCACGAAAAACTTTCTCTCACAGTCGATTCCATGCCGGTGGCGATACCAGTCAGCCTTCGGACCGACGCAGACCCGATGGGCGCCAACAAGTTCGCCGGTGCTCGGTTCGTGGCGCCGGTCGGTGAACCGGATCCCGCAGCGCGTATCGCCGCCATCCACGACTTCATCGCGGAGGCGCGCATGGAGCCCGCGCTCGGTTTCCTCGACCTTCTTGCGCCGGTGCTGAGCCGCCTGCCGGGGATTGTGCTCAGCCGTATGGTCGGTGAGATGACGGGCCTATCCGACCTGCAGGCCTCCAACCTCGGTGCGATCGCCCGTCCGCTCTATCTGGCGGGTGCGCGGGTGACGCGCGTCTACCCGATGGGTCCTCGACCCGGCATCCCCGCCATGGTGGCGATGCTGACTTACGAGGGAACCTGTTGCATATCCGTCAACTTCGACCCCGAGGCCATCGTCGACCCCGCAGCATTCGCGACTTGCCTCCGCGAAGGCTTCGACGAGGTGATCGCGTTCGCGAAAACCGGCTGAAGTGGAAAGCGTCGAGCAGGCGCGCGAAGTCTTAAGCGCCGCCGAGGGGGTTCTCGGCGCCGACGCCATAGTGCCCGGGTTTGGCGATGACGACCTCGATTCGGCGGCGACCGCGTTGTCCGCGGTCAGTCGAACGCTCAGCGAGTGCCTGGCCGCCGAAGCCGACGAGAAGGACCCCGCACGAGCCAGGCGGATTGCTGCCTTACTGATGCGATCAGAACACGCTCAGGCCACGGTGCTCGATGCCATCCTGGCGCGACGGGCTGCCCAGGTCCGCAGCGCCAGGCACGCGGTGGCGGGGCTGCGCGGAGCCGGGTCCACGGCAGAGCTGATCGAGCGGGCGGCGGCGGACGCTCAATACCTGCAGTTCGATCGAATCTTGTTCTCGCGCATCGGTCACGGGTTGTGGCTGCCGTCGTCGGCATACGCCAGCACGGACGACGGGTTCGCTCATACGCTGGTGGAAGCGGGGCAGGCGCACCCGCGGAAGCTGACCGGGGCCCTCCTCGAAGGCGAGATGGTGCGCCGCGGCGCGCCGATCGTGGTCCGCAATCCCCAGTCCAACCCCCGGGTGTATACCGAATTGGTCGCGCTCACCGAAACAAAAGCCTATGTCGCGGCACCCGTGCTTGCCTGGGGCCAACCGATCGGTCTGCTCCACGCCGACCGACAGCCGCAATCGTTCCTGGTCGATGAGTCAGACCGCGACGTCTTGGGCGTGTTCGCCGAAGGGCTTGGCATTGCCTTCGAACGAAACCTGTTGCTGGACAGGCTGAGGACGGTACAGCAGGCCTGCAACGACTACGCGCGGGGGGTCAATGCGCTGGCTGACGACTTCACGGGTGCGGTGGCGGAAAACGCCGGCCTCGGGGAGAAACTCGAGCCTCCCCTACCCGCGCTGCCTGCCGGCACGCAGGCGCCCGTCGGCGTACGAGATCGTGACGGCGGCGTCTGCGAGCCGCTGACCCGCCGTGAGTGGGATGTGCTGCGCGGCCTCGCGGAGGGAAAGACGAACGCGCAGATCGCCGTCAGCCTCTTCGTGGCCGAAGGGACCGTCAAAACACACGTCAAGCACGTGTTGAGGAAGCTTGGAGCGGCCAACCGAACCGACGCTGTTGCCAAATATCATCGCATGGTCAATTGATCCCGTAGATGAGCCGAGCGGTGCTCAGAACCTGATCACCCCGCGTATATTGCGCCCCGCCAGCATGTCCTCGTAGCCCTCATTGACGTCGTCCAGCGAGTACTCCTTGGTCACCAATTCGTCGAGCTTCAGCTGGCCGAGGTTGTACATCTCGAGGTAGCGGGGAATATCGTGGCGTGGATTCGACGAGCCGAAGAGCGACCCGTGAATCGACTTCTCGTACAGGGTTAACTCGAACAGCGATCCGCTGATTGACAATTCGGTCGGATGTCCGATCGCGGTGACGACAACCTTGCCGCGCTTGCCCACCAGGCTCAGGGCTTGGCCAACATAGGCAGCCTCGGCCACGTCGGTGGTGATGATGCACGCGTCGGCAAGCTGACCACGGGTCAGTTCGACGACCATACCGAGCGCCTCATCGACGGTAGCGCCGGTGTGGGTGGCGCCGAAATCAGCCGCCCGGTCCCGCTTGTAATCAATGGGATCCACCGCGACAACATGGCGCGCGCCGGCGGCTTTCGCGCCCTGGATCGCGTTGCTGCCGATTCCGCCCACACCCAGCACGACGACGGTATCCCCTGCCCGAACCTGAGCGGTGTTGACGACACTGCCGAAGCCGGTCGGCACGCAGCAGCCGATCAGCGCGGCCCGATCGAGCCGACTACCGGCGTCGATCTTTACCACCGACGCGGTGGGCACGACCGTGTATTCGGAAAACGTTCCCAGCAAACACATTTGGCCGACTCCGGTGCCGCGGGCATGAAACCGATACGTCCCGTCGAGCTGCGGACCCTGGACGATGGCGGCGCCGAGATCACACAGATTCGTCATGCCGCGCGCGCAGTACGAGCACGTCCCACACGCGGGCAGGAAGCTCAAAACAACGGAGTCACCCTCGGTCACGTCGGTCACCCCGGGGCCGACAGCGGCCACGACACCGGCGCCTTCATGTCCGCCGATGACCGGAAACGGCACGGGTATGTCGCCGGTTACCAGATGGTAGTCCGAGTGACACAGCCCAGCCGCGCTCAACTTCACCAAGACTTCGTTGCGTCTGGGTGGGTCAAGGGTGACGTCTTCGACTTGCCACTTCTCGCCCGCACCCCACAAGACCGCGGCTTTCGTCCTCATCTGACAAACCTCCACCTGAGAATGGCCACACGGCAAGGCAATCCGATCCTTCCTCACCCGTACGACCTGATGATCAATTCTCGTCACGTAACGGGCTTTGGGCACATCTCCCTAACGGAGTGTTTTTTCTGTCCCAAACGGGACGGACGGTACAAATCCGTCCGTATTCACCTGCCGGAAATACCGATCTCTAGGCAGAGAATTTATCTCGGATGGGAGATGTGCCGCGAGTCACAGCAACCTAACGTCGGCCCGGTAAGCCGCCGATCCTGCGTATCGGTGATCACGACGATGAATGGGATCGATCATGACTGTAACTGACGAAAGCGTCCGAACCGACCTGAACAAGATGGCGTTTTGGGCACTGCCGCGCTCCGAACATCACCGGACCTTTGCCTGGCTTCGGGCGAACCGGCCGATCAGCTGGAACGACGCGCCCGAGGCACTCGATCCCAGTCTCGACAACGCCAAGGGGTTCTGGTCGGTCGTCAAACACCGCCACATTGGAGAAGTGTCCCGCAACCCGAAGGTCTTCAGTTCCGCCCAGGGCGTGTTCGTCGACGACTTTCCACAGCTGGAGACGATGCTGTCGTTCATCGTGACCGATCCGCCGCGCCACACCGAGCTGCGCAACATCGTCAGCATCGCGTTCACCCCGCGCAACATCAACCTGATGGTGGACCAGATCAACGGCATCGTGGAGGAGATCATCGACAAGGTCGCGCCCCTGGGCGAGGGCGACCTCTGCCAGTTGATCACCAAGGAGGTGCCCGGGCGGGTATTCGCCAACTTCATGGGCATCAAAGATCACGACCAGATTGAGTACGTGATGGATGCCGCCGAACAGTTCGCCGGCTGGCTGGACCCCGAGTGGGCGCACATCGGGTCACCGTTGATGGTGTTCGCCGACGCCTCGAAAAAACTGCAAACCCTCGCGCTTGAGCTGTTCAAGGAACGCAAGCAGAAGCCCGGCGAGGACTTGCTCACGTGGGTGGCCCAGGCGGAGTACGAGGGCCACAAACTGACCGCGGACGAGGCCGGGGTGTTCTTCGCGCTACTTGCCGCCGGTGCCAACGACACCACCCGGCACGCGATGGCACATGTTGTCACGCTGTTCCAGCGGAATCCTGACCAACTCGCGTATCTCATGGAGGATTTCGAGGGTCGGGCCGAGGACGCCGTCAACGAAGCCCTGCGCATGGAGCCGCCCCTGATGCATTTCCGCCGCACCGCCCTGCGCGACTACGAATTAGACGGGGTGACCATCAAGGAGGGCGACAAGGTGGTCATGTGGTACATCTCCGGCAACCGGGACGAAGAAGTTTTCGAGCGCCCCGACACCTTCGACATCAGCCGATCCGTCAAGCACAATCCGCACCAGGCTTTCGGTGGGGGTGGTCCCCACTATTGCCTCGGCCATGTGCTGGGTAGGGCGGTCCTCAAGTCCCAGATGCGCCAGATCTATACCCGGATGAAGAATTTGGAGGCGGCAGAACCAGAGCTGTTGCTTTCGAACTTCATGAACGGTGTCAAGCGCCTTCCCGCGACATGGAAACCCGAACGGCGCTGATGTTTGTGCGCTACCTACAGCCCAGCGGACGAGGCGTCCGTCATGGCGGCGACACCAGGGAGACGACGAAGTGAGAATCGTAGTGAATCGCGGCACGTGCGCCGGGATCGGAATCTGCGAGGCCATCGATCCCGAACGATTCGAAGTTCAGGCCGACGGCAAGACGCACGTGCTGAAGGGCGACCTCGAGGACGACGAGGCACCCAATCCCTCCAGATCGTCGACTAACGAGGCCGCACGGATCAGCGTCGTTCCTCCCTCTGACCTCGTCGAACGTCTACCCCCAACGCGGGAGCGATGACCCCCCGTCATGGTGACGCGCAAAAGATGGCCTCATGCTGAGACTTGACAACATCAACTCCGTCACCTACCGAATCGTCTATGCGCCGTACGCGGCACACGAGAAAGTGAGGGTGGGTGACGACTGCCCGGCGCACCGCACCAGCGGGATGAGGAAGGGACACCATGAAATTTGATGACGTAGTCGCAATTCTTGACAAAGCCGTCGGCGGACCGGACGCCGATGTGGTCTCGCACGGTCCTTTCTGGCGAGACGTCACCCGAGACACGTTCATCGAAATGAAGGTCGGCGGGCGGAAACTCGTGACCCTCGGCGACGGCGCCAACTCAAACCTGGTGTTGTCGTTGAAGGGCCAAGCACCATTTGGCTCCGACCTGGACGACCCGCCCGCGGGCGCCGTGACCCCACAAATGCCCGCATATCTTGATCCCGTGCCGCCGGAGGAAATCGGCGATATCGAGCAATGGATAAACGACGGCTGCCCCGCGGATTGATGGCAGTCAAAAGTCGTCATGAGCAGCGACTGGGGAGCTCGATTACCCCCAACGCGGGAGCGATGACCCCCCGTCATGGTGACGCACACGGAAGCCGCCACGATGAGACTTGACTCACCAGCCCGGCGGAACCATGTTGGTCACATAAAGGCAGTAGGAAGAGGACATCCGAGATGACGACCACCCAACCCACCGAAGAAGCCGTTCTTCCCGACGAAATCGCACGTCGGCTCGTGCTCCCCGAGGGCCACTCCGATCTCACCGCGCTGCACGAGGCGTACAAATGGCTGCGGAACAACATGCCGGTGGCGAAGGCGCTCGTCGAGGGCTACGACCCGATCTGGTTGGTCAGCAAGCACGCCGACATCCAGGAGGTCGAGAGTCTGTCCGAAGTCTTTGCCGCCGGCGGCGGCACGGAGAACCCCGGTTCGCACAACCCGATCCTGCAGAACATCGCCGGCGATGAATTCACCAAGCAACTCCTCGGCGGGAGCCTGCGCATCCTCGATGCCATCCCCTACATCGACCCACCCGAACACACCCACGCCAAGAACATGGCTTTCAACTATTTCAAGCCCCCGTCGGTCAGGAAATTGGCAGACCAGATCCGCGTCCTCGCCACGGAGTCGATCGAGCATCTCAAGAAGCTTTCGGCACGCGGCGACATCGACCTCCTCGACGACTGGGCGCTGGGCTTCCCACTGCACGTGATCATGACGCTGCTGGGGGTCCCGCCCGAGGATGAGCCGCGGATGATGGCGCTCACCCAGGAGTTCTTCGGCACCGCCGATCCGGAGCATCAGCGCGAGGACGTGGAGGCGCTGACCCCGGAAGCAATGGCTCAACAGTTCTCAAACACCATCCAAGACTTCTTCGCCTACTTCGATGCATTGGCCGAAGACCGCCGGGCCAATCCTCGCGACGACCTGGCCACGGTAGTCGCCTGCGCCAAGCTGCCCGACGGCGAGTACTGGCCCAAGACCTTCGTCTACGGCTGGTACACGGCCATCTTCACCGCCGGTCACGACACCACCTCGGCAACGCTGGCCGGCACGCTTCAGCAGCTGGCCCTGCACCCCGAGGTTCTGGCGCGGGTCAAAGCGGACCCCAGCTTGATACCCGACCTCATCCAGGAGGGTTTGCGTTACGTGGCACCGGTCAAACACTTCATGCGCGTCGCACTGAAGGACTACACGTTGCGCGGGCAGACCATCAAAGCCGGTGACAGGGTGATGCCACTGTTCCAGTCCGGCTGCCGCGACGAGGAGGTATTTGATCACCCGGACGAGTTCGACATCGACCGCAAGCCCAACCCACACCTCGCGTTCGGCTTCGGTGCCCACACCTGCGTCGGCCAGCACCTGGCCAAACAGGAATTGAACGTGATGTTCGAAGAATTGCTGCCCCGCCTGGAGTCCATCGAGGTCACCGGACCCGGCAGCGTAACGCAGACCAACTTCGTCGGCGGGCTGAAGCACTTGCCCGCCAAGGTCACAATCTCCTGATCGGCTGGAACACCAATGACCACAATCGATTACCCGCAGCTCTACATCGGCGGTACGTGGACCGCGCCCGCCGGCCACGACACCATCGAGGTGCATTCCGCGGCCACCGAGGACCGCATCGGTTCGGTGCCCAGGGGCAACGAGGCTGACATCGACGCCGCCGTCGCCGCGGCGAGAGCGGCATTCGACGCCCCCGACGGCTGGGCGACCTGGGATCCCAAGGAGCGCGCCGACGTCCTGGAACGGTTCGCCGCGGAACTGGAAGCCCGTGGCGCCGAAACGGCGCGACGCGTGTCGATGCAGAATGGGATGCCGATCTGGCTCGCCCAGAATTTCGAGGCCGGCTTTCCGGCGTTGCTGGTGCGCTACTACAGCGACCTGATGACCAGTGCGCCAGTGGAGGAATCGCGTCCGGGAATGCTCGGTGGCACATCGCTGGTGTCCAAGCAACCCATCGGTGTCGTCGGCGCGATCGTTCCCTGGAATGTCCCGCAGGGGATTTCGTTCCTGAAGATCGCACCCGCGCTGGCCGCCGGCTGCTCCGTCGTGCTCAAGCCGGCCGAGGAAACCGTGCTCGACGCGTTCCTCATGGCCGAGGCCGCGGCCGCGGCCGGCCTACCCGAGGGTGTCATCAACGTTGTTCCCGGCGGCCGTGAAGTAGGCGCCTACCTGGTCGAGCACCCCGGTGTGGATAAAGTCTCGTTCACCGGATCCAGCGCAGCCGGCCGCTGGATCGCCGAGGCCTGTGGGCGACTGCTGCGGCCGGTGACCCTCGAACTGGGCGGCAAGTCTGCGGCAATAGTTCTCGACGACGCGGACCTGGCCGCCTCCATGGAGCAGTTCTTCGGAGTCACCCTGCTGAACAACGGCCAAATTTGTTGGCTCAATACCCGGGTGCTGGCCCCGCGTAGTCGATACAACGAAATCGTCGACACCATCACCGATTTGGCGCGCTCGCTGAAGATTGGCGATCCGCTGGATCCCGAGACCAAGATGGGTCCGCTGGTGTCGAAGCGGCAGCGTGAGCGCGTCGAAGGCTACATCGCGAAGGGCAAGAGTGAAGGCGCGCGAATGACCACGGGCGGCTCGCGGCCGGCAGGATTCGACCGGGGCTGGTTCCTCGAGCCCACGATCTTCGCCGATTTGGACAACAACGCGACGGTGTCCCGCGAAGAGATCTTCGGCCCGGTGCTGTCGCTGATCCCGTATTCCGACGAACAGGAGGCTGTGGCGATCGCCAACGACAGTATCTACGGCCTGGGCGGGAGCGTGTGGTCATCGGATCCCGAACGCGCGGCCAACGTCGCCCGCCGCGTTCGCTCCGGGACGGTCGGGGTCAACCATTACGTGAATGATCCCGTCGCCCCGTTCGGCGGCATCAAGCAAAGTGGCATGGGCCGCGAACTCGGCCCCGAAGGGCTGTCCCCGTTCCAGGTGTACAAGACCATCTACCTGCCGCCGCCACCGAGTACCGGTTAAGCACAGCCAATACGACTGGCGTCGAACTGATTTCGTGCCACCTCGCGGATTGGAGCAAGTAACCAATGTCTGCGCCCGCCGTCACCACGCCCAGCGCGAACGTACATGAGTTCACAACCGATCTGATTGTTCGGCGCCGCAGCACACCAGCAGAGGGTGTGGTGGTGCTCGACCTTGCCCATCCGGAAAACGAGGACCTGCCGCGCTGGGAACCGGGAGCCCACATCGACCTGATGCTCGAGGACGGCCTGACGCGCCAATACTCGCTGTGCGGTGATCCGCAGGATTCGAGTGTGTGGCGCGTTGGGGTCTTGCTCGATCCCAACAGTCGCGGTGGCTCACGATACGTTCACGAGAAACTCAACGAGGGAGCCACTGTACGGGTACGTGGCCCGCGCAACCATTTTCCGCTCGTCGACGCGCCGCACTACCGGTTCATCGCGGGGGGTATCGGCATCACCCCGATCTTCGCGATGCTCGAGGCCGTGCAGCGCGCGGGCGGCGACTGGACGCTGCTGTACGGCGGACGGACCAAGGCGTCCATGGCCTTCGTAGACGACCTCGCCAAGCGCTACCCCGACCGCGTCACGGTGTGGCCCCAGGACGAACGGGGTCTTCTCGACCTGGAATCGCTCTTCAAGGAACCCGAAGACAACACCTTGGTGTACTGCTGTGGACCCGAAGCGCTGCTGTCGGCGGTAGAGCAGCACAGCGCCCACTGGCCGGCCGGGATCCTTCATATCGAGCGATTCGCCGCCAAGGCACCGACCGCGGAGGAGGCCGCTGCAGCCCTCGACCAGTTTGAGGTGGTGTGCCAACGTTCGGGACGGTCTTTTGAGATCACATCGGACCAGCAGATCCTGGAAGTCCTTGAGGAAGAGGGCATTCCAATTCTGGGCAGCTGCTATGAAGGCGTCTGCGGCACCTGCGAGGCGAGGGTGTTGGAGGGAACACCGGACCACCGCGACTCGGTGCTCACCGATGCGGAGAAAGCCGCCGGCGAAGTAATGTTGATCTGCGTGTCGCGCTCTCGCACCGAAAGGCTGGTGCTGGACCTGTGAAGACTGTGAAGACTAACTACCCGATCAAGTGCTGGTACGTCGCGGCCACCTGCGATGAGATTGCTGAATCGCCGTTGGGTCGGCGCTTACTCGGCAAGGACATCGTGTTGTGGCGAGGTGCCGGCGGTGGCGTCACCGCATTCGAAAACCGGTGCGCGCACCGGGCATTTCCGTTGTCGCACAGTACCGTCGACGGAGATCGACTGGTCTGCGGTTACCACGGATGTACCTACGACGCCACCGGCAAGTGCGTTCACATACCGTCTCAGCCCCAAGTCCCGACTGGGATGAGGGTGCGCGTCTTCCCGATCCTCGAGCAACCACCTTTCATCTGGATCTGGCTGGGACAGCCAACCGCTGCCGCGGGCAGCCAGCCCCCACATGTGCCTTGGATCAACGACCCGGCGTGGACAACATTTGCCAGTGCCTGGCAGGTAAACGCCAACTATATGATGGTCCACGAACACTACCTAGACTTCAGCTACGCCCCCATCCTTCACAGGCACGATGTGCCCGCGGAAATCGTGAGCATGCCCGCGTTCAACGACGTTGAGGTGACCGAAACCACGGTGTCCTACACCCGGCTTCTGCCGGACGGGCACCTCACCGACTGGCACGCCGACGCCACCGGGCTCGACCGCGCGCCTATGTACAAGCATCGTGAAGGCGGGACGTTCGCCTCGCCGGCGGTGCACTACCAATATTGGGCTATCGAAACCGCAGACGGCGACGTGTACACCACCACTCGGGTGCACGGCATCACACCCGAGACCGAAAATTCGAGTCACGTGTTCATGCAATCGTCGCGTAACTATCGACATGATAATGATGCGGTGACGCAACGCCTGCGGTCGTTCCTGGACGACGTTGCCCAACGCGACACTTCCATACTGGAGATGGCGTCCAACCACTCGGGATATGACGGATGGCGAGGCGGGGTGGAATTCCAGGCGGACGCGGCCGCGCTACGCGCTCGACGCATCGTGGGGGTGATGTTGGCCAAAGAAGCGGGCCGCTCCGCAATACGACCCGGTCTCGCACCGAATACCAGAGGTAACTTGCTCAGCCCTCTTCAATCCGTCACAGCGCGCGATTGACCGCGTGCGGTGCCTCACAACCGGTTAGGACGCGCCGATGTCTGCGTTCAGCAGGTTGTCGTCCTGACCCGTCACTGACAGCACTGTCTGCCACAGGTAGCTGTCGGTATCGACCTTCTTTCTGGATGAGACCGCCAAAGGTATTGGTACGTGGGTCAATCGGCGTCGCCAAGAACCGATGACAACGTCGGTCTTGCCCGCCATGCCCGCGTGAACGGCCGCATGACCCAATCGGAGGCAGAGGTTGGCGTCCCGAGCGTTGGCCGGCAAGCTGCGGATCATGTAGCTGGGGTCGATGTATTTGATGTTCGCCGTAGTTCCTTGAGCCCGAAGCGTTTCCCCGATTTGATCTCTTAAAAACGCGCCAATGTCGCCGTGTCGACGGTTCCCTGAGGCATCCTGCTCCGCCGCAACGTCAAGCAGATCCTGACCTGCTCCTTCGGCCACCACAATCACCACGTAACCATCTCGTTCGATGCGCTGTCTGGCAGCTTCGACGACGCCATCGATGCTGAAGGCAATTTCCGGGATGAGGCAGATGCCTACCTGGGTGTCCGCCAGGGTTGCGAAGCTGGCGATGAACCCGGAGTCACGGCCCATCAGTTTCACCAGACCGATGCCGGACCGATGGCACGACGCTTCCACATATGCCGCGCGTGTCGCCTGCCGTGCCGCCTCGACGGCGGTCTCGAAACCGAAAGATGTATCAATGAAAGAGATATCGTTGTCGATTGTCTTCGGTACGCCCACCACGGCGATCTTCAGCCCTCGCCGCCGCACTTCTTCGACGATCGTGTGGGCACCGCGCAGCGTCCCATCGCCTCCGATCGTGAACAACAGCTGAATCCCCAGCCGCTCAAGCCTGTCAACCATTTCACCGGCCGGCTGCGGACCGCGTGACGAGCCCAGAACCGTACCACCCACTTCATGGATCTGACTTACTCTGCGGAGTGTCAATTCGATGGGCGCCAGTGAGTTTCGATCCACCAGGCCCTCGTAACCGAACCGAAAGCCGTAGACCGTGGGCACGCCGTACTTTTCGCGCAGGCAGAAGAAGATCGAGCGAATGACATCATTCAATCCGGGGCATAGCCCGCCGCACGTGACAATCCCGCACCGCAGGGCGTCGGGATTAAAGTAGATCCGCTCCCGCGGCCCCGCCAGCTCGAAGGCCGGCGGATCTACGCCGGCTCGCATCTGCGCGCGCAACTCATCGACATCGGCGCTCAACAAGAGCCGTTTCGATGTATCCATAAAATGGGTTGCGCGCAAAGGAGAGACGATCTCGCATTCACCGAGATCATCGGTTTCGAAATCTCGCTGTACTAACGTCATCTCAGGTGGACCGCAGGGTGAGCACCACTTTTCCTAGGTACTAGGTCATCCTAGTAACTGCGCGGCGTCATGGGTATGGACCGATGGTGGTATCCGCCTCTCTCCTCGGGGTTACGCGCTGCCCGCCGGGCCGATGAGTTCACGGCTTGTCGTAGAGCTCGACTTTCATTGTCGCCCAGAATGATTCGGCCTGAGCATTATCGCGTGTCGTCGACTGCGCCTGACCTCGTTGGTGATCAGCGAATTGTTCGGGTGACGCATCCGTTCCATCCCTGGTGCGGGCGCGAGTTTGTGTTCCTGGGAGTGCGACAGACGTGGTCGCA
>Ga0318515_10000078_pt1 | contig 19058 bp, 17 predicted proteins | sample GRESIP176b2f19_FD_202499 | JGI IMG/M metagenome (GOLD analysis project Ga0318515, IMG submission 202499) | Tropical soil microbial communities from Luquillo Experimental Forest, Puerto Rico - GRE.SIPMG.176b2f19 | ecosystem: Environmental > Terrestrial > Soil > Tropical forest > Bulk soil...
ACAACGCCCGCTGGAAGAGTTGGCGTTGCCCCTGACGGTGGCCGACGCCGAGCGCCACCAAAGTGCGTGACGTGAACACGACCGCCAAACTGGCTACGGCGCAAGTCAATCGACGCCTCGCCGGAGGTGGTCGGTGATGAGGTCACGGCGGGTGGTCCAGATCCGCCGGATCCGCGGGTGGCTGGCGCTCTGCGCCGCGATCGCGTTGATCCCGTGGACGATCTTTCTCGGGCTGACCCTGCCGCAGGGCTACACCGCCCAGCATTGGCAGCTGACCTGGGTAGGCTTCGATGTCCTGCTGCTGGTGTTCATGACGGCTACCGCGGTGCTCGGCTTTACCCACCACCACTTGCTGACGCTGTTCGCGTTTACGACCGGGGTTCTGCTCGTGTGCGACGCGTGGTTCGACGTGTTGACCGCCAAGCGTGGTGACCTGGTCGTAGCGGTCCTGACCGCCGCGCTGGGGGAGTTGCCGCTGGCGGCGGTGCTGATCGTTGGCAGCTTGCGCATAGTGCGCCTACAGGGGCCGCCGTTCAGTCGGGCGTGGTGGCCGGTTCCCCGTGTCCCCCGGGTTCGGTTGCGCCCGGCCGACGAATAGCGGTCTCACGACCGCAACCATTGCGGACCTAGCGTTGACACCGGCGTGACAAATTTGCCATCGAACGTCCCACATCGGTCGAGGCCAAGCTGGCGGTGGAGCTCGGGACGGCGGTCATCCTGCCGGCGGCGATCCGCTACCAGACCGAGCTGGCGCAGAAGGTCGCGACGCTGAAGCGGCCGGTGTGGAGCCGAGCATGACTGCGCTGGAAGCGGTTACGGCCCCGCTTGCCGACCTCACGGCGGCGCTGGTGAGGCTTAAGGCGGCACTTTCGGATCACTCGGCGGAGTCGGCCCTGGACGAGGGCAAGCATGCCCAGCATGTACTGCTGCCGGCGATGGCGGCGGTGCGCACGTCCGTCGACACGCTGGAAAGCGTTGTGGCCGATGACTTGTGGCCGCTGCCAACCTATCAGGAGATGCTTTACATCCTGTGACGGACGTCGTCGGGTGCGGGGGCCGCCCGCGCGAGCGGTGGTGATCCGCACCCCCGCGCCCGGCGATCCGCGCGGCACTCCGAGGCTCCCATAGCCGTTTCGGCTCCGCAGCCGCTGGTGCGCAATCGCAAGAATTCCGCAAGGACTTCACCACGATCTGGCAAGCGGTGTGCCGCAACCTTTCCTCAATCGGTCAGGGGTGCCGCGTCAATGCAGCGGGCCTCACCCTTTTCCGCGGAAAGGATGCGAAGTGCCTAACAGCCCCGAAAACCGGACTTACGATTTAGCCATGTCGCTCGAGGCCGGTCAGGTGTTTGCCGGATACACGATATTGCGAGTGCTGGGGTCGGGCGGTATGGGCCAGGTCTATTTGGCGTCGCATCCGCGATTGCCCCGCGAGGACGCGCTGAAGGTGCTGCCGCCCGAATTGACCGCCGATGCGGAATTTCGGGCGCGGTTTCTGCGCGAGGCCGACCTGGCGGCGGGGTTGTCCCACCCGCACATCGTGCGAGTCCATGACCGCGGTGAAGAGGACGGCCAGTTCTGGATCTCGATGGCCTACGTGCCTGGCACGGATGTGGGCCGACTGTTGCGGCAAAACTACCCGGGCGGGATGCCGCTCGATGAGGTGGTGCCGATCATTGCTGCGGTCGCCTCGGCGCTGGACTACGCGCATCATCGGGGCCTGTTGCACCGCGACGTCAAGCCGGCCAACATCTTGTTGACCGATCCCGACGGGCAGGCGCGGCGCGTCTTTCTCGCCGATTTCGGCATCGCGCGGCGCATCGACGATGCAACGGGACTGACCGCGACCAACATGACGGTGGGCACCGCGGCCTACGCGGCGCCCGAACAGTTGAAGGGTGAGCCGGTCGATGGGCGCGCCGATCAGTATGCGTTGGCCTGCACCGCGTTTCACCTGTTGACCGGCGCGCAACCGTATGTCGATTCCAATCCCGCGGTGGTGATCAGTCAGCACGTCAATGCCCCGCCGCCGTCAATCGGGGCCCGCCGGCCGGAGTTGGCCGCGCTGGATCCGGTGTTCGCCCGCGCGATGGCCAAAGACCCATCCGGCCGGTTTAACAGCTGCGGGGAGTTCGCCGCGCAACTGGGCGGGGAGATGAGTCCGGGTTTCGCATACGCCGGTGAGATCCCACTCCGCCCGGATACCGAAATCACCCAACCCAGGTTTGGCGTAACCGCCCCCACCGTGCCGTTGGGGCCGAAACCGCGGAAACGCCTCGCCCGGCCGGGAGTCCTGATCCCTGCCGTGGCGGGCGTCGTGTTGCTGGTCGCCGGTGGGGTTTTCGTGGGCGGGAAGCTCACCGAGTCCCACACGCCGGGCAAAGCCGCGGCGCCGACCGCCACCGCGCCGCCGACCAAGGCTGCCCCGCCGCCCAACACGGGCCCCCTCACGGGCGTCTACCGGGTCGACTTCGCGCGGATCGCCAGCATGGAAGGCGACCCGCCTCCCGGCGCCGCGCCGACATCCGAAACGTGGGGCATCAGCTCGGTGTGTCGCCCCACCGGTTGCGTGGCGACCGCGACACGCCTTACCGGCGAAACCATGCAGATTCCGACGATCGTGCTCGATCAGGTAGGCAACGGAGGTTGGCTGGCAGTCAGCGCCGGCACGAGTACGTGCAACAACGCCGAAGGCGAACTCTGGGAAACGTTCACGCTGCAGCCGCGTCCCGACGGCAGCCTCGCCGGCGACGCCACCGAGGAGATGGAGAAGGGTTGCGCCAACAAACGAGGCGTGACATTCACCCGCACCGGTGACGTTGACGTCAAAACCCTGGCCGATCCCAACACCGTGCCGCCGCGGGTCGCGTCACCGGCCGAGGCACTGCACGGCCAGTACCGCCAAACGGTTGCTCAGCCCAACGGTTACAAGTACCACGTCGACTGGGCCGTCGCTACGGTATGCCTTCGCACCGGCGACCGGTGCATGAGCCTGTTCCACATGCCACCCACCCACGCCTGGCCGCTGATATTCGACCGGGGGACTTGGACTTATAGCGCCGAGCAGGACTCGCCGTGTTCATTGGGCGGCACGTCGCACACGAAGGTTGTCGTCACGTTCCCGTTGCCGCAACCACCGCAGGACCCGATCACGCTGCTCACCGGGCACGGCCGCGAGGACAATGGACCGGGGACCAAGTGCAAGAGCACTGACGTCGAGGTCAAGTTCACGCGGCTCGGCGACTAGCGGCCGGCGTCCGCCGGCTACCCGAGCAGCTTGGTGAGCCAGGTCGCATCCTGATAGTTGATGGCCTTGGTGCCGTCCCACACGAACGGTGTGCCGCTGGCGTTGAACCCGGCCAGTGTCGCGGCAGCGGCCGCGGCCTTAGCTTTGGCGGTGGCGACGTCATCTCCAGCCTTGATGCAATCGAGGACGCTGGCGTCTGCGCCGACGGTTTTAGCCAGCTGCGCCAGCTCGCCGTCGGCGCGATCCTCCGGGGCGTTCTCCGCGGGCTGAAAGGTGCTGCCGAACAGGCCGGAGTAGAAGTCGGTGTAGAGCTTCGGGCTGTCCTGCGCCGCGACGCAGTACGTGGCCGCCACCGCGCGGGTCGAATAGTTCTTGCTGTGCGACTTGTCGTCGAGGAAGTTGAGCAGGTGATAGCGCACCGCAAGCTTCTTGTTGTTCACCGCGGAGTCGATATCGCCCGCATTCGACCTGATGAAGCTGCCGCAGGGCGGGCAGATGGGTTCGTTGAAAATGTCGATGGTCGTCGGCGCCGCAGAGCTGCCGATGTACACACCATCATCGAGGACCTTCAACTCAACCGCATCCGGCGGCGGCGGCGCGGCCGTCGTGGAGGGGGACTTGGGCGACGTCGCCCATGGATGGGCAACGACCAGGACCACGCCAACCACGACGGCCAGCACGACGGCGGCGCCGGCGCCCACCCACAACCAGGGCTTCCGGCTGGCCTGGGGCGGGTGGCCCCAGTGCGGCGGCCCGGTGGTGCCCGCATCCCCTGTGCCCCAAGCGGGGGCGCCAGGCCATCCCGTCTGCTGCGGCGGCCCCCCTGGGCCGACCGCCGAACCGTGCGGTGATGTTGCGGGATACATCTGGGCCGGGGGCGCAGCGTGGTTGGCCATCGCGGGCCGCGGCACGGGCGTAAAACCGCCCGGCGGCGGCCCGGTGAACGCGGCCGGTATCTGGGCCACCTGACTGCGCTGCAAGATGTCGGTGGCCCGATCCTGGTCGGGTGTGGCCAGCGCCGCATACGCGGCCGCTGACATATCGCCGCAGGTGGCATAGCGGGCTGCGGGATCCTTGGCCATACCGCGGGCGATCACGGCGTCGAAGGCCACCGGGATGCCGGGTCGCGCGGCGCTGGGCCGCGGGATCGCCTGGTTGAGGTGTGCCCCCATCACGCTGAACGTGTCGCCCCCGAACGGCGGGGATCCGGTCAGGCACTCATACAACACGCACGCCAGTGCGTAGATGTCGGCCCGATAGCCCACTTCGGTATCGGTAAACCGCTCCGGGGCCATGTACTTGACGGTGCCGACGGTCGTGCCGAACTGCGTGAGCTTTTCGTCGGAGGTGGCGCTGGCGATGCCGAAATCGACGAGGTAGGCGAAGTCATCGGCACTGATCAGGATGTTCTCCGGTTTTACGTCGCGGTGCAGCACACCGGCGGCGTGCGCGGCGTCGAGCGCAGAGCCGATCTGGCGCACAATCGCCACCGCGCGCGGCGGCGTCAGCGGCCCATAGCGGCTCAGCGTGGTGGCCAGGTCCTTGCCGTCGATCAGGCGCATGTCCACATAGAGCTGCCCCTCGATCTCGCCAAAGTCGTGAATCGGCACGACGTGCGGCTCCTGCAGGCGTCCGGCGGTGCGGGCCTCGCGCTGCATGCGCGAGCGGAAAACGGGGTCGTTGGAGAGCGTCTGCGACATCAGCTTGAGCGCCACGATCCGTTCACGAACCGTGTCCTCGGCCTCATAGACGTCGCCCATGCCGCCGCGACCCACCAGCCGGCGCAGCCGATACGGCCCGAAGTCCGTACCCTCCCGCGAATCCGCGGTCGTCTCATCCATCGCCACCTCCTCACCCGCCACCGCGCGCCGCAACCCGACTGGAAGCGCCTGCGCGCCCCCCGCCATTGTCCGCGCCGGACACGAGTGCGCGGTCGCGTGCCAGGCATAAGGCTAATGGTTTCGGCGACGGGGAGGCACGGTGAATAGCGAGAATGCCAGCCAATTCCCGCTCCGCCGCTAATGGCGGCTTTGTGCCAAACCCCGCGGCCGGCACCCCCATTGTCATCGCGCTGCCGCTGACCACCGGATTTGCGGCCTTACTCGTCACCTGTTTTGCGTTCGCTGAGCCCCTCCCGCGACAGCGCCCTGACGAAGCCGTAAGCCTGCATCCCCGCTGGGCCGGGATTCTTCACGATCCAATCGTTGATCTTTCCCAGCGCATTTGCCAAGTCATCGCGCCTGACCCGGATCAGGTAGGTCTTTCGATCGTCTTGGGGATCGTCAATCGATTCGGCGACGGCGACGGGGTTTCTGAACGCGTACGCGATCCCGTGTACGGCATCGTGATTCAGCGCCCACTGTACTTCGCTTGGCCGCAATCGGTTCACCGCCAGATTGCGGTATTCGTCCTCGCCGTTTGAATCGCTCACGTGGCCGACGGTCCTCCTATGTATGCCCGCGGGAAAATCGACGACGGTGGAGTGAAGGTAATGTCGCGCAGGCCATTCGATGAAACTTTCCCCAAGACACCCATCATAGGAAGCAGTTTCCCTTGCTGCATGCCGAGCGATCATCCAGAAACGTGAGACGGCACTGACGTCGGCGATTGAGGCGTCGTAGAGTAAGCGACAATGCTGTATACGGCTATCTCCGCTGGCTGCGAGGACTCATGACGGAACGCATTGAGACCCAGCGCGCTATCCCCGCGCCGGCGCCCGATATCTTCGCCGTCCTGTGCGACCCGCAGGGCCACGTCGCGATCGACTCCACGGGGATGCTTCAGGACGCCGAAGGCGATCCGGTGCGGGGTGTCGGGGACAGCTTCGTGGTGCACATGGACCGGGAGTCCTTAAACGACTTTCCGCAGTTGGGCAAGTACGACATCACCGTGAACATCAAGGACTTCGAACAGGATCGGCTGATCTCGTGGACGGTTCTCGGCCAGATTCGCCCGCAGATCGGCCACGTCTACGGCTACCGGCTGGAGCCGACCGACGATGGCGCGGCCACCGTGGTCACCTCGTTCTACGACTGGTCGAACATCGACCCGAAGTGGCGGGACGCCGGAATTTTTCCGGTGCTGTCCGAGGGCGCGTTGAGGGCGACTCTGGGCATTCTCGACCGCACAGTCCGGCGCGGTTATCCCCGTCGCTGACCCCGGCACAGGCGTCGTGGCCGGGTCGCAGGTGGCGGACGTCGCCGAAGGACACCCAATGCTGAAGTGCATGCGGCGGGTTTCCGTCCACGGGTTCCAGCAGGTGCCCGACGTGGTCGCCAAGGCCGAAGCGATCGAGGATCTTGCCGACGAACCAGGCGGCCGCGTCGTCGAGGATGGGCATCTGCGCCGGGCCACGGTGCCGGGAGCAGTGGTCGAACTTGTCGATCAGGTCATCGGATAGTTCAGCAACGCCACCAGTTGTTCGAACCTTTCGGTTCCCGACTCGGCCACTCGCTCAGTTTTCCTTTTCGGATCGGGCGGGAATCCGCGGCAACCCAGTCGATCGCGAGATGCGCCGAATTGCGTAGGCCGCCACACCGATGCCCAGCACCGCCACGCCGGACAGCACTGACGAAAGCGGCATCGCGAACGCCAATACCACGCATCCGACTAGTCCGACCAGCGGGATCACCTGGTGCGGGCGGCCCTCGTCGCGACCGAGGGTGAACGCCGAGGCGTTGGCGATCGCATAGTAGATCAGCACCGCAAACGACGAAAAACCAATGGCGCCACGAAGGTCGGCGGTCGCTGCCAACGCGCCCACGATGACACCGATCAGCAGCTCGGCGCGGTGGGGTACCCGGAACCGGGGGTGCACGGCGGCCAAGGCGTGGGGCAGGTGTTGGTCGCGAGCCATGGCCAAGGTGGTGCGCGAGACTCCGAGGATCAATGCCAGCAGCGAGCCCAATGCCGCGACGACTGCGCCCACCCGCACGACGGGCACCAGCCAACCTATCCCCGCCACCCGCACCGCTTCAGACAGCGGCGCGGTAGCCTCGGCGAGACGTTGTGGCCCCAGCGCGGACAGCGCAGCCACGGCCACCAGTGCGTAGACGGCCAGCGCAATAGCGAGTGCCAGTGGGATCGCCCGCGGGATGGTGCGCGCCGGGTCACGCACCTCCTCTCCCAGGGTGGCGATGCGCGCATATCCGGCGAAGGCGAAAAACAGCAGGCCCGCGGCTTGTATAACGCCGCCGACCGTGACGCCGTCCAGGTGCAGCCGATCGGCGGTGGAGGTTTCGGAGGTGAAGATCGCGACGACCACCGCGGCCAGCACGGCCAGCACCACCGCGACGACGATCCGGGTGAGCCAGGCCGACTTCTGGACCCCGGCATAGTTCACCGCGGTCAGCGCTACCACCGCCGCCACGGCCACCGGGTGCTCCTGTGACGGCCATGCGTATGAGCCGACGGTCAAGGCCATCGCCGCGCACGACGCGGTCTTGCCGACGACAAACCCCCACCCGGCCAAATACCCCCAGAAATCGCCCAGCCTCTTTCGGCCGTACACGTAGGTGCCGCCAGAGGCGGGGTAGAGGGCTGCCAACCGCGCGGAGGAGGTCGCGTTGCAGTAGGCCACCACGGCTGCCAGGGCCAGGCCCAGCAGCAGCCCCGAGCCGGCGGCATGCGCCGCGGGGCCAAGCGCGGCGAAAATCCCGGCGCCGATCATCGAGCCCAGCCCGATCACGACCGCGTCGAACACCCCCAGGCTTCGACGAAGGTCGTCGTTCGTCTCGGACACTCGGTCTCCTCAGCTTGCCGGGCTAACCTATCAAATCAATTTGATGTATCGTCCGATGGGTGGCGGCGACCAATCGGGCGGCGGTTCCGCCGCTGATGCGGATGGCGGCGCACCCGCTGCGCTGGGCCCTACTGACGGAACTGGCGGCCGGCGACCAGCGGGTGCGGGAATTGGCGGCCGCGCTCGACGAGCCGCAAAACCTGGTCTCCTATCATCTCCGGCTGCTGCGCTCGGCCGGGCTCATCGACGCGCGGCGCAGCAGTTTCGATGGTCGCGACAGCTACTACCACCTGGACTTGACCAGGTGCGCGGGGGCATTCGGCGAGGCGGCGGCCGCACTGCATCCGGGGCTCGCGCCCGCACCCGCCGGCGCGCCGGCCCCGGGGTCGGTGCTGTTCTTGTGCACCGGCAATAGTGCGCGCTCGCCGATGGCCGCGGCGCTGCTCGAGAAAAAGGGCGAAGGCCGCATCCGAGCCGCAAGCGCAGGCAGTCATCCCAAACCGCGCGTGCACCGCAACGCGGTGCGGATCATGCGCGACATGTATGACATCGACCTTCGCGGTGCCCGGCCCCAGCCCTTGACCGCGGTTGGCCGACGGCACTTCGATCATGTGATCACGTTGTGCGACAAGGTCCGCGAATACGCCCGCGACCATGGGCTGGCCACGACGATGCATTGGAGCCTGCCCGATCCGTCGGCCGCTGGCGATAGCGACCGCGCCAGCTATCCGGAATTCCGCCGTGTGGCAAGCGAACTGAATAGCCGCATTGACTTCCTGCTGCCCGTACTCGCCCTCGCCGCCCAGCCCGGAAAGCGTTGAACGTGGTCGTCGACCGGCGTGAATTCCTCAAAAGGAGTGGGCTGGCGTTGATTGCCGCAAGCGGCGGCGCCGGCGTCGCCGCAGCCGCCGCGTGTTCGCGCCCCGCACCCCCCGCTCCACCCAACGGCAAGCCCGATTACACACTGCGCATCGGTACCGGCACCGTGGAGTTGGCACCGGATCGGATCGTCTCGACCTTGACCTACAACGGCCAATTCCCGGGTCCGCTGGTGCGGTTCAAGGAGGGCCAACGCACATGGGTGGACATCTTCAACGACACCGATTCACCCGAACAAGTGCACTGGCACGGCCAGCGGGTGGGCGTTGATGTCGACGGCGCCGCCGAGGAGGGGACGCCTTACATCCCCGCCCACGGCATGCGGCGCATTTCCTTCGTCCCCGGCCCGACGGGCCTCCGCTTCTATCACACCCACGTAGTCCCGCGCGCCGACCTGTCTCGTGGTCAGTACAGCGGCTTGGTCGGCCCGGTTTACATCGAACCCAAACAGAACGCCGGCGCCTATGACCAAGAGATCTTCTTGACGCTCAAAGAATTTGAGCCCGCTTTCAGCCGGGGCGGCGACATGGCCAGTGATTTCCTGGCCGGCGAAGAGGCCCCCGACCTCAAGGCAAAAGGCGAATCGGCGATGACGGCCTCGCTTGCCCGGGGCGACCCGCGCGGCTACGAGGTCAGTTACGCGACGTTCGCCGTCAACGGCCGCATGCTGGGTCACGGCGATCCGATCCACGTCCAGACCGGCCAGCGGGTACTGCTGCACGTCCTCAACGGCAGCGCCACCGAAACCCGCAGCCTGGCCCTGCCCGGGCACACCTTCAGCGTGATCGCGCTGGACGGCAACCCGGTCGCTAACCCCGCACCGGTGCCGGTGCTGTGGCTCGGTGCGGCCGAACGGATTTCGGCGGTTGTCACCATGACGAATCCGGGGGTGTGGGTAATGGGGGATCTGTCCGACGACGACCGTGGCCACGGAATGGGTGTGGTCGTGGAATATGCTGGGCGCAGCGGGGATCCGCAGTGGGCGCCGCCCCCTCCGTTCAAGTGGGATTACCGGCTGTTCGCGCCGCCCAACCCCGCGGCCGCCGCACCGCCCGATCACACCATCGAGATGCTGATCGAGAAACGCAACGCCGCCGACAATGGCTTCAACATTTGGACATTCAACGGCACACCGTTCTCCATGGACACCGACCAGCCCGTGCTCAATCTGCAACGCGACAAGCGCTACCGGCTGCGTTTCCGCAACGCCACCGACGATCTGCACCCGATGCACCTACACCGGCACACGTTCGAAATCAGCCATGTCGCCGGCACACCGACGGCCGGTGTGCGCAAAGACGTCGCGATGCTGGGCGGCTACCAAAGCATGGACGTCGACTTCGTCGCCGATCAGCCCGGCCTGTCGCTGCTGCACTGCCATCAGCAGATCCACATGGACTACGGGCTCATGCTGCTGCTCAACAGCGGCTAGTTTTTCCCGCGGCGGCAACTGCCAGGAATTACCATTCGGCCATGGCGCTCGAGGCCGGTCAGGGGTTCGCCGGATACACGATCCTGCGGGTGTTGGGCTCGGGCGGGATGGGCGAGGTGTACTTGGCGTCGCATCCTCGGTTGCCACGCGAGGATGCGCTGAAGGTGTTGCCGACGGAAGTCACCGCCGATCCCGAGTATCGAGAGCGGTTCGAGCGTGAGGCCGAATTGGCGGCCGGGTTGTCTCATCCACACATCGTGGGGATTCACGACCGCGGTGAATATGAAGGCCATTTTTGGATATCGATGGATTACGTGGCCGGCACCGATGCGGCCAGGCTATTGCGTGAGCGGTTCCCGGGTGGCATGCCCGTCGACGAGGCGATGGAGATCATTGCCGCGGTGGCCGCGGCGCTGGACTACGCGCATCATCGGGGGTTGTTGCACCGCGACGTCAAGCCGGCCAACATCTTGGTGGCCGATTCGGACGGGCAGGCGCGCCGAATCTTTCTGGCCGATTTCGGAATCGCACGGCGCATCGATGATGCGGCGGGCCTGACCGCGACCAAGATGGCGGTGGGCACGGTGGCCTATGCGGCGCCCGAGCAGTTGATGGCCGGGGCGGTTGATGGGCGGGCCGATCAGTATGCGTTGGCCTGCACCGCATTTCATCTGCTGACCGGCGCCCCACCGTACGGCGGTTCCAACCTCGCAGTCGTGATCGGCCAACACGTCAGCGCGACGCCGCCCTCGATCGGCGCCTATCGGCCGGAGTTGGCTGCGCTGGATCCGGTGTTTGCCACCGCGATGGCCAAAGACCCTTCTCGCCGGTTCGGCAGCTGCGGTGAATTCGCCGGCCAATTGCGTCTGCGGCTCAGCACGGCCCGCCCCTATGTCCACCCCGCGCTTGACGCAACTGTGGCCGCATTGCCGCAGGCGCCACCCGCTTCGAAGCGGTTCGGTCTCCTGATCGGCGCGCTGGCAGCCGTCTTGCTGCTGATCGCCGGCGGCGTCTTCGCGGGCTTCAAGCTCGCCAGGCACCACACTCCGGCCGCGACCGCGGCCGCGGCTCCCTTCATGGGCACCTACCGAACCGACTTCGGCCCGACCATCGGGCTCGAAGATATCCCTGATCCGCGTGAGGCGCCCGCGCTGACGAGCACCTATGGGCTCCGCTCGGTGTGTCGCTCCAGCGGATGCGTAATGACGGCGTCCCGCCTTGGCGGCGCGGCCGCCGCGCAACCGACGATGGTGTTCGACGAGATCGGCGAGCGCTGGGTGGCGGTAGCCGCCGGCCCGGAAAACTGCCGAGGCGCCGACACCGAAACCTGGCAGGTGTTCACGCTGCAATCGCGCCCCGATGGCACCCTGGCCGGCGAATACACCACAGCCGGCGCCAACGGGTGCGCCGACAAGCGAAGCGTGACCTTCACCCGTACCGGAGACGTCGACGTCAACAGCCTTGCCGACCCGTCCGGCCAACCGCCGCGGGTGGTCTCGCCCGCCGAAGCGCTCCGCGGGCACTACCGCGTCACGCGGACCTACACCGCGGAAGCGCGGCCGGCGCAACTGGACACCGCCGTCGCGACCTATTGTCTGCGCACTGGCGATCGGTGCATGAGCTACTTCCACGAACCATTGGGTGGCCTACCCCTGGTATTCGGCGGCGGAATCTGGACCAGAAATCTCGACGTCGAGGTGAATTGTCCGGAATCCGGCGAGACCGCGCACATGAAATCCACCGCGCAGTTTCCACTGCCCCAACCGCCGGGGGACCCCATCATGAAGCTAACCGGGCGCGGTCACCAGGAACAGACCCCGCCATGCGAAATCAACACGGACTTCGACGAAACCTTCACGCGCACTGGCGATTAGAAGAGAGTGCCGTGCGGGCGCTCGGTGGTTTTGCTCGTGCCGCCGGTGATGACATCGGGTGCGAATAGTAGGTGCCGCTGCGCCTGCACCCTTACGATTTGGGCATGGCGCTTGGGGTCGGTCAGGTGTTTGCCGGATACACCATCTTGCGAGTGCTGGGTGCGGGCGGGATGGGCCAGGTTTACTTGGCGGCGCATCCGCGCTTGCCGCGCGAGGATGCGCTGAAGGTGTTGCCGGCGGATCTCACCGGCGATCCGGAGTTTCGGGCCCGATTTATCCGCGAGGCCGAGCTGGCGGCCGGCTTGTCCCATCCGCACATCGTGGGGATTCATGACCGCGGTGAAGAGGACGGCCAGTTTTGGATCTCGATGGATTACGTTGCCGGCACCGATGCGGGTCGGCTGTTGCGCGAAAACTACCCGGGCGGGATGCCGCTCGTTGAGGTCGCGTCTATCGTTGCCGCCGTCGCCTCGGCGTTGGATTATGCGCATTATCGAGGCTTGTTGCATCGCGACATCAAGCCGGCCAACATCCTGTTGGGCGATCCCGACGGGCAGGAGCGGCGGGTCTACCTTGCCGACTTCGGGCTCGCCCGCCATATCGATGACGCTACGCGGCTGACCGCGACCAACATGACGGTAGGCACGGTGGCCTATGTGGCGCCCGAGCAGTTGAAGGGGGAGCGGGTCGACGGGCGCGCCGATCAATATGCGCTGGCCTGCACGGCATTTCATCTCCTCGCGGGCGCCCCGCCGTATGCCGATTCCAATCCCGCCGTGGTGATCAGGCAACACATCAGCGCCCCGCCGCCCTCGATCGGCGCCCACCGGCCAGAGTTGGCCGGGCTGGATCCGGTGTTTGCCACCGCGATGGCCAAGGAGCCTTCCGGCCGGTTTGCCAGCTGCCGGGAGTTCGCCGACCGGCTGGCCGAGCAGCTGGGTCCGGATTTCTCCTACCCCGGTGACATTCCGTTCCCAGACACTCAACCCGAGTGGCGAGTAACCGCGCCCACGGTGCCGTCGCGCGTCGCGAAGCCCTCGGGGCGGCGCCGCCGTGTCGTGGTTGGCGCGTTGGCCGGCGTTGCGTTGCTGGTGGTGGCGGGTGGCGTCGTTGCGGCTGTGAAGCTCACCCAGCATCACAATCCGGGCGCCAGCGGACCGCGCAGTGCCGCCCCTGTGCCAGGCAGTACCGCCGCCGCGGCGCCCAACACGGGTCCCTTCACCGGTGTCTACCGGGTCCGGTTCGGCCAGGCCACCAATCTCGACGATGTCCCGGCTTCGGGTGCGGGAGCGTTGACGGACACGTACGCGGTGCGCTCGGCATGCGGATCCGCCGGGTGCCGGGCGACCGCCTCGCGGCTCAGCGGTGAGATGAGGCTGGCGTCGACCACCGTGTTCGACGAGCTCGACGGGCGCTGGCTGGCTGTAACCACGGCCAGCGACAGGTGCCAAAACGCTCCCTCCGAGATCTGGCAAACGTTCGCGCTCCAACGACGTCCCGACGGTACCTTCACCGGCGAATACCGCGGGGCCTCCGCCAATAATTGCGACGAAAAACGAACCGTCACCTTCACCCGCACCGGAGATGTCGACATCAACAGCCTCCCCGACCCCGCCGCCCTACCGCCGCGGGTGACGTCACCGGCCGAGGCGCTCCATGGCCACTACCACTTCACGCGACATTTCACGAAAGCGAGCCCAGAGCAGCAACAGCGGCAGCAGCAGCAGGGGGAGCAGGGGGTCATCACCGACTGTCTGCGTACCGGGGATCGGTGCATGAGCTACTTCCACTCAAAGACAACTGACTCGCCGCTGGTATTTAGCGGCGGAGTGTGGAGTTCCGACGAAGGACACGACCAAGAGGGTCCGGGCTGCGGCGGCCCGGTCTATGTGAAAGTCACTGGGCAGTATCCGCTGCCGCAACCACTGCAGGACCCCATCACGCTGCTCACCGGGCATACTCACGCCGAGATCTCGGGTCCGCCCGTTTGCGCGACGACTATGGACTTCGACGAAACGTACACGCGCACCGGCGATTAGGGCGCGGGGCATTATCCGAGCGGCTGGTTTTCGCGGATTCCGCGATACATGCCCCGTCGGACGATCCACGGCATCACCACCCATTCGACCGACCAAGGTGGCAAGCGGAACGCATGGCCGGTGGGCAGGAAGACCTCCAGCCCGTCTGGCTGTATGCCCACCAGCGAACCCCACCGCCGCCCCGGTGTGCGGAAGGTGCGCAACCGACGACCTGCGAACTCAGCCCTGATGTTACGGGCCACCAACGCATCCCCACGATTACGAGCGGAGCTGCGAAGAGGGTCGGTCGCAGCGACGTCGCCGACCGCGAAGACACCACGATGACCGGGCACTCGCAAATCTGGTGTCACGCGGACGAACCCGTGCTCATCAAGAATTTCCGCCGGCAGCCAATCGGTGTTGGGCCGCACCCGCCCGATCGCCCAGAGCACGGCATCGGCGGAAGCCGGGGGCTGTCCGGTGCTCCAGCGCACCGGCTCGCTGGTGATCTCATCGCCGGCGAAGCCGTTCGAGACCACCGCACGGTGCCCCGGGTGCAGGCCCACGCCCAAGTCGGTCAGCCTGCCGCGGATGCGCTGCCAGATCCCCGGGTGATACGCACCCAACACGCGCTCGCCGGGGAAGTACAGGTCGATCCGCTTTTCCGGCCAGGTGGTTGCGATGTTGACGGCGCTGCTGACCGCAGCGGCGCCGCCGCCCACGATGATCACCGTGTCGGCGCCGGCCAACCGGTCGTGTGCGGCGCGCAGCCCGGCCCCGATCTCGTTGGGCGACTGCAGCGTCGGCTGCCGCCAGAAGCCATTAGTGACCCCCGTCGAGATGACCAGCGCGTCGTATCCCTCGGCGATGGTTGCGCCGTCTTCGAGCCGACCCAAGACGGTTCGGCTAGCGAGGTCCACGCCCGTCAGTGCGGCCTGAACCGTCCGTACCCGGTCCAAACGGCGGAACCTGTCGAACGAAATCCAGTAGTCGCGGGCCCAGTCGTCGGGGCGGGAGAGCCGGACGCCGAGCTCTTGACCGCTCACCAGCGCCGGTTTGACCGAGATTCCGACGACGTCGGCGTGCCGGGACAGGCGGATCGCGGTCAGGACGCCCACGTCTCCCAATCCGGCGATGACGACGCGTTTGCGATTTAGCCCTACAACCAATTGACTTGTCCCACTGCACTTTTCGACGGACGAGGACAAGCGTGGTCGGCGATGGTGAAATCCACGCAGGCCTCCTTACGGCAAATCCCCGGTTATCCCGGACCCTTGGCCGCGATCGGAAAACTGTAACACGTTCTAGCCGCCCGTTAATGCCGACGTTGCTCGATCGGCCGGTCAACCGCGGTAGGCTCAGCGGATGGGTCGATCTGCGCGTATCACTGGTTGCACATGGCGCCCGCATTCGACCGCTTGGTGATTCGTCATGAATAGCGTTGTGGGCAAAGGTTATGGAAATGCAACTTGCTGTCGGGCCTGTCCACTTTCGCCCATCCGGCAGCAGCGCGATCATGTGAGCCATTGAGCGCGCAGAGATGGGAGCAAGCCATGACTACCCCCGCGGGCCCCGAAACGTTCACCTTTGCCTCGCGGGTCGACAGGGCTCCAATATTTGTTCGAAAGTGGTTGCCGCCCTGTGGGATCCGCCTGCGCGCCACTGCGCAGATCACCCACGGTATAGCCGAACACGGCGGCCGATACGACCGGCTGGCCCGCTTTCTGGCGGCCGAGGGCTGCGTCGTCTACGCCCTAGACTTGCGCGGACACGGCCACACCGCCGAGCCCGACAAACTCGGGCAGGCCGGCACGAGCGCCTGGCACGACATGGCCGCCGACATCAAGCAGCTCGCCGAGATCGCCCGCACCGAGTACGCCGACCTGCCGCTGATCGCCTTCGGGCACAGCATGGGCTCGGCACTGACCCAGTCGCACATCCAGAACAACGGGAATTTGCTGGCCGGCGCGATCCTGTGCGGCACTATGGGCGCGATGCCGGGGATCGACGACGACACGTACCCGTCGGTCATCGAGCAACTGCACACCCTCGCGACGGGCCCGGACGCGTCGGCGCCCAGCCAAGTGTTCGGCTCGCTACTCGTGGGCTTCAACGCCCCGTTCGTCACCAACGTCGCCCACCCCACCGGCTCCGAATGGCAGACCAGCGACCCGGAGGAGATTCGGTTGTTCCAGAGCGACCCGCTGTGCGGTAAGCCGTTTTCCAATGCGATGACCTACTCGGTCATCAAGGGATTTCACGATCTGTGGATTTCGGAAAATGAATCCCGCATCCCCGTCGACCTACCGATCCTGATTATTGCCGGTACCGAGGATCCCGTTGGCGGCAAGACGATCACCATCCAAAGCCTCATCACTCGCTACATGAAACAGGGGCACCGCTCCCTCGACTATCGGTTCTACGCCGGCGGGCGACACGAAATCCTCAACGAGCCCGAAAAGGACCGCGTCCACCACGACATCGGGCGTTGGCTGGCCCAGTCCCTCGACCAGTAGCATTAGCCAGCACCGGAGTCGACGCGCAAAAATATCTCGGAATACGCGAACGCGCGCATCGCCATGGCACCGAAAGGAACTGCTCAGCATGACGACACCGGCGGAAACCCATCGGCACAGCACTCAATTGATTCCGGGCCGGCTACTCCGAAGCGGGCAGGTCCACCATCCGGCCCTTATTGCGGAGGCCAAAAGACGGAGCGACAGTTTTCAGCTGCGCCTGGCCGACCGGATAACGACGTTTGCCGGGTCGATGAACTTCGTCTGGATTCATGCGGCATTGTTTGCCGTGTGGATGTTGGTCTTGGAGAAAAACCCCTGGCCGACGTTGACGTTGGTGGTGTCGCTCGAGGCGATTTTCCTGTCGACCTTCGTGATGATCGGCCAGAACCGTCAGGCGGCTTTCCAGCAGGCCAAGGCCGACCACGACTTCCACGCCCAGGAACTGGAGTTGAAGACGAACACCGAGCTCACTCGCGAGATTCACGTGCTCACAGAGGAATTGCACAGACGCTTGCTCCGACCACCGTCCGAGCGCGACGAGTCACCGGCGTCCGGTTAAGGAACCTCGACACGACGTACGGCGAAGAGCTTTGATCGGGCGGACAACCGCGCTGGTGGGAAACGACATGTCGCAGTTGCAGGAGAGGATGCGCCCACACGTGCGTGCCGCGTTGCATGCCGCGGCGCGCGCATCGGCTCCGCATCCCGCCGCGGCCAGACGGGCCGCCAAGGACTTTCAGCAAAGCCTGTTGCGGGCGGTCGGCGCCGAGGTCCGCTGGGCGTTCACCCCGCCGCGGGCCTGGCTGATGGGTGTGGTGGCCAATCTGATCTTCGCCGTGGCGTGGTTGCTGGTGCAGCCGCTGACTACTGGGCGCGGTCACACCGACTGGGTGGTCCTGGTGGGTACCTACTTCTCCTCCTGGGTCCTCGCCGATGTCACTACGACCAACCTGCTGGGCGCCGACCACTACCGCGTCCAGGCCGCTTTGTCCGACGGGGTGCCGGTCTGGCGGATGCTGTTGATCAAGAATCTGGCCCTGCTCGTGATAGTGGGGCTGCCCACCCTGTTGGCGGCTGTGGCACTGACGCTGTGGTTGGAAACGCCTGGGCGCCTGGGCATCACGATCCCCACCGTCGCGGTGCCGATCGTGTCCTGGCTGGGTGTGGGTAACCTCGTCTCGGTGCTGCACCCGGTCAGCGTTGAGCCGCTGCTGCGGCGGTGGCGGCAGCGTGCCGATCGTCAGCGGACGGGCGGCTGGGTGCTGGCGCTGACGCTGCCTTACGCGCTGTATTACGTCGCCGACCCGATGAACGGGGTAGAGCACCGCGTGTTGTGGACGCAGGTACCCGCATTGATCTGGCCGGTGTTCGGGCGGGACACGAAAAGCTTCGTCCATCTCGCCATCGCCACAGGGGTTTGGATCGCGGGAACCGTCCTCGCCCTGCTGTGGGTGCGCAGGCGGGGGTTCCGGATCAGGTGAGACTCAGCCGGCGGAGCCGGGCCGGAGGTCCGACTCATGTCAAAATGGATAGCGCGTTGCAGGACAGATTTGGGTCGGGATGCAATGATTGTCGTCGTTATCGATCACCGCGAATCGACAACCAGGCGAGAAGGTGTAATGGTTAGTGGAATCCTGCAGAGCCGCAGTGGCATTCAGGGCCACAGTGAGCGCCGGCGGGTCAAGCGGCGGCGCCATGACCCGCCGCAACGACCGGTCCGCCGAAAAGCCACCCACCTTAAAAGGAGAGGTAAAACATGACTGAACAACCGTCGGCCGGTTGGTACCCAGACCCGAGCGGCAAGCCCGGCCAGGTGTATTGGGATGGCCAGCAATGGCGCACAGACATGCCCGCACCTGGCGGCGATCCCTCTCAATATCCTCAAGGTTCGTATCCACCGGTTCCAGCGGTGCAGCCGGGTGCAGCATATGGAGGCGCACCCTACGGTTTGGATGCCTACGGGCGGCCCCTGTCGGACAAGAGCAAGCTGACGGCCGGACTGCTGCAAATTTTCTTGGGGGGCTTTGGCATTGGTCGTTTCTACCTCGGCTACACCACCATCGGCATTCTGCAGATTGCAGTTACCTGGTTTACTTGCGGACTCGGCGCGCTATGGCCGCTGATCGACGGAATCATGATCATCACCGGCAAGGTGCCCGACGCGGAGGGGCGCACGCTACGCGAGTGAGGCGATGCTGGCGGCGGCGCAAGCACCATCAGCCGAAGCTCCACAATGTTGACGCCCGAGCTATTCTCCCTTCCACGGGTGCAGTTCACTCGATGGGGAGGATCTGCCCATGACGACACCTCGGCAGCCGGGCTGGTACGACGACCCACACGACTCAAACG
>Ga0318515_10000080_pt1 | contig 19000 bp, 15 predicted proteins | sample GRESIP176b2f19_FD_202499 | JGI IMG/M metagenome (GOLD analysis project Ga0318515, IMG submission 202499) | Tropical soil microbial communities from Luquillo Experimental Forest, Puerto Rico - GRE.SIPMG.176b2f19 | ecosystem: Environmental > Terrestrial > Soil > Tropical forest > Bulk soil...
CCTCCACGTTGCATCGATCTAAAGTTCCAGCGCGGGCGGCGGTCGCGACAACAAGACAGCGGCGATCAGCAAAGCCAGCGCCGCCAAGCTTACGATCGTGAGCGGAGAAAAGCCAATCAGGCTCAGGATCGGCAGCGTCGCCGCGCTAAAAACTGCCCAGCCGATAACGGGCGCGGCGCCGAGCGCCAGCACGCGCGGCAACAGATCGCGCGTGATGGCATAGCCGAGCGCGGTCCAAAATGCCGCTCCGACCAACGCACAAAGCGCAGCATTGATCAGCGAGGCCATAGACAATCCAAGCTGGAAAATGTGTGTGGGCGCGTGCAGGACTCGCCGCAGCAGTACATGTATCTTTTATGCTGCCTTCATGATCGATTGCACTTTGGGCCAGGGATCCGGCGCAAGATGGCGAAACGGCGCCCAGTCCGCTTCCGACATACGATCGACGATGGTCGCCTTGACCGAAGGTCGCTCGCGCATGCGCACCCACCAATCGCCGATCGCCGGATAGCGCTCCCACATGCCGCTCAACTTGAGAAGCTCAAGTCGCAGGATATAGGGGATGACGGCGCAATCGGCATTGGAAAAATGATTGCCGGCGAGATAGTGCCCGGCTTGCAGCGACTCGCCCATCCACGACAATAATTTTTCGTGCTGCGCGATAGCCTCGCTAACAAATTCGGAATCGAGCCCGTGCTCGATGACGCTGCGTTTGTGTTCGGCGCGACGCTTAAGTGGCGTCTTGTTAACTTCGGCGAGCCAGGCTTCGCGCGGCATTTTCAGAAAATTCGGGCGAAACGCCGTGGCGAAAGTCAAGATCATGCATGAATTGTGCACGTATTCGTCGATCAGTTTGTTGTAGAGCCGCATGCGCTGGCGCAAAAGCGGCTCGCGCGGCATCAGCGGCGGCTGCGGGAAAGCATCGTCGAGATAATAAAGGATCAGCGAAGACTCGATGATCGGCCTGCCGTCATGCACAAGCGTCGGCACCACGCCATTGGGGTTGAGCTTACGATAGGCCGGTTCGTGCTGATCGCCGCGCAATGTCAGCAAGTGCTCCTTGACCTCGAGACCCTTTTCGGCAAGCGCAATGCGCACCTTCTGCGCACAGACCGAATTGATATTGTGATAGTGCTCGATCACGCGGCCCTCCCGAAGTTTACGCCCGCAATCTGGTCCCGTTGGCCCTGCGAGTCGAATAATTCTTTCGTGACTCGAACCGCAAGACCTGTATTTGAGTTGTACTGATACCGGCTCGACAATAATAAGAAAATAGCGGGTGCCTGCCGTCACTTCCCAAGGAGATGGGCATGCGCAATATCTTCCAAACCCTATACCGGCGCCCTGGAAAGCCCTGGCGTCCAGCCAGAGGCCCCGGTTCAGCACTCACAATCAGCTTCCCGGTCGCGCTTGCTTTCATGTTGTCAGGCATCGGCGGGGCAGTCAGCGGTCCGTGCGCCGATCAGATCGCCGAGTTGGAACGGCAAGTCGCGGCGATCGCCCCGGGCGGGCAAGGCGGTCCCTCCGCGCAGCAAAGCGTCGGCGCGCAATTGCATCGGCAGCCGACGCCCAGTTCGGTCCACAGCGCCGAGGGCGTCGCAACCGGGGAAGCCGACGATGCGCTGGCGCGCGCCAAACAAGCCGATGCCACTGGCAATGCCGCGGATCGCAACGCGGCGCTGCGAAAAGCGCAGGAGCTTTACGGCGTCGATTGATGGTCCTAAGCGGACTCTGGCAGCGTCATTGCGAGCGCCGGTTATCGAGAATGTCCAGTACAGGACAGGTTGGTGCGCTGGTGCCAGTGCACTGCGCGATCGTTTTTGCCAGCAATCGTTCTAGTTTGCGAAGATCGGCGATCTTGGCGCGGATATCGTCAAGATGGCGCGCGGCAATCGTGCGGACTTCGCGGCACGATGCCTTGTGTGGTCCGCCGAGCCGTAGCAGCGCGCGAACTTCGTTAAGTGAAAACCCCAATTCGCGGGAGCGCCTTATGAAGCCGAGAAGGCGTGATTCCGCCAGTCCGTAGATGCGACGACCGCTCTGCGTACGTGGCGGGGCAGGCAACATCCCGATCTTCTCGTAATAGCGGATGGTCTCGATATTCACGCCAGCGCGTTCCGACAGCCTGCCAATCGTCAGTCGTTCGGCTCGCGCATCTGTGATTGTGGGCATGAGCAAAGTCCTTGATCCTGTAGTCGCTACAGGATGCATCGTGCCCGGATGACGATCAAGGACGATCGCACTATAGGCCCGTCGAACGGGCCAAGGCTCCTCGCCGCGGGGGGCATTTTGGCCGCTCTGGGCGCAGCGTCGTGCTGTGTTATTCCTTTTGCGCTGTTCGTGCTTGGCGTCAGTGGCGCCTGGATCGGCAACCTGACTGCGCTTGAGCCTTACCAGCCGATTTTCGTGGCGCTTGCCGTTGCCTTCATCGGTTGTGGCACGCACCTCGCTTATCGCAAGCCCAAAGTTGCCTGCGCGGACGGTTCGTACTGCGCTCGGCCGGTTTCGAGCCGGATGGTGAAGATTAGTTTGTGGAGCGCGGGAGCGCTCGTCGCGATCACAATTGGTTTCCCGTATGTCGCTCGCGCCTTCCTCAGCCCCTAAACCATGGAAAGGTCACCCATGAAATATTACCTGGCGGCCGCCCTCACTCTGGGTTTCGTCGCGGTCCCCTTGGGGGCGGAAGCGTCCGAAACCATAGCCGTGTTGGATGTGCATCATGCCGGCTGCGCGCTCCGCGGCCCGATCGTCAAACGGACGCTGGAGCACGTGAAGGGCGTCAAGGTCGTGCGCGTCGAGCAGGTAAACGGCGACGCCGATGTCACAGCCATGGTCACCTTCGACGATACTGTGACGAACGTGGCCGCTCTCGTCACTGCGACAACGAACGCTGGCTTTCCCGCCGACGTCGCAACCGCGAATTGATCACGCGCTCTGGGAAAATTCATGATTCTCGAATCCGTCATCACGTGCCCAAGTTGCGGTACCGTAAAACTGGAAACGATGCCGACCGATGCGTGTCAGTTCTTCTATAAGTGCACCGGCTGCGGTACCAAATTGCGCCCCAAGCCCGGCGATTGCTGCGTGTACTGTTCCTACGGCTCGCTACCTTGTCCGCCAATGCAAGCTGAGCACGCTACGAGCTGTTGCGCGATATGACCACGATTCAATTGCCCGCCATCCCCACATCGGACGAATACTGGGCGGCGCTTAAGCCTCATCTGCCGATCTTCTCGCTTGAAGAACAACGGGCCGCCCTTGCGCTCTACCGGGAGCTTGCGAAGGGCGAACCGGTCGACGAAGCGCGACTGGCCCGCGCGCTTGCTATTTCCGTCGCCGAAGCCCGAGCGCTTCTGCACCGCCCGCCGATCAAGGGCCTGACATACACCGACGACCGCGGACGTATCCTCGGCTTTGGCGGCCTCGCGATGGTGCCCATGCATCATCGCTTCGAGGTGGATGGTCGCAACCTGTCGACGTGGTGCGCCTGGGATAGCCTTTTCATTCCGGAAATCCTCGGGCGTCCCGCGAGAGTGATATCGGCCGATCCTCAGAGTGGCGAAACCGTGCGGCTCGTCGTAACTCCCGAGCGGATCGACCAGGTCGAGCCGAGCGAAACCGTCATTTCTTTTGTTCGGCCCGATCGGCAGATCTTTGGTACTTCGGCCGCCAATGTGATGGCGAAGTTTTGCCATTTCATCTTCTTCTTCGCGTCCCGCCGATCCGGCGAGCATTGGACTAAGAAGAATCCCGGAACATTCTTGTCCTCGCTTGATGAGGCTTTTGGGCTGGCAAAACGGCTCAACGCAAACAAATTTGGAGCTGCGCTCGCCATTAGCGGCGGTGCCTTAGAACCGATTTGAGGTAGGGATTTGACCCAGCGCTTGATGCGTCAATCGGTGGGTCGCAACATTCGCGCCGCTGGCCGATCAACTTCAATAAGCCTCGTCGTGATAGACCGGATCGACCGAGCCGCGCCACGGACCATGAAATTTGTCGAGCAGGTCTTGCGCCGGCGTGGTGTTGCGCGCAAGCCGCGCTTCGAGCGGTTCAAGATAACGCGTCTCGTCGCGCCGTTCGGCGTCGAGCCGGTTGCGCCGCTTCAATCCGGCGCGGGCGAGGTTGAGAACCTCCGCCGCGATCTCGCGCACGCTGCGGCTGCGAACCGTCGCGGCCAAAGCCAGTTTCGGCACCGCGTCGCGAAGACTTTGCCGATCGTCGGCGCTCCATTCCTTTACCAGATCCCAGGCGGCGTCGAGCGAAACGTCATCATAGAGAATGCCGGCCCACAGCGCCGGCAGCGCTAGCAAATTCGGCAGCGAGCCGGAATCGGCGCCGCGCATTTCCAGATAACGCTTGAGCCGGACTTCAGGGAAAATCGTGCTGAGGTGATTCGCCCAGTCGGAAATCGTGGCGCGCTCTCCAGGCACCACGCTTAATTTCCCCGCCAGCAAATCGCGGAACGATTGCCCAGCGAGATCGATATAGTCGTCACCGCGCTTGATGAAATACATCGGCACGTCGAGCGCGTAGTCGACCCAGCGTTCGAATCCCATGCCCGACTCGAACGCCCATGGCAGCATTCCGGCCCGCGCATTGTCGGTATCGCGCCAGATTTCCGAACGGAACGACAGATAGCCGTTGGGCTTGCCGTCGGTGAACGGTGAATTGGCGAACAATGCGGTCGCCACCGGCTGCAGCGCGATCGACACGCGTAGCTTTTTCACCATGTCGGCTTCCGAGGAGAAATCGAGATTGGTCTGCACCGTGCAGGTGCGATACATCATGTCGAGGCCGAGCGTGCCGACCTTCGGCATATAGGCGGTCATGATCTTGTAGCGGCCCTTAGGCATTTTCGGCATTTCAGCGCGCGTCCAACTCGGCGTCATGCCGATACCGAGAAAGCCGATGCGCAGCGGGCGGGCGACCTCACGCACCTGCGCCAGATGCGCCATCAGCTCGCTCCTGGTCTGATGCACGGTCGCGAGCTGCGCGCCCGAGAGTTCGAACTGCCCACCGGGCTCGAGCGAGATGGCGCCGCCGCCGGTGACATCGAACAAGCCGATGATGTTCGACCCTTCCATGATCGGCTCCCAGCCGAGCAGATGCTGCATGCCCTCCAAAAGCGCGCGAATGCCGCGCCGACCCTCATAGGGCACCGGATGATGCCCTTCGAGCGTGAAGGCGAACTTTTCGTGCTCGGTGCCAATGCGGAATTGCGATTTAGGCTTGACGCCCTGCGCCAGCCAATTGACGAGATCGTCGCGCTGTTCGATCGGCGTCAGGTCGACTTGATCACGCGCCATATTGATCACACGCCTGCCGGACCCTGGGATCGGACGCAGCCGGACGGGCGGCGCTTTCCGCTGAGCAATGCGCCGTCATGAAGCTAAAGCGAAATGACGCAAAGTCGAATCGCGATTTCGCTTTAGCTTCTTGTTTGAGCATGATCTTGTCCGAAAACCGGTTCGCACTTTTCGGGATCATGCTCTAGGCGACGGCTTTACGCTTTGCTGGCGCGAAGCGGCCATAAAAGGTCTCGCCTCGGTTCGCCATATCGATGAGAAGCTTCGACGGCTTGAACCGCTCGCCGTGAGCCGCGGCGAGAGTGTTGCACATTTGGACGAAATTCTTCACACCCATGCCGTCAATGTAAGAAATGGTTCCCCCGGTAAAAGGCGCGAAGCCAAAGCCGAGAATCGAACCGACATCGGCTTCGCGCACGTCGGTGACGACCTTTTCCTCGATGCAACGCGCCGATTCGAGCGCTTGAATGCCGAGGAGCCGGCGCTTGATCTCGGCAATGTCGATGTCGTCGACATTGCGTTTGCTCGGCTGCAGGTCGGCGAGCCCGGACCATAAACGCTTCGCCGCATTCTGCGGGTAGTCATAAAAACCCTTGCCGTTCTTGCGGCCATAGCGGGAGCGCTTTTCGACCATTTCCGCGAGCAAGGTTTTTTGCTTGGGGTCGATAGCGGCCGGGCCAAGGTCGGCTTCCGTGGCTTTAAGGATCTTCCAGGCGAGATCGACCGCAACTTCATCAGTGAGCGCCAGCGGACCGACCGGCATGCCGGCCATGCGCGCGACATTCTCGATCAAGGCCGGCGGCACGCCCTCGGTGAGGAGCAAATGCCCTTCGCGGAGATAGGTGCCGACCACGCGCGATGCGTAGAAGCCGCGCGAATCGTTGACGACGATGGGGGTCTTGCGGATCGCGCGTGCATAATCGAGCGCCATGGCGAGCGCGGCGTCGCCGGTTTCCCGGCCCATGATGATTTCAACAAGCATCATCCGCTCGACCGGCGAAAAGAAATGAATGCCGATGAAGCGCTGTTGATCCTTGAACGCCGCCGCCAGTGAGGTGATCGGCAGCGTCGACGTGTTAGAGCCGAAGATGACCTGATCGCCGATCACGTTTTGCGCCCGCGAGATCACTTCCTCTTTGATCTTGCGATCTTCGAATACCGCCTCGATGACAAGATCGCAGTCTTTGAGCTCGACGAAATCGGCTGTGGGATTGATGCGCGCGAGCAAGGCATCGCGGTCGGCGGTAGTGGCGCGGCCGCGATTGATCTGATCAGTCACCAATTTTTGCGAATGAGCTTTGCCCTTTTCCGCGGTTTCCGGATCGCGATCGATAAGCACGACTTCGAGCCCGGCCAAGGCGCTGACGTAAGCGATCGCGCCGCCCATGAAGCCGGCGCCGATGATGCCGATTTTGTGCAACTGGTTTGCCGGCACGTTGGCCGGACGGCGCGCGCCCTTGTTGAGCTCCTGCATGGAGACAAACAAAGTGCGGATCATCGCTGCGGCTTCCGGCGAGCGAAGTATTTTCGCAAACCAGCGCGACTCGACCCGCAGCGCCTGATCCATCGGCAGCTGCAGACCCTCATAGACAACCTGAAGAATGGCGCGTGCCGCCGGGTAATTGTCATAGGTCTCGCGCCGATAAATGGCGTTGGCCGGCGTGAACACCATGATGCCGGCTTTGGAATAGACCGGCCCGCCGGGCAGCTTGAACCCTTCCACGTCCCACGGCGCCTTGGCGCTGCCGCCCGCTTTGATCCATTCCTTTGCCGTGCGGATGAGATCGGCTTTCGGCACTACTGTGTCGACGAGCTTCATCGCCTTGGCGCGATTGAGCTGCACTTGATCGCCCTTGAGCAGAAACTGCAGCGCGTCCGACGGCGGCAGCATCCGCGCGATCCGCTGGGTGCCACCGGCACCTGGTATCAGGCCGACTTTGACCTCTGGCTGGCCTACACGCGTGCGCGCATTGTCAGCCGCGACGCGCCGATGGCAGGCGAGCGCCAATTCGAAGCCGCCGCCAAGCGCAGTGCCGTTGATGGCGGCGACCCAAGGTTTGCCGGCGGTCTCGATGCGCCGGCACAGGACCGACCACCTTCGGCTCTCCTCGAAAAAGCGTGACATGGCCGCTTCCTCGCCCTGCGACGCGGCGAGCTCGGCGAAAGTGCGGCTCAAGCCTTCCAGCATGGCGAGATCGGCTCCGGCGCTGAACGCATCCTTGGCCGAGGTGATGACGACGCCCTTCACGGCGTCATCCGCAGTCGTTTGCTCGATGATGGTCGCGAGCTCGTCCATGACGGTCGCGTCAATGACGTTCATGCTGCGACCCGGCGAATCCCAGGTCGCAAGCGCAATGCCGTCGCCGTCAGTCTCGACATTGAAATGGGTGAAGCTCATCGCCGCCGCTCACGCATAAGGATCGCCATTCTTGTGGGTGAAACGCATGCCGTTGTCGTCGCGGACCGCAACCAGGTCGACGTCAGGATATTGGACGCGCTCGTGCTTCGCGCGCGTGCCGATTTCGAGATAGACCGCATCGTTGGTTGTCCGGTTCACCAGATGATGGCCGTTGCTGCTGTTGGCCTTGAAGCCGGCAGCGTCGCCCGCCTTGAGCACAGTCTCGCCGCCGTTCTCGATCAGGACGACCTCGCCTTCAAGCACGTAGACGAACTCGTCTTCGCACTCATGCCAATGTCGCAGCGCCGATGCGGCGCCGGGACGAAGCGTGGTGAGGTTGACTCCGAATTGATCAAGGCCGGCAGCATTGCCCAGGCGCCGGCGCTCGCGGCCGTACACCACCCGGTCGAACGGCGGCGGATAAGGGGTCCGCGTATCGATCGGCAGCGCTTCAATGTCGAGCTTCGGCATCGCTTAGACCCGCTCGATGATGGTTGCGGTGCCCATGCCGGCGCCGATGCACAGCGTGACGAGGCCGGTGGCGACGCCGCGCCGTTCCATTTCATCGACCAGCGTGCCGAGAATCATCGCACCGGTCGCGCCGAGCGGATGGCCTAAGGCGATCGCGCCGCCGTTAACGTTGATGTTCGAGCTGTCGAGTTCGAAAGCCTGCATGAACCGCAGCACGACCGAAGCGAAAGCTTCATTGATCTCGATCAGATCGATGTCGGATAGCTCCATGCCGGCGGCTTTGAGCACTTTCTTGGTAACGTCGATCGGGCCGGTCAGCATTAGGGCCGGGTCGGAGCCGATATTGGCGAAGGCGCGCACGCGCGCGCGGGGTTTCAAACCGATTTTGTCGCCAGCCTCCTTGTTGCCGATCAACACGGCGGCGGCGCCATCGACGATGCCCGACGAGTTGCCAGCGTGATGCACGTGATTGACGAATTCGACTTCGGGATGGGCCTGAATGGCGACAGCATCGAAGCCGCCGAGTTCGCCGATCTGCGCAAATGACGGCTGCAGCGCGGCCAGCGACTGCATTGTCGTGCCCGGGCGCATATGCTCGTCCTTGGCAAGGATAGTTAGTCCGTTGACGTCTTTCACCGGCACCACCGAGCGGTTGAAGCGTCCTTCGTCCCAAGCCGCCGCCGCCCGCTTCTGGCTTTCAACCGCATAGGCATCGACGTCGTCGCGCGAAAATCCGTATTTGGTTGCGATCAGATCGGCGGACACGCCTTGCGGAAGAAAATAATGCGCAACCGCGATCGACGGATCGACCGACCAGGCGCCGCCGGCCGAACCGATGCCAACGCGGCTCATGGATTCGACACCACCGCCGACCGCAAGGTGCTGCTGACCGGACATGATCTGCGCGGCGGCGAAGTTGACCGCATCGAGCCCTGAAGCGCAAAAGCGGTTGATCTGCACGCCGGCGACGCTGTCGCCATAGCCCGCGACCAAAGCGGCCGTGCGCGCGATATCGGCGGCGGCCTCGCCCACCGGATCGACCACCCCCATGACCACGTCGTCGACCAGCTCGGTGTCGAGATTGTTGCGGTTCTTGATAGCTGAAAGCGCCTGACTGGCAAGATTGAGCGCGGTAACCTCATGCAGTGCGCCGTCGACCTTGCCGCGGCCGCGCGGCGTGCGCACGTGATCATAAATGAAAGCGTCCGACATCGGAATTTCTCCTATAGCTCGTGCCCGGCGAGGCAGCGGGCCGCGCTAAAGCGAAATGATTTTAGGTCGGTTCGGTATTTCGCTTTAGCTGGTTTTTTGCGCATGATCTTTTCCGAAAGCCGGCATCCACTTTTCGGGATCATGCTTTAGAATGCTTCTGCGGACAGCGCCATGGTGCTCGCCGCGCCGGCTTTGATGCGGGTGAGATGCGTTGCGGTTTCCGGCAACATTCGTTCCATGAAAAAGCGGCCCGTGGCCAACCGCTGCGCCATCCGGTCCGCTACACCGTCACCTCCCGCTCCTGTTTTGGCTTTCGCCGCCTCGGCAATTTGGCACCACATATAGCCAAGCGCGACCAGTCCGAAGAGATGCATATAGTCAGTCGCACCGGCGCCGGCATTGTCGGGATTGCCGAGTGCGTTCTGCAAAAACCACATGGTCGCCTGCTGTAGATCGCCGAGCGCCTGGCCGAGCGGCTTCACAAAGGGCGCCATGGCCGGATCGGCGCCGCGCTCCTTGCTATAGGCGGTCACTTCGGCAAAAAAGGCCTGCAATGCCCGGCCGCCATCCTTAGGCAGCTTGCGGCCCACCAGGTCGAGCGCCTGGACGCCGTTGGTGCCCTCATAGAGCATGGTGATGCGTGCATCGCGCACAAATTGCTCGATGCCATGCTCGGCAATGTAGCCGTGTCCGCCGAATATCTGTTGGGCGAGCACGGCATTGGCAAAACCCTGGCCGGTGAGCACGCCTTTGATCACCGGCGTGAGCAGCGCCAGATGATCTTCGGCAGCCTGTTTCTCTTTCGCGTCCGCCGAACGGTGCGCGATATCGCTTTTGATCGCCGTCCAGACCACGAGCGCGCGCGCGGCTTCATTGAAGGCACGGATGCTCATCAGCATGCGGCGCACGTCGGGATGAACGATGATCGGGTCTGCGGCTTTGTCGGGAAATTTCGCCCCGGTAAGCGCGCGGCCGGCGAGCCGTTCCTTGGCGTAGGCGGCGGCATTCTGGTAGGCGACTTCCGACATCGCCAGGCCCTGCACGCCGACGCCAAGGCGTGCTTCGTTCATCATCGTGAACATCGCCTGCAAGCCGCGATTGGGCTCGGACAGGAGCCAGCCGGTCGCGCCATCGTAATTCATCACGCAGGTGGCATTGCCGTGAATGCCCATCTTCTCTTCGATCGAGCCGCAGGAGACAGCGTTGCGCGCGGCTAAACCGCCGTTCGATGCCGGCAAAAATTTCGGCACGACAAACAGCGACAGCCCGCGCGTGCCCGCAGGCGCACCATCGATCCGCGCCAGCACTAGATGCACGATGTTTTCCGCAAGATCGTGCTCGCCGGCGGAAATGAAAATCTTGGTGCCGGTAATTTTGTAGCTGCCGTCGTTCTGTGCCGCCGCCCGAGTGCGCACTAGGCCAAGATCGGTGCCGCACTGCGGCTCGGTGAGATTCATCGTACCGGACCATTGGCCGGCGTTAAGCTTCGGCAGATAGAGATTTTTCTGCTCGGCCGAGCCATGGACGGCAAGCGCCGCGGCAGCGCCTTGCGTGAGCGCCGCATACATGCCGAACGCCATATTGGCCGAACAGAAAAACTCGCTAACCGCCTGGTTGATGACGATCGGCAGGCCCTGGCCGCCGAATTCAGTCGGCGCCGAGACGCCGATCCAGCCGCCTTCGGTGAGTTTCTTATAGGCGTCCTTGAATCCGCTTGGGGTGGTGACACTGCCGTCTGGATTGCGGCGGCAACCCTCCCGATCGCCGACCCGATTCAGTGGCATCAGCACCGCTTCGCTGAACTTTGCGGCTTCGGCGAGCACCGCCTCGACGACATCCGGCGTCGCGTCGGCAAAGCCCGGCAAATTGTTGTAGCGATCAAGACGAAAGACGTCGCGGAGCAGGAACGTCACTTCATCGACCGGAGCTTTATAGACCGGCATCGAACCCTCGACTTACGCCCTTCTCTAAAGGCCACTTCTGGGCCTCTCCCGGTGCAACGTCCGGTGCAACGTCCGGTGCAACGTTTCCTGGGGCCGGCCAGAGGATTGAGCCTAGCTGATTTACACCCCTGCTACGACGGCGAAATGGCATGGCCGGAGTGGGACTTGCCGGCCGCCCGGCAGGGGCTTGCCGGGCGCTAATTAACCGCCTGTTTACAGTAAATCCGGAAAAGTCGGGGCGAGGACAGAAGACCGCGCCCTCCGCTCGCGCTTTCGAGCGGAGAAACCAGGGCGATCCACGTTTCCTCTCAAGTGGTTTTGCGCCCGATGACATCTGGCGGTCCGTGGAATCTCAGAGGCCTTCGCCCGCAAACCATTGCTGCTGCCCGCGAAGCAGCACGCCGATCCGGCGTCTCGGTTGGCGAATGGCTCAACGATCTCATCGAACAAGACGACCACAATCGCCGCGCCGAGATGCGGTCGGCGGCCTATTCGGAACAGGATTATGGCTGGCCCGAGGACCGCCTCGATTCGCAGACGGGGGTCCATGCCTACAGCCGAGGCAGCAGGCCGCGCCCGCCGCGACCTGATTATGTGCACGGACACGGTAGCTGGCTTGCAAGCGGATTTGCTCGCGAATCCATCCTTACGCCTGGAGAACTTGAAAACGTCCACGCCCGCCTCGATCACCTGACCGACCATCTCGAGCGGTTGGTGCGCGGCGCCGCACCGATGCGGGGCGCGCCGACGCAGCCGCCGCACGGGCGCTGGCATAGGCCTTGGCCACGGCGCGGCAACCCTGCGTCGGATAATGGATTTGCCGATCGCGCTTCTGTCGCCGCTGACGCGCTTGAGCCCGATCTGCCATCGCCAGGGACCGTCCCGCACGCTGCCGAGGCCAGCGAACCGCAACTGCCGCTCGAATTTCCGGAGCTCGAGGACCAATTGCGCCGCATCACGGCGCAGATCGAATCGCTGCGCTCCACCGATCTCGACAAGGTCATTGGCGCGTTCCGCAGCGATCTCGCCGAGATCAGACGGCAGCTCATTGAAGCGCTGCCGCGCCAGGCGGTTGAGTCGCTCTGCGTCGAGGTCGAGGCCCTGGCGGGGCGCATCGATCGTTCCCGCGAATGCGCCGGTGATTCGGATGCGATCGCAGGAATCGAGCACGGGCTGGCAGAAGTTCGCGATGCCTTGCGCGGCATGACGACGGCCGAAAACCTCGTCGGTTTCGATGAGGCGCTCAGGGCGCTGACGCAGAAGCTCGACTTGATCATCGCCAGGGAAGATCCCACTGCGCTCCGGCAACTGGAAACGGCGATCGGCGCGCTGCGCGGCGTTGTCTCGCACGTGGCGTCGAACGACGCGCTCAACAAGGTTGCCGAGGATGTGCGTAACCTCGCCGCCAAGATTGATAGTCTCGCCAAGGGCGCGGCAAGCGGGCAGGTTGTTTCGGCGCTCGGCAATCGTATCGATACGCTCACCAATGCGCTGAACGCATCCGCCGAAGCCGGCTACGGCGCGCCGCGCGATCTCGAAAAACTATTGTCCAGCTTGATCGAGAAGCTTGAATGGATTCGCCTTAACGCGACCGATCCGTCAGTTTTCAAGCGCCTCGAGGATCGGATCGCGCAATTAATAAGCCGTCTCGATGCGTCGGATGCGCGGCTTGGTAATCTTGCCGGCATCGAGCGCAGCCTCGCCGACTTGCTTACCTATATCGAAACGCTACGCGGGGCGGATGCCGCGCCGGCGGCAGATACAAGCTCGCGGCCCAATGCGGTCGCAGCCATCGCGCACGACGTCGCCGAAATCAAGCGCAGTGAGCGGCGCACGCAAGATTCGCTCGAAGCCGTTCATGACACCGTCGAACAAGTTGTCGGCCGCCTGGCGATGATCGAGAGCGATATTAACGAGGCGGCAATGCGCTCTCCGCGCAGCCAAGGCTTGGCACCGGCGGCGGCTGACAAAGCAGCGGTCGACCGCGCCATAAGCGAGCCAGCGGGCCTGCCGTCGCAATCGTTCGAGGCAAGTGAAGGCCCTGCCGCGAGTAACGGGACTGGCCGATCGCAAGCCGGCGCCGCACCGGCCGACCTCATCGCCGAAGCGGACCGCCAGGACTTCATCGCCGCTGCGCGGCGCGCCACTCAAGCTGCCGCGGCGGCGAATGAGATCGAGATGCGTTCTTCGTCGCGACGACGGCGGCGGCGGCGAACCTATGAGCTCGGCGAAGCGCAGGGCAATAGACCGTCGCGGCTGCGCAAGCTGTTGGTCGCGGCGGCGATCGTGCTCATCACGGCGGGCTGTTTGCAGATTGCATTGCACGTTTTTCAGGACCGCCAGGTCGGCCGAGACGCCACGCTACCACACTCGTTGGCGCCAGCAGTTATCCCGGAAACAAATAATACACCCGCCATAGCGCCTGCCGCGCCCAACTCCAATCCGAAGTCCGATCCCAAGTCCAATCCCAAGTCTGATCCAAAATCCGAATCCGGGTCGCAAGCTCCGCCGGAATCTGCGCCAGCGCCAAGCGCTCCATCCGCGACTGGACCGCTAGTCCTGCCGAGCTCCGGTGCGGCATCGGACCCGGCTGACGGGAGCGGCGCGCCAATTGTGGCGCCCAACGCTGCGCCCGCTACCGCTCCCAACCGCGAGCCAGCAGCGGCGCCCAGCGCCGCGCCGCCTGCAGTTGCGCCGAATGCCATATGGTCGGCGCCGTCCGCACCGGCAGCGCAGGATCCTACCGGTTCCGTGCCGCCGTCAGCAGCCCCGCCACCCGCGGCGCCGCCGAGCGCGAACACCGCGGCGATGAGCACTTTGGCTCCCGACGCTGCGATTGACATTTTGCCGGCCACGATCGGCGGGCCGGCTTTGCGCGCCGCCGCCATGGCCGGCGATGCGGCTGCGCAATTCGAAGTTGCCGTGCGTTTCGCCGAAGGTCGCGGTGTTGCGCGCAACGACCGACAAGCCGCGCACTGGCTTGAGCTTGCGGCCAAGCAGGGGCTCGCGCCCGCGCAATTTCGCCTCGGCGGTTATTATGAAAAAGGCATCGGCGTGAAAAAGGACCTCGCTGCGGCGCGCGATCTCTATCTCGCCGCCGCCGCGAAGGGCAACGGCAAAGCGATGCACAATGTCGCCGTGCTGTACGCCGACGGTGTCAATGGCCGCAGCGATTATCACAGCGCGGCGCTTTGGTTCCGCAAGGCCGCCGATCACGGCATCACCGACAGCCAATACAATCTCGCGATTCTTTATGCGCGCGGCAACGGCGAGCCGCAGAATTACGCGGAAGCCTACAAGTGGTTTGCGCTCGCCGCCAAGCAGGGCGACGTGGAAGCCGCCAGTAAGCGCGACGAGGTCGCGTCACAACTCGACGATGACACGCTCGCCGCAGCCGATTTCGTGGTGAAGGGCTGGCGGCCGGAACCGCAGCCGGACGAGGCGATCAAGGTCAAAGCGCCGCCGGGCGGCTGGGATGCCGTCGCACAGCCCAAGGCGAAGCCGCGGACGACGAGCGCAAAACTCGCCGGGCCGGATTCGAGGACAAACTAAAGCGAAATCATTTTAGGCTGATTGGGTATTTCGCTTCAGTCGGACATGCAGACCGAGGCGGGAATAGCGTAAAGCCGTCCCTCGCCGAGTAGATGCGCCGTGAACGATAGCGCGCCGAACAAGCCGACGATCGCGCGGTCGCGGATATTGAGTCCGCCGGCATAGGCGCCGAAGGCAGGCATCACCAGGCGCTTGGCGTCGGCGGCGAAGCAGCGGCGCGCGACGCCGCGGCCGCGCCGCGCCACACGCGCCGTTGGATGCAGGTGGCCGGCAATCTCCCCCTCACTGGCTTGCGGCGACGGCTGATGGCGGAAGGTAAGCCCGCCGATAGCGAGCTCCTCGGCGACACGGCCGCCGACGCCTTGCGGCGGATCGGGATCGTGATTGCCGGCGAGCCAGAGCCAGTCGCGGCCGCGCTGCAAAACATTGAGCGCGACGCGCGAGACCTCCGGCATGCGCGCCGGACCGCCGCCGTCATGAAAGCTGTCGCCCAAAGCCACCACCAAAGTCGGCCGATAGCGCTCGATCAGCTTTGCCAAGCGCGCCAAGGTTGTCGTGGTGTCGTAGGGCGGCAACAACACGCCGCGCGCCGCAAAGGCCGATCCTTTTTCCAGATGCAGATCCGCTACCGCGAGCAGCCTTTCATCAGGCCAATAGAGCGCGCCCGCCGGATCGGCCGCAAGCGCGGTGCCGGCAATGGCGATCTCATGAACGGCTCGCCGGTGCGCCGGGGTCGACCCCGTGGACCCGGCGAGGCGATTGGCGCTGGCGCCGAAATGAGCGGCAAAACGGGCGGAGCTCATTGCATGGCCTCCTTGACCAGTTCCGCCTCGGTCTCGGCGAGCAGCGAATCGGCGGCCTCGCCATAGACTTGCTCGCGGCCGATTTCCAGCATGACTGGAACGGCGAGCGGGGACACGTGATCCGGCGCTTTATGCACGATTCGGCCTTTGATGCGCGAGAGCATTTCACCGAGCCGGCGCACGTCGAGGAGGCCGGTTGCCGCATCGGCGCGCGCGACGCGCAAGAGAATGTGATCGGGTTGATGGCTGCGCAGCACGTCGTAGACCAAGTCGGTCGAAATCGTCAGCTGGCGGCGTGATTTTTCCTGACCGGGGAAACGCCGTTCGATCAAGCCGGCGATGATGGCGCAATTGCGGAAGGTGCGCTTCATCAATGCCGATTCGGCGAGCCAGGCTTCGAGATCATCGCCAAGCATGTCTTCGTCGAAGAGGGCGCTGAGCGAAAGCTCGCCCCGCGATATCCGCGCCGCCACGTCGCCAAGCCCCCAGACCGCGAGCGCGTATTCGTTGGCGACGAAGCCCAAGGGCCGCAACCGCGCGCGCTCGAGACGGCGCGTCAGCAACATGCCAAGGGTCTGATGCGCGAGCCGGCCTTCAAAGGGATAACAGACCAGATATTGCTTGTTGGCGCGCGGGAAGGTTTCGACCAGCAGTTCGCGCCGGCCCGGCACCTGCGACCGCCACTTTTGGATTTCAAGCCATTCACGCACCTGCTCAGGCAGGCTGCGCCAGGCCGGCGGATCAGAAATGATCGCGCGCACCCGGTCGGCGAGATAGGTCGAGAGCGGAAATTTGCCGCCTTCATAGGCGGGCACTTTGGGATCCTCCGCCGTGGTGCGCGAGACATAGACTTCGTCTTCGACCAGCGCCTCATATTTGAGGATCTCGCCAGCGAACACGAACGTGTCGCCTGGCACTAGCGTTTCGATGAAATATTCCTCGACTTCGCCAAGGAGCCGCCCGCCGCGGGCAATGAGCTTCGAAGCGCGCGAACGCACGAGCCGCACTTTGAGCATGTCGGCTTCGACGATGGTGCCGACATTGAGCCGGTAACGCTGCGCCACCATCGGATGCGCAATCCGCCAGCGTCCGTCCTTGCCTTGGCGAATGCGGGCGAACCGTTCATAGGCTTTGAGCGCATAGCCGCCGGTGGCGACGAAATCGACCACGGCGTCGAAATCGGCGCGGGTCAGCTCCGCGTAAGGCGCCGCCGTCGCCACTTCGCGATAAAGTTCGTCGGCGAGAAACGGTCCGGCGCAGGCACAACCGAGAACGTGCTGCGCCAGCACGTCGAGCGCGCCGACGCGCGCCGCCGGTGTATCTTGCGCGTTGGCGGCGACGGCATCGATGGCAGCGCGGCATTCCAAGACTTCAAAACGGTTCGCCGGAACCAGCACACCCTTCGACGGCTCATCCATGCGGTGATTGGCACGTCCGATCCGCTGCAGAAGTCGCGACGCACCTTTCGGCGCGCCGACATTGATGACGAGATCAACGTCGCCCCAATCGACGCCCAGGTCCAATGACGAGGTGCAGACGACGGCGCGCAGGCGGCCCGCGGCCGTCGCCGCTTCGACCTTGCGCCGCTGCGCCACGTCAAGCGAGCCGTGGTGCAGCGCGATCGCGAGATTGTCATCATTGAGATGCCACAGGTCCTGAAAGATGCCTTCGGCTTGACTGCGTGTGTTGACAAAAACCAGTGTCGTTCGGTGGGCTTTGATGAGCGCGTAAAGCTCGCCGAGTGCATAGCGCGCCGAATGACCAGCCCACGGCACGTGCTCGTCGCTGTCGAGCATGGTCACGTCCGGCGGGGCACCGCCTTGCGCGACGATGAGGTCGGCGCGCGATTGCTGATCGCGCTGCGGCACCATGAAACGGCACAGATCATCCGGCTCGGCGACGGTGGCGGAGAGACCGATACTGGTCAGTTCGGGCGCGATTCGAAACAAGCGCGCCAGACCAAGCGACAGCAGGTCGCCGCGTTTCGAGGTGACGAGCGCGTGCAGCTCGTCGAGGACGATACGGCGGAGGCTTCCAAACAAATAAGGCGCATCGGCAGAGGCAAGAAGGAGCGCGAGCTGTTCCGGCGTGGTGAGCAGCATGTCCGGAGGATGACGACGCTGGCGCTGGCGTTTTGACGCCGGCGTGTCGCCGGTACGCGTTTCGATGCGGACCGGGAGCGCCATTTCCGCAACCGGGCTTTCGAGATTGCGCGCGACATCGACGGCGAGCGCCTTGAGCGGAGAAATGTAGAGCGTGTGCAGGCCGTATCCCAATGCCCGCCCGCGGGGAGAGGGTAGCGAAGACTGCAGGTCCGAGCGGGGTAAGGGGGCGTTGCCGCCGGGGAAAGACCTAGACGCCCCCTCCCCCGCCACACCTTCGGTGTGTCGACCTCTCCCCGCGTGCGGGGAGAGGTAAAGCGCGCTCAACTCCACCAGGCTCGGCAAAAAACCGGCCAGCGTCTTGCCTCCGCCGGTCGGCGCGATCAACAGCGCCGAGCGGCCGGCTCGCGCTTTCGCCAGGAGTTCGAGCTGATGCGGCCGCGGGGTCCAGCCGCGGCTGGCAAACCAGCGCGTGAATATTTCCGGAAGGAGCGGCGGATTGCGATCGAGCAAATTCACCGTGGCAGCCTAGCCGGGACGGCGCGCATCGGTCGAGCGAAAGTCGGACCTCGTCCAGGGCATGAACTCATAAATTCGCCACGTCCGCTTTGTCCGCAAAAGCGGAAATCGGAGGTGCGCTTAGGAACGATCGGTGCGATTGTTTCCGGAACCCGATGGGTAGCGATGGCGTAAGCAGCCCCGTCGCCGATTGCCTATATGGCCTACTTCGCTGCCGTAGCCGCTTTTTCGATCAATGCTGCCACCTCGCGCGCGTGCGAAAGAAAAATTGCGTGGCTACCCGGAAGTTCAATGACTTGCGATTGCGCCCGCTTCGTCATGAACCGCTCGAGGTCCGGATTGATCATTCGGTCCTGCATGGGAATTACTGCGTAACTCGGCTTTTGTTTCCAAGCCGCAACTGTGGCCTTCGCCTTCAATGCCTCGCCTGAAACCGGTACTTGGGATATCGCCATAAAACGCGCGACCGGCTTGGGAGCGTCTGCAGCGAAATCATTCGCAAACGCATCGGGGTTGACTGCCAGAAAGCCGTCACCGACTGGTCCAATGCTCTTGGCAGCCGGCGGAATTTTGTCTGCCAGATCAGACAAACTCTCGCCGACGTCTGGTTGGACGGCTGCTATATAAACAAGAGCTTTGACGTCGGGATGCATTCCCGTCTCGGTGATGATCATCCCGCCATAACTGTGGCCGA
>Ga0318515_10000087_pt1 | contig 18749 bp, 19 predicted proteins | sample GRESIP176b2f19_FD_202499 | JGI IMG/M metagenome (GOLD analysis project Ga0318515, IMG submission 202499) | Tropical soil microbial communities from Luquillo Experimental Forest, Puerto Rico - GRE.SIPMG.176b2f19 | ecosystem: Environmental > Terrestrial > Soil > Tropical forest > Bulk soil...
TCGCCAATATGAGCCACGAATTGCGCACGCCGTTGAATGCAATCATCGGGCTGACCGAATTGCTGTGCGACAACGCCGGGCGTTTTGGCACCGAGAAGGCGCTCGAGCCGCTGCGCCGCGTGTTGCGCGCCGGGCGGCATTTGTTGAGCCTGATCAACGACATTCTCGACCTTTCCAAGATCGAGGCCGGGAAGATGGATCTGACGCTCGAGAGCGTGGCGATCGGGCCCGTCGTCGAGGAAGTGCTCGGCACCGCGCGGCCGCTCGCCGAGCAGAACAAGAATGCCCTCGAGCTCGATTGCCCCGAGGGGATCGGCTCGGTTCACGCCGACAATATGCGCTTGCGCCAGATCCTGCTGAACCTGTTGAGCAACGCCTGCAAGTTCACCAAGAGCGGCACGGTGCGGCTGCGGGTCGGGCTGGCGGAAGAGGCGGGCCAACATTGGGTCGATTTTGCCGTCTCCGACACCGGCATCGGCGTCTGCCGACGGAGGCCGGGCGACCGTTGCCGGTGGCGGAGACGAGCCTAGCCGCCACTGGCCTAGCCGCCACTGGCCCGGCCGCGACCAGACCGGCGGAGAGCCAGGAGCGCAGCGGCACGGTCCTGGTGATCGACGACGACGCCACTGCGCGCGAGCTGATCGCGACATATCTCACCGGCGAAGGCTTTGCCGTCGAGACCGCAGCGAGCGGGGTCGAAGGGATAAAAAAGCTCCGCGAGCTGCGGCCGGCGGCGGTTACCCTCGACATCATGATGCCGGACGTCGACGGTTGGACGGTTCTTGCCGCGTTGAAGGGCGATCCGGCACTCGCCGACATCCCGGTCGTCATCGTCACGATTGTCGATGAGCAACGCCGCGGCATCGCGTTGGGTGCGGCCGGCTATCTGACCAAGCCGATCGACCGCGAGCGCCTGATCGAGATGGTGTCGCAATTGCGGGTGGCGGGCGCGCCGGGCCGCGTCCTCGTCGTCGAAGATGACGAGGATCAGCGCCAGCTGCTGCGGACGATCCTCGGAGCGCGAGGCTGGTCGGTTCGCGAGGCGGCCAATGGGCGGCTCGCCCTCGACGCGATCAGGGCGGAATTGCCCGATTTGATCCTGCTCGATCTGATGATGCCCGAGATGGACGGCTTCGAGCTGGTGGCGGCGCTGCAGGCGAATGCCGCCTGGCGCGCCATCCCGGTCGTCGTCGTCACGGCACTCGACCTGACGGCCGAGGACCGCCAGCGGCTCAACGGCGGGGTCGAACAAATCCTCTCCAAACACGCTTTTCCTCCTGCCGAGCTTATGGCGCGCGTCGGGGCATTGCTCGGAGAGACGCGGAAGGGCCAGAAATGAGCGAGGGTGCCACCGTGCGGAGGTTGCTCTATGTCGAGGACAACGAGGACAACCTCTACATGCTGCAGCTGTGGTTCGATGTCCTCGGCGGCTACGAAATCCTCAGCGCCCGGGATGGCGCCGCCGGGATCGCGATGGCGACGAGCGAGCTTCCCGACCTGATCCTGATGGATCTGAACCTGCCGGAGATCGACGGCTGGGAGGCGACGCGGCGGCTGAAGGCCGATCCGGCGACGGGCGATATTCCAATCATCGCGCTGAGCGCGCACGCGATGGCCGGCGACCGCGAGAAAGCGCTTGCCACCGGCTGCGACGATTTCGACACTAAGCCCATCGAATTCGACCGCCTGCTGGCCAAGATCGAACAGACGTTGACCAGTAAGGCCAGAGGTGCAGGCGCAGAGTCGTGAACCGGCTGGAAGACGGAGGAAGCGGAGCAACGGATGTCAACGTCCTGCTGAGCATCAGCGCCCGCATAATTTACTGGCTAATATAAGCTTTATCAGTAGCAGATTCTCAATGGCAGTCTGGCAATTTTCTCGGGGTCGGTTCGAACCAGGCTAGTCAATATCGTGCAGCCGACTGACCGCTGCGGCAGACCTTGGCCAACAAATGGCGGGAGAACGAACGACGGCTTTCCACGCCACTGAGACCCGGCGACTGGCGTTAGGCTATGGCCGAAATGGGGCCAGCCTGTGTGAAAACGCCTAATCTGGTATTCTCTCTCGGGGTTCGGGGGGACCGGGATGAAGCGTTTTGTTGAGGGTCAAGACCGGAGCCAGCTCATCTTGCTGCCGGATTGCTTGGACGACTACGTCGGGGAAGATAACCCTGTCCGCATCGTCGATGCCTTCATTGATGAATTGGATTTGGCGGTATTGGGTTTTGCGGGTGTTGTGCCGGAAGTGACCGGCCGTCCCTCGTACCATCCAGTGACACTGCTGAAGATTTACCTCTACGGCTATCTCAACCGCGTGCAGTCGAGCCGGCGGCTCGAACGGGAAGCGCAGCGCAACATCGAGCTGATGTGGCTGACCGGGCGGCTGGCGCCCGACTTCAAGACGATCGCCGACTTTCGCAAGGACAACGGCCCGGCGATCCGGGCGGTGTGTTCCCAGTTTGTGGTGTTGTGCCGCGAGCTGGGCCTGTTCACCCGCGCCGTTGTTGCGATCGATGGCAGTAAATTCAAAGCGGTGAACAATCGCGACAAAAATTACACGGTCGCCAAGGTCATCGGGCGGATGGAGCAAGTCGACGCCAGCATCGCGCGTTACCTGAGAGCGCTGGACCAGGCCGACCGCGAAGAGAGCGATATCGCCGAGGCCAAGTCTGGCCGGCTGAAGGAGAAGATTGCCGGCCTGCGCCGACAGATGCAGGCCTTGAAGGTGATGGAGCAAACGGTTCAGGACGCACCCGATCAGCAGGTCTCACTGACCGATCCCGACGCCCGTTCGATGGCGACCAGCGGCAAAGGCACCGCCACTGTCGGCTACAATGTACAGATCGCCGTCGACGCCGAGCACCATCTGATCGTGGCCCACGAGGTGACTAATCAGGGGTACGACCGCCACCAGCTTGCGCCGATGGCGTTCAAGGCACAGCAGGCCACGGGCCGCGAGAAGATCACCGCTCTAGCTGACCGCGGCTACTTCAACGGCGACCAGGTCCTCTCTTGCGAAGGCACGGGTGTCGCGCCGATTCTGCCAAAGACACTGACATCTGGCAACGCCAAGCGCGGCCTGTTCACCGGGCAGGACTTCATCTACGACGCCGAGAAGGATCATTACACCTGCCCAGCCGGTGAGCATCTGACGAGAGGGCTTGTCCGGTCGGACCGCCGCGGCGATGTCGACCAATACCGCCATCTGACCGCTTGCTTCACTTGTCCGCTCAAGCCCAAGTGTACGCCGGACAAGTTAAAGCGGATCAAGCGCTGGAAGCACGAAGGTGTTCTCGATGCAATGCAAGCCAGGCTCGATCGGATGCCCGATGCGATGGGCGTGCGCCGGCAAACTGTGGAACACCCTTTCGGAACCTTCAAATCGTGGATGGGAAGCACCCACTTCCTGACCAGGACGCTGAAGCGGGTCCGCACCGAGATGAGCCTTCACGTTCTGGCCTATAACCTGAAGCGAATGATAACGATGTTCGGTGTCGGACCACTGATGGCGGCGATCAGGACCTGATCGCCTCGTTCAAGCCGCACCGTGTCAGTCGATCTATCCGGCATCCCAATTGTCTTGCCGGGAAACACAGCGCATCGGCCGCCTCATCCCACACGTTTTCCCACAGTCTCGGGCATGAGCAGCCGTCATCGTTGATAGCAGCAAGGTGCCGATACCGGTCCCTCAGCCTGCCTCAGTCCGAACCGGTGCGTGGCGGAGGCCCTCACGCGACCATCGAGAGGGGCAGGATCAATCGGGTCGTGATCCGACCACATAGCCGGTTCGAGAGCATATTTTGGCGGGACCGCACAACGCCGGACCACCAGAGAAAATGCGATCAGGTCCCGAACGGCGGGGTTGACTACAAAGTGACTGAGCCGGTCTCCAATTGCTAAGCGGGGCCGTCGCTCCTGTGCGCAGGGTTCGGCTCCAGCCGCCAAACGCGGCGAGGTGGATCCCGACGCTTCTCATCGATGGTTGGCGATTTTGCTTGGCTCGAATCCCGCGAAATTTGCGGAGATGCCGCGGGATTACGATGCCGTTGAGCGGCTCAATAATCCGCGATCTGCGCGCTACCGGGTTCGGTGAATTTACCCGGGCGACCCTTTTCCGCGGCGAGACGGCAGGGATCGCCGCGGGCCGTTCGTCAGCCTATTCTCGTTGCGGGATATCCCCTACGGATTACGCCGCGATTCGCTCAACTCCATACTCAAGCGTTATTGAAATTCTAGCCTTCTCCCGCCTTCCGTTCCGAGATCCCGTTGTCGCTCCGAGACGCGCTAGGATCTTCGTCGGGTAATCGGGTCTCCAAATGCCAATCGTGAAAGATCGTCCCACATCCGAAATTTGGCCAATCGATCGAAGGACGGCGGCAGTCTCATTGATGTGACCCCGACCAGGGTGTTTCTGTCCAGCGCCGACCGCAGGACCGCGCAATCGAACGGTGCGACCGCCGCAACCTTATCATCGGCCGGCCTCGCCATCGCCAAAGATCAATCATCGCACTGGCAGAAGCTGTGCTTTGGCGTTCTGGCCGCCGCCCTCATGGGGTACGCGTTCCTGACCGGCCTGCACACGCTGAACCAAGACGATCTCTTTTGGATGCTGGCCACGGCTCGCTGGATCGTCCAGAACCGCGAGATCCCCTGGACGGATCATTTCTCTTACACGGCGCAAGGGCAGCCGTGGATATATCCGGTGGGCGGCAGTCTGTTGTTTTATGGGGTCTGGCTGATCGGCGGGTACGTAGCGCTATCCTGGCTGGGGGCCGTGTCCATGGCCGGGACGACGGCACTCCTGCTGCGGTCGGGCTCGGCTATCTCGGCGACGCTGGCGGCGCTGGCGCTGCCGGTGATCACCACGCGGATGGAAGTCCGCGCCGACGCCTTCACGACAGCGCTGTTTGCCGCCTTTCTGGCGATTCTGTGGCGCTACCACGAGACGGGGAGGGCGCGGTTGTGGGTGCTGCCGGTGCTGATGGTCGTTTGGGCCAATGCGCACCCCGGGTTTCCGGCGGGTCTGGCGGTCATCGCCGGATATACCGGGGTCGAGGCGCTCGAGCTGATATGGCCGGAGCGCCGGCGAGCCGCGGTCGATCGATTGCGGCGGGCATGGCTGTGGCTGTTTCTATCCATCCCCGCGACCCTGCTAAACCCGTTCGGCTGGTGGATCTACGCGGGCGTTTTCCGACAGCTTGCGGCGCCGCTGATGGCGCTTCAGACGGAATGGCAACCGGTACGGCTTGCTTGGCTGACTTTATCCCTGGAGGACGCCAACGGCGCCTTTACGCTGACCCTGCTGGCCGGCGCCGCGGCGGTCGCGGTCGCGCTGTGGTACCGCCGGCTCGGCGCCGCCGCATTATTGACTGCCATGGCGGCGGTCGCTTTCAGGCACTACCGTTTCGAGGCGATGTTTGCGGTGACGGCGGTGATTGTCGGAGGCGCTGTGCTGGCACCGATTATACCGGAGAACCGGTGGAGCACCGGAGCGATCGTCAGCGCCGTGGTGGCACTCGTTTGCATCCGTTCATACGACCTCGTGACCGACCATTATCCTTATTACGCTCTGGCCACCCATTTTGGCTCCGGCCTGTCGCCAGCCTTCCCCGAGCGCGCCGACGCGTTTATCGAGCGGGAGGGCATCCCGGGGCCGATCTTGAACGTAGGGATGGTCGGCGGCGGCTACTTCATGTGGCAGCTCGGCCCGAGATATCTCGATTTCGTTGATGGCCGCGCGTTGCCGTTTAGTACGGAGGTCTCCCTCACCCCCGGCGAGTTGCTCGGTGCGCCGCCCAATGCGCCGGTGTGGCGCCGCACCGTCGAGCGTTATGGCGTCAACACAGTACTGTTCACGTTCGCCGGGTTCGATTTCCTGCTGCTGTGGCAGTTCTGCGTCAGCAACGAGTGGGCGCCTTTCTATCTCGACCAGACCGCGGCCGTCTTCGTGCGCCGGCGGCCGGAGAACGAAGATCTGATCCGGCGCTTGCGGATAAACTGCGCCATAGTGTACCGATCCAGCGGGGAAACTCGGTCTGCAACTCCTGTAACCGGGACTGCAGCAGGTTTAGGCGATCAGCGATAAACCCGGCATCCCGGAGCAGGGCATGCGACCGGTCGTCTTGAAGATGCGGTGCTGCTCGCCAACCGGCCCAACCGGCTGACGGCTTTCATCGATAAGCCGTCCCGCATGATCCGGTTCCGGTTCGCGAGGATCCACGAACCGGCTGGCGCGGAAAATCGCTGTTCTAGATCGGTTTCCGACCGGGTTGCACCCCTCACCCAGCTCCGGGTAAGGCTCGGCTTCGCCTCGCCAACCCTTCTCAACCCCTCTCCCCCATTGGGGGGAGAGGGAAGGGTGAGGGGGCCCTGCTCGTACCGATGCCATTCGATCAAAAACCGTGCTAGATCAACAATGTCCAGCCTGGGTCAAGGGCAGTGCGCGACGGGTGGAATCTCCGCCCGTTTTAGAGTTACCAAGCTGAATTCCCGTTTGCTCGCGGATATCGTCCCATGTCCGTCCGTAATCTCGACAAGCTGTTCCAGCCGCGATCGGTCGCGCTGATCGGCGCGACGCCGCGGGCCGGCTCGGTCGGCGCGGTGGTCATGCGCAACCTCTGCCGCGCCGGATATGCCGGCGAGCTGATGCTGGTCAGTCCGCATCACGGCGAAATTGACGGACGAACCGTCTACCCGGATATCGCGAGCTTGCCGCAAGCCCCGGATCTCGCCGTCATCGTCACTCCGCCCGAAACGGTGCCGGCTCTGACTCGCGAGCTGGGAGAACGCGGCACGCGCGCCGCCGTCGTCATCAACGCCGGTTTTCGCGAACTCGGGGAGCGAGGCCGCGCGCTGCAGCAGGCCGCGCTCGACGCGGCAAAACCCTGTCTGCTCCGCATCGTCGGGCCGAATTGCGTCGGCATCATGGTGCCGCGGCTAGGGCTAGACGCCACCTTCTCGCATCTGGCGGCGCAGCCGGGCGACATCGCGTTCCTCAGCCAGTCGGGCGCAATGATCGCCGCGATGCTCGACTGGGCGGCGCCGCGCGGGATCGGCTTTTCGCACATCGTCTCGCTCGGCGACATCGCCGATGTCGATTTCGGCGACATGCTCGATTACCTCGCCGCAGATCAGCACACGCGCGCGATCCTGCTCTATGCCGAGGCTGTCACGCACGGCCGCAAATTCATGTCGGCGACGCGGGCCGCCTCGCGCGTCAAGCCCGTCCTGGTCTTGAAAGCGGGCCGCTCGCATGCGGGGGCGCGCGCCGCCACATCGCATAGCGGCATGCTCGCCGGCGCCGATGCCGTTTACGACGCCGTCTTTCGCCGCGCCGGCATGCTGCGGGTCGGCACGATGGCAGAGCTGTTCGACGCCGCCGAAACCCTGGCGTTGACGCGCGAGCAGGTCGGCGAGCGGGTCGCGATCCTGACCAATGGCGGCGGCGCGGGCGTCCTCGCCACCGATGCGCTCGTGGCCGCCGGCGGCCACCTTGCCGAACTCTCGCAGGAGACGCTCGCCGAGCTGGACCGCCTCCTCCCCGCGACGTGGAGCCGTGGTAATCCAGTCGACATCATCGGCGACGCGCCGGGCAGCCGCTATGCAGATGCGCTCGCGGCTTTGATCCGCGACCGCGAGGTCGACGCCATCCTCGTGCTCAATTGCCCGACTGCGGCGGCCCGGCCCGAAGAGGCCGCGCGAGCCGTAATCGATACGGTCGCCGCAGCCAAACCATCAGAATTGCGCGGCCGCAATGTGATCACCGCCTGGCTCGGCGAGCATTCCGCGCGGGCGGCGCGGCAGCTTTTTGCCGAAGCGCGTATCGCCACTTACGAAACCCCGGACAGCGCGATCGCCGGCTTTCTGCACCGCGTGCACCACCGGCGCAATCAGGAGCTCCTGATGGAAACGCCGCCGGCGCGGTCGGACGCCTTCGAGCCCGATCTCGCCGCGGCGCGCCGGATCATCGCAGCGGCGCTGGCCGCCCGAAAATCGTGGCTCGACCCGGAGGAGATCGGCGGCATTCTTGGCGCATATGGGATTCCTTGCGTCACGACTTACACCGCCCGAGATCCTGCCGATGCCGTGGCGGTTGCCGGTACGGTCGGCTTTCCGGTCGCGCTGAAGATCCGCTCGCCCGACATCCCGCACAAGAGCGATGTCGGCGGCGTAGCTCTCGATCTGGGCAACGCCGACAGGGTCAGCGAGGAAGCGGCGGCGATGCTCGACCACGTCACGAGAGCCCGTCCCGAGGCGCGCCTCTATGGCTTCGTCGTTCAGCCGATGGTCAGGCGCGCTGGCGCCGTCGAACTCGTCGCCGGGCTCGTCGAAGACCCGGTCTTCGGGCCGCTGGTGGCGTTCGGCCACGGCGGCACAGCAGTCGAAATCTTCCATGACAGCTCGCTGGAGCTGCCGCCGCTGAATGCGTTGTTGGCGCGCCGCCTGATGGCGCGCACCCGGGCTTGGCAATTGCTGCAAGGCTATCGCGGCAACCCGCCGGCGGATGTCGCGGCGGTCGCAGAGATATTGATCCGGCTCGGTCAGCTCGCCGCCGATCACGCCGAGATCCGTGAGCTCGACATCAACCCGCTGCTTGCGGATCCGGCGGGTGTCGTCGCTCTCGATGCCCGCCTGCGCGTCACATCGGTTCATCTGTCAGGCGCGGCGCGTCTGGCCATCGCACCCTATCCGCAAGAGCTCGAGTCGGCCGAGCGGTTGCGCGATGGAGCGGCGCTGCAACTGCGGCCGGTGCGTCCCGAGGACGCGCCAATGCTGATTGATCTCGCCGAGCATATGACGCTGGAAGATTTGCGCCTGCGGTTCTTCGCCCCTGTGCGCGGGCTTACTCACACGGTCGCTGCGCGTCTGTCGCAGCTCGACTACGACCGCGAGATGGCGCTGCTCGCAGAGCGCGACGGCGTAGCGCTCGGCGTCGTGCGGTACTCCGCCGATCCCGACAGGCTGCGCGCGGAATACGCGGTCGCGGTTCGCAGCGATTGGAAGGGGCGCGGTCTCGGATATTTGCTGATGACGCGGCTGATTGAAATCGCCACGCAGCGCGGCATCGGCGAACTGTTTGGCGAGGTCATGCGCGAAAACGAGCCGATGCTGCAGATGTGCCGGGGGCTCGGTTTCACGATCGCCCTCGACCCGCAAGATCCGGCCCTCTGGCGGGTTAGCAAGGGGCTCGCAGTTCGAGGTAAATGAACCTGCTCGTTCGATTGATCCAGATCAATGCTCGACCAGTCACCCGGCATCACCGGAAGCATCGGAGATCAGCGGCTGGTGCTCTGGCCTGACGATCGCAAGACGATATCGGGAGGTGCATATGCGTGGGCTGGAATATCCGCCGCCTGCCTTCCTTTGGTCCCCGGCGCGCACGCTGATGGAAGCATGCAGAGAGGCCGGCCGAGACAATGGAGGCCGGCGATGTCCCGATTGCCCCGTCAGAGATTTGTGCAAGGACGAATCCCGCTGGCTGGTCAGACGCACCGCCGCTCGCCGCATGATTCTACAATCATGAATTGGGGTATATAATACGCTTTGCTGCAATTCTCGGAACAGGGTTCCAGGCGCCCGATCCGGCCCGACATGCGGACTGATCCAGATCAAGGCAGCGGGTGTTGATCCATCAGAGAAATGCCTGATGCCAATCTATCGGGTGCATTTCGTGGATCATGGCGGCAACGTCTACTCGACTGAGCACGTCGAGCACGATTCGGATGATGAAGCGGTCAAGGCCGCTCATCGTTTGAATGTTCCCAGCATCGGGGCCGGTTTTGATCTCTGGGAGGATGAGCGGCTCGTTCACCAGCACCGCAATTAGCCCGACGCAATCAAATTGACCGTCAGCCGCGCCCGGCATTGCATGAGCACTACCTCAGTTTCTCTGTGCGGCTCGATTATGGTATCCGATTAGGCCAAAGAGCGTTCCAACCCGAGGAGTCGGGCGACTGAGTTCGCGATCGGGCCGAAAGAGCGAAACACGCGGGGATCGTGCCGCCCGCCGTGAGAAAGCCGCCGATGCCGAGTGAGCGTCACGTGTACATCGTCGATGACGACGAGGCGGTACGCGACTCGCTTTCGGTGCTGCTCGACGCCCGAGGCTATACCGCGAGAGGCTTCGGATCGGCGCCGGAATTTCTGGCGCTGGCCCCGTCGCTGCCCCTCGGATGCGTCATTGCCGATATCCGCATGCCCGAAATGGACGGGCTCGAGCTACAGCAACGGTTGATCGAGCATGGACTGAAATTTCCGCTGATCGTGATCTCCGGCCACGGCGATGTTCCGCTGGCGGTGCGGGCGATGAAGGCGGGCGCGATTGATTTCATCGAGAAACCATTCGCCGCGCAGGCGATCCTCGACAGCCTCATTGTGGCGTTCTCGCGCCTGGACGGGCCGCGCGAACGCGATACCGAGACACTCGCCCGGGCCAAGCTGGCGCTCTTGTCACCGCGCGAACGCGAGGTGCTGGAAGGCCTGCTTGCCGGGCTGCCCAATAAATCGATCGCCTATGATCTCGCGATCAGCCCGAGGACTGTCGAGATCCACCGCGCGCGGGTGATGGATAAAATGGGCGTTCGCAGCCTGCCTGAGCTCGTCCGGCTCGCCCTGGCTGCCGGCGTGCGGCTTCCCGGTCAATAAGAACGCGCTTCGACTGCGTCGGACTGCCGCTACATCAATCGCGGGGCCATTTTGCTGCAGACCCCCGCCCCTCGGAATTGCGGTGGATCAATTCGCGGCGATCCGCCGTCTCCTAGGATAAAGCATCACCAGACGGCGGATCGTTTCCTGCCGCGTCGTCGTCGAATGCCGCCATCCGCGCCAGCGGCAGGGCAATTTGTTCCACGTCCGCGTCGACCTCAAGGTTCCGGGCCGCGAGATTGTCGTCGGCCGCGATCCTGCGGCAAACCGCGGCCATGAAGACATTTACGTCGCGATCCGCGACGCTTTCGATGCCGCTCAGCGGTTGCTCGAAGACCATGCGCGTCAGGTGCGCCGCGATGTGAAGCTGCACGCCGTGCCGGACCACGGACGGATCGTGCGTTTGCTCCCGGAGAAGAATTGCGGGTTCATTCTGGCCGCCGATGGCAACGAACTCTATTTCCACCGCAACAGCGTCGCGAATGGCGGCTTCGACAAGCTCGCGGTGGGCGACGAGGTGCGCTTTGTCGCGCAACATTCGGAGAGCCCCGAGGGCCCGCAAGCGAGTACCGTGGTTCCGCTCGGAAAGCATCACCTGCCGCCGGTCGAAACGGTCCGCGCCTGAGGTCATCGGCCCGAGTGGTGCCCAGAGCACAGCGATGCGATAGTAACGGCACCACTTCGGGAGGAGGAACCGGTGGTCGCGATCAAATCCGTTGCCCATTTCAGCATTCCGGTGAGCGACATTGCGAGGAGCACCCGTTTTTACACGGAGGTCGTCGGCTGCCGGCATCTGTCGACCGTGCCGGACCGCCGCATGGCGTTTCTCGATGCGGCCGGGACCTGTCTCATCCTCGTCAAGCGCGACCCGCCGATCAACCCGGTCCCCGAGGATCATGGCGGCGTCCATCATTCTTTCGCCGTCGCGCATGACGACTACGGTGCGGCGCTCGACCATTTGCGCGCGCACCGCGTCAAAATCACTTTCGAGGAGGATCGGCAAGGCGGCGTACTCAATGGCCCGCGCGCCTACTTTCACGATCCCGACGGGACGGTGCTGGAATTCATCGATTTGACGAGCTACGCCGGCGACCGGTCGTGAGCATTCGGGGGATCGAGCTGCACGCACTACCCCAGGCTAACAGCCGGACGGAGGCTCCGAACAATTGCCGCGGAGAGCCGACGCGCTCAGCCGCCCCGGGGTCGCGGGGGCGGAGAAGAGGTCACCGGCTGCTGCCGAGGGCGCGCCGCAAATCGACGACGACCTCCTCGCGGGTGCGGGTCTGCCAGCGTCGGCGGCGGCCGATCGGCTCGTTCTCGATCTCGGGCACGACCTTGCAGGAGACAAAGACCGGCCCCGGCTTGCCCATGATCTCGGGCAGAGCGCGCTCGAAATCGCCGATCTCGGTGAAGGCGTAGGTGCTTGGATAGCCGCAGCCGCGCGCGATCATGTCATACTGGATGTTGTCGGCGTTCGGCACCGGCTGCCCACCGGTCGTCGCGTAGACGCCGTTGTCGATCAGGAAGTGGTACAGGTTGGGCGGCGACTGCTCGGCCACGGTGGCCAGGATGCCGAGGCTCATCAGGATGTCGCCTTCGGAATCGAACAGCATGACCTTCTTGTCCGACCGCGCCAGTGCCAAGCCGAGGCCGAGGCCGGCGTGGCCGCCCATCGACGGGTCGCCGAGCTCGACGTCGAGCGGCTGGTTGTCGCTGAGGTTGATCCAATAGCGGCCGCTGCGGCCAGGGACCAGGATCGCGTCGCCGCGGTAGGGAACGAAGGCCTTCATCATTTCGGCGGTGTGCATCATCTCCGGCGCCCCCTCTCTACCGGTTGAACCCGTGGTATTCGTCGCCGACCAGAACGACGACCGGCCGCTTGGTGCGCTCGGCCTCTTCGAAGGCGACGGCGATGCGCGAAGCGTCGGCGTCATTCTCGACCAGGTAGTAGTTGAGGCCGAACGCCATCAGGAAGCGCTCGGTATAGGTCGCCACGGTGTCGGTGGTGACGCCGTGCCGGGTCCAGCCCCGGTAGCCGACCATCAGTACGATCGGCACGTTCAGGCTCATCAGCCAGCCGCGGATCGAATCCCCAGATTCGAGCATGCCCGTGTTTTGGATCAGGATCAGCGGCTTGGCGCCGCCGAGCCACAGCCCCGCGGCGATCGAGGAGGCATGGCCCTCGCGGTTGACCCCGACCAGGTGGATCGCCGGATCGGCCTTCATCAGCAGGTAGAGCCAGTTGGTCTCGCTGTCGGGCAGGTACACGACATGCGTGACGCCGTGCTTCTTGATCTGAGCGAGCATCGTCTCGGGGCTGAGGACGTTGGCGGTCATGTCGTTCATTCAAATTCTCCTGTCACGCCGTCCCTTGCGCCGCGCGGCCGCTGACGCGCACTGTCCCCTGCCGCACATGATCGAGGCTCCAAGCCCCGCCACCGGCCACCGCGAAATAAAGGAACACAAAGCAGAAAACCGCGGCCAATTCGCCCCCGTTGACAATCGGGAAAAAGCTCCGTGACGCATACGTCATGAAATAGGCAACCGCCATCTCGCCAGACATGATAAACGCCACGGGGCGAGTGAACAGACCCAGCACTAGGAGGACACTGCCGACCACCTCGATCAGCCCGGCAAGCCCGATCAGCGAAACCAGTTGCAGGTTGTCGAACATCGGGACATGCGGAAACCCGAAGAGCTTAGCCAGACCGTGCTGAAGGTAAAGAAGTCCTATGATAATGCGCAGAACGCTCAGCATCCTGTCGGACCACTGTCGATTGAGGATCTCCATCTTCTCCCTCCCTCACTTCGAATTACCACTGGCAGCTACCTAGGAAAGTAGTATGGAACCAGATTCCGACGCACGCATTTTGTTCCTCTTTCGTCATGGCGAGACCGACTGGAACCGCGAGGGAAGGTTGCAGGGGCATATCGACACGCCGCTCAACACCACTGGGCTCGCTCAGGCGCTGCATTGGGCGAGAGCCTGCGCCGGCATCGCCTCGACGCGGTGCTTTCGAGCGATCTGTCGCGTGCGCGCATCACCGCGCAGATCGTCGCGATGGCGATCGGGGCGCCGCTTTTCATCGAGACGGGCTTGCGCGAGACCAATGTCGGCGCAGCCGAAGGCCTGCTGTGGGCAGAGGCCAAGACCCGCTTTGGCGAAGGCTTGACCGAGCGCTGGTATTCGGATGGCGATGTCGCCTTCCCCCGCGGCGAGACCGGCATCGCCACCCGCACCCGCGGGCTCGCCGCATTGCGCCGGTTCACCGCCGTGCATCCCCACCGGCGAATCGGCGTGTCGACCCACGGCGCGATGGTGCGTCAGCTGATGAAACACGCGCTGCCGGCCGGCAGCCCCGCGGGAGTGCGGAATACCGCGCTTTATATGCTGCGATACGAACCGGCCGACGAGCGCCTGATCGTCGTGGAAAAAGAAGAGCTCGTTCTTTGCTGATCTTAAAACGGCCGGTCGCCTTTGATCTGCGAGCGGTGCATCAATCGCCGGCAGTTGGGATCGAATTCGTCACGGCGGTGCATGACGCAGCGATTGTCCCACAGCACGAGATCGCCGACCCGCCATTGCTGGTACCAGGTCACCTCCGGACGCGTTGCGTAGGCCCATAGCTCATCCAGCAGCTGCTCGCTGTCTGCGAGCTCAAGGCCCTGAACGTAAGCGTTGCGCCGGCGGCCGAGGAACACCGCCTTGCGGCCGGTCACCGGATGGGTGCGAACGATCGGGTGGTCGGCGCCGGGCGCCTGCCGCAGATCGGTCACCTCGCTGAACCCGCGCCGCAATTCGCCGGCGCTGTTGTATGTGGAATCATGGCGGCAAAGCCGCCCTTCGATCCGCCGCCGCAAACTCTCGGGCAAATGCTCATAGGCGAGATACATGTTGGAGAAACCGGTGTCGCCGCCGGAGGACGGGACTTCGAGGGCGTAGAGCGCGCTGGCCGACGGCGGCTCCGGGTTGTAGGACATGTCAGTGTGCCAGAACGACTCGTAATTTCCGAGCGCGCCGATCGCTATGCCGTTCTCGATGATGTTGGAAATCACCGAGATATAGCGGCGGCCCTCCTCGGCCGACTCGACATAGCGGTCTTCCCCGGGAACCTTGGCGCGCGAGGCAGCAATGATCGGCGCCCAATCGAGCTCACCAAAATAGGCGCTGAACCGCATCAGTTGATCATCGTCGAGACGCTGGCCGCGGAAACGCAGCACCAAGTGGTCCGACCACGCCTGTTTGATGGCGTCCACCGTCTCGGGAGACAGCTCCTGCGCCAGATCGACACCCCCGATGTCGGCCCCCAGTGCCGCGCCGGTCGGCCGCACCTCGATCTTCTGCTGATCCAACACCGTCGCCATCTCGGCCTCCTGTCAATCAAATTGCATGCTGATGGTTTCGGCGACGAGCGCGGGGCGGTCGGCGCCCTCGACTTCGACCGTGCTCTCCGATGTGATCCGGACGCCGCCTTCGACTGGATCGAGCGATTTGATCTTTTGGCGCAGCCGGATGCGCGAGCCGGCCGGCACCTGGCCGGTAAAGCGGATGCGGTTGGAGCCGTAATTGAGCCCGCGCGAGCGATGCCTGACGCGATAGATCGTCTGCGCCAGGCGCGGCACCAGCGACAAGGTCAGATAGCCGTGCGCAATTGTCTTGCCTCCCGGCATCTCCCGCTTGGCGCGCTCGACATCGACATGAATCCATTGGTGGTCGCCGGTTGCCTCGGCAAATTTGTCGATGATCGCCTGATCGACCGTGAACCAGTCGCTGACGCCGATCTCCTTGCCAACATACTGTGCAAGATCCCCCGGCCGCTCGAGTTCGATCATTCGCTCTTCCTTTCTTACTTGACCTCAAGGATGTACTCGATTTGCTGCGGGATCGGAAAGGGTGACGCCGCCCCGTCCACCGTACTAGGATCGGAACCGAAGCTGGTATGGGAGAAGACGTAATGGCGAAGAAGAAGATAGCGATCGTCGGCGCAGGCGCGGTCGGCTGCTATGCTGGCGCGCACATGGTCCAAGCCGGCGAAGATGTGACCTACATCGACCCGTGGCCGGAAAATGTCGAGGCCATCCGCAACGAGGGTCTCCGCGTCACTCATATCCGCGATATCGAGCCGTTCACGGTCAAGCCCCGCGCGCTGCATCTTACCGAGGCGCAACAGCTCGCCAAGGAGGCGCCGATCGACATCGCCTTCGTTTGCATGAAATCTTACGACACCGCCTGGGCGACTGCGCTGATCAAGCAGTATCTCGCTCCTGGCGGCTACGTCGTCTCATTGCAGAATTGCATGAACGAGGAGACGATCGCTGGCATCGTCGGCTGGGGCAAGACATTGGGTTCGATAGCCAGCTCGATCACCGTCGAGCTGCACGCGCCGGGTCAGGTGCGTCGCGCTGCCGGTAAGTCAGGCTCGCGCCACACTGTCTTTCGCGTTGGCGAAGTCCATGGCCGCATCACCGACCGCGCCAAGGAAGTCTGCAAGCTCGTAGGCTATGCCGACAGCGCAATGGTTACCGAGAACCTCTGGGGCGAGCGCTGGTCGAAGCTCGTGACCAATGTGATGGGCAACGGGCTTTCAGCCTGTACCGGCATGATCAGCCGCGAGATGGTCAAGAACGACGCGATCCGCCACTTCTCCAACCGGCTCGGCAGTGAAGCTATCCGCGTCGGCCAAGCGCTCGGTTATACCTTTGACGAAGTCAGCCACATGGACCCGGAAACCTTGGCCCGAGCTGGCGAAGGCGACCCGGCAGCGCAAAGGGAGATCGACGACCACCGTCTCGCCGAGGCCAATCGTCCCGGCGGTGGCGAACACCGCCCGTCTATGGGTCAGGACATGGTCAAAGGGCGGCGCACCGAGATTCAGTTCCTCAACGGCTTTGTCGTACGCAAGGGCGAGGAGGTGGGTATCGCCGCGCCAACCAATGCGATCCTGACCGACATCGTTACCCGGGTCGAGCGCGGCGAACTCAAGCCCGATCCGAGACACATCACCGATCTGCGGCTCAACTGACGTTGATCGGCCGGCGGCCGGTCGATCAACGTCATCCCCGGGCTTGACCCGGGGATCTCGTGCAGCTTCGTGGATGGCCGGGTCACATCCGGCCATGACGAGCAAGAAGGAGCATCCGACATGCTCGCCGTCGTCAATACCCCCAACGGAAGGGACCCCGTCGAGATCCGCGAGGTGGCTGAGCCGCAGCCGGCCCCCAACGAGGCGGTCGTCGAGGTGCGGGCGTTTTCGCTCAACCGTGGCGAGTTGCGGCTGTTTCAGATCCGCCCCGAAGGCTGGCGGCCGGGCCAGGACATCGGCGGGGTAGTCATTCGACCAGCGGCCGACGGCAGCGGCCCCGAGGCCGGCGCGCGCGTTGTCGCGCTGACCGACAGTGCCGGGTGGGCCGAGCGTGCCGCCGTGCCGGCGCACCGAATGGCAGTCTTGCCCGACAATGTTCTCCTCGAGGAAGCCGCCGCCCTGCCCGTTGCCGGATTGACGGCGCTGCGCACGCTGCGTCACGGCGCGCCGCTGCTCGGCAAACGTGTGCTTATTACCGGCGCCGGCGGCGGCGTCGGGCATCTCGCAACGCAGATCGCTTCTCGCTCCGGCGCGCGCGTCACTGCCGTGGTCGGCGGAGCCGAGCGCGGCCGCCATTTGCACACCGCGGACGAGGTCGTCGAAGGCATCGATAACGTCCAAGGCAACTTCGCGCTGATTCTCGAATCCGCCGGCGGGCCCTCTCTCGCCGCCGCGATCGCGCATATCGAAGCAAAGGGAACCATCGTCGTCTTCGGCAATTCATCGGGCGAGCCGACACCGTTCAGCTTCCGCGACCTCGCCGAGCACCCGAACGCGCGCATTCAAGGCTTCTCCTACTTCACGTCCGAAGCGGAAGAGCGCTTCGCGCCCGATCTGGCATTATTGGTCTCGCTCGTCGCCGATGGTTCCCTAAAGCCGCATCTCGTCGAACACAGCTGGCGCGAGCTAGCTCTGATCGGCCCGCAACTGCGCAACCGGCAAATCCGCGGCAAAGCCGTTTTTCACATCGATTGAACGGAGATATCCCAATGACGATCAAAGTCGGCGACAAGATCCCGTCGGTGACACTGCGCTATCTGACCCCGGAAGGCGTAAAAGCCGTCGGCTCGGAGGAATTCTTTGCCGGCAAGAAGGTCGCCCTCTTCGCTGTCCCCGGGGCTTACACGCGGACCTGCTCGCAGCGCCACCTGCCGAGCTACGTCACCAACGCCGCCCAGATCAAAGCCAAGGGCGTCGATGCGATCGCCTGCATCGCAGTCAACGACCCCTTTGTCATGGCCGCCTGGGGCAAGGAGCACAATTGTGGCGACAATATCGTCATGCTCGGCGACGGCGGCGGCGAATTCACCCACGCGGTCGGGCTCGAGCTCGACCGCCGCAAGGAAGGCATGGGGATGCGCTCGCAGCGTTACTCGATGCTGGTCGACAATGGGGTGGTCAAGGCGTTGCATGTCGAAGAGCCGGGCCAGTTCGCCGTCTCCAGTGGAGAGGCGATGCTGCAGGCGCTCTGAGGCGTAATGCGGTACTGCATAGCGGCAACCGCGCTCGCCGCGGCGCTCGGCTCGGCGCTGCCGGCAGCGGCGCAGCAGGCCCCTGATGCGTGGGGTCCGCTGCCGCACCCGACTGACACGGGCAAGCCGCCCATTTACGATCCGCAATATGTCGCAAAGGCCGATAACGATCGGCGTCAGGGCTGCTCGCCTGGGCTGCAGTGCCGGTTCCAGCTGCTGGGCGTCATCCAAAATAATGGCGTCGTCGAGCTGAGGGCGACCGCCTTCAGCTGGTGAGCTTGGCGGCGGCAATAAACTGCCGGACCTTCTCAAGGTCTTTCCCGGACCCGTCGGCGAGATCGGTTTTCGTCTTCGAATCAACTCCTGCTGGCTGCACCGCAGCGATGGCTGCGCCGATATTATCTGGCCCGAGCCCGCCCGCGAGGATCGTCGGCACCCTGACTTCCTCGACGATGCGGCGGCTGATGCTCCAGTCATGCGTGCGGCCGAGCGCCCCGATCTGCGGATCGCCGGGGTCATGGCTGTCGAGTACCAAAAAATCCGCGGGGTCC
>Ga0318515_10000099_pt1 | contig 18109 bp, 14 predicted proteins | sample GRESIP176b2f19_FD_202499 | JGI IMG/M metagenome (GOLD analysis project Ga0318515, IMG submission 202499) | Tropical soil microbial communities from Luquillo Experimental Forest, Puerto Rico - GRE.SIPMG.176b2f19 | ecosystem: Environmental > Terrestrial > Soil > Tropical forest > Bulk soil...
TCGTTTACCAGCTCTGCGAGCGAGCACCCGGCGATGTCCATGACATCTCTCCCGGCTATTTGGCCCCCCGAGCCCTATTCATTTCGGATGAGCAGTAGCTAATCCGTTAAAGGCAGTTCGCAAGGTGGGAGACTCACGAGACTCCATCGGGTAGATCCCCGCCGGAGTGACACTCGGGAGCGTGTCGACCGGGCTTGGACGGAGCCCGGATGACGATTCACAGTCGCCACGGGAGCAAAGGGAGGGCGGTGATGGAACTCGGAAGGCTTGGTGTTTGGGTTGGAATGGACGGCATGAGCGCGGCTGCGGCGGCAGCCTTCGCCGAGCGGGTTGAGGAGCGCGGATATGGCGCGCTGTGGATCCCCGAAGGCCGGGGGCGCAACGCGCTGGTGCTATCGTCGTGGCTGCTGTGCCACACCAAAAGACTGGTTGTGGCGACCGGCATCGCCAACATTTACGCGCGCGACGCGATGGCGATGGCAGGCGGTCAGCGCGCACTCGCCGAGCAATCGGGCGGCCGCTTTCTGCTCGGCGTCGGCGTGTCGCACCGCCCAACAGTCGAAGGCGTGCGCGGCCATGCCTATGGGGCGCCGGTCACGACGATGCGCACCTATCTGCGAGCGATGCGGGAAGCGCCCTACGGCGCCCTGCAGCCTTCTCAGAGTCCCTTGACGGTCGTCGCGGCGCTGGGACCGAGGATGATGGCGCTTTCCGGCGAACTCGCCGACGGCGCGCACCCGTACAACACGACGCCGGAGCACAGCGCGCGGGCGCGGGCGATCCTCGGGCCGGGCAAGCTCTTGTGCCCGGAGGTCTGGGTGTTGCTCGAGACCGATAGGGCAAAGGCGCGCAGCGCCGCGCGGCAGGCGCTTTCGCGCTATCTGCAGCTTGAAAACTACGTGAACGGCTGGCGTCGGCAGGGCTTTGGCGAGGCCGATCTTGCCGGCGGGGGGTCCGACCGCTTTCTCGATGCCATGGTAGCGTGGGGTGACGAAGGCGCGATCCGCAGCCGGATCCAGCAACATTTGGACGCTGGCGCCGACCATGTCTGCATCCAGCCGATCAGCCCGCAAAGCCCGCGCGAGCCGGTCGACGAGCGCGTGCTCGACCTGCTGGCGCCCGCTCGGTGATCTTGACGGCTATCGGCGCTCGGCCGACATTGTCCTCGTGGGTCTCCGTATCGGCGCGGTGATCGCGCTGGCTCGGGAAAAGAGGGCATCGGCCATGTATTCGGAAACCACCCGATCGATCAAAGTCACGGTGCAGCCGTTTTACCTCGAGGATCGCTCCTCGCCGGACGAGGACCGCTATGTGTGGGCCTACCACGTCCGCATCGAGAACGGGGGCGAGGAAACGGTCCAGCTGCGCAACCGACACTGGAAGATCACCGACAGCCACGGACGGGTCCAGGAAGTGCGCGGTCCTGGTGTCGTCGGCGAGCAGCCCGTTCTCGGCCCCGGTGAAAGCTTCGAATACACCAGCGGGACCCCGTTGCCGACGCCGTCAGGCATCATGGTCGGCAGCTATCAGATGGAGACGCGGGGCGGCGAAAGCTTCTGGGTTCAAGTACCAGCCTTCTCGCTCGACAGCCCGCATCAGCCCGTCCGGCTCAACTGAGCGCCGGGCGGGAGCGACCCGGCTCCGGCGCTGACACCTCCAACAGCAAGAGGGAACTTGATGTCGCAAGTCGTCGCTCCACCCTTTTCTGCGCCCAAGCCCCGTGCCCGGCAACCGACCGGGGTGCGGCGGCCGACCCGGCAAGAGGCCGAGGAGGCGGTTCGGACCTTGATCCGGTGGGCGGGGGATGATCCGGAGCGCGAAGGGCTCCTCTCCACCCCGGACCGCATCGTGCGCTCCTATCAGGAGTTCTTCAGCGGTTATGGCGAGGACCCGATCGCGCTGCTCCAGCGCACCTTCGAGGAGACCAACGGTTACGACGAGATCGTCGCGCTGAAGGACATTCGCTTCGAATCGCATTGCGAGCACCACATCGCTCCGATCATCGGCAAGGTGCATGTCGCCTATCTGCCGGACAAGCGGGTCGTCGGCATCTCGAAGCTCGCGCGGCTCGTCGATGTCTACGCCAAGCGCCTGCAGATCCAGGAGAAGATGACGGCGCAGATCGCTAACACGATCGACGAGGTACTCCAGCCTAAGGGGGTCGCGGTGGTGATCGAGGCGGCCCATCAATGCATGACAACCCGCGGGGTGCATAAGCCGGGTGTCACCATGGTGACGAGCCGCATGCTCGGCGCGTTTCGCGACGACCCGCTAAGCCGGCGGGAGGTGCTGGCGATGATCGGGACGCCGGGCGGCGTCAAGCTCGACAACGTCTAAAATCAGTCTGGAGGAGGTTATCCATATGAAGCGTGATATTGAACAGTTCTCGTCGCAATGTCATCAGATCCTGAAGGAAGATCCAGGCGTCGAGGGGCGCAAGGGAGTATGTGCTCTGGTCCAAGACGTACTAAAGGACGACGAGTTCATAAAAACCTATCTCTCTGACGACGTGCCGGAGCGCAAGGTACTGTACGAAGATCCGGAGCTTGGCTTCTGCATTCTTGGCCATGTCTATCACGGAGCCAAGGACAGCAACCCGCACGATCACGGTCCCTCTTGGGCGATCTACGGTCAGGCGCGGGGCGAGACCATCATGACGGACTACGCGCCGCTCGCGCGTCCGAGCGGAGGACAGCCGGGCAAGGCGCGCTGGGTCAAGGACTACACACTAAAGCCCGGCATGGCCTACCTCTACAACGAAGGCGATTTGCATTCGCCCCGACGCGAAGGGCCGACCCGGCTCATTCGGATCGAGGGCAAGAACATCGACAAGGTCCAACGCTTCCCTTACGAGCGGGTCACCTAACCGCGCGGAGCGGGCGGGAGGCCGATTAGCCGCCAGGCGGCGGCTCAGGTGCGTCTACCTCCCGCGTTTCGACCTCGCCTGGCGGATCGCCGAAGCTGAGGCGGACACGATAGCTCCGCCAGTCCCGCCGATATTCTACCGGGTCAGGAAGCGGGATCGAGGCGTCGGAGACCATCGAGAGGAACGCGGTACGCTGCTGGGGCGCCCCTCCGGTCGGCGCGGGCCGCGGTAAACCTGTAGCGATATTGCCGACGCCGAACGCACCGCCGGCATAGGGTCCGTTCGGCCATCCCTCATACGAGGTGACGCTCGGAGATGCGCTGACGTTGAGGTAAGAGGCAGGTGTCGTCCGACCGTCGACGGCGACTAGCTCCACGTTTCGCAGCGGTAGGCGGTTGACGGCCTCGATCTCGATGACATCGGCAACGCCGCCGGCAGGGAAGCGGACGCTGACTTGATCGCCCGTTAAGGGCGGCAGTCCGCCGTCCGCGCACGCGACGAGGAAAACGAACGTCAGAATTGCTGAGACGTCGCGCATTTTGGAGCCCCGGCTCTTCGGGAGAAATCGGACTGACATCGTACGACCGAGGTCGTGGCATCGTCACGATCCGCGTGGCACAATTTGCGTGCGTTTACGGGGATGGTGTCGATGTCCACAGATCTTGGAACTGTCGCGGATCGGAGTTTTTTCATATCGAACTTTCGCCTGCAGAACGGCGATGTCATGCCCACGGCGAAGATCGTTTACGAGACCTATGGCCGGCTCGCCACCGGAGGCAGGAACGCGGTGCTGATCACACACGGCTACACCAGCAGCCATCATGCTGCTGGGCGCAACCCGGCAAATCGCAATCTGCCGGGTTGGTGGGATGCACTAATCGGGCCCGGTAAGGCGATCGATACTGACAAGCTCTTTGTCGTCTCGTCGAACATGCTGGGCTCATCCTTCGGGTCCACCAATGGGGCGAGCATCGACCCACGGACAGGACGGCCGTATGGCCCGGATTTTCCGGCGATCACCGTGCGCGACATCGTCGCAGCGGAGAAAGCGCTCCTCGACGGGCTCCGCGTCGAGCACCTAGTTGCGGTCGCCGGCCCGTCCTATGGCGGCTACCAGGCCTTTCAGTGGGCCGTCGCCTATCCCGGTTTGGTGGACGCTATCGTCCCGGTGGTGACCGCGCCCAAGGCGCAAAATGTCCAGAGCAGCCTTGCCGAGCTACAGGCTCGGCTCGCGGCCGACCCCGAATGGAACGGCGGCCGGTATTACAACACAGGAGGAGCCAAAACGGTCCTGACAGAACTGCGCATCGAGATGCTGAAGCGCAACGGCATCGAGGCAGCGCTTGCCCCCCGCTACCTGGACCGCGAGTCGCGCGAGGCGGAGATCCGGAGGCAGGCCGTCGACTGGGCCAAGTCGTGGGACGCAAATTCGCTGGTCATCCTACGGCGCGGCACGATCGGCTACGACACGGTCAAGGATTTTTCGAAAATCAGCGCAAAGGTTCTTTACGTGCTGTGCCGGACCGACCGGCTTTTCCCGCCGTCGATCGCGCCCGGGGTCATGCAAGCCCTCGCCGCCGCTGGGGTCGATGCCCGTTATTTCGAGATCGACAGCGATCTCGGGCACTCGGCCAGCGGCCCCGAACACGCCAAATGGTCGCCAGTTTTGCGCGAATTCTTGGGACCGCTGGCCGCGACAGCGAATTAACGCGGGTGACGATGCGTCTGTGACTGAATCAGTCGGGAGTTGGCGACGGCTATCTCTCACAAGCTCCGCTTGAGGACGCTCGGCCACGCCTGCGCAGTGCTTTGCCGAGACGGCGAGCCTCCTTTGCTGGCCACCGATCCGTGGCTCGTCGGGTCGGTCTATTGGCGAAGCTGGTGGTTGCAGAATTATCCGACGGCAGATGAGATCGACTGGCTGGCAAAGAGCGCCCGGATCTACATCACCCACGAGCACCCGGATCATTTCAACATGCCGACGATCCGGCGCCTCGGTTATAGCTCGGCCTATCTGTTTCCGGCGCTCGCCGAGCGCGGTTATCTCGACTACATGACCCAGCAAGGATATCGCGCGTCAATCGTCCCGCCGTCGCAGTGGCGCCGAATCGACGACGACCTCTCGATAATGTCGATCCCGGTCTGGAATGACGACAGTCTGCTGCTCGTCGATACCCCAGCTGCGCTGATCCTCAATTTGAACGACGCAAAGCCGCTGCCGCCGGTGCTCAGAGCAATACGCCGGCTCGCAGACCGGATCGGCAAGCCGCGGGTACTGTTGTGCAGTTACTCACCCGCGAGCTGCGTCAACAGTTTTCTCGACGAGACCGGAGAAATTGTCTCGCTGAAGCCGGCCCGGCATTACGTCGACTACGTTTGCCGGCTGTGTGACACTTTGGCGGCCGATTTCTTTATGCCATTCGCCAGCCAGGCGGTGTTCGAGCGCCGGGATAGCTGCTGGGCCAACGGCTTCCGGACGAGCTACGACGACCTTCGGCTTTACTGGCGATCCGAGGCTCAGCTGTTCCCGCCCTATACGACGCTCGATCTATCGAACTTCACGTACCATTCTGTGGCGCCCGCGGAATACCGGCCGATGGAGCGGTCGAGAGTAGCTGTACTGACCGGCAACCGTGTTGCCGAAGAGGAGGCGGCTGCGCTATCGCCTGACGATATTGCGGGCCTCGAGCGCAAACTAAAGGCCTTTCGCTGGTTACTGTGGCTGTTTTTTCCGCGCGGCTTTGCTTTTCAGCTCGGTGAGCGGCGCCTGCACTATGACCCGCTCGGCGGACATTTGCAGGAGAGCAATTCCTCAAAGCGCGGCGACTTCATCGTCGTAATACCCAAGTTGACGATGAAGGAGGCGATCCGGAACAACCACGTCTCGGAACTTGGAATCTCCATGTTCATCAGGATCCGTCTGTTAAGGCGGATAGACCCAAGAAAGGTATATGCGCTGTTTGCACTACTCCAGGTCGACGACTACGGGCATCTTGCGAGCCCGGCGGCGTTCCTGCGCTGGTTTGGGCGGGCGATCCGGTACACGTTCGCCCTGCGCTTGCCCGTGCCGCGGCCCTGACCAGGTCAGCCGTGGTGTACTCCCCCTTCCCGGCGCACTGCCCGCTGCAGATAGTCGAGCGCTGCCGCGAATTGGGCGTCGCCGCTGGTTCCAATGATGAGCGGTTTGATCGGATGCTCCGCGGCTTCGGCAGTGCCGCCCTGGAGCGAGGCGGAGGGGGTCTTGGTCGACCCCGGGGCGAGCGAGCCGGTGTTTTTTAGGGCCCTGTAGAGATCGCTTTCATAGGTGACGAGGGCGTTCGCTACCTGCTGACTTTTCGGCAGGCTGACGATGATGTCGGGCGCAATACCCTGGCCCTGTATCGAGCGCCCGGAGGGGGTAAAGTAAAGAGCCGTGGTCAACCGCAGTGCGCCTTGTCCCTCCAGTGGAATGATTGTTTGCACTGACCCCTTGCCAAAGCTCCGGGTGCCCATCACCGTCGCGCGGTGGTGATCCTGTAATGCGCCCGCGACGATTTCTGCAGCTGAAGCCGTGGCGCTGTTGATCAGCACGACGACAGGAGTTCCGCGCAGGAGATCGCCCGTCGCCGGCGCGCGATAGACATGGTCGTCTTGGCCCGTGCGCCCGCGAGTCGAGACCACCACGCCGCCGTCGATAAAATCGCCGGAGACCTCGACCGCAGCGTCCAAGAGGCCGCCAGGGTCATTGCGCAAGTCGAGGATCAAGCCGTTCAACCGGCCGTGCGCGCGATCTTTGAGGCGACTGATGGCATTAGCGAGCTCGGCCGGGGTGGATTCGGTGAATGCAGCGATGCGAAGGTAGCCGATGTCATCGCCCTTGAGATCCGACTTGACCGAAACGACGTGAATGATGGTGCGAACAAGCGTTAGGTCGAATGGCGCCTTATCGTTGCGCGAGATCGTCAGGTTTACCTTTGTGCCGGGCGCGCCGCGCAGGCGTTTGACAATCTCCTCAACATCCATCCCGGTTGTCGACTGTGCGTCGATCTTTGTGATCCGATCACCCGGCTCGACTCCCGCCTCGGCGGCCGGGGTGCCGTCTATCGGCGCGATGACCTCCGGCACTCTCGACTCTAGCGTCAGCTCGACGCCGATGCCGCCGAATTGGCCGCGGGTCACGGCCGTCATCTGCTGATATTGCTCCTGATCCATGTAATCGGAATGCGGATCGAGCCTGGTCAGCATCCCTTTGAGCGCGTCCTTAACGAGCTCGTCGCTTGTGACCGGCTCGACATAACTTTTCTCGACTTGTTTGAGTGCGTCTCGGAAGAGGTCGAGGTCGGCGACGTTACCGGCCGGAGCGGAGGAGCCAGCCCCGGCGCTGTCGCAGCCATAGAGCGTTACTGCCATCAGGAGCACGGTAGCGGCCCTGACGGCCGCACAGTGCAGGCGTGAGATCTTGATCATCGGACCTTTCACGGCGAAGCGGCCTGAGCGATACGCCGCGGCGGCACGGCTCGCCCGGCCGCTGCAAAATGTAGTTCTCGCCCGGCCCGCGTCTAGGGCGCGTCTCGCCGGACGGCGCTACTCCAATGTGAAGCCGTGGGTGTGTAGGTAAGACGGAAAGTCCTGCCCTTCGGGCCGGGTGGCTTGGCGTGCCTTGTCCTCCGACCAGCCATAAAGCGAGGCTAATCCAAAAATTTTCGGCAAGCGCTGCTGGTCCTGCGGGATCGAATACCGCGCGTCGCGCCTGAGATCGTAAGCGCCGACGGCTTCGTCGAGACGCGAATCATCGTAGCGGTCGATGTGGAGGGTGACCTCGAGCGGCAAGCGCATGCTGATGTACCCGGCAGCAGCGGGATAGCCGACACACAAACCGGCGACCGGGAACACCTTGTCCGGCAGATCCAGGATGTCGGCGACCGCATCTGGGTGGTTTCGGATCACGCTGATCGGACTGCAGCCGAGCCCCGCCGTCTCAGCCGCCAGGATGAAGGTCTGCAAGACCAGAGCCGCATCAACGCCAGCGTTGAAGAACCCTTCGAGCTGGCCGTTGCCGGCTCGGTGGCCGCGCAGCTCGCCGAGCCGCTCGAGCCGGCGTGCATCGCCACAGAAGACCAGAAAGACCGGCGCATTGCCGATCCACGGCATGTCCGGGACGAGGGCGGCCAGACGATCGCGTCGCGCGCGCTCGTCAATCCGGATCACCGAGGCTTGCTGGAAATCCGATTTCGAAGAGGCCGAAAACGCAGCCCCGAGCAACAAGCGCAACAGTGGCTCGCCAACTGGGCGGTCGGCGTAGCGCCGATGGGTCCGCCGCATCAGAACCTGGCGCAACCAGGGAAGCTCCGGAAGCTGCTCGGCGGGAGCCGCATCATCGCCGAAGCGGGCGCGCCACTCGGCCTCATAGCTCGCGCTCATAGGAGCTCGGACGTCAGACGAGAGATCATGTCGCCCTGATCCGGTCGAGATCGGCCTCGTCAAAGACATAGCTCTGGTTACAGAACTCGCAGGTCACTGTGGTGACCCCCTCCTGGCGCATGTCATCCAATTCGTCGGACGAAAACAGACGCAATATGCCTTCGATGCGCTCGCGCGAGCAGCGGCAGCGCGCCTCGAGCCTATGGGTGTCGTAGACCCGCACGCCATCCTCGTGGAACAGCCGAAACAGCAGTCGGTGCGGAGGCAAGTCGGGATCGACGAGCTCCTCGGCGGTGGCCGAGCTCATCAACACCATTGCCCGTCGCCAGCCGTCCTCGACGTCGTCGGCGATGACCCCGTATCCGCCTTCCGGGGGCATGCGCTGCAGCATCAGCCCCCCGCCGCGCCACGTGCCGCAGTGTCCGGCGCGGCCGACCGAGAGCTTTATGCCCGCCTGGATCTGCTCGGACTGTCGGAAATAGTGTTGCGCGCATTCGGCGAGGGTTGCGCCGGCCAGTTCGACGATCCCCTGATAGCGGTCGCTGTCTTCGCCCTGGTCCACGGTAAAAGCGATGTAGCCCGACCCGACGAGCCGAGGGACCGAAACCGCTCCCGCCATAACCCCACGCAGCGCTGCCTCGAGCTTTACCTCATCATATTGCGCATAGCCGCGCACCGCCCCGGCAGTGGACACATCGGCGACCATCAGGCGGATCGGCCCGTCACCCTTTGTCTGGAGCGTGAAGATCCCGTCGTATTTCAACGCACCGGCGAGGGTCACAGCGAGGGTGATCGCCTCGCCCAGCATCGCCGCCACCGGCTCGGGATAAACATGCTGCGACAGGATGCGGTCGATCGTCGGGCCGAGCCGGACCAGGCGGCCGCGCAGCGCGAAGGGATCGATGCGAAAGGGCTGGACCAGGTCGTCGGGGCCGGACACAGCTCCGGAAGGCGGACCATCCGGCATTGTCTCGCCGACCCTTAGCCGAGACACCAGGTGAGAATCCCCTTCTGGGCGTGGAGCCGGTTCTCCGCCTCGTCCCACACGACCGAATGGGGACCGTCGATGACGCCGGCGGTTACCTCCTCGCCGCGCTTTACCGGCAGGCAATGCATGAAGATGGCGTCCGCCTTGGCATGCGCCATGAGGCGCTCGTCGACGCGGTACGATGCCAGCATGTTGTGACGGTTGACGCTTGCTTCAGCACCCATCGAGATCCAGGTATCGGTGACGACGCAATCCGCCCCTGCGACGGCTTCCAGCGGCTCCGCGGTCAGACGGACCCGACCGCCCTCGCGCTGCGCCCATTCGAACAGGCGCTGCGGTGGGCTGAGCTCCACCGGACAGGCGACGCGCAACGTGAAACCGAAACGGACCGCCGCGTGAACCCAGCTCGCCGCAACGTTGTTGCCGTCACCGCTCCACGCCACGATGCTGCCGGCGAGCGGCCCCTTCTTTTCCTGCAAGGTCATGACGTCGGCCATGATCTGGCATGGGTGCGACGCATCGGTCAGCCCGTTGATGACCGGGACCGTCGCGTGCTCGGCGAGCTCATCCAGCTTTTTCGATTCGCTGGTGCGGATCATTATCGCGTCGACATAGCGCGACAGCACGCGCGCAGTGTCTGCGACCGTTTCACCGCGTCCGAGCTGGGTATCGGCCGCGTCGAGAAAGATCGTGTCGCCGCCGAGATGGCGCATCGCCACCTCGAAGGAGACGCGGGTCCGCGTCGAGGGCTTCTCGAAGATCATTGCCAGCGTCTTGCCGGCGAGCGGCCGGTCGCGCCGGCCATGCTTGTAGGCGAAACCGAGGTCGAGGATGCCGCGCAGCGCGGCGCTGTCGAATTGGTCGAGATCGAGAAAATGGCGCGGCGGCCCCGGCGGCTCGTTTTGTTGGTGGATCACCGCCGCTTCGCGAGCAAGGCTCCTCATGTCGGCCACTCCGCCGCCACCTTGTTTATGATCCCAAGCGCCTCGTCGATCTCGCGCTCGCCGACGATCAGCGGCGGCAGGATGCGCAGCACATTTTCCCCGGCCGTCAGGCACAGAAGGCCGTTCTGGCGCAGCTTGGCGACAAAATCCGCGGCCGGCACGACGCAGCGGATGCCTAGCAGCAGACCGGAGCCGCGCACCTCGGCAAAGAGCTTGGGATAGGACCGGACCAACGCCTCCAGGCGTCCCCGCAACAGCTTCGCCATCGCGTCGACGCGTTGGAAGAAGCCGGGTGCCAGCATCACGTCGAGGACCGCGTTGCCCGCCGCCACCGCCAGGGGATTTCCGCCAAAGGTCGAGCCGTGGGTGCCTGCGACCATGCCGGCTGCGGCGCGCTCAGTGGCGAGACAAGCGCCGATCGGGAAGCCGCCGCCGAGCGCCTTGGCGATCGCCATCACATCGGGCGGGACCCCCTCCCATTCATGGGCGAAGAGCTTGCCGGTCCGGCCCATCCCGCTCTGCACCTCGTCGTAAACGAGGAGCAGGCCGAACTCGTCGGCGATTTCACGTAGGCCCCTGAGATAGCCCGAAGGGGCGGCACGAACACCGCCTTCGCCCTGGACCGGCTCGACAAAGATCGCCGCGGTCTCCTTGCCGATCGCCGCCCGCATCTCGTTCAGATTGCCGAAGGCGACATGGTCGAAGCCGTCCATCGGCGGTCCGAAGCCCTTGAGGTAGGCCTCGTTACCCGCCGCGGCGAGCGTCGCCAGAGTGCGGCCGTGGAATGAGCCCTCGCAGCCGACGATGCGCCAGCGTTCAGGGTGGCCGGTTTCGGACTGGTACTTGCGAGCGATCTTGATTGCCAATTCGCACGCCTCAGCCCCGGAATTGCCGAAAAACACGGTGTCGGCGAAGGTGTTGTCGACCAGGCGCTGCGCCAGCCGCTCCTGGCCGGGGATTTGAAACAGGTTCGAGGTGTGCCACAGGCGCTTGGCCTGCTCGGTTATGGCGCCGACGAGATGCGGGTGGCAGTGACCGAGGCCGGTCACCGCGATCCCGCTGGTAAAATCGAGAAACTTGCGGCCATCGGTGGCCCAGAGATAGGGGCCCTCGCCCCGGTCGACGGCAACATCCCACCGACCGTAAGTCGGCATAACGGCTGAAATCACAACAATTCTCCTGCGCGATAGGATGGGGGAAGAGACGCGGGACTATGCCGTTATCGTCGTCGCCGGCTCCCGGCCGGCACGTGCTTGCGTCCCTCTCCGGAAGACCGGTTCGCTGTGCCGGGATCGCGCATCATCGCCACTCTCCTCGCCTCGGCGGCGCCGGCATGGCCGACCCGCCATCAAGCAGGAAAGCGGCGGAGTATGGGGATGGCCCGACCGCCTGTCAATTCGCGCCGGCCGAGCAGCTTGCGAAGAGCGCGACGGACGAATAGGGCGGGGACCAAAAACAACGAAAATCGCGTTGCACCGTCCCGAATTGCCCCCGTTTTGGTGATAAATCTACGTTATAACAATAGCTTATGGTAGGGTAGAGACCTTTGGGAACAACGAATTTTGAACACGCAGAACAACGGAATTTGCACAGCCCTCAGGGAGGCTGGGCGGCCGAATTTCGTTGATCCGAGGCCGAAGATCTGGGCAGCGCACGATCATCATCGGAGACGACGGTAATGGCCGAAAACGCAGATCCGGATTGGCGATCGCTCGAACGGTTCTCGTTCGGCGACGGTCCCGAATTGGCCGATGAACTCGCCGAGCTGGTGCTGGCCGGCAAAAAGCGGGCGACGTGCTGGGCAGCGGGCGAGGGGCCGAGGACACGTGTCGGCAGGCAATGGGTCGTGCTGGACGGCTCCGGTGTCCCGATAGCGGTGATCGAGACGATCGAGCTGACGCAGCGGCGCTTCGATGAGGTCGACGCGGCCTTCGCCTTCGAGGAAGGCGAGGGCGACCGCACGCTTGCCTCCTGGAGAAGAGCGCATCGAAACTATTTCGGCCGGCAGGGCACGTTCGCGCCGGACATGCCGCTCTATTGCGAACGCTTCCGGCTGGTCGCGCACATCGGTCCAGAAGGGTCGCTCGAGCTCACATCGAGCGCGGAGAACTGACCCGAAGACTGGCAGATTAATTGAGCACTCCTGCTGGTAGGAAAGCGGGCGGGGGCGTATCGTCGCAGGCGATGGCGCGAGGTAGGCCAAGCCGATGCCCGACGACACACAGGTCGATCCCAACCGGACCATAGCCGCGCTTCGCCAAGAGCTCGTCGCGCGCACCGCCGAGCGCGACGAGGCGCTGGCTCAGCAGGCCGCCATCTCCGAGGTCCTGCAAATCACTAACGCTTCGGCCGGCGACCTCGCGCCGGTTTTCGACGCGATATTGGAAAAGGCGCATGCCTTGTGCGAAGCGCCGCTTGGTTCCTTGGTGCTGTATGACAGCGTGCGGTTGCGCGCGGTCGCCACCAGGGGATATCCGCAAGAATACGACGCGCTGGCGCGCGCGGGTTTCTCTCCGACCGAAGGGTTCATGCGACTACGGAGCGGAGAACGTTTCGTTCAGCACGCCGACTCGCGGGCGGCCGGTCTGGACGATGAACATCCGATGAAGCATGCTGCTCGCGACATTGCCGGCGTTCGCTGCGTGCTGTTCGTCCCGTTGCGCAAGGATGGCGCATTGCTCGGCTATATCAGCGCCCAGCGGAAGGTCGTCAGCCCATTCAGTGAAAAGCAGATCGCGCTGCTGCAGAATTTTGCGGCGCAGGCGGTCATTGCAATGGAGAACGCGCGGCTCTTGACAGAGACGCGCGAGGCCCTGGAGCAGCAGACGGCCACCGCCGAGGTATTGCAGGTCATCAACTCCTCGCCTGGCGATCTCGCCCCCGTCTTCGACGCGATATTGGAGAAAGCGCACACGCTTTGCGGCGCAGCGCACGGCGCTCTCTGGATCTACGACGGCGAATTTTTTCGACCGGTGGCGATGCGCGGCCTACCGGAGACATTTGCCGAACGGCTGCGCCAGGGTTTCCGCGGTCGCGGCAACCCGGTGGCGGAGGCGTTGCTAGCGGGCGAGCGTTTTGTTCACATCCCCGATCTGGTGGCGACGCACCCGGCGCTCCGGGCTGCCACCGAACTCGCTGGCACCCGCACGCTGCTGTCCGTGCCCCTCCGCAAAGACGGGTCTCTACTGGGCGTAATCGTCGCCTTTCGCCAAGAGGTGCGGCCGTTTTCAGATAAACAGATCACGCTGCTGCAGAACTTCGCGGCGCAGGCGGTCATCGCGATGGAGAATGCGCGCCTCATCAACGAGACGCGCGAGGCGCTGGAGCGCCAGGCGGCGACGGCCGAGGTCCTCGGCATCATAGCGTCTTCTCCCAGCCAATTGGAGCCGGTGTTCGAGGCGATGCTGGCCAATGCGGTGCGCATCTGCGCCGGCACTTTCGGTACGCTTGCACTTTACGACGGTGATGGGTTCCGTGGCGTGGCGGCGCACGGCGCCCCATCGAGCTTCCCCGAGACGCTTTCGCGCTTCCGTCACGCGGTGCCCGGCACCACCCTCGACGGTCTAGAAAAGAAACTGCGGACGGTTCAGGTGGCGGACTGCGCCGCCGAACCGGCTTATGACCCGGTGCGCGCTGCCAATCCCGCATATGCTAGGGTGCGCTCTCACCTGTGCACGCCGATGATCAAGGATAATCGCCTTCTCGGCGCGATCCTGATCTACCGCGATCGAGTGCTGCCGTTCGACGACAAGCAGATCGAGTTGGTCGAGAACTTCGCGAAGCAGGCCGTGATCGCGATCGAGAACGCGCGGCTGATCACCGAGACGCGCGAGGTCTTGGAGCAGCAGACCGCGACCGCCGAAGTGTTGCAGGTCATCAATTCCTCGCCCCGCGACCTGGCGCCGGTGTTCGACGCGATATTGGAGAAGGCGCACCGCCTATGCGGTTCCGCGTACGGCAGCCTACAGCTTTATGACGGGCAGCATTTCCGAGCAGTCGCAAGCCACCGCGTTCCGGAGGCGCTAGCCGAGCGCATGCGCCAGCCTTTCGCGCCGAGCCCCGATGGTCCCGGCCGACGCCTGATCGCCGGAGACGCGTTCGTCCAGATCCCTGATGCGGCGGAGCTCGTCGCGCCAGCCCCAAGAGTTGGGGCCGCAAACGAGATCGCCGGAAGCTACTGGGCGGCTGCGGTGGAGCTGGCTGGCATACGCACTTTGCTGTACGTGCCGCTGCGGAAAGGCGAGACCTTGCTCGGCGCCATCTCGGCCGGCCGAAAAGAGGTACGGCCGTTTTCCGACAAGCAGATTGCGCTGTTGCAGAACTTCGCGGCGCAGGCCGTCATTGCAATGGAGAATGCGCGGCTTTTGGCCGAGACGCGTGAGGCGTTGGAGCAGCAGACTGCGACTGCACAAGTGTTGCAGGTCATCAACAGCTCGCCCGGCGACCTTGCGCCGGTTTTCGACGCGATTCTGGAGAAGGCGCACAGCCTTTGCGGCGCGCCTTGCGGCAGCCTGCAGGTCTTCGACGGCACGCAATTCCGCGCCGTGGCGGTACGCGGTCTGCCGGAGCCCTTCGCGGCCATGCTGCGCCAAGGTTATCGCCCCGATCTAAACGCGCTGCGCCGGCAAATGCTCGGCCCTGATCGCGGGGTCCAGCAAATCGCCGATTTCCGGGAGCTTCTTCGCGCGGCGCCCGATGATGCGGTATTGCGAGCCGGCGTCGAAGTCGCCCGCCTGGGCACGGTGCTGTTTGTACCGCTTCACAAGGACAACGCATTCCTTGGTCGCATCGTGGCCGCTCGTCAGGAAGTCCGCCCGTTCACCGACAAGCAGATCGCGCTGTTGCAGAACTTTGCGGCGCAGGCGGTCATTGCGATGGAGAACGCGCGGCTCTTGATCGAGACGCGCGAGGCATTGGAACAGCAGACCGCGACTGCCGAGGTATTGCAGGTCATCAACTCCTCGCCCGGCGATCTCATGCCGGTGTTTGACGCGATGCTCGACAAGGCAATGGCACGGTGCGAAGCGACTTGCGCCACCCTCTATACGCTTGAGGAAGCGCGCGCCCGGCTCGCGGCGATCCGCGGTGACTCGGGCGCTCCCGAGTGGATGCGGCAACAGGATGCCTTCGATCCGCCGCCGGGGAGTTCGATTGATCGTCTCCGGCGCGGCGAGCGTTTCGTCCATCTGCTCAACGCCACGGATACCGAGGCCTACCGGGCCAGTCCCGCGTACAGGGACATGATCGACACCAGCGGTTCCCGATCGTCAATCGCGATTCCGTTGCGCAAGGAAGGCGCTTTGCTTGGCGTGATCGTAGCCTACCGGCAGGAGGTGCGGCCGTTCTCCGACAAGCAGATCGCGCTGCTCGAAAACTTTGCGGCCCAGGCGGTCATTGCGATGGAAAATGCGCGGCTGCTCGGCGAATTGCGCGAACGCACGAGCGACCTCGAAGAATCGCTTGAATACCAGACCGCGACCAGCGACGTCCTCCAGGTGATCAGCCGCTCGACCTTCGACCTCCAGCCGGTCCTCGATACGGTTTGCGGGACCGCTGCACGGCTCTGCGACGCCGACATGGCTTTCATCTTCCGTCGCGAGGGCGAAGTTTACCGGCTCGCAGCAAATTATGGGTTTCCGCCGGATTACCAGGATTTTGTCCAGAGCCGCTCGTGGGCACCCGAGCGCGGGATGATCACCGGGCGGGCGGCTCTCGAAGGCGGCGTCGTTCACGTTGCCGATATTACCGCCGACCCGGAATACGCTTATGCCGAATCGGTCACTTTGGGCAAAATCCGCACCGGACTGGGAGTGCCGCTGCTGCGGGAGGGCGAGCCGATCGGCGTCATCACGCTGGCCCGCCAGCGGGTCGAACCGTTTACCGAGCGGCAGATCGAGCTGGTGCGTACCTTTGCCGATCAAGCGGTGATCGCGATCGAGAATACGCGGCTGTTGACCGAGTTGCGCGAGTCATTGGAGCAGCAGACCGCGACCGCCGAGGTGTTGCAGGTCATCAATAGTTCACCCGGCGATCTGGTGCCGGTCTATGCGGCAATCCTGGAGAAAGCGCATAACCTCTGCGGAATCGCGGTCGGCTCTTTGAACCTCTATGAGGGAACCAAAGTCCGCACCGCTGCCCACCGCGGCTTGTCGGGTCAATGGGCGAAACTGGTGCGGGAGCCCTACGTACCGGGGCCGGGACATCCGCCTTCGCGCCTACTGGATGGCGAACGGATCGTGCATATCATCGATCACGGCATGGGCGAATTGGGAAAGCAGCAGCCAGACAATCCGAGGGCGCAAGCGAGCATCGAGCAAGGGCTTCGCACCGCACTCTGGGTGCCGCTGCGAAAGGATGCCGAGTTGTTGGGCTACATCTCGGCCTTTCGACAGGAGGTGCGGCCCTTCTCCGACAAGCAGGTCGCGCTACTCGAAAGCTTTGCGGCTCAGGCCGTGATCGCGATGGACAATGCCCGGCTGCTGAACGAGATCCGCCAGCGCCAAGCCGAGCTGCGCGTCACTTTCGACAATATGGGCGACGGGGTGGCGATGTTCGACAGCGAGCTGCGGCTCGCCGCGTGGAACATTAATTTCCAGCGGATCCTCGATCTGCCCGACGCGCTGTTGGCGGAGCGACCAAGCGTTCCCGATTTCGTCCGCTATCTCGCCGCGCATGGCGAATATGGCGCCGTCGATGTCGAAGCCGAGGTGCGCCGGCTATCGGAAAGCGCCGGAACGCAATGGTCGACCGAGCGGACGCGCCCGGACGGGCGGGTCATCGAGGTGCGCAACAACCCGGTGCCGAGCGGTGGCTCCGTGCTGATCTACAGCGACATTACCGAACGAAAGCGCGCCGAGGCCGAGATCCACGCGGCGCGCGACACTGCCGAGAAGGCGCTGCAGGAACTACAGACGGCGCAGGCGAGCCTGTTGCACGCGCAGAAGATGGCGGCACTCGGCCAGCTGACTGCCGGGATCGCGCACGAGATCAAGAACCCGCTCAATTTTGTCAACAACTTTGCCGAGCTGTCAGGCGAGCTGCTGCTGGAGCTCAAGGAAACGACGACCCCGGCCGTGGCGGCCCTCGGCGACGAAGAGCGTGCGGCGGTCGACGCGGTCGTCGAGATGCTACGCGGCAACCTCGACAAGATCGCCGAGCACGGCAAGCGCGCCGACGGCATCGTCAAAAGCATGCTCGAACACTCGCGAGGGGTTTCGGGCGAGCGCCGGGCGGTCGACCTCAACGCTCTGATCGAGGAGGCGCTAAACCTCGCCTATCACGGCGCCCGCGCTCAGGATGCGAGCTTTAACATAACGCTGGAGCGCGAGTTCGACCGCGGCCTCGCCCCGACGGAGCTGGCGCCGCAAGAGATGACCCGGGTGTTTCTCAACCTGTTCGGCAATGGCTTCTATGCGACCACCAAGCGGCAGCGCGACGGCGCCGGGCCGGATTTTCGCCCCACGTTAAGGGTGGCGACGCGCGAGCTCGGCGACGCGGTCGAAGTGCGGGTGCGCGACAACGGCACCGGCATCGCGCCGGAGATCAGGGACAAGTTGTTCCAACCCTTTGTGACGACCAAGCCCACCGGGGAAGGCACCGGGCTCGGTCTGTCGATCAGCTATGACATCGTCACCCAGCAGCACGGCGGCACGATCGAAGTCGACAGCCGGCTCGGCGAGTTCACCGAATTCACCATCCGCCTGCCGCGCACCCGCTAATCGCAGCCTCGAGCGCCAGATTGCTTCGGCGCTGCGCTCCTCGCAATGACGCTATTGTGGTCATTGCGAGCGAAGCGAAGCAATCTCACTGGAGTTGGGAAAGGTTCACGCCGAGCGGGGCTGCGCCCGGCGATGGCCGCTGACCTCGGCACCGTCGACCGGTGACAGGCGTAGAAAGCCGAGTGCCGAGCAC
>Ga0318515_10000106_pt1 | contig 17908 bp, 18 predicted proteins | sample GRESIP176b2f19_FD_202499 | JGI IMG/M metagenome (GOLD analysis project Ga0318515, IMG submission 202499) | Tropical soil microbial communities from Luquillo Experimental Forest, Puerto Rico - GRE.SIPMG.176b2f19 | ecosystem: Environmental > Terrestrial > Soil > Tropical forest > Bulk soil...
GGCCTTCGGTGAAGGTGGCGCGCAGCAGCCGCTCCTTCATCTCCGGCTGCAGCCCATGATCTTTGGCCAGGTGGAGCAGCCGGTGGGCGTCGAAGGTGTTACCGCCGCGGATGAGGTCGAACCGGAACTCCAGGCCCTCAGCGGCCGCGCGCTGGGTCATCTGCTGGCTGGCCTGTTCGGCCTGGGCGATTGTCATGCCGTACTTGCGGGCCAGGTGCTCGGCCTGGGTTCCGGTGCGCTGCGCGGGCGCGCCCGGGTCGAGCTCGAAGGACCGGTAGGTGACCGTGACCTCGCCAGGATGGCCGAAAGAGGCAATCGCGCGCTCGAACCGGCGCTTGCCGATGTAACACCACGGGCACACGACGTCAGACCAGATCTCGACATTCATGCCAGTAGCAACCTTCGTGACGATGGCGTGATTCCACCGCAGCCGGCCACCGGGAGGCCGTGCCCGCACGACGGCGTTCACGTCTTGGGCAGGAATATCCCCAGCGGCTGTACCACCAGGCGGGCCACGGCCCCGGTGTCGTCCAGCTCGAACTCGGCGGTGACGCCTGGCTGGCCCTTCACCTCGAACCGCAGGCCGCGTCTCGGCTGTAGCTCGAACGGCGGAGCGCCGGGCGCGGTGACCGTCAGCACGTCGTCGCCCTGCCCGGCGACCACTATCTCGATGGGACCCATGACGTAGGTGCCGCATAGCCGGCGGAGTACCTCCGGGTCCCGGGCCTGGGCGTCCGGCAGCCGGTCAAACCGCAGCGGTCCGACGGATGGCTCGAAGGGGACGGTGAGGGCGGTGATGTCGCCGTCGGGGTCGGAAAGGAACATGAGCGGGAAGAGATGGGACTGGTCGCCAAGCTCGTGCCATTCCAGGTCGAACGTCTCGTAGTGGCGATGCGCCAGGCTGAGATCCATCGTGCCCAGGCGCGGCTGCAGGGTGCCTGCTTCGGCGGTGATCGTGAGGGTGCCGTAGCCGGGGTGCTCGTAGTCGCCGGCGTAGGCGTCCAGGGGCCTGGGCAGCGGGGCGCCTGCGACGACGCGGCGGGCACCGCGGGCCTCGCGCATTCCGGCCATGGCCGCGTCGAAGCGGGCTTTGAAGGGCGAGAACCAGTCGAGCGGCTCCAGGTTCAGCAGCTCATCCAGCACCCGGTAGGCGACCACGGGCGCCATGGCGCTGGAGGAGGTGTTGGTCAGCACGACCACGCCGATGCCGTCGTCGGGCAGCAGCATGCACTCGGTCTGGAACCCGTCGATGCCACCGCCGTGCTCGGCGAGCCGGTGGTCGCGGTAGCGGCCGATCATCCATCCGAGCCCGTAGGCGTGCCGGGTGGAGGCGGGAAAGGTCCGGTCCTCGGGCAGCACCATGTGCGGCTCCTGCTGGCGGGCCACCGTGGCGGGTGACATGACGGCCTGGCCGTCCACTTGCCCGCCGCTCAGCTGCGTCAGCAGCCACCGGGCCATGTCGGAGGCACACGAGTTGATCGCGCCGGCCGGCGCCATCGCCGCGATCGGCCTCGGCGGCACGGAAACGACGACGCCCCGGCGGCGCTCGTACCCGGCGGCATGGTCGGGGTCGGCGCCCAGGTCGGCGACCGACAGGTTCGACCGGCCCATCCCAAGCGGCCCCAGCAGCCGTGACCGCAGGTAATCCTCCCAGGTGACGCCGGAGAGCACCTCCACCAGGTGCCCCGCCGCCAGGTACCCGAGGTTGCAGTACTGGAACTCCTGGCGCAGATCCCTGCTGAGCGGCAGGTAACGCAGCCGGCGGACCAGGTCGGCGCGGGACCGGTCCGGGTGGCCGACCCACGCCAGGTCGTGGCGAGGCAGGCCCGACCGATGCGACAGCAGATCGACAACGGTCAGGCGATCGGTCGCCACGAGGTCATGAAGCCGCAGGTCCGGCAGATAGTCGCGGACCGGGCGTTCCCACTCGAGCAAGCCGTCATCGACGAGGGCCCCGACCATCGACGCCGTGAAGGCCTTGGTGGTGGACCCGATGGCAAACAACGTGCCTGCCGTAACGGGCAGGTCCGCCTCCAGGTCGCGCCGGCCCCAGCCAGTGGCCAGGACCACCTCCCCGTCCCGGACCGCGGCGACCGAGCATCCCGGGACCTCCCAGGCCGCCAGCTGTTCCACGACGAACCGCTCGATGCTCTCCATGCCGGATCTCCAAAGATCGCCTCAAGGATGCTGACGCACGACAGACCAAACTCAGGATGCCGAATCTGATCTGAAGCCCCGACACCGACCGGCAAGTCCGCAGGGAACCGAGACCGGCGGTGAGTTTGCGGGCCGTACCACCCGGCGCGCCTCCACCAGCGCGTCTTCGCATCCCTTCCAGATCCAGTTGAAGCTCGTCGCGACGTCGAAGCGGTCGTCTTCGAAGGGCAGCGCGAACATGTCACCGACCCGGAAATCACCGGCGGGAGTGCGCGCGCGAGCGATCGCGATCAGCGCCTCAGAGGCATCCAGCCCGCACACCTCGGCCCCGCGGCCAGCGGCGACGTTGGCGGCGTAGCCGGAGCCGCAGGCGATGTCCAGCAGCCGGGTGCCCGGTCCCGCGTGGACCTGGTCGAACAGCGCGTCGTTGACCCGACGGGCGTACGGCTCGACCAGGTAGGCCCAGTCGGCCGCCCGATCACCCCAGGCTCGGCCGGATTCAACCCAGCTCATGCTCCTCACCCCGACCCCCAGCAACCCTGGTGCCTCGCGGGGCCGCTGCTGGCCGGCGCCGTGATCAACCGTCCGTGCGGTCCCGCGAGATGATAGCCCTGTTACGTGCTGAGCCAGAAGTCCCGGCTGGGAGGAGGATGTGGCCATGGGTGACCGAGAACCAGCGCCCGGCGGCGGCCCCGGCGAGGAACCAGGCCACGGCCCCGAGGCGCCGGACGAGGCCAGCGAGGCGGCGATGATGCGGGAGATCCTGCGCCGGCAAGAACGGCACCGCACTGCCGCTGACCGATCCTGGCGTCCAGCGCGACCTGCTCAAGCTGCTCAACGGCGAGAAGCTGTCACCCGTGCTCGTGACCGATCAGAAACCGGGCGCAGATATAGCCGACGGATACCACCGTGTCAGCCTGGCTCATAACATCGACCCGTTCATGAGCGTGCCCTTGAGGCTGGGCTAGCAACCGCGGGCCGGGTGCGCTGATGGTCCGGCGGGTGGCGGTTGCGGGGAATGGTGCGGGATCCTTCTGACGTGGTATCTCGGGTACCGCTGACCACGCTGCTGTCCTGGATATGGGTCGCGTTCACGATCGAGGCGGATAACGCGGTCGAGGCGGCGGGCTCGGAGCGGGTCGGCCGGCTGTTCCGCATTTCGCTGCCGATGTGGGCCAACGGGCTGCGGTTGATCGGTGAGGACGGCATCAGCGTGGCGGAGCTGCGGGCGCGAGCCCGGGCCGCGTGCAACATCGGCGGGCTGGAACGGTGGGGCTGGATCACCGTCGGTGATGCGGGGGGCGAGCGGCGAGCGGGCTATGGCAGTCACCGGGGCGTGACCAGCGGCACGGTGCTGCGGGTGACGCGGGCCGGCGCTTACGCGCGGCGGCTGTGGCCCGAAGTGGCGGCCAGCACCGAGCAGCGGTGGCGGGATCGTGTCGGCGGCGCGGCGGTGGATCCGCTGCGGGACGCTCTGCGGCGGTATGCGGGGACGATGCCGTCGGCGCCGCCCGAGGTCCACCCCTCGGACGGGTTCCGCACGCACGTCGTCGAGGGCCCGGCCGCGGAGGAGGACGGGTGGCTGGCCGGGCTGCTGGGCCAGGCGCTGACCAGCCTGACGCTCGGCCACGAGCAGGGCTCGGCGGTCCCGCTGCCGCTCGCGGCCAACTCCCTGCGCGTTATCGATGACGCGACGGTGCGGATCCGCGACCTGTCGGCGTTGTCGGGCGTCTCGCGGGAAGCGGTGGCCATGGCCACCGGCTACCTGGAGCGCCACGGCCTGGCCCAGTCCGGCCCGCAGCGGTCCATCACGCTGACCGCCGCCGGCCGTGCCGCGCTCGGCGACTACCGGGCCCGCGCCACGTCCGGGGAGGACGAGGCGCTCCGGGCGGCGCTGGAAGCCGTCGTATCGCGGCGCGAGGCGCTGGCCGAAGGGCTCGTCCCGCCGCCGGGCGGCTGGCGCGGCGAAAAGCCTTACCTGGCGCAGACGCGGCGCATGCTCGCCGACCCGGCCGCGGCCCTGCCCTGGCACCCCATGGTGCTGCACCGCGGCGGCTGGCCGGACGGCTCCTAGCGGCCCGTGGTTCCGTCGATGAGCTCGCGGAGTATGTCGGCGTGCCCGGCGTGCCGCGCGGTCTCTTCCAGCAGGTGCATGAGCACCCAGCGCAGGTTGACCGGGGTTTCCCCGGGGGGCTGCCGGCAGGGCTGGTCCAGGCCCGCCGCCGCGGTAACGGAGTCGGCTCGCGCCCAGGCGGCGCGGTAGCCGCCGACGACGCCCGGGATCGTGTCGCCGGCGTCCACCGTGTCATCGGGCACGGGCACGTCCTGGCCGGCGAAACGGACCAGGATCCACAGGATCTCCGCGCGGGTCATGTGCTTGACCAGCCACAGCAGCGTCGTCCCGCTCCCGACCACCGGCTGGCGGGCCGCCGCCTCGCCGGTCCCGGTGATCTTGCGGACCAGCGAGTCCCGCTGGTACTGCAGCAGGACATGCAGCGTTTCCCGTTCGCCAGCGCTGATCCTGGGCGGCTTCAGGTCCGGCACGCGGCCATCCTAAGGTCAGGGCCCGCTAGGCGCCGGGCTGCCCGCGGCGGGCCAGCCAGGTGGCGAACTGGTCCGGGGTGCGCACGCCGTCCTCGATCACCGCGGTGTAGATGTCCAGCCCGCCGACCTGGCCGGGGTATTCCGGCCGGCGGTGCCACGCGTCCTTGATGCGCAGCACCGCGCTGCGCTGCTCGGCGGTGATCCGCTCGCGCAGTTCCTCGTGCCAGCGGGTGACGTTGAGGTGCGCGTCGTGCAGCCACAGCGTCAGGTCGATCTGCCAGGGCTGGCCCGCCCGGTCCACGGTGAAGGTCACGTGGTAACGCTCGTCGCGGACCTGACCGGTCACGCAGCGAGGGCCGCGTTCGTCGTGGTACTCCAGCGACGTGACCGCCACCCGCCCCACCAGCCGCGCCAGCAGCCGCATCACGTCCTGGGGCGAGAAGTCACTCCCGGCCAGCACCATCACGTCGACCTCGCGCCAGCACATCAGCCCGGACACAAAGCTGCCCGTGACCAGCGGCGGGCCGATGCCGGCGGTCAGCGCGGCCAGGTCCAGCCCGGCCAGCACCTCGCGCGCCTCGGCCTGCAGGGCGGACTGCCGGGCCAGCAGCTGCTCGTCGGACGCCGGGGACATCAGCGGGCTGTTCAGCAGACTGGGCCGCGGCTGGTTGCGACGGCAGCGAGCATCGACCGGACCACGGTGAAGTCGACCGCCGCGGGGCTGCGGTACCTGATGCATCCCTGGCCGACGTCGAGGCCGGCCAGCTGCTCACGGTGGGCGTCGAGGACGTCGGACCGCATCACGTACAACGAGATGTACCGCTTCTGGCTCGCCCAGGCGATCTCGGCCACCCCGTCGCGGCTGTAGGTGGGCATCCCGTAGCGCATGCCCTCGTCAAAGCCCGCCAGCAGCCGGCCGCAGAGCTCCCGCAGCCCGCTCAGGACCTCGCGCCGGTCCGCGGGAACCTGGGCGAGGTAGCCCTCGACGTCGTCGGCATCGCTGCGCACCATCGCATCCTACGGTCGTTCGTGCGGCTGGCGGCCTCCCGCCGCGGCGCCTCAGGCGGGGTTCAGCTGCGCGAACGGCGGCTGGGCGGCCTCGTCGTCGGTCAGCTGGAGCGGGAGCTCCACCCGGCCGAGACGGGCGGCCCGGTAGGCGGCGTAAATGATCTCCAGGACCACGCGGCCGTCCTCGCCGGTCTCGCTGGGCACCGCGTCCTGCGCCACGCACCGGGCGAAGTGGTCCATCTCCTGCGGCAGGCCGGAGTTCCACAGCTCGTCGGACGCCGTGAACGTCCAGCCGCGGGTGTCGGGGGCCTTCTCGACCGCGTACCCGTACCCCACGTCGCTGAACGTCATCAGCGACGAGCCCCGCACCAGGTCGGCGTAGGTCACCCCCCGGGAGCCGACGATCTCGGCCCGGTCGTCCATCCCGCCCGGCTTGGCCCAGCTGGCCTCGATCAGGCCCGCCCGGCGGCCCTCGAACCGGATCGTGATGATCGCATGGTCTTCGGCGCTGGTGCGTTCGTTATGGACAAAGGTGCCGACTTCCGCGGACACCGTCCGGGCCAGGGGCTTGCCGTGCACCCACCGGGCGAACTCGATGCCGTGGCAGCCCATGTCCATCAGCACGCCGCCGCCGGCCAGCTCCGGATCCCAGAACCAGTCCGAGTGCGGCCCGAAGTGCTGCTCGGTCTGGCGCACCAGGTAGACGTCGCCGAGCGCTCCCTCGTCGGCCAGCTCCTTGGCCCGGACGTACATCGGCGCGAAGCAGATCTCCTCGGCGTACATCAGCTTGACCCCGGCGTCGCGGCAGGCGGCGATCATCTCGTCGGCCTCGCGCAGCGTCCGCGCCAGCGGCTTCTCGCAGATGACGTGCTTGCCGGCCTGCGCCGCCGCCACGGCAATGTCGCGGTGCAGCCAGTTCGGGGCCGCGATGCAGACCAGGTCGACATCGGGGCGCCCGGCCAGCTCCCGGTAGTCGGTATGCCAGGCCGGGATCCCCCACCGCGCCGCGAACTCAGCCGCATGGTCGGGCGACCTCGACGCGACCGCGCGCACCGACGCGGCCGGCGACAGCGCGAACGCCTCCGCGTGCATCTGGCCGATGAACCCGGTGCCGACCAGCCCAACCCCTACCTCACCCGGTGCCATTGCATCCTCCCGCCCGCTGCCGCCAGCCCGCCTGGCAGCCAGGATCCCGCAGAGCCCGCCGGCGTGTCACGACGCCACACACGCCGATCCCGGACCTGGCACGGCGCCATCGCCGCGGCGCCAGCCGAGCCGGTTGAAGCCGGCGCCCGGCCCAGGCGATACTCCCGTCGTGGCTGGGCAACACGGGCGGACGTCGCTCGACGTGACTTCCGAACCGCTCAAGGCGCAGATGGAGACGTTCCTCGACGAGCACCGGGCCGCGCTGCGCGCGTGCCTCGACGGCCTGACCGAGGAGCAGGCCCGGCGCCGTCTGGTCCCGTCCCGGACCACGCTGCTGGGCCTGGTCAAGCACGCAACCTACGCGGAGAAGGTGTGGTTCGGCGAGGCCGTCACCGGCCGCCCGCGCCAGGAAATGGGCCTCCCGCCGAGCGCCGCCGACGCGTTCCTGCTCGCCGACGAGGACACCATCGAGTCGGTGCGCCGCGCGCACGACCAGGCGTGCGAGGCGTCGCGCCGGGCCACCGTCGGCCTCGGCCTGGATGACGTGCTGTCCGGGCACCGCTTCGGGCCGCTGCCGTTGCGCTGGGTCTACCTGCACACACTGCGGGAATTCGCCCAGCACTGCGGCCACGCGGACATCCTGCGGGAGCAGATCCTGAGCGCCGGGTAGGCCGCCGGAGGGCAGGCCTTCCGGCGGGCCGGCGCCTGCGGCGACGGCCCGTGGTCATCGCCAGGTATCAGGACGGCCGGCGCTGACTCTATTTCGGTACAGGCGCTGGCCCACGGTGCCGTACCGGGCACGGGCCGCGCGATAGCCGATGCACGGGGGTGCAGATCATGACTGACGTTGCCTGCTTTTGCGGATGCTGCTACTCGTTCGAGGGCGACGGGGGAGCCTGTCCCCGGTGCGGCGAGTACGCGTCCATCCGGCCCGCGTCCAAGCCGGATCGCCAGCCGGCCCGCAGCCGCCGGGACGAGGCCGACGCTGGCCGCCTGCCCGTGGGCGCGGCGGCGCGGAGCTAGCCGCCAAGGTTCTGCAGGGCGCGGCGCACCGATCCGGGCCGCTCGAGCCAGATGAAGTGACCGCAGTCGTCTTCGATCACGTGCCGCGCGCCGGGGATGAGCGCGGCCGAGGCCACGCCGTGCCGGGGCGGGATCGGGCTGGCCGCGCCCAGCACGAACACGGCCGGGATCTTCAGCGAGGGCAGGCTGCGTTCCAGGGTCCGGTCCTCGAAGTGCTGGTGAATCGAGGCGAACGTGCCCGCGTAGCAGTCCAGCGACAGGCCCAGCGGCGGCATCGGCGGCGCCTGGGCCGGTGACGAGAAGTACCCGGGCCAGACGATGGCCAGCCCTTCCAGGGCGTCCTGGACGGTGCCCTCGCCGGCCATGGCCCGCTCGTCGAGTTCCTGCGCCCGCGCCGCCCGTTCCGGCGGGATGCGCTCGGCCAGGATCCGGCCGAGGTCGTCCTCGCCGCCGTCGGGAACCGCGCCGAGCGGGTCGACCACGACCAGGCCCAGCAGGCGGTCCTGGTGCTGGGCCGCCAGGTGCATGGCCAGGTGCCCGCCCCACGAGTGGCCGATCACGTAGGCCCGGCCGGCGCCCGCCGCGTCGAGGACCGCGATCGCGTCCGCCACGTGCCGGTCGACGTCGAACGGCCCCGAGGTCGTGGACGGCGCCAGGCCGCGCTGCTGGTACCGGATGACGGCGAACGCGTCGTCGAGCTCGGCGGCCAGCGGCCCGGTGTAATCCGACAGGCCCGGCCCGCCGTGCAGGATGAGCACCGGCGCGCCGGCCCCGGCCTGCGACGCGGTGATCACGCCACCCGGGACGCTGGCGGCAAACTCACGGCCCGAGGCCGGCTCCGTCAAGGCAGGTCCCTCCCCCCTTTCCGCGGAGCCTCGCCATAACGGGCCCGGCGCGGACGGGCGGGGAGGTGTCGGCCAGCTGACAGCGGCCCGGTCAGCCACGGGTGTATCTGGGCCGGCGTCCGGGACTCTGTTTCAGCAGAAGGCCGACACGGTAACGGGCGAGGCCTTTCCGGCCGGGGGACCGGGCCCTGGGGGAAACCATGCGGATCCTGCTGATTTCGAGCGCCTACAACAGCCTGACCCAGCGCGTGCACGTTGAGCTGGCCGACCGCCGCCACGAGGTGTCGGTCGAGCTCGCGCTCTCCGAGGAGGTCATGCGGGAGGCGGTCCGCCGCTTCGACCCGGACCTGATCATCGCGCCGATGCTGACCAGGGCGATTCCCGACGACATCTGGTCGGCGCTCCCGTGCTTCATCGTCCATCCGGGGCCTGTCGGCGACCGCGGCCCGTCCTCGCTCGACTGGGCGATCATGGGCGGTGCCGGGCGCTGGGGCGTCACCGTGCTCCAGGCGAACGCCGAGATGGACGCCGGCGACATCTGGGCGAGCGTCGAGTTCCCGGTGCCCCGCTGCTCCAAGGGTTCCCTGTACCGCAACGAGGTGGCGGACGCGGCGCTGGAGGCCGTGCTGCTCGCGGTGACACGGTTCGAGACGGGCCGCTACCGGCCGGAGCCGCTGGACTACTCCCGGCCCGGGGTCAGCGGCAGGCTGCGCCCGCCCTGCCGGCAGGAGCACCGCAGGATCGACTGGCAGGCCGATCCCATGTCCGTGGTGCTGGCCAAGCTGCAGGCGGCCGATTCCAGCCCCGGCGTCCTCGACGTGATCGGCGGGGACGAGTACTTCCTGTTCGGCGGGCATGAGGAAGATCAGCTGCGCGGCCGCCCGGGAACGCTCGTAGCGCGCCGCGGCGGCGCGGTCTGCCGGGCCACCGTGGACGGAGCGGTCTGGATCCCGCAGCTGCGCCGCCGCCCGGCGCCCGACGGCCCGCTCACCTTCAAGCTGCCCGCGACGCTGGCGCTCGGCGGCGTGGCCGCCGGGGTGCCGGAGGTTGACGCGCCGCTGGTGCTGCCGCCCGGGCGGCGCACGTACCGGGAGATCAGCTACCGCGAGGCGGTCGGCGTCGGCTACCTGCAGTTCTCCTTCCCCGGCGGGGCCATGAGCACCGATCAGTGTCGCCGGCTGCTCGCCGCGTACCGGCACGCCCGCAGCCGCCCGGTGCGGGTCATCGTGCTCGGCGGGTCCCGGGACCTGTTCAGCAACGGGATCCACCTGAACGTGATCGAGGCCGCCGCCGACCCCGCCGAAGAGTCCTGGCGGAACATCAACGCGATCGATGACCTGGTGCAGGCGATCCTGTCCACCACCGACCAGCTCACGGTGGCGGCGCTCGCGGGCAACGCCGCGGCCGGGGGCCTGATGCTCGCGCTGGCCGCCGACGAGGTCTGGTGCCGGGCCGGCGCGGTCCTCAATCCGCACTACCGCCTCATGGGCCTGCACGGCTCGGAGTACTGGACCTACACCCTGCCCCGCCGCGTCGGCGCGCAGGAGGCGGCCCGGCTCACCGAGGCGTGCCTGCCGGTCAGCCCCACCTCGGCCCTGCGGTCCGGCCTGGTCGACCGGGTCATCAGGGGCTCGGCCACCTCCTATCACTTCCAGGTGATCACGGTCGCCGAGCAGCTGGCCCGCCACCCCGGCCACGAGACACGGCTGGCCGCCAAGGCCCGCCGGCTCGCGGAGGTCGAGAACGACCGCCCGCTGGCGTCCTACCGCGCCGAGGAGCTGGCCATCATGCGGCGCAACTTCTCCGACCCGGGCGAGCCCTACGCCGAGCTGCGCCGGGCGTTTGTCTACAAGCAGAAGCCCGCGCGGACGCCGGCCCGCCTGGCGCGCCACCATGCCGATCCGGTCCTGTCCGGCGCGTGATCGCCGGCCGGGCCGGGCCCGCGCCGTGTAATCCCCGCGGAACGCGGCCGGTCCGGCGGGCCGGTTACGCGCCCACCCGGGTGGCCTCGGCCAGGATGGCGACGATCGCGGCGACGGCCTCTTCCGCGTCGGGCCCGTCCGCGGCCACGGTGACGTCCTGGCCGCTGGTCGCGCCCAGGCCCATGACGCCGAGCACGCTCTTGGCGTCGGCGCGGCTGTCCCCCACGGTGAGGGACACCGCCGAGGAGAACTTCGCCGCCGCCACAGCCAGCGCGCCGGCCGGGCGGGCGTGCAGGTCGCCGGTGAGGGTGACCGCCTGCTCACAGCTTGCGGGCATGGTGCGCCCCCTCTGCCGCGGCGAGGACGGCCTTGATGTCCGCGCCCCCGGCCGCGGCCACGGTCGCAGCGACCGCGCCCTCGACGAACGGCGCGTCGGCCAGCTCGACCGGGGCCGGCAGGTCATCGGCCTCGCCGAGCAGCGCCCGCACGGTGAGGACGGCACTGCCCAGGTCGGGCAGGATCACCACGCCGGCCCCGCCGTCGGCGAGCTTTACCGCTCGCTGCACCTTGGCCGCGCTCGTGCCAAGCCGCCCGTCGTCGGTGCCGCCGGCCGGGATAATGGCCACGGTGCCCCCGCTGACCTGGGCGGCGAGTTCCGCGGCCCCCTCGGCCAGCGCGGCGCTGTGCGAGACGAGGACGATCCCTACCGTAACGTCGCGGCTCATGGCATATCCTGAATCGTGTTCGACATTGCTGAAAGGTTGTCATGATCCAATCGGTGGAGCGCGCGTCCCGGATCCTGGCCATCCTCGGCTCTGGTACCCCCCGTCTCGGCGTCACCGAGATCGCGGAACGGGCCGGCCTGGCCAAGCCCACGGTGCACGGGCTGCTGCGCACGCTGGAGAAGCACGACCTGGTCGAGCAGGACGCGGACACCGGAAAGTACAGCCTTGGCCCCGCCGTGCTGCTGCTGGGCAACGCCTACCTGGACGGCTCCGAGTTGCGGGCCCGCTCCCTGCTGTGGGCGGAGTCGCTCGCCCAGCGGGCGAACGAGGCGGTCTGGGTGGCCAGCCTGTCCGGCCGCAGGGTGATCGTGCTGCACCACGTGTTCCGCCCGGATAACACCGTGCAGATCCTGGAGGTGGGCGCGGCCATCCCGTGGCACGCCTGCGCGCTCGGGCACGCGATCGTGGCATACCTGCCCGACGCGCAGCGCACCGCCGCGATGGCCGGCGACCTGGCCCCGCTGACCGGCCGGACGAAGACCGGCCGGGTCGCGCTCAGCCGGGCGCTCGCCCAGGTGCGCAACCAGGGCTACGCGGTCGAGGACCAGGAGGCCACCGTGGGCGACGCGGGCATCGCCGCGCCGATCGTGGGCCGGGACGGCGTGGTGGCGGGCGCGATCGGCGTGGTCGGCGCCGCGGAACGGCTGCTGGCCCCGGCCACGCGCCGGGAACTGGTCCGCGCCGTCACCGAAGCGGCGCGGGCCATCTCCCGGGACCTCGGGGCGGCCCGGGGCGGCGCGGTGCTGATGGCGCTGAGCTGAGATCATGACACCCTCAGGTGGGCCTGCTCCGGGGCGACCGCCTGCAGGGCCCGTCCGGCCAGGGCGGCGCACGCCGAGCTGTCGGCCTGCGCGATCCACTCCGCCACCTGCGGCAGTCGTGCCGGGCCCACGCTGAGCCGGCGCACGCCCAGGCCGATCAGCAACGGCAGCACGGCCGGGTCGGCGGCCGCGTCACCGCAGACCGAGACGCCCACTCCCGCGGCCGCGGCGGCCTGCACCACCTGGGAGACCAGGGCCAGGACCCGCGGGTCCGCCGCCAGGGCCGGGCGCATCCGCGGATCGGCCCGGTCCAGGCCCAGCACCTGGCTGGTCAGGTCGTTGGTGCCGATCGAGAAGAAGTCGCTGGCCGGCCCGAACGCGCTGGCGGCCGAGGCCGTGGCGGCGAGCTCCACCATCATGCCCAGCTCGGGCAGGTCGGCGCCGACCGCGCCGGCCGCTTCGGCCAGGGCCGCCCGCACCAGGGCCATCTCGTCCACGCTGGCCACCATCGGCACCATGACGGCGAGCCGGGTCTCCCGGCCGCTGCGCAACACGGCGCGGAGCTGATCGCCCAGGGCCCGGGGCTGGCTGAGCAGCGCGGCCAGGCCGGCTGGCCGGCCGGCCAGGAAAGGCGGGATCTTGTCGCCGGAGAAGTCGAGCAGCCGCACCACCGCCGACCTGCCTGCCAGCAGGCTCAGCACCGGATCCAGCGCGCGGCGGTGATCGTCCTGGGACGGCCATGCTCTGGCCCCGACGAACGGGATCTCGGTGCGCAGCAGGCCGACGCCCGCGGCCCCGGCGGCCAGGCCGAGCCGCGTCTCCGCGGCCGACGCCACGTTGCACAGCAAGGTGACTTCCTGGCCGTCCGCGGTACGCAGGGGAGCGGAGCCCGCAGCGCTCACGCCCGCCCGGCCACCGGGCCCGGCCGCCCGCCGCGGGCCCGCGGGCCCGGTCACGGCGGCCAGTTCCGCTGGCGAGGGGTCGACGATGAGGTGGCCGGCCGTCCCGTCCACGATGGCCGGGCGGCCCGCCGGTACCGTGAGCACCCCGGGGTCCGCGCCCGCCAGCATGGGCACGCCCAGCCCCCGCGCGATGATGGCGGCGTGGGAGCTGGCCCCGCCGCCGACCGACACCGCGCCGGCCAGCCCGGCCTCGGCCAGGCGGATCAGGTCGGCCGGGTCCACCTCGCGCCGGACCAGGATGAAGCTCCCCGGCGGGGGCGGTGCCGCGGGACCGCCGGCCAGGTGGGCCAGCACGGCCGCGGCGACCTGGCGCACGTCGGCGGCCCGGGCGGCCAGGTCCGGGTTGGCCAGCACGGCGATCGCCGCGGCCGTGCGCGGCCTGCGCCGCCGCCGAGGACTCGACCGCGGCCGCGGCGTCGGCGCCGCCGCGGACCGCGGCGACGGCCGGGTCTACCAGGGCGGGATCGGCCGAGATCAGCGCGCCGATGTCGACGATGTCGGCCTCGTCGCCGCGGCCCTCCTCCCGCAGCCGCCGCGCCAGCGCGGACCGCTCCCGCGCCACGGCGGCGAAGGCCCCGGCCACCTCGTCCGGGGTCGCCGGCCGGGTACCGGCCGGGGTGTCGCCGGGGAAGACGGGCCCGGCCGCCACCCCCTCGGACACCGGCACGCCGCGGAACCGGCTGGCCTGGGTCATCGGCCCGCCAGCGCGGCGTCGCGAAGGGCGCCGAGGATCAGCGCGGTCGAGGCGGCCCCGGGGTCTTCGTGGCCGACGCTGCGCGGCCCGAGGTAGCTCGCCCGTCCCTTGAGCGCCTGCATCGAGATCGTGGCCGCCGCCCCGGCCTGGGCGGCCTCGGCGAGCGCGGTGAGGGCGTCGGCGTCGGACGCCCCCTCCGCGATCGCTTTGCTGAAGGCTCCCGTCGCCGGTGCCAGCGCGTCCACCATCGTCTTGTCGCCCTCCCGGGCCGCCCCGAGCCGCTGCACGCCGGCGAGCGCCGCCTCGAGCGCGGCCGCCAGGCCCGGCAGGTCCACGTCGGCGGTGTCGCCCAGCGCCTTGCCCGCGCCGCGGAACGCCGTCCCGTATAGCGGGCCGGAGGCCCCGCCCACCTTGGAGATCAGCGTGGACCCGGTCAGCGTCAGGACAGCGCCCGGCGTCGCCGGAGCGGCGGTCTCCAGCGCGGTGACCACCGCCGAGAAGCCCCGGGCGAGGTTGATGCCGTGGTCGGCGTCGCCAATGGCCGCGTCCAGCTGGGTCAGGTGGTCCCGCTGCTCCTCGATGACCCCGGCGGCGGTGGTGATCCAGGTGCGGAAGACGTCAGCATCCATGGGTTTCTCCTGCGGTCTGGGAGCTAGTGGGACTAGCGTCCCCAGCGCAGGGCGGGCGTGTCCACCGGGGCGTCCCAGAGCCGGGCGAGCGCGTCGGTGAGCTGGCAGACCGTCACCGAGAAGCCCTGCATCTCCAGGCTGGTGATGTAGTTGCCGACCAGGTTCCTGGCGATCCGGCCGCCCTGGCCCTCCAGGTACCGGCGTACCTCGTTGAAGACCACGTACAGCTCCAGCAGCGGCGTGCCGCCCATGCCGTTGACCATCACCAGCAGGTCGCCGGACAGCGGCAGGTCGGCGCGGATGGCGTCGAGCGCGGCGGCGGCGAGATCGCTCGCGGTGGCCATCGGGACGCGGCGGCGGCCGGGCTCGCCGTGGATGCCGATGCCCATCTCGATCTCGGATTCGGCCAGGTCGAAGGTCGGCTTGCCCGCGGCGGGGACCACGCATGAGCTCAGCGCCACGCCGAAGGACCGGGACCGCTCGTTGACCTCGCGTGCCACGCCGGCGACCTTGTCCAGGCCCGCGCCCTCCTCGGCGAGCGCGCCGGCGATCTTCTCCACGAACACGGTCGCGCCCACGCCGCGGCGCCCGGCGGTGTACAGCGAGTCCTGCACCGCGACGTCGTCGTTGGTCACTACCGAGACGACCTCGATGCCCTCGTCGGCGGCCAGCTCGGCGGCCATCTGGAAGTTGAGCACGTCGCCGGTGTAGTTCTTGACGACGTGCAGGACCCCGGCGCCGCCGTTGACGGCCCTGGTCGCGGCGAGCATCTGGTCGGGCACCGGGGAGGTGAACACCTCGCCCGGGCAGGCGGCGTCGAGCATGCCGTACCCGACGAACCCGCCGTGCAGCGGCTCGTGACCCGAGCCGCCGCCGGAGACCAGGCCTACCTTGCCCGCCTGCGGGCTGCTGGCCCGGGTGATCACCTTGTTCTCGATGTCGACGGCCAGCGAGGGGTGCGCCGCGGCCACCCCGGCCAGGGCGTCGGCCACCACGGTGTCGGGCGAGTTGATCAGCTTCTTCATGGCGTGCTCTCCTGGACTTTCTCGGTGCTCGGGACCGGGTCGGCCGGCGCGAGGCTGGTGAACGCGGCGTCGGCGCGGACCCGGCCGACCGCCGCCCAAGCGAGGCCGCCGAGGACCCCGCCGGCCAGTTCCCCGATGAGGTAGGCGGGCACCTGGGACCACAGCACCTTCCCGCCGAAGGCCTTCAGCATGAACACGGCGCCCAGGTAGCGGGCGGGGTTGATGGCCGCCCCGGTCGCCGGGCCCAGGATGATGATGATCGCGAAGACGATGGCGCCGATGGCCATCGGCGCCCAGCCCGGCACCGCCCGGTGGTCGATGACCCCGTAGATCACGAAGACCAGGATGAACGTGCCGAGCGCCTCGATCAGCATGGCCCGGCCGAACCCCATCGTGGCCGGGTTGTAGGAGGTCACCCCGCCGCCGGCGGCGATCGTGGCCAGCCGGCCCAGGGTGAGGTAGATGGCGGCCGCGCCGGCGATCGCGCCGGCCAGCTGGGCGGCCCAGTAGCCGGGCACCTCGCGCCAGGCGAACTTGCCGGACACCGCCAGCGACAGTGTCACCGCCGGGTTGATGTGGCCGCCCGAGATGTGCCCGATCGCGTACACCGCGCCCACGATGACGAGCATGAACGCGAACGAGATCATCCCGAGCTCGGCCATCGAGAACGGGGCTTTCGTGCCGGCCGCGATCACGCCGGTCGCCGCGGCCGAGCCGGCGCCGACGAAGACCAGGAAGCCGGTGCCGAGGAACTCGGCGGCGAGCTTCTGCAGGGTGCTGGGTGGTGCTGCCATTCGGGTAGCCCGCGGCGCGCCGGTGACGGGCCCGGGTGCCGGGGCTCCTCACCTCCTCCGGGCGGTGCGGTGGCGACTTCGAAACCTGTTCGACATCGCCGAACAACGTTTCAGGAAACATAAGCCTGGAGGACAGACCTCGTCAAGAGGTAAGCAACCCCGAACCCGGCCGTTGGGAGGTATCTCCTGGCGGCCCGGGTGCTCTGGTTAGCAGATGGGCGTGCCGCCAACCGGGGGAGGCCGGATGCCGTCTCGTAGCCCGCTGGCCCGGCCCCTCTGGCGTCCGGGGCTGATCCGTGCTCCTGAGGCCGCGCCTGATTATGCTGTGCGTACAGGGCCGGTCGGCCCGCGATCCCGGACCCGGCGAACAGCACCGGGCTGATCTGGAATGTCGGATGCCTCGATGGGACGCGTCGGCCTAGGTTCTCCCTCGCGCGGGGGCCTCGACGGCGGATCTGCCCGCCTGCCCCAGCCGCTGACCAGCTTCATCGGCCGGGAGCAGGAGCTGGCCGAGGCGAGGCAGCGCCTGGGACGCTGCCGCCTGCTGACCCTGACCGGGCCCGGCGGCAGCGGCAAGACGCGCCTGTGTATCGAGCTGGCCGCGGGCGTGGCCGGCGACTATCCCGACGGGATGTACTTCATCCGGCTGGCGCCGGTCACGGATCCCCGGCTGGTGCCGTCGTCGATCGCCCAGAGCGTTGGCCTGCCCGATCCCAGCGGGCGACCGCTGGTCGAGCACCTGGCCCATCACCTGCGAAACCGCACGCTCCTGCTCGTCCTGGACAACTTCGAGCACCTGCTGTCGGCCGCTTCGGTGGTGACGGAACTGCTGGCCGGCACCCGCGGGCTGCGCATCGTAGTCCCTAGGTAGTCCTTCAGATGACGCTGGCCGCCGCCGGGCGGAGCGTGGCCTGCATGAACGACATTCAAGCCACTCCGCGCGCCGCCCGCCCGGATTGCCAGGTCCTGGTGGTCGGCGCCGGGCCCACCGGCCTGGTGCTGGCCGCGGACCTGCTGGCACGGGGCATCACCACGCGCATCATCGACAAGGGCGACGGGGTGAACCTGGAGACCAGGGCGGTCGCGATCCACGCCCGCGCGCTGGAAGTTCTCGACCTCATGGGCCTGGCCGAGCGCTTCGTCGAGTGCGGCCAGGTCGTGCAGCGGTTCTGCTTCTACACCGACGGCCGCCGCCGGCTCGCCATCGACCTGACGCGCAACGGCACCCGCTACGGGTTCATGCTCGATATTCCCCAGCACGATACCGAGAGCCTGCTGCGCGCCCGGGTCGCCGAGCTAGGCGGCGTGATCGAGCAGCGGACCGAGCTGGCCGGCCTGCGCGACGGGGCGGACGGCGTCACGGCGAGCGTCCGGGACCCGGCCGGCCAGCCGCGCCTGATCACGGCCCGCTACGTGGTCGGCTGCGACGGCGCGCACAGCAGGGTCCGCCACGAGCTTGGCCTCCTATTCCCCGGCCATCCCTATCCGCAGGACTGGCTGCTGGCCGACGTCCGGCTGGACTGGGCCCGCGCCGAGGACGAGGTCCACGCCTTCTTCCGGTCCGACGGCGTGCCGCTGATCTGCTTCCCGATGCGCGGGCACCAGTGGCGGCT
>Ga0318515_10000110_pt1 | contig 17761 bp, 13 predicted proteins | sample GRESIP176b2f19_FD_202499 | JGI IMG/M metagenome (GOLD analysis project Ga0318515, IMG submission 202499) | Tropical soil microbial communities from Luquillo Experimental Forest, Puerto Rico - GRE.SIPMG.176b2f19 | ecosystem: Environmental > Terrestrial > Soil > Tropical forest > Bulk soil...
CCGGGGCGTCCGGGGCCGGGGTGTCCGGGGCCGGAATGCCACCGGCCGCGGTCAGCGCCACCGCGGCGGACGGCGCCGACCCGGACGGCCAGGTGGCGACGGGGCGCAGTTCCGCGCCGACCCGGAGCCACGCCTCCACCCGGGTGGCCCCGGTCGCGCCCGCCAGCAGTGACACCATCCGGTCCAGGGCGTCACCCAGGTCGAGCTGTCCGGCCATGTCCGCCGCGAAGTCGGACAGGACCTGGTACGGCGTGGCTCGTTCGCCGTAGACCAGGCGGTTGGCCAGCCGTGTGGCCCGCGTTCGCAGCGGCTGGAACACCAGCGCGATGGCCACGGCCGCCGCAATGGTCAGCAGCGGGCCGTTCCGGTGGCCGACAAGCGTGCCGATACCAAGGACGATGGCCACATAGACGGCGGTCACCCCGGCCGATAGCAGGGTGAACACCAGGGCGCGGCTGATGATGACGTCGATGTCGAACAGCCGGTGCCGCAGGATGGCGATGGCCATGGCGGCCGGGATGCCGAACAGCGCGAGGATGGGCGAGATAACGAACGGCAAGCCTTGCAGCGGCGTGGGATGCTGGTCGAGCGCGCCGGTCAGGGGGCCGACGAGCTGGCTGATCAGCAGGCCGGCCACGACTAGGGCCAGCCACTTCATCTGCTGGCGCAGCCGCTGGTCACCGCGCCGGTACCGGATCACCAGTGACGCCACCACCGGGGCCAGCAGCAGTGGGAGCACCACGGCCAGGCCGTTCAGGGTGCCGAGCCGCGCCGCCGGATCGAGGGCGCGGACGGCCAGCGGGTTGGGATAGCTCAGCGAGGTGCCGCCCGGCGCGGGCAGCTCCACCCGCCGGGTACTGACCACGAATGCGGCCAGCGTCAGGCCGGTCAGCACGAGGCCGGCCAGCGCGGCCGGACGCCAGCGGGGGGACGGCAGCCGTCCGGTCGGGAAGACCAGGAATATGGCGGCCAGGCCGGCGTTCACGACCACGAAGACGGACTCGGATAGCGCGCCCACCGCGGCCGCGGCCGGCCACGCGCCCTGGTGGACCGTCAGGCCGACGATCGCGTAGCCCGACCCGGCCGTCATGACGGCGATGGCGGCCCCCTCGGCCAGCATGAACCAGCCGATCAGGTTCCCGGCCCGGCGTACGATCAGCGCGCCCAGCGCCGCATAGGCGATGGCCCCGGCCGCGGCGCCCAGGTTGGTGACCCGATCGGAGATGGCCAGGTGGCTCCAGCCCAGCATGGTCAGCGCGATGATCACTATCGAGAGTACGGTCACGGCCAGCCCGGCGGTGATGGCGCCCGCCTGAGGGCGGCCTGCCGGTCCGGAGATGTCCGGCCGGGGCGAGCCCGGCGGCTGGGACCGGAGCGCGGGCTGAGACGGGGCGGAGGTGCCGCTCATCGAGCCGGCCTTCAGCCCGCGTCCTGGGCGGCCCGGCGGCGGGCCAGGGCGTACTGGACGGCGGCGTTAGCCGCGATCAGGAAGCCATCAAGGGCGTGCAGCCCGCCGAAGGCGACGGTGTTGTCGGCCAGGCCGTCCAGCAGGCCCTGCAGCACCACGGTCTGCACGACCATGGCCGCGGCCAGCCACAGCGCGAGCCGGCCGGGCCGGGCGGCCACGGCCAGGACCAGGATGAGGATCGAGGCGCCGGCCAGCGAGAAGCCGAGGTGCTGATGGGCACTCAAAGCACCGCTGGCGGGGCGGCCGGTGTCGAAGCTGAACGTGCCCAGGCCGGCCAGGAAGATCTGCGTGGCCACACCCAGCAGGAACGCCACCAGCAGCCAGCGGTAGCCGGTCCGCGCGGCCCGGCGGACGGCGGAGACGGCGGCCCGCTCGGGGGCCCGCACCGAGGCGGTCACCTAGATCACCTGCCGGAGCGCGGGCACCGTGGTGCTCAGCTGACGGGAAACGGTCAGCACGTCGGCCGAGCACCAATGCTCGGCGAACCTGCCGCCGGGCCCGGCCCGGAGGATCTGGAGGACGGTGAACTCGGCCGGCCGGCCGGTGGCGGCGTGCGTGCCGTAAGCGGTGGCCCGCAGCGCCACCTGGTCACCGGCGGCGAACACGTCTTCCACGATGGCGTGGAAGTCTGGAAAGATCCGGAGAGTGCGGGACAGCACGTCCCGCAGGCTCGCGGGACCCGGTGTGAGTTCACCGCCGGGAACATGGTGGACGCAGGTGGGGGTCATGAGCTCGTCGGCGACCGCGAGATCGCCCTGGTTGAGAACTTCCTCGACCAGGCGGTGCGCGCGGATACCCAGGTCTTCCGGTGACATGCCGTCCAGCCTGCGCCGCGGTAAGCCCGGGCAACAGGACGAGCGCTCCCCGAGCACTCCCCTTTTCGGGGCCGCGGGCCCTGTCGCGGACGGGTAAGGCGATGACGTCGTTCGGTGAGCTGCTGCGGCAGCGCCGGCTGGCGGCGGGCCTGACCCAGGAGGCCCTCGCCGAGCGGGCGGGCATCAGCGCCAAGGCCGTCAGCGACCTGGAGCGGGATCCGGATCGCACGCCGCGGCTCGACACGATCGGGCTGCTGGCCGACGCCCTCGGCCTGGCGGCCGGCGACCGCGCCGGGCTGCTGGCCGCGGCCCGGCCGCTGCCGCCGCCAGAGGCAACGCCGGCCCGGGCACCGGCTCAGCCGTCGATCCGGCGGCCGGCCATGCCGCGGCCGCTGACGCCGCTGATCGGCCGGGCCGGTGTGACCGCGGCCGTTGTCCGGCTGCTGCGCCGCGGCGACACGCAACTGCTGGTCCTCACCGGGCCCGGCGGCGTCGGCAAGACCCGGCTGGCCATCGAGGTAGCCGAACGGATGGCGGGCGAGTTTCCCGATGGAGTCATGTTCGTCGATCTGGCGCCGCTGCGCGACTCTGGGCTGGTCCTCGACGGCATGGCCCGGCAGCTGCGCGTGGACGAGCGGGACGCCACCCCGCTGGCCAGCCTGCTGCGGACGGCGCTGCGCGAGCGCCGGATGCTGGTGGTGCTGGACAACTTCGAGCACGTGCTGGCCGCCCGGGGCGCCGTGATCGGGCTGCTGGAAGCCTGCCCCGGCCTTGTTGTGCTGGTCACCAGCCGGGTCGCGCTGCGGGTCCGGGCCGGGCGCGAGTACCCGGTCGCCCCGCTGGCACTGCCGGGACCCGAGGACCCCGGCGCCACCGGCTCGCCTTCGGTGCAGCTGTTCCTGGACCGCGCCGACGCGGCCGGGATCGAGCTCGCGCCGGACGAGGCGACGATCGGGACCGTCGCCGAGATCTGCCGCCGGCTGGACGGGATCCCGCTGGCCATCGAGCTGGCCGCGGCCCGGCTTCCGTTGCTGCCGCCGGATCACCTGCTGGCCCGGCTGACCCGCCGGCTGCCCGTGCTGGTCGACGGCCCACACGACCTGCCCGCCCGGCAGAAGACCATGCGCGACGCGATCGCCTGGAGCTACGAACTGCTGGACGAGCCGGTACGTAGGCTGTTCCGGCACCTGTGCGTGTTCACCGGCGGCGGCACGCTGGACGCGGTGGAGGCGGTGTGCGCGGATGGCTCCCCGGTCCTGGACGGACTGACCAGCCTGGTGGCCAGCAACCTGCTCCGGATGCCGGCCGCCCCGGCGGCGTCCGGCGGGCCGCGGGCGAGCGTGCTGGAGACCATCCGCGAGTACGGCGCGGAGCAGCTGCAGGCGCACGCCGAGGCCGAGGCCGCCAGGCGGCGGCACGCCGCCTGGTACCTGGCTCTGGCCGAGGAAGCCGGCCCGGCGCTGGCAGGCCAGGACGCGGCCTCCTGGCTGGCGCGCCTCGATGACGAGCACGACAATCTGCGATCCGCGCTCGGCTGGGCGCAGGAGCAGGGCGACGGGCAGACCGCGCTGCGGCTGGCCGGGGCGCTCGGGCGGTACTGGGCGCAACGCGGTCACCTCAGCGAGGGCCGCCGGTGGTGCGCCACCGCGCTCGCCCTCCCCGCCGTGGCCGGGGCGGATACGCCGCTCGTCCGGCTCCAGTGCCTGGTCGCGGCCGGCCGGCTGGCCATCGGCCAGGCCGCCTACGGCGAGGCCGAGCCGGTGGTCGGTGAGGCGGTGGCGCTGGCGCGCGAGCGCGGCGGCCCGGCCGGGCTGGCCGCCGCGCTCAACACGCAGGGGCTGCTGGCCCGCGCGCAGGACCGCTACGCAGCCTCGGCACAGGCGTACGGGGACGCGCTGGACCAGGCGCGTTCGGCCGGTCACAGCGGGGAGGAGGCGGCGGCGCTGCTCGGCCTGGCCTACGCGGCCATGTTCACCGGCGACGCGGCCCGGGCCGGCCCGCTCGCCGAGCAGAGCCTGGCCGCCGCGCGGCGGTCGCAGGACCGGCTCATCCTGGCCCAGGTGCTGTTCTTCCTGGCCTGGGGGGCCAGCAACACGGGCGGATACGAGGCGGCGGAGGCCCTCGTGACCGAGGCGCTGGACCTGTTCGCCGAGCTCGGCGAGGGCGGCGAGCACGCCGAGGCCCTGTTCGTGCTCGGCACCATCGCCGTCTTCACCGGCGACTACGCCCGCGCGGTGGGGATCTTCGAGCAGAGCCTGGCGGAGCGGCGCGACCGCGGCGACGAGCACACCGCCGCCCGGCACCTCGGCGGGCTCGGCACCGCCCTGCTCAACCTGGGCGACCTGACGCGGTGCCGGGCCGTGCTGGAGGAGAGCCTGGAGGTGGCGCGCGGTTACGACGACCAGTGGTCCTCGGCCATGTCGCTGATGCTGCTCGGCCAGCTGTGTCTGGCCGAGGGCGACCCGGATCGCGCGCAGGCCGAGCTGGCCGGGGCGGCGGGCCTGTTCGCCTCGACCGGCAACATGGTTTACCTGCCCTGGTGCCTGGAGGGCCTGGCCGGTGTGGCGGCGGCACGCCAGGACCTCGATCGCGCCGCGGAGATCGCCGGTGGCCGCGACGCGCTGCGCGCCCAGACCGGCGTGCTGCTGCCGCCGGTGCACCCCGCCGCCTACGAGCGGATGCTGACGGCCGTTCGGGCGGGCCTTGGCGAGCCGGGCTTCACGGCGGCGCACGACCGGCTGGCGCACCAGACGCCACCGGACATCATCGCTGCGGTGACGGGAGAGCTGACGCGATAAGCCCATGAGGTGTCAGCGCAGGTATTCGCATCCATTCATGTAGTGGTTGGCGGTGGAAGGGAGTCACGGTGGACCATCCCCTGGCTATGGACGTGGAAGCGATGCGCCGCGCGGGCTACGCAGCGGTGGATGCGCTGGCCGCCCGAATGGCCGACCCGGAGGCCGAGCCGGTGTTGCGCCGCGCCACCCCCGCGGAGATGCGTGAGCGGCTGGGGGGCGCGCCGCCGGAGCAGGGCGCAGGGCTGGACGCGGTCCTGGCCCGGGTCATCGAAGATGTGCTGCCGTATCAGGCCGGGACCAATCACCCCGGGTACTTCGCGTTCATCCCCTACTTCACCACCTGGCCCGCGGCGCTGGCAGAGCTGATCGCGGCCGCGATCAACGTGTCCCCCTGGGCGTGGATGGAGTCGCCCGCCGCCACCCAGATCGAGTTGGAGGTCATCGACTGGTTCCGCGGCTGGCTGGGGATGCCCGAAAGCACGGCGGGCCTGCTGGTCAGCGGCGGGTCGGCGGCGAATCTCACCGCGCTGCTGGTCGCCCGTGAGGCCGCCGGGGGCCCGTCGGAGGACAGCGTCGTGTACGTCTCCGATCAAGGCCACTCCTCCCTTGCCCGGACCGCCCGGGCGATGGGTCTGCGCCCGCACCAGATCCGGGTGCTGCCAACCGATGATCGCTGGCGGCTGCAGCCCGAGACAGTGATCGCCGCCGTCGGTGCTGACCGCCGCGCCGGGCGGGTTCCCATCGCGCTGTGCGCGAGCGCCGGGTCGACCAGCACGGGCGCCGTCGACCCCCTGCCCGGATTGGCGGATCTGTGCGCCGCCGAGGGGCTGTGGCTGCACGTCGATGCCGCTTACGGCGGTTTCGCCGCGCTAACGCCGGAGGGCCGCGCGCTGCTGACCGGCATCGAGCGTGCCGACTCGGTGACCGTCGACCCGCACAAGTGGCTGTTTCAGCCGCTCGAATGCGGCGGCGTCCTGGTCCGAGACGGCGAGCGTCTCGCCCGCACCTTCGCCATCCACCCCGACTATCTCGACAGCACCGAAACCCACACGACCGGCGAGGCCAACCTGGGCGAGTGGGGCCTGCAACTGTCCCGGGGCACTCACGCGCTGAAGGTCTGGATGTCCGTGCAGGCGTTCGGCCTGGCCGCGTTCCGCGCCGCCATCGACCGCAACATGGAACTGGCCGCCTACGCCGAAGAACTGGTACATGGCCACGACACGCTCACCCTCATGGCACCGGCGTCGCTGGGGATCGTGTGTTTCCGCCGGGAATGGCCCGGCTGCGACGAGGCCGAGACCGAGCGCCGCGGGATCGCGCTCGCCGATGCCCTGGAACGCAGCGGGGACGCGTTCGTGTCCACCACCCGGCTGGCCGGCCGGCACGCCATCCGGTTGTGCATCCTCAACCCCACCAGCGGTGCGGCGCATGTGCGGCGGGTTATCGAACACTTCGCGCAGGCACCGGCCCCTCCGGACCTACCACGGACCATCGCTGTCCCCGCCGATTCCAAGGCGGGCGTGCTCGGCAGCCCGCGCAGCGCGCAGGGCACCGACGTGCTGGAAACCATGCCGCTGCTCGCCGGCCTGCCGGATTCGGTCGTCCAGGCCGTCCGCGACCGGGGTAGCTGCGTGAACGTGGCCGCCGGTGAGGAGATCATCCGCCGCTGGGACGCTGACCGGTCTTTTTACATTACGCTGTCCGGCCGGTACGACGTCCTCATCGACGACCGGGTGATCCGCACACTCGGGCCCGGGGAGCATTTCGGCGAACTCGCCGCCCGGGACTGGGGAGGCGGCTACGGGTACGCCCGTACCGCTACCGTGCGGTGCACCCAAGACGGGCAAGTGTTGCGGCTCAGCAGCGACGACTTCCAGTGGCTGGTCGGAACCCAGCCAGCCGTCCGCGCGGAGCTGGCCGAGATCCTCGCCGACCGGCTCCGGCAGCGGTAGTCCGTCCGGCTCCGGCAGCGGTAGTCCGTCCGGCTTCGGCCCGGCAAGACGCTAGACCATCGCTGGCCTGCGATTCCAGCGGCTCCAGCGGGCTGTCAGCGCGCCCGGCCTGGTATCCCGCCAACCGTGACGGCCCATTGGCGGGCTCGGCGGCTTCCCGCGGAAAGTCCCAATACTTGGGCAACTGATTACCTTCATACGGGGGTGTCTAGGGATAAAGGCTGGTGGGGCGAGGAGACATGTCATGAAAGACACCCAGATACCGGAAAAGGTGCCGGCCGCGGGCGCGCCGCCAGCGAGCAGCGGCCGCCACCGGAGTGGCGCGCTGGCTGTCGCCGCGTGCCTGGCGCTGGCGGGAGTCACCGCGTGGCTTCCGGCCGCCTCGGCCTGGGCGGGCCAGGCCGGCCGGATAGCCTCCGCCAGTAGAACGGCCGGGCTGGCCCAGGCGCCGGGGCTTCTGGCGTCCAGGCTGACAAGCCAGGGCTTGGCTCACCCGCTCGGGCAGGCCAGTTTCAGCCGGTCTGCCCGGCCTGGGTTCGGCAGCGCCCTGGTCGGGTCAGCGCCGGTTGGCAGGGGCCCGTCGGCCGTCGCCGTGAATGCGGCCACCCACACGATCTACGTCGCCAACGGCAACAACGACAACGGGCCGAACGCGGGCGGGAACACGGTGTCGGTGATCGACGACCGGCACTGCAACGCCCAGGACGTATCGCGCTGCAAAGGCCCCTGGCCCACCATCACGGTCGGCGACCTGCCCGCGGGAGTTGCCGTCGACCAGAAGACCGGCACGGTGTATGTGATCGACGCCGGCGCCAACACCGTGTCGGTGTTCAACGGCGCTACCTGCAACGCGCTGGACACCTCTGGCTGCGGGCAGAAGCCGGCCACGGTCCCGGTAGGGGCCGGGCCACTGGCGCTGTTCGACGACCCGGCCGACCACACCGTGTACATCGCCAACTGCGGCAGCGCCTGCCAGGGCAGCGGGGCGGCCAGCACGGTGGTCTCGATGCTCAACACCGCCACCTGCAACGCCACCGATCTGGCGGGCTGCCCTGCCACCGCGCCGCCGGCGTTCGCAGTCGGGGCGACGCCCATCCACGTTGTTGTGGACCAGGCTTCCCACACGGTGTACGTGACCACGTTCGGGGACCACCCTGCGCAAAACGGCTGGGCGGTGCTGAACGCGCGTACCTGCAACGCGGTCGTGCAATCGGGGTGCGGGCGGATCGGCCGCCTCATTGGCGACCCGGCCGGCCCGAACGCCGCCGAGGTGGACCCGGCCAATCACACCTTGTACACGGCCAACTTCGACAACACGATCTCGGCGTTCAGCCTGCGCCACTGCCACGCCGGCGACCTGGGCGGCTGCGCTTCCGGCAAGCCCGGCATCGTCACACCGTTCCCGGGAATTGGCATCGAGCACGCCCTGTTCGTGGCGGTCGACGTCCCGCGGCACAGCGTGTACGTCTCCTACCAGGCGGACGACGCGCTGGTCGTGGTCGATACCAGCGTCTGCAACGGCAGCCACCGTGCCGGATGCGCCACGCTGCGGCCGCCGACGATCCACACCGGGGCCGACCCGCAGGGGATCGTGCTCAACGGCCAGACGCAGACGCTGTACACCGCCGACGAGGTCGGCAACACCGTCTCGGTGATCTCCGCGGCGCGATGCAACGCTCAGCACACTCGCGGATGCCGGAATCCCCCGCCAGCGGTAAGCGTCGCCCGGCCCGGCCCGCTGGCCGCCGACCCGGCCGTCCACACCACGTACGTCATCTCGGGTGCACACGCCATCTCTATGATCGACACTCGCGGCTGCAATGCGCGGCATCGGGCGGGCTGCACCCAGACGCCAGCCGGGGCCACCGTGGGTACCTTCCCCGCGGGCATAGCGATCGACGGCCACACGCACACCGTGTATGTCGCCAACTTCGGCTCGGGCAAGACCGGCACCGTGTCGGTGCTCGACGCGCGCACCTGCAACGCCACCAGCGCGACTGGTTGCGCGACGCGATCCACGCTCAGGGTGCCCAGCGGGAACCCCGAGGGGATCGCCATCAACGCCGTCACCGGCACCCTCTACGTGCCCACCCTCACCACCCACGGTTCCGACCTGATCTCGGTATTCAACGCCACCACCTGCAATGCGGCCACGACGGCCGGCTGCGGCCAGGTGCCCGCGGTGCTCAAGGCGGGTCCCGACGGCGGCGGGAATTCCGCCCTCAGCATCGCTGTCAACCAGGCGACCGACACCATCTATGCCGCCGATGTCGTGACCGGGCCCAGCGGCCCGTTCCGTGGCCACAGCGTGTCCGTATTCAACGGTGCCACCTGCAACGGAACCGACCACACCGGCTGCGGCCAGACCCCGGCTACCGTCAGCGTGGGGTCCAACCCGCTGGGCATAGCCGCCGATGAGGCGACCGACACCATCTACACCGCCAACATCGCCGACGGCGAGCACCCCGGCACCGCGTCGGTGATCAACGGTGCTACCTGCAACGGAACCGACCACACCGGCTGCGGCCAGACCCCCGCCACGGTCAGGACCGGCTACGGCGCAGCCTCGGTGGCCGTCGACCCCGCAGCCAACATGGCCTACGTGACCAACTTCGCAGACACCAGCGTGTCGGTGATCGACGGCAACACCTGCAACGGCACTAACCACGCCGGCTGCGGCCAGACCCCACCAAAGGTCGCGGTCGGCAACTACCCCAGCGCCATCGCCACCGACTCCGCTGCTGGCACGGCGTACGTTGCGAACCTCGACAACACCGTCTCTGTCATACCGCTCAGCCACCCCATGTGGTAAGCACCTTTGCCGCGGTGGCGCCGGGCGCCCAGCGCCACCGCGGCGGTGTGCCATGCGCCCTGAGACTCACAGGGCTTTGACCTTGCCTGCTCTCTTACTGGTTCTGGCCAGTGGATAGTCCGGCCTGTGCCTCGGCCCGCCGCTCCACGAAACGGGTCGCCCGGGCGTTGAGCGCCTCGAGGGCCACAGCGAGGTCCTGCCGTGCTTGTTCACCTTCCGCGTCCAGGCCTGCAGCTTCGAAGACCCGCCAGTGGCGGAGCAGCGGCATGACCACATTGTCGTGGTGGATGCGCAGGTCGTAGATGCCCGCCCGGGCGATCTGCACGGCCTTGCGGGTAAAGCCGGGAACGACGCTGCCCGGCATCACGAAGCCGACGACCTCGTCGGCGATCGCTCGGAGGGTCTGGCTCGGGGCTATCTCCAGCGCGGCCTGGACCAGGTTGCGGTAGAAGATCATGTGCAGGTTCTCGTCCATCGCGACCCTGGCGAGCAGCTTCTCCGCAATGGGGTCTTCGCACGAACGGCCGGTGTTGCGGTGCGAGACGCGGGTGGCGAGCTCCTGGAAGGACACGTAGGCGCAGGCGTGGAGCAACGGCTTGTCCCCCGAGTCCCACCCCGCCTGCAGGGTCGCCATCCGGGCCCGTTCGAGGTGCTCCGGGTCGACCCCACGGGTAACCATCAGGTAGTCACGTATGCAGGACGCGTGCCGGCCCTCCTCCGCCGTCCACCGGTTCACCCACGCCCCCCAGGCACCGTCGCGGCCGAACGTATCCGCGATCTCCCGGTGGTAGCTCGGCAGGTTGTCCTCGGTGAGAAGGTTCAGCTCCAGGGCGGTGCGGGCGATCGGTGAGAGCCTTGACTGCTCGGCGGACCACGGCTCACCGCCAAGCGTGACGAAGTTCCGCCCCTCGCTCCATGGGACGTACTCGTGTGGCATCCAGTCCTCGGCCGCGGCCAGATGCCGGTCGAGGTTTTCCTCAACGGTGGCCTCAAGCTGCTTGAGCAGCGCCTGGGTCTCGAATGCGGTCATCAAGTGCCTCCCCTTGCAATAAGAGTCGCACACGGCAGCCCGGACGTCTGCGCCGGTTCTCACCGGCCCGGGGACGGGTCTATGGTTGTTCCTCTGTGTAGAGGGGGGTGCGTCATGAATCTCGACGTGGCGCTGCGCGAGTCGATCGTCAGGATCTGTGGGGTACCCGCCGATCAGGTCACACCGGCCGCCACGCTGGAAGGCCTGGGCGTCGATTCGCTCGCTGCCGCGGAGATCATCACCGATGTGGAGATCCGGGCTGGGATCGAGCTGCCGATGAGTGTCTTGCGTGGCCTCAGCGAGTTGCGGACGGTCGGAGAGGTCGCCGCCCACCTGGAGGCCGGTGCCGGGCGTCCGCCCGCCTTCAGCGGGCCGTGACCAGCTCCGAGCGGCTGGCCACGATGGGCACCTCGCCGCGCGCGATCAAGCACCACTACGACCTGTCCGACGATTTCTTCCAGATCTGGCTGGGCCCGGACATGGTGTATTCCTGCGGGTGGTGGGAAACCGGGGGCGAGCGTGATTCGCTCGCCCGGGCGCAGCACCGCAAGCTCGACTTCTTCGCGGACCGCCTCGGGGTCCGCGGCGGCCGCGTGCTCGACGTCGGCTGCGGATGGGGGGCGCTCCTCGACCGGTTTGTCCGCGTGCACGGCGCTGCCTCGGGGGTCGGGCTCACCCTGAGCCCCGGCCAGGCCCGCTTCGCGGCCCGCCGGAACGTGCCCGAAGTGTCCTATCTGCTGCAGAACTGGACCGACCATGAGCCTGACGGGCCATACGACGCGGTCACCTGTGTCGAGGCAACCGAGCACTTCGCCTCCGAGACGCTGACCCCCGACGAGAAGGTCGAGGTGTACCGCGCGTTCTTCGAGTGCGCCGCGTCGTGGCTGCGGCCCGGAGGGCGGCTGGGCCTGCAGCTGATCTGCCTCGACAACGTGGGGCATGCCGGGAGCCGGGCCGGAAGGGGACCGTTCACCGACCTCATCCTGGGTGACATCTTCCCCGAGTCGATGCCCGCGTCACTGTCCGAACTTGCCCTGGGCTGGGAGACGCACTTCGAGCTGGACGAGTTCCACGATCACCCCGGCCACTACCAGCGGACCTTCCGTGCCTGGACGCTCGCCTACCGGGAACAGGAGACGCTCGCGCGGTCGCTGGTGGGCCCGGAAGCGTGCCGCAGCTACGCACGGTACTTCGCGGTCGGTGAAGCCGTTTTCCGGCTCCGTGAGCACTCCCTGTACCGCGTGATCCTCACCAAACGCCCGGAACCTAAGACCTGGGCCGTCACGGTTCAGCCGAGCAGCATCCCGCCACCGGCGGGCCCAGGCGGCCCGGCGGGTGCTTCCGCTGGCGCGGTCCGCGCCCACTATGACCTGTCCAACTCGTTCTACGAGCTCTGGCTGGGCCCCTCGATGATGTATTCCTCGGCCATGTGGGAGGACGGCGAGTCCCCGGCGGATCTTGAGCAGGCTCAGCAGCGCAAGATCGACTTTTTCGCGTCCAAGGTGCTGCCGCCCGGACCCGGCCCCCGGCGGGCCCTCGACGTCGGCTGCGGCTGGGGCTGGAACCTCCGCAAGCTCGCCGAGGCGCATCGGGTCGCCAGCGCCACCGGGCTCACGCTGAGCCGGGCGCAGTTCGACTATCTCAGCCAGCATCCGGTGCCCGGGACGGACGTCCGGCTGGAGGACTGGAACGACCACGACCCGGGTGAGCCATACGACGCGATCTTCTCGTTCGGGGCGTTCGAGCACTTTGCGCGGGACGGGACGACGGGCCCGCAACGAATCGCGATCTACCGCCGGTTCTTCCGCTCGTGCATCGAGTGGCTGGCCCCCGGCGGCCGGCTCGCCCTGGAGACGATCGCTCACGACGGCGCGCCAGACACCGATGCGCCCCTCGGGCGCGGGCCGTTGGGCGATTTCGTGCTGAGCCTCTATCCGGAGTCGCTGTGCCCTCATCTGAGCGAGATCGTGCTCGGCTTCGAGCCCTTCTTCGAGATCGAGATGCTCCGCTCGGATCCGGGCGACTTCGCACGCACGTGCCGCGCGTGGCTCACTGCGCTGCGTGAGCACGAGCGCGAAGCCGCAACCGTCGTGGGCGAGCAGGTCGTGCGGCAGTTCCGCCGCTATCTCGCCTCCTCGGAGATCCAGTTCCGGACGCGCATCGTCACGAACTACCGGCTGATCCTGCACCGGCGGCCCGGCGTGCGCACCTGAGGTATAGACAGGGTCAAGGCCTAGCCATAACCTCCTAGGATCACCCCACTGCGGGGCTCGACGGGGAGGGGAGCGGCATGACTGATCATGGCCATGACGAGGAGAGTCACGCCAGCACCGGATCAGGGTCTGCATCGAGAGGCGGGCTGTCCCGGCGGCAGGTGATGACAGCATCGGCCGTCGCAGCGGGCGTGGGCCTGGCCGGCATTCCGGCGCAGGCCGACGCCGCGGCCGGCGGTCAGGCGGTGTCGCTGGGAGTGAGCGGCACGACGACGGTGGAGTTTCACCAGCTACGGCTATCTCATCCGGGCCAGCAACGCGGATGACAGCGGCCTGTTCGCGGGCACGCCCCCCAGCGGGACGACCGCCCTGGAGAGTTTCGCCCTGCTGACCGCGTACGCGACCGGGGACCTCCGGGCACGCGTCACCGACATGTCGGTGCATTCCCTCGACATCGTGGGCACGATGACCATCTACCAGCGCAGCCAGCCGGGAGCCAGTTTCGATGACCCGTCGTCCTTCCAGGTCGGCACGCCCGTTGCCAGCTACGACATGACGCTGCAGGACGTCCTTACCGTGTTCATGCCTGGCCAGGGTCTCCCCACCCTCACCGGCGACATGCTGCAGACGGCCTCGGCTACGCTGTCAGGCCCCCTGGCCGGGCAGAAATTCGGCCGGCCAGGGGCCCAGTTGCGGTTCTTCGCTACCGGGCTCGGGGCCCTGATCGACCCCGTGAAGCTCCATTCGCAGCTGGAGATTGCCGGTAACTGGTCCATCGAATAGCGGCGAGGCCGTGACGGTACCGGCTCGGATGCGCCCCAGCCGCGTCCCGGTCGCCGTCGTCGGGGCGGGGGTAAAGACACCCGCCGGGAACGATGTCGGCGAACTGTGGGAGAACCTGAGCACCGGCCGTCCGTCGGCCGAGGTGTTCGAGGACGACCGGCTGCCGCAGGGAGCGGCGGCGCTCGTGTGCCGGGTGAGCGGCTTCGACCCGGGCACCTACCTCACGCCCGTCGAGGTACGGCGGCTGGACAGGTCCCACGCGCTGGCCATCGGTGCCGCGGCCGATGCCCTCGCCCAGTGCGGCGAGCTGCCGGTCCCGGCCAGGCGGGCGGTGGTGTGCGGCATCGGGCTCGGCGCCGCGGCGACCTACGAGGAGCAGGTGTCGAGGCTTCTCGAACGGGGAGCGCACGGGGTGAGCCCACTGACCATTCCCATGGTCATGCCAAGTTCCGTCGCCGCCCATCTCTCGCTTCGGTTCGGTTTCGGGGGACCGTGCCTGACCGTGTCCGCCGCCTGTGCGTCGGGTGCCGCAGCCATCGGCGAGGGTGTGGAGCTGCTGCGCCGGGGGGCGGCCGACATAGTGCTGGCCGGCGGCGTCGACTCGCTAGTCAATTACGGCGCGATGTGCTGCTTCATGCGGCTGGACGCGATGAGCCGCAATGTGAGCTGCCCCGGGCTCGCCTCACGTCCCTTCGACACCGACCGGGATGGGTTCGTCATGGGCGAGGGCGCCGGGTTCGTCGTGCTTCAGCGGCTCGAGGACGTCCGCGCGTCTGGGCCCGAGCCGCTCGGGCTCGTCCTCGGGCACGCCTCCTCGGCCGACGCACACCATCTCGTCGCCCCGAGCCCGGACGGCGAGGGAGCGTTGCGCTGCATGGCGCTGGCCCTGGCGGACGCCGGCGTCCAGCCCTGCGACCTCGCGCACGTCAACGCGCATGGCACCAGCACGGTGCTCAACGACCGTGCCGAGGCCGCCGCGCTCACGGACCTGCTCGGGGCGTCCTGCCCCCCGGTCACGGCGGTCAAGGGCTCCACAGGCCACATGATCGCCGGATCCGGGGCGGTGGAGGCGATCGTAAGCCTGGTCTCCCTGCGGCAGCGCCTGGTTCCCCCGGTCGCCGGCCTGCGGACCGTCGACCCGGAATTCGACCTCGACATCGTCCAGCGCACGCCGCGGCAAGGGCCACCGGGCTATGCGCTGTCCAACTCCTTCGGCTTCGGCGGCACGAACACCGCGCTCGTCCTCGCCGCCTGGGGATCAGCTGGCTGACCCCGGGCTCCAGCCACCAGCCTCGCGGCGCTCATCAGGCTGAACCGTACCGGTGCCCGCGACTCGTTCCAATACGTCCGTTCCGGGCCGAGGATCTCAAGCCGGAGGCCGAACAAGCCCATCAGGGCGCGGGCCGGAGCTGACATCATCCCGCAGGCGACCTCGAAGCCGTGCTCGCGCATCGCCAGGTAAAGCCGGCACATGAGGCCGATGAGGGCGGCGTGTTCCAGGCTCTGGTGGCTGCGTGCCACACACATCCGGCCCACGTCGACGACCCCGCCCCGTGGCTCCACGACAAGGCCGCAGGCCTCTTCGGTTGGCAGCCCAGGCGGGAGCACCACGCGGCCCGTGCTCATCGGGACGTCCCCGTCCCACCCGATGACCTGAATGGCACGCTCGTCATACTTGTCACGCTCCATGCCGTCCGGGAGATCATCGGCCCTGCACCAGCCGCGGTCGACCACGGCGCTGCCGCGCAACCGGTACGCGACCCCGCGCTCGGCATCATCGGCCGCCACCCGGTAGTCGAACGGGGACCTCGACAGCATCCGGGTGACCAGGGCATCGAGCGGCACACCATCCATGGCACGACCCTGCCCCGCCCCGGCGGCCACGGTCAACCGTCAGTCAGCTGCGCCGTATCGGTGGTACGCGGGGCCGTCGCGATTACGGCATCGCGGTCACGGTTCCGGGGTGGGCGAGTGCAGCCAGGCGAGCATGTCGGGGGGTGCCATCGCGCTGGCGCGGGCGTGGTAGCTGGCGAGCTCGGCGCCGCTGAGGATCTCGCGGCCCGCGCCGGAGCGTCCCCGGCGGAAGAACGCGGCGTTGTTCTTGAACAGCCCGGGGGCGGGGATCAGCTGGTCCGCGTGGGCCGCCATGTTCTCGAATGTGGCCGCCTGGACGAGCTCGGGCCAGGCGCGCGCCGGAATGGTGATGCCGAGCCGGCTGGCCAGCCAGCGCATCTGGCCGTCAAGGTCGGCGCACAGGTTCTCGTAGTGCACGAGCAGGACGTTCGGCTCGCCGCGCCGGGCCCAGGCGTCGGTGAGGTGGCGCATAAGGCCGGGCAGTGTCTCCAGGTCCTCGGCCGGGTCGGTGTCGTCGGCGATCCAGCGGAGCAGCCAGTCGTGCAGCGGCTCGGGCGGCGGCGGTGGCGCGGGCGGCTCGGGCTCGCCTCTCAGCTCCCGCCACCGTGCCTCGTCCGAGTTGGCGAGGTGGTAGTAGAACGACACGGCCACGTCCAGCGGGTGCCGGGCAGTCACCAGGTAGCTGGCGCGCGGGTCGAGCGGCAGCCCGTCCAGCGGCGTGTGCGTCTTGATGAACCGCCGGTGTTGCTGGGCGGCCAGCAGCGCGTACACCTCCTCGCGCGGCGCGACCAGGTGATCCAGCCACGGCGACAGGCGCCCGAGCGGAGCCGGGAGCTGCGGCTCGCCGAAAATCAGCAGCGCGCAGATCATCTGCGCCCACGTGGTCCCGGTCTTGGACGGGGTGCTGATCACGATGTCGCCGTCCCGGAACGGGAAGCCGAGCCACCGTGTGCTGTCGCGGCCCTCCTCCTGATAGCGGCGCGGCAGTTTCCAGCCCGGCCGCGGGAAATGGCAGGTGGGGCCGTCGGGATGGCGCTGGAGGTAGTCCTGATCCTCGGCCCCGGCCTCCCAGAACGTGCCGGCCCCGCTGATCCCGGTGACGACCGTGCCGGGCCACAGGCCGGAGGCCTCGACGTCGGCGATCGTGGCCTCGGCGACCCGGCGCTGCTCTCCGTTCATGCAGAAGATCTCGGACCGGTATTCCGCGCCCGCGTCCTCGCCCTGGCGGTCCCTGGTCGTCGGGTCGTGGACCTGGAAGAAGAACTCGATGATGTCCCGGTAGGAGGTCCGCCCGGGATCGAACACGACCTCCACCGCCTCGGCATGGCCCAGATGGTCGCCCTCGGCCGGGTTCTCGGTCTCCCCGCCGGTGTACCCGGCACGGGTCGAGATCACCCCGTCGCGGTGGCGCAACTGCTCCTGCATTCCCCAAAAACAACCCCCGGCGAGGACCGCCGTTTCGGTGTTGGCCGCCATGGTGCTCCTTCCCCCGCGTTTGCGCTGCCGCTATTTGATGCCGACGACCATGGAGTCCGGTCCGGTGAGCGCTTCGGAGTAGCTGTCACGGAATCCGGTGTCGGTCATCCAGGAGCGGCAGTCTGCGAAGGTGTAGTCGAAGCCCGCCTGGGTCTCGATCAGCATGTTCACGCTCATCAGCAGGCCGAAGGTGTTAGCCCGGCGGTCGTCGTCGATGATGCTGTCATAGACGATGAGCGCCCCGCCGTCCGGCAGCGCGTCGTATGCCTTGCGGAGCAGGGTGAGCTTCTCCTCCAGGCTCCAGTCGTGCAGGATGTGGCCCAGGACCAGGACGTCGGCGGAGGGCAGCGGGTCGGCGAAGAAGTCGCCTGGATAGAACTGCAGGCGACCGGCCAGGCCGCAGGCGGCGACGTAGTCATCGAAGGCCGGGCCAGCGGGGGGCAGGTCGAACCCGCCGCCGGTCAGGTGCGGGTACCGCAGCGCGAGCTGGGCGGGCACGCACCCCTCGGCGGCGCCGATGTCGATGACGGTGTGGTATCGGTCCCAGGGGAACTTCTCGG